>Ga0134126_10011708_pt1 | contig 11072 bp, 10 predicted proteins | sample KB31752_FD_96881 | JGI IMG/M metagenome (GOLD analysis project Ga0134126, IMG submission 96881) | Terrestrial soil microbial communities with excess Nitrogen fertilizer from Kellogg Biological Station, Michigan, USA - KB3-175-2 | ecosystem: Environmental > Terrestrial > Soil > Unclassified ... | reverse complement strand
GCTGCCGCTCTGGCTCGATGAAGATGACGAGGGCAGATTTGCCGGCACAACATTGTTCTTTCTATTCTGCTGTTCCCACTGGCCCGACTTCGCGCCGTTCGCGATCTCCTGCGCGCTATAGCCCTTTATCTTCAAAGCATCCTGCTTTATCTGGGGAAACTCAGCGCTGTTGGTGATGTAGTTTTTCGGTGGCCAGTTCCGGACTTCCTGCTGGATTGCCTCTTCTCGATTCCCAGGATTCGGGTGGTCGCTCAGCAATTGCGGTCCGCCACTGCCGTATTTCTGTTCCAGCTTCTGGAAGAAATCGGCCATCGCCTTGGGGTTATATCCCGCGCGATACATAATGATGGCGCCGGTTGAATCGGCCTGGGCTTCGTCGGCGCGAGAATATTTCATCAGCATGGTGCCTGCGCCAAACTGTATGCCCATGCGTGCCAGGTTGCCCAACCCGCTCTGTGGCAGCACCACGCCGGCCAATCCGGCAATGATCTGCGCTACCGTGGATTTGGGCGCCTGCTTGGCTGAGTGCTGCATGTACACGTGCGACATTTCGTGCGCCAGCACGCCGGCCAACTCGGCTTCATTATCGGCGGCCTGTATCGTCCCCAGGTTCACAAAAATCGGCCCACCCGGCAGGGCAAAAGCGTTGATGTCCGACGCGGGAATCACGTGGAACTGATAGGGCCATGTGCGGTCCGGGGGAATCACCGCCGCCAGCTTTTTGCCCAGGCGCTGAATGTATTGCGTCTCCGGACTGGAATCCGGCAAGACCGGCATCTGCTTATAGACTTCGCTCATGGCCTGCAAGCCGAGCTGTTGTTGCTGCTGCCGATTCATCCCCGTAGTTCCTGGGTCAGGCAGCTGCGGAACGCCGCCTGCCTCCGCCTGCGCTTGCGTCACAAAGGCCAAAGGCTGCGTCAGCAAAAGCGCTAATAGCAGCGCGAGTGTCCGGAAGGAAAAGTTACGTGATTGCATAAATATCCTCAAATAAATAGGGCTGACGAAGTAGACAGGGAACCGTATCTGTTGGATGCAGCTGGAAATTATAGAAGATGCATGGATAAAGTTACCGGGTGGTGGAACCTTCACGAAAACCTTACCGCCGGATGAACACGGCTAAAGCAATTGGCAACGGCTTTTTGCAATATTGGCGAGATGTTTGCTGGTGTCAAGAGCAGAGGAAGAAAGTGAAGCGCACGTTTGACTTTGTTAAGCGCGCGATTTTTTGCTTCAGTGCAGAGACACCGCCCCACAAGCCAAGCAGGCACTTTGGCGATGTTATTCAAATTCTAATAGATCGGGAATCCCCACATTTGTGAACGCAACTCGTGTCGGCGCTGCACTTTTCACATAGTGGACGCTGGCAGGGTAGATCGTATTTCTTCCAAAGCGGCGGTTAATTAGGTCCATCACAAGACTGGCTTGGTATCTCTTCTCGTCTGAATCAAACATGGAAAGTGTGTGCATCTCGTCGGGAATAAGGTTGAAAAGATAAACGCCTACGCTTAAAGCATTTTCCTTGGGACATGCTTTCCATAGTTCCTTTAAATGTCCTTGCAACGTCAATGTATCGCGGCATTCATGAATCCGCATGTACGCTTGCCAGACAGGCTGGCTTTGCTCCATTCCAGCGCGCAATGGTTGCTTCTTTAAAAAGCTTACGCTTGCTCCTATTCCTCCGGTCCACAAATTCAGCATGCGCAGCTTGGTTGCAGCCTTATGCAGGAGCTTTTGCGCTACGGGATAAGCGTACTCCGGCGTGCGGAATTCCGGGGCCAGAACGTGCTGTTTACCAATGCTTTTTCTTGGAACGTTGGGATCGTGAAAATCAGCGCCGCGCAGCCAGTGCCACAACCTTGCGCCTAATACTGACTTCCAGATGATTCGCATCTGCTCTTCTGAAAGGCTGCAAAGATGGGCTACAGTCGTTATGCCTTGTTTAAGCAGACGCTGCTCCATTCTGTTTCCCACGCCTACTAAATCACTCAACTCCAGGCAATAGAGCGCCTGCGGCAATTCCGGCATTAATAAAGAGAACAGGCCATCGGGTTTGCAAATATCAGCAGCCACTTTCCCGAGATAACGATTAGGCGCCAGGCCAACCGAGCAGCGCAATGTGTCTCCCACATTACGCAGGCTCTTCTTGATTTCCAGAGCAATCGCATTGGCATTTGGCAAGAACCGCTCACGTCCCATGAGACGGCACGCCATCTCATCAATTGACATTACATGCGAGATCGGAATACAACGCTCCACTGCTTCAAGAATTTTGAGATGATACTGGACGTAGAGTTTAGGCCGGCTCTCGACCAGTTGAAGATGCGGGCAGAGGACCTTTGCTTCAGCCGTGCCCATTCCTGTTTTTACGCCGTAAGCCTTGGCTTCGTAACTGGCGGCAATGCAGCACGTGTTCTCCACCAGCGCCGGCACAATCCCAATCGGCCTACCCCGGAGTTCCGGCTTTTCTTGCTGCTCTACTGAAGCAAAGTATGAATTCAGGTCTAAAAATAGCCACTCACAGGTGGGGCTTGCTCCTGCTTGAAAGAGAGGGAGGGGTCGCATAGCGATTCCTATATTAGGCGAATGCAAAACGAATATCAATCGAGGAAAATTCTTTTTTCTGGAAAATGAGAAATCGGCTCTGAGATGGCCTGCAACTCCGCGGGATAATTCTCCACTAACATCTTCGGGGCCTTCACTTTCTTGTTTCCGGCCAGCATCTCTTTTAACTGCAAAGAATTAACGAGGGCTTTTCCCTTGTAATGGTTGTTCGCAATCACATAGGTTTTACTCGCCTGTTTGGCAATCTGCACCGTTTTGTCTTTCCATGCCTCAAGCTCCTGCGGCTTGTACAAATAGTTGTAACGGTCGTTGCGATTATCGGACTGAAACCATTCCTTGTAATTGCGCCCATGCAGCCGCACATAGCCCACGGGAGCAGTCACATGCTGTGTTCCGCGCAATGATGCGCCTAACCGAGGCTGGTCAATATTGCAGAAGCCAACTCCGGCTTCGGCCAGTCGCGCCAGAATGTCGGGATCATTCCAGGACGAATGGCGTATTTCCAGCACCAATGGATATATCTTGAATTTTTTGATAAGCGCGAAAAGATAATCCCGAGTGTCGTCAGCGTTTTTGAACGAGATTGGAAATTGGACCAGCACAGCACCCAACCTGCCCTCTTGTGCAATGGAATCCAGGCCTTCCCGGGCAAGCTTTTCTTCTTCAGCACTAACTGTCAAATTAAACTGCACTGGTGCATTCATGCCGCGCGGCACATGGGTAAACCCCTGAAAAAGCTTGGCGGTGAATTGAAAATCTGAATTCACTGCGGCCGTCATCTCGCACCATTGTTTTCCAATGCGCGGCTTAATGTGTCCGTAAAAAGAAGTATTGATTTCGCATACATCAACAAATTCGGCAAGATATTCCAATGGATGAATTTTGCGTTTTTTAAGATCTGGTGGGTAAACAACTCCTTCCCAATCCTTGTATGAGAACCCGGCTGTGCCAATAAAAATGTTCATGTTTCATTTTGATGAGGGGCAACAAATTGTCGGCTCATCTTTCGCTTCGTGGTCAATGGGGTGAGTTTCGAGAACCCATGGCAGTGTACCTCCGGAAAGTTGCAAAGAATTTTGGCCAGTGCACTTTTCTCTCAGCACGCGAAGATGAACATGGCCGGTTTCGTGCTTTATTTGCTGGGTCATTTTGCCTTAAGATGCAGAATGGTCGAACTTCACCCAAAAGCAAGAAAAATTGAATTCCCTCCGGGGAATTGGAAGGAAAAAGCGCCATGAAAAGCCAAAACCAAAGACCCTTTACAACAGAGGACACAAAGGACACAGAGAAAAGCAAGAGCATCACCCACCAGCGGGCGGAAGCGCTGGTTAGGAGGATCGGCGAGGCGTGCGACGAGTTGGAAAGGCTGGCAGAGGAGAATCCGGGGCTGATGGGGCCGGTACTGCAGGGCGCGGAGGAGCACGAAGACGCTTATCTGCGGCTGAAGGCGCGACTACAAGTGGCCGATGCCACGCCCAGATGTCGATGGGTGAAGCAAGACGGGACGGCGTGCGGCTCACCGCAGATGAAGAAGCACATCTACTGCTTTGCCCACAGGCAGATGATGGAAGCGCGAGCGCTGGCGCTGAGTCTGCCGGCGCAGGAGGATGCAAATGCGATCCAGATTGGGATCATGCGGATACAGAAAGCGCTTATAGAAGATAGGATCTCGACGAAGAAAGCGGGGCTGCTGTTGTACTCAATGCAACTGGCGCTGCAGAACGTGGGACAGGTGACCTTTGGCCAGGCAAAGACGGAGGAGTTGGTGACGGAGACGGTGGATGAGATGGAAGCACTCAGCAGTCAGCGGGCAGCATCCAGCCAAAGCCAAGACCATTTCACCGCAGAGGACGCAAAGAACGCAGAGGAAAACAAAAAACTACCGCTGATGAATGCGGATGGGCGCGGATATGCGGGAGAGAGAAAGGGCGTGATGAGTGATCCCTGGCCGGAGCCGGTTGAATTTGTTTTGCCGCCAGAGATGTACAGAATGGACACACCGGAAGGCAGAGAGGCATACGAGGCCAGCCTACGGAGGAGGATCAAGGCATCTGGTGATCCGGTGATCGGGAGATCAGGTGATCGGAACCATGCTCCTGAAGTCCACGCCAATCTGGGATGAGGTGGGGTGCGGTGGGATACCAAGCGAGGGGGGAGGGGGCGCTGAATCACCGCGATCGCCGAAATCGCGCGCCATCGCCGAGATCAGAAAAGGCAAAATCTCCCACCAGACGCGGAAAGGCAAGAAATCCTATTTCTGATTAATGCAGATCAATCGATAGAAGATGCTGCTCAGGCAGCAAGTTTTTGATCTTTGACAATTTGACGGTGATCGGCAACACCAGCGAGGGCGGCAGTGCCACAAGAGTGTTGTTACCGCACGCCAATCCTTCTTTCAGGAACAGATTGAGTTGGTCGTGATGCACCCAATGCCCTGCCTTAGACCGAATGGACTTCACTCGTTTCGCAGTGCGTCCAGCGGGTCTACGCGGGCTGCGCGATAAGCAGGCAGCGCGCTCGCGGCCAGAGAGACAATTGCCAAGAGGGAAACGGAGAAAATAAAAGTACCAGGATCGTGCGCCTTCAATCCAAAGAGCAAACTAGTGGCGGCTTTTGCTCCCGCCAATGCCAAAACCGTTCCCACAGCAAGCCCAATGGCCAGCAGCATGGCAGCTTCACGCATGATCAGGCCCAGGACGCGGGTACGATCAGCTCCCAGCGCCATGCGAATGCCAATCTCATTGCGCCGCCGAATCACCATGTAAGAAATCACGCCGTAAAGTCCAATGGTGGCAAGCAAGGCGGCAAGGAAACCAAAGAAGCCTGAGAGTGACGCCATGAGCCGCTCCAGCATCAGGCTGTCTCGAACTTCTGTTTGCAAGACGCCGAAATGAAATGTGAGGGCCGGATTCACGCCGCGAATCGCCCGATCCAAAGATGATCGCATGGACGTTTTGATTCGTAGGCTTTCCGAAATGGGATGAGGGGCAGCACATGACCCCCACCCTCAATTCGTGGCATATTAGTTCACCATGGATTCCCAGCCGGCGATTCGCGCATTCGACTTCCCTCCCCAGCTTGATCAGGCGGAGATAGAAAACCGCTGTGCGCGAGAATCATTTACCTGGGGGCCGCAGGCGTTGTGGCTGCTCTGCGGGCTCATCTGGCTCTTTTACCTGCTGGTGCGCGACGTTCCTGAACTTGCCTGGAACACTATGCTTTTTGGCCTGGGTGCAGCAGTGCTGGCAGCGCTGGCCGTGTGGTATGAGATTCGACGGCGTAAGCGGAAAGTAGTGTTATGTCCTCTGCGGGGCCGCATCGGTTGCTATCGCGGAAACAGCTTCCGATACAGCTTCTTGCCGGAAGAGATGGTCCGGGTGCGGCTCGACTTTTTTGGTCGCCTCATGATCATCTTCAAGCTACTGCTGCCCATGATCTTGCTGATGGTGATTGTGGCCGTGGTGATGCTTGACGGCCTGAAACAACCCGGACTGCCCCGATTGCAGGATCTGGCAGTGTTCGTCTATGCCATGTTGTTCGCGCTCTTCGGCTTTATCGCTTTATGGCGCTCCCACTTCAAACTGGCTTTCTTTTGGATTCCCAACGGCAAAGGCAAGACCAACACGCCCTTGTATCTGCATCCCAGAGAACTGCGGAAAATCGAAGAAGGCGAGGCGCGGCCGATATGATATACCACTCTCGACTTTGCTGATTCCGCGTCTTTTGCGCTCTCCAGTTCACGTGGCTAATCTCCGGCGCCCGCGCCCCAAGTGTTCGTAAATTTTCATCGCTTTTTCAGCTACTCTGGTGTAAATTGTAGCAGGCAAATGTATCTTAAAGCGATATATTGCCTTTGCGTCCCGACGTGACGCACAAAACTGAGCTTATGTCCTCCATTCGCTCATCTTGTGGACAAACTGTGCTCGCCTCTTTGTTGTGGGAAGACTCATCAGCGAGTTCTTCCCCAGGCGGGCCAATATCGAATATTCAGACATCGAGGTGAACATGAATCAATCACTTAAAGCAATTGCAACCACTTTTATCCTTACTCTTGCGCTCACCGGCTGCCACCATGCGGTTACTACGGCGAAAGTCCCGCAAGCGCCACCCGCGCAACCCGCCGCGCCGGCAGCCGTCCCAGCCGAGAAGCCTGCCACGCCGGCAGCGAATCCAGTAGCAAAGAAACCAGAACTCACGGACGAGCAGCTATTCGCGCAAAACGTCAAGGACATTTTCTTTAACTATGACAATGCCGACGTTCGCGGCGATGAACAGCAGATCGTCTCCAGCGACGCCGCGTTCCTGGCCGGCCACCCCGCGCTGAAGGTCATGATTGAAGGCCATTGCGACGAGAGAGGTTCTGACGAATACAACATCAGCCTAGGTGAGAGCCGCGCCGATAAGATCAGGAATGGGTTGATTCGGGAAGGGATTTCTGCCGACCGAATCAAAGTGATGAGCCTTGGCAAGGAACGGCCGTTTTGCTTGTCCGGCGAGAACGACGCCTGCTGGCAGCAGAACCGCCGCGCACATTTTGTCCTGCAACCACGTCAGCAGGCAAAAAACTAAAACGGCTTAAGCGACCCTATTTCTCCAGGAAGGCTTTCGTCTCGCGCAGGAACAGATCCAGTTGGTCATGGTGTACCCAGTGGCCGGCCTTGGGGACTCTTATCAGCCGGCAATTTTGCATGGCCGTCACGCGAGGATCGTTTTCCGGCACCGGAGCAAAGCTTTCCAGTCCCCAGAAGAGCAGCGTGGGCGAGGTGATCTGGCCGTAAATCTCTGCGGTATCGGCAAGGTTATGGCCAAAAGGGCCGATGGCGCGGGCATAGTTATCGAACTTCCAGGTAAGGCAGCCTTCAGAGTCCCAGTTGGTGCCGTGCAGCGTGAGGTGGCGCGCCACCTCGTCGCTCAGGTGCGGATTGGCTTCTTTCATGCGCGCCATAGCGGCGTCCAGGCTGGGATAAGGTTTTCGCTTGCGCTTTTCGATGTCGCGCCGCGCTTCAACCCAGTAGCGCAGCCGGTTGGAAGCCGGGCCGTGCACGCGATGGCTGGGCGGAAATCCGATGCCTTCAATGGAAACAGCCTTGCTGGCGCGATCGGGATAAATTCCGGAATAGTGCAGTACGATAATGCCGCCGAGCGAATGTCCGGCAAGGCGGATCGGAAACTCGTCAATGATATCAAGCAGCGCGGAAAGATCGAGCACGTGCTCTGCCACGCTGTACATGGCGCCAGGGGCCCATGCGCTGTTGCCGTGTCCGCGCAGATCCAGCGCATAGACGTGATAGTGCTCGCGCAGAGAACGCGCTACCCAGTCCCAGTTGCGCGCGTGGTCCAGCCCGCCGTGGACCAGCACCAGCGCGGGCTTGCCGTCCTGGCCGTAATCCCAGAACTGGAGCTTGAGCCGGTCAGAATAAAAAAAGTGCGAGATAGGTTCCATATTTGGTAACCAAGCATTCTAACTGGTCGGTGCGATCTTAGGACTTGTTATCCTTCGGCTCGTGCATGCGCCCCACGTTACGTCAGGTATTTTACCGACTGTGAACGGCGTCGTTTCTTGCAACGTAAGTCGCGCTGCAATACAACAACATGCTGTTCCGAACCGCAGGCGAGGAATCTGCTCCGCTGGTCTTCAGGGCTACGCGCAACGGCAACGGAGCCGTTCCCTCACGATATGCGTTCGGGGAAGGCATGTCGAGGGGTGGTATGCGAAATGAGCGGTAAGCTAATCAAGCCCGACATGGAAAGCGCGCCGCCTGCGGCGCTAAAGCGATATCATGACGGAGGCCAGGATTCATGATGGCAAAACACTCCGCGGAAGATCCGCGCCTCACCCGACTCACCGAGATTGCGCTTAAACTTCCCGAAGCCGAACGCAAGATCCACGGATCGCATGCGCAGTTTCTGGTCCGGAAAAAGACTTTCGCTTACTTTCTCGATAATCATCATGGTGATGGCATGGTTGCGGTAACAGGAAAGGTGTTGCCTGGCGATAACAAGGCCCTTGCTGAAGCGCAGCCAAAAAGATTTTATCTGCCCGCCTATGTCGCGTCGAGAAGCTGGGTCGCATTGCGCCTGGACGTCGGCAAGATCGATTGGGACGAGGTAGAAGAACTGCTGTCAGGAAGTTATGCTCTGATTGCGCCGCGAAAGTTAGCGGAGCAGATGAAGACCGAGGACTGAACGTTAGCGGTCGGCGACTTCTTGACACCACTTTCCGCAGACTTTAGACTCCGTTGCTCATGCAGTTGCAGTAGTCCGCCGACGATAAGCATTACCGAAAGCAGTTACCACATTTTTCTGGAGTCTCTTTCCCTATGGCCCTGTTGATGAAACCTCGCATGCATGCGATAAAAAGAGGAGCAATGAACCATGTCATCACGCACGATCAAAATCTTGTCAGTCCTGGCGCTGGCTGTTTGCGCGTTGGGAATGGAGGCCCAGATGTTGCCTAATCCTTACGGCCCGCCTATCACGGTGGAAAACGCGAAGAAAGCCGCAGCTGCCGCTCTGGCGGAAGCCGTAAAAAATCACTGGGTGATGGCCGTCGCCATTGTTGATCCCACCGGCACGCTCGTTTATTACGAGAAGACCGACAACACGCAGATCGGCAGCGCGAATGTTTCCATTAATAAAGCGCGTTCGGCGGCTTTGTATAAGCGTCCGACCAAGGCATTTCAGGATGCGTTGGCCAGCGGCGGCGCCGGCATACGCGTGCTGGGATTGGAAGGGGCTGTGCCCGTGGAAGGCGGAGTACCGATTCTTTTGGATGGCAAGATTATTGGCGCGATCGGCGTTTCCGGAGCCAACAGTGACCAGGATGGCCAGTGCGCTGTGGCCGGAGCGGCTGCCATTAAGTAAGATCGCTAAGTAAGATCGCTCATTAACTTGTTAAGCAAACGGCCGCAACTCTAGGAAAATCTGGATAAGCACTGATTCAGGGGCAGCAGTGAAAATGGAAAAAGGTTTTTGAGTGGGACTCGGTGGTCATAGGAATGAACCGGCTTTTCCTGCTGCCCGTATAAGCATTTTTCGTCACTGTTCCCACTCTCGGAGGCACATGCGCTCTATCCTTTTCCTGCTTGTAATTGTTCCCGTTCTGGCTGCGGCACAGATGAACTCCGGCCAGCCGCTGGGTTCATCACAAAAAGTTTCGCCGCAACATTTCAAGCTGCCTGCCACGCCCAAGACCGTTGCCTGGGGTTATTACGATGCCGCCGCGCCGCCGGTGCTGCGCATACACTCCGGTGACACCGTGGAATTTGACACGCTGATCACCAACAGTCCCACGGGCCTGGAAAAAGCGGGCGTCCCGCCAGAGCAGGTGGAGCAGAGCCTGCGCGATATTTACAAAGAAGTAACCAACAAAGGTCCCGGCGGACACATCCTGAATGGGCCAGTCTATGTGGAAGAAGCCGAGCCCGGGGACACGCTGGAAGTCCGCATACAGAAGATCGACCTTGCCATTCCGTATGCTTACAACGCCTTTGGTCCAATGCGCGGTTTTCTGCCGGAAGACTTTCCTTATCGCAAAATGAAGATCATCCCCCTGGATCGCGAGCGCATGGTCGCAAAGTTTGCGCCGGGCATTGAGGTTCCGCTGCATCCTTTCTTTGGCAGCATGGGCGTGGCGCCGCCGGAAAGCTTTGGCCGCATTGACAGTGCGCCTCCCAGTCTGCACGCCGGCAACATGGACAACAAGGAACTCGTCGCCGGAACAACGCTCTTTCTGCCGGTGCATGCGCGCGGCGCGCTATTTGAAGTCGGCGATGGACACGCCGGCCAGGGCAATGGCGAAGTGGACATCACCGCGCTGGAAACTTCTCTGGTCAGCGCGCTTCAGTTCATCGTGCACAAAGGCACGGGACAGAAATACCCGCGCGCGGAGACGCCCACGCACTACATCAGCATGGGCTTTCATCAGGAGCTCTATGAGGCCACGCGGATCGCCGTGCGCGAGATGATTGACTTTCTGGTCAACACCAAGCACTTGAGCCGCGACGATGCTTACATGCTGACCAGCGTTGCGGGCGATGTGGACATAACCGAGTTGGTAGACGGAAACAAGGGGGTCCACGTGATGATGCCGAAAGCTATTTTTGTGAAATAGTTCTTTGCAATAATGCCGTAAGGCATCCTTGCCGGAGAGGACGGAACGCAATGCGGCTGCTGGTGCGTTGGCTGATCAATGCCGTGTCTTTGCTGATTGTCGCTTACATTGTTCCCGGCTTTGAGTTGCACGGCCTGGGCGCCGCGCTGATCGCAGCCATCGTCTTCGGATTGGTCAACGGAACACTGGGGCTTTTGCTGAAAATTCTGACCTTCCCATTGACGATCGTCACCTTCGGCTTCTTTCTAATTGTGATTAACGCCATCATGCTCAAGATGGCAGCCTCGGTCACTCCGGGCTTTGTCGTCCATACCTGGACAGCAGCGTTGATTGGCGCAATTGTGCTGAGCCTGGTTTCTACATTTCTGCACTGGCTGATCAAAGATAATCGCCGGGT
>Ga0134126_10011706_pt1 | contig 11073 bp, 7 predicted proteins | sample KB31752_FD_96881 | JGI IMG/M metagenome (GOLD analysis project Ga0134126, IMG submission 96881) | Terrestrial soil microbial communities with excess Nitrogen fertilizer from Kellogg Biological Station, Michigan, USA - KB3-175-2 | ecosystem: Environmental > Terrestrial > Soil > Unclassified ... | reverse complement strand
GCCCTTCTAGCAGCGGCTGACTAGAGTTCCCGGCATGCAGCCGTGGCCAGCACCGAAGGCGTCGACGTCCCTCGCCGCCCTCCCGGGCAAAGGCCAGCTCCCCAACGTCTGGGACACCGCGACGCACTCGAAGGTGACCGTCGGATCGCCCGCGGGCGCGTCGATCTACGTGTGCGGCATCACGCCCTACGACGCGACACACCTCGGTCACGCGGCTACCTACGTTGGCTTCGATCTGCTCAACCGGGTATGGCGCGACGCCGGGGTCGAGGTCGACTACGTGCAGAACGTGACCGACGTCGACGATCCACTGCTCGAGCGGGCAGCTGTCACCGGCGAGACCTGGCAGGAGCTCGCAGCCCGCGAGATCGCGCTGTTCCACCGTGACATGACTGCGCTGCGCGTGCTGCCGCCGCAGCACTATGTGGGCGTCGTCGAGTCGATCGCCATCGTCGTGGCGCTGATCCAGAAACTGCAGGCGGACGGCGCCGCGTACAACGTCGACGACGACCTATATTTCGCGGTTGACTCATCAGCAGATTTCGGTTCCGTCTCGCACGACGACCGTGCCGTCATGCTGCAGTTGTTCGCCGAGCGCGGGGGCGACCCCGAACGCCCTGGCAAGCGGGACCCGCTCGATTCGCTGTTGTGGCGGGCGCAACGGCCGGGGGAGCCTGCGTGGGACGCAGCTATCGGCCGCGGTCGGCCGGGCTGGCACGTCGAGTGCACCGCGATCGCGCTGGAGTACCTCGAAGCGCCGCTCTCCGTGCAAGGCGGCGGCCGCGACCTGGTGTTCCCGCACCATGAAATGTGTGCCGCGCAGGGTGCGGTAATCACCGGCGGTCCGTTCGCGCGCAGTTACGTGCACGCCGGCATGGTCGGGTACGACGGCGCAAAGATGTCGAAGTCGCGGGGCAACCTCGTCTTCGTCTCGAAGCTCCTGAGTGACGGGGTTGACCCGATGGCGATCCGCCTCGCCTTGCTCGCTCACCACTACCGCAGCGACTGGGAGTACACGCAGGCCGATCTCGATTCGGCGGCGGCGCGCTTGGAGCTGTGGCGAGCGGCGAGTGCGTTGGCCTCAGGCCCCGACACTGACTGGATGCTGACCGCGGTTCGAGAGCGGCTTGGCGACGACCTCGACGCCCCAGGGGCACTGGCCGCGATCGACGAGTGGGCCGCCTCCGCGCTGGCCGGTGGCGAGGGAGACGCGGCTGCGCCGGAACTCGTGCGGGCGACTGCCGACCTGCTCCTCGGGATCGCGCTGTAGGCGGCGCGCTACCTGTGTTTCGCATCGCCTTCGTCGAGCCACAAATCCCGCCCAACACCGGAAATGCGATCCGGATGGTTGCTGCCACCGGTTGCGAACTGCACCTCATCGAACCACTGGGGTTCGACCTCAGCGACGCCAAGCTGCGCCGAGCCGGGCTCGACTACCACGACCTGGCAACCGTGCACGTGCATGGCGATCTGGCGGCGGCCTGGCTCGCGCTCATGCCCGCTCGGGTGTTCGCGTTCACCGCACGCGCAACCGATTCGTTCGCCGACATTGCCTACCTGCCCGGCGACGTCCTGCTCTTCGGGCCCGAACCCGACGGCTTGTCAGAGCAGGTTCTTGCCGATCCGCACATCACCCAGTGGGTGCGTATCCCGATGCTGGCGGGGCGCCGCTCCCTGAACCTCTCGAACGCGGCTGCGGTCGCCGCCTATGAAGCCTGGCGTCAACACGGGTTTGCAGGAGGAATTTAGGACGCGCCGTCGCGCCGGTGTCGTAGATACCGTTCGAACTCGCGGGCGATCGCCTCGCCGCTCGCCTCGGGAAGTTCCGCTTCGTCCTTCTGCCGCTCGAGGGTTCGCACGTATTCGGCGACCTCGGAGTCCTCTTCGGCGAGTTGGTCGACACCGCGTTCCCACGCTTCTGACATCTCGGCCAGATCGCCGTACGGGATCGTCGTCTCAAGGACGTCCTCGAGGTTGCGCAGCAGGGCGAGCGTTGCTTTCGGGCACGGGGCCTGGGCGACGTAGTGCGGCACGGCGGCCCACAGCGAAACCGCGGGAAGCCCCGCCTGGATGCAGGCGTCGTTGAAGACGCCGACAATGCCCGTCGGTCCCTCGTAGCGCGACTGCTCAAGCCCGAGGCGGCGAGCGGTTTCGCCGTCGACAGCGGTACCAGTGACCGGTACCGGGCGACTGTGCGGCGAGTCCGACAGCAGCGCGCCGAGGTTGACGACCTCCTCGACGCCAAGACCGATGGCCGCCTCGATGATCTCGCCGCAAAACGACCGCCAGCGCATGTTCGGTTCCAAGCCGCGAACGAGCACGATGTCGCGCCGCCCGGGCACCGAGTCAGCCAGTGAAAGACGCGTCGTCGGCCACGAAACCCGCCTGCTCACGCCGTCGACCAGCGACACGGTCGGGCGGTTGACCTGGAAGTCGTAGTAATCCTCGGGGTCCAGAGCGCCGAGCGGCTTCGCGTCCCAGCCGGCTTCCAGCGCCTCGATCGCGTCGGTGGCGGAGTCGGCGGCGTCGTTCCAGCCCTCGAAGGCGGTCACCATAACGGGCCGGCTGAGCTTGGGGACACCGGAGAGCTCGATCATCCCGGCCTCCCATCGTGCGCCAACTGCGACCTGCGCGGTCACGTCGTCCGCTCAGCCAGCCTACGCGGGAGAGCCGCTCGCCGAGGCGAACGCCGTGCGACCCGGAGGCTAATGCATCGAAGCGGCAGCGTGAGCACGGTACCGTTGAGAGAGTGAACAGTCGTGCAGACCTCTTGCGTGGTGAGCTAACCCGTCGAGTCGTCGTTGCCGACGGTGCGATGGGCACCATGTTGCAGGGCTTCGAGCTCGACCTTGACGACTTCGAGGGGCTCGAGGGCTGCAACGAGATCTTGTGCGTGACGCGGCCGGACGTGGTCCGCGCTATTCACGACGCCTATTTCGAGGTCGGCTGCGATGCGGTCGAGACCAATAGTTTCGGGGCGAACTTCGCCAATCTCGCGGAATACGACATTGCCGACCGGATCTATGAACTGGCGGAGGCCTCAGCCCGCATCGCCCGCGAGGTGGCCGACGGGTGGAGCACGCCCGACCATCCGCGATTCGTGCTCGGGTCGGTCGGTCCTGGCACCAAGCTCCCGACGCTCGGGCACACCAGCTACGCCACGCTGCGAGATGCCTACCAAAGCGAGGTGGCCGGCCTCATCGACGGCGGTGCCGACGCGATCTTGGTCGAGACCGCTCAGGATCTGCTGCAAGCCAAGGCGGCCGTGATCGGTGCCCGCCGAGCGCTCACAGCGGCTGGCTCGACGTTGCCGCTCATCGCGCAAGTCACTGTCGAGACCACCGGCACGATGCTCCTCGGCTCCGAAATCGGCGCGGCTCTGACCGCCCTCGAGCCGCTCGGCATCGACCTCATCGGCCTGAACTGCGCGACCGGCCCGGCCGAAATGGGCGAGCACCTGCGCTACCTGGCAAGGCACGCCCGGGTCGGCATCTCGTGCATGCCGAACGCAGGTTTGCCGGTTCTTGGCCACGACGGCGCGAGCTACCCGCTAACACCAGCCGAGCTCGCCGACGCGCACGACGTGTTCACCCGCGAACACGGGCTCGCACTTGTCGGCGGGTGCTGCGGCACGACACCCGCACACCTGCGACTCGTGGTCGAGCGCGTGCGTGGTCGCGAGCTCACGACCCGGCATCCACACCCGGAGCCCGGTTCGGCGTCGCTGTACCAGAGCGTGTCGTTCCGCCAGGACACGTCGTACCTCGCCGTCGGCGAGCGCACCAACGCGAACGGGTCGCGAGTCTTTCGCGATGCGATGCTTGAAGGCCGCTTCGAGGACTGCGTCGAGGTCGCCCGCGAGGCAACCCGTGACGGTTCGCACCTGCTCGACCTTTGCGTCGACTACGTCGGACGCGACGGCGTCGTCGACATGCGAGAGATCGCGAGCCGGTTCGCCACCGCATCGACCCTGCCGTTGGTGCTCGACTCCACCGAGCCACAGGTCATCGAGGCCGGCCTCGAATGTCTCGGTGGCCGTTCGATCATCAACTCGGTCAACTTCGAGGACGGCGAGGGGCCGACGAGTCGCTTCGCGCGGATCATGCCGATCGTGCGCGAACACGGTGCTGCGGTCGTCGCTCTCACGATCGACGAGACAGGCCAAGCCCGGACGCCGGAGCACAAGGTCGCGGTTGCCGAGCGGCTCATCGCGACGCTGACGCAGACCTGGGGAATGCACGAGAGCGACATCCTCGTCGACTGCCTGACGTTCACCCTCGGCACCGGGCAAGAAGAGAGCCGTCGTGACGGACTGGCGACGATCGAGGCCATCCGCGAACTGAAGGCCCGCCATCCCGACGTCCAGACGATTCTTGGTTTGTCGAATATCTCGTTCGGGCTGAAACCCATCGTGCGTGCGGTACTGAACTCGGTGTTTTTGGCCGAGTGCACGAAGGCTGGGCTCGACGCCGCGATCGTGCATGCGTCCAAGATCCTGCCTGTGGCCCGGATTCCTGACGAGCAAAGGGAAGTCGCGCTCGATCTCATCTACGACCGGCGTCGCGAAGGTTACGACCCGCTCGGCGCTTTCCTTGACATGTTCGAGGGCGTCGACGCGCAAGACGCGAAGGCATCGCGTGCGCAAGAGCTCGCCGCACTTCCATTGTCGGAGCGTCTGCAGCGACGCATCATCGACGGCGAGCGCATCGGACTGCACACAGACCTCGACGAAGCGCTGCAGACCAGGCCTGCACTCGAGATCGTGAACGACACGCTCCTCGAGGGCATGAAGGTCGTGGGCGAACTCTTCGGCCGCGGTGAAATGCAGCTGCCGTTCGTGTTGCAGTCGGCTGAGGTCATGAAGAACGCCGTCGCCTATCTCGAACCACATATGGAGAAGACCGACGACGCAGGCAAGGGCACCATCGTGCTGGCGACGGTCAAGGGTGACGTGCACGACATCGGCAAGAACCTCGTTGACATCATCTTGTCCAACAACGGGTACAGCGTCGTGAATCTCGGCATCAAGCAGCCGGTGTCGGCCATCATCGAAGCGGCCGAAGACAACGAGGCCGACGCGATCGGCATGTCCGGACTGCTGGTCAAATCGACGGTCATCATGAAGGAGAACCTCGAGGAGATCAGCACCCGCGGGCTCGCCGGTCGTTGGCCTGTCCTGCTCGGTGGTGCTGCACTGACTCGCGCGTACGTCGAACAAGACCTGGCGGAGCAGTTCGCCGGTGTCGTTCGATACGCGCGCGACGCGTTCGAGGGCCTGCGGTTGATGGACGCACTCATGGGTGTGAAGAGAGGCGTCGAAGGTGCATCGCTGCCACCATTGCGTCCACGACGCGTGACTGCGGTCGTCGATCGTCCCGAAGCGGAGGTCGACCTCGGTGGCCGCTCAGACGTAGCGACCGACGCCGTAGTGCCGACGCCGCCGTTTTGGGGCGACCGGCTGGTCAAGGGCATTCCGCTCGCCGACTACGCCGATCTGCTCGACGAGAAGGCGACGTTCGCCGGTCGCTGGGGTCTGCGTGGGGTGCGCGGCGGCGCCTCTTATGAGGATCTGGTCGAGACCGAGGGTCGGCCGCGGATGCGCAAGTGGCTCGACCGCATCCAGACCGAAGGATGGCTCGACGCCGGCGTCGTTTATGGATACTTCCCTTGCGTGAGCGAAGGCAACGACCTGGTCGTGTTGAACGACGATGGCACTGACCGCCTGCGTTTCACGTTCCCGCGGCAGCGACGCGATCGCCGGCTGTGCCTCGCCGACTTCTTCCGGCCGCGTGAGTCGGGGGAGATCGACGTTGTCGGGTTCCAGGTGGTCACGATCGGTTCGCGGGTGAGCGACGCGACTGCCGAACTGTTCGCCGAGAACGCCTACCGCGACTATCTCGAACTGCACGGCCTCTCGGTGCAGTTGGCCGAGGCATTGGCCGAGTTCTGGCATCGCCGCATTCGCGAAGAGCTCGGGACGGCTTCGGAGGACAGCACCGACGTCCAGGCGGTGCTCGAGCACCAGGCGTATCGCGGATCGCGCTATTCCTTCGGCTATCCGGCGTGTCCCGACCTCGAAGACCGCGCGAAGATCGTCGAGTTGCTGCGACCCGAACGCATCGGCGTCTCGTTGTCCGAGGAGCTCCAACTGCATCCCGAGCAATCGACAGACGCGCTGATCGTGCACCATCCCGAAGCGAAGTACTTCAGCGCGTGAGCCTGCCCGCCGCCGTGCCCGGCAGGTCCAGGCTGCCCGCCGCCGTCCTGTTCGACATGGACGGCTTGTTGATCGACACCGAGCCACTGTGGTTCAGCGTCGAGACCGACATCCTGAACGAACTCGGCGCGTCATGGACACACGACGATCACGCCAGTCTCGTCGGCAGTTCGCTGAAGGTCGCGTCGCAGTTCGTCTCCACCCGCGCCGGCGGGTCCGTCACGGCCGAACAGGTTTCCGAGCAGCTGCTACTGAGAATGCGCGAGCGGTTGCGGCACGCGCCCGTGCTAAAGCCGGGTGTCGTCGATCTGATCACCGAACTCGACGGGGCCGGGGTCCCGCGCGCGCTGGTGTCGTCGTCGTTTGGAGTGCTCGTCGAGGCAGCACTTGACGGCCTGGCGCCACTGACCTTCGACACCGTTGTCGTCGGCGACGAGGTGTCGGATGCCAAACCACACCCCGAGCCCTATCTGCTCGGCGCCTCCAAACTCGGAGTCGACCCAGCCGACTGCGTGGCGTTCGAGGATTCTCCGAGCGGCGCTGCATCGGCGAGTGCAGCCGGGTGCTTCGTCATCGCGATTCCGAGCGTGGCGCCCATCGAGCCCGCGCAGCGCCGGATCGTGCGACCCTCACTCGTCGGCCTCGATCTGAAGTTCCTCCGCTCCCTCTTCGACTGACCCGTCCCTTCGCGCCGAGTGCAGAATTGCGCGTGGTCTGCGCGAAACACGACGCAATTCCTTCAGTCGACGGGGAGCCGCGGACGCGTCGCGTGCCGCGCCTACTCCGTGGCGATCGCCGCCAAGACCGGACGACGGGAGGCTCGCCACGCGGGCCACAGTGCGGCCAGCACACCGACGACGCCGGCACCAATGACAAAGCCGATGAACGACGTGATCGGGTACACGACATGGTTCAACTGACCGCCGGACGTCGACACCACGGCCCAGCCGAAGATCACGCCGAGCACAAGGCCGAGTAAGGCACCGAACACCGCGATCACCGCTGATTCGAGCCAGATCATTTCGCGCAGCTGCGCACGTGACATGCCAACCGCGCGTAGCAGCCCAATCTCTCGAGTGCGTTCGTAGACCGACAGGGCGAGCGTATTGACGATGCCGAGGACCGCGATGATCAACGCGACGGCAAGCAACCCGAAGATGAGATTCACGAACTGATCGATCTGCTTGGTGATCGAGTCCTTGTAGGCACTTTGGCCCTGAATCTTGACTTGGGGGTATGCCTTCAGACTCGTCTCGAGGGCAGCGCCCGCGGCCTCGCGCTGGCCTGGATCGGCCAAGACATACACGATCGCGTCGAGCTGCGTGGTGTAGTTCTTGACGTACGTCGGTAACCCGATGAGGTAGTCGGCGCCGCCGTTGCCCAGCAGACTGTTGTCCTTGAAAATCCCACCGACGGTGATGTGCTGCGTACCACCTGTCGGATACTCAACACTGAGCACCTGACCCACAGCGACGTTGGTCGACTTCGCCTTGGTCTGGGAGACAAGCAGCTCGTTCTTGCCCAACGCGTCGAGTGAGCCAGCCTTCATCTGAACCTTGATGACGGAGCCGATGTTCTGCGACACCGCAGCGACCACGACCGTCTTGCCATTGAGATGCGCGGCGCCGACTCGGGTCTCACCGACGGTCGCGACACCGGGCGTGGCTGTCGCTTTCGCCGCGACATCGGGAGAGAAGCCGAGGAACGACTGGGACGTTAAGACGTAGTCGGCGCCGAGATTGTTGCTGACGACCGAGGTGATCGACGACTTGGTCGACGCCGCAAGCACCGTGAGCATGGTCACGAGTGCGAGCCCGATCATGACCGACGCCGAAGTCGCCGCGGTACGACGTGGATTGCGCACCGCGTTCGAACGGCCAAGGCGAGCGGGGAGGCCGAAGAGTCGCACCAAGGGAGCGCCGATGACGCGCACGACGGGTCGGCTGATCAGCGCGCTCATGACCCAAATGCCGACCATCACGAACAAGATGCCGATGCCAACTCTCGCGGCCGCGCCGCCGCTGTTGCCGCGAATCGAGCCGGCGATCGACACCGCGCCTATGAGGGTCAGCACGCCGCCGATCACCGCGCGCACCCGAAGGGAGCGTTCTGGCAGGGCAACGCCATCGCGCATCGCAGCAATAGGTGGGATGCGAGACGCGCGGAAAGACGGGAACCAGGCGGCGAGCAAGGTGACAAGCACCCCGACGACGTAAGACGCGATGATCGTGTGTGTCTTGATGACCAGCGATCCCGCGGGCATTGACACGCCGACGGCATCAAGCAGACCACGGACGCCTAAAGCGACAAGCAGCCCGAGCACCAGACCGACGGTCGATGCGACAACGCCCACAACGGCCGCTTCGCCGAGGACCGCACTCATGACTTGGCGCCGGCTGGCGCCGATAGCGCGCAGCAGTGCGAGTTCACGCGTCCGTTGCGCGACCAACATCGTGAACGTGTTCAGGATGATGAAGAGCCCCACGAACAACGCCACTCCGGCGAAGATCAGCAGGAACACGTTGAAGAAACCGAGCGCCTTGCTGATCGAGTCCGACTGCTCCTTGTTCACCGCCTTCGCGGTAACTGCCTCAAAGCCTTTCGGCAGCGTCGGAGCGATCCGCGCAGCCAACGTCTCCTGCGATACACCGCTCGCGGCCTGCACGTCGATCTGGTTCGCGAAGCCGGGCTTGCCCGCAACCTGCGCGGCCGTCACCGGATCGAACACGCTCAAGACCGCACCGGCAAGGTTGCTGCTGCCGCCCACAGTGACGATGCCGACGATGGTCGCCTGGATCGGAGCAGCTTGCGTCTGCACAGTGACGTGATCGCCGACGTGCAGGTGGTACGCGTCGGCCGCGCTTTTGTCGATCGCGACCTGGCCAGGGCCCGTCGGCCCGGCGCCCTGGACGAACGCGAGGCTGCCGAAGTTGGCAGGCGTCCACGACACGGCCAGCGTTGGCGGCCCGGGCGACTTGGGCTGTACAGCTTTACCTGCTTCGGTCACCAGCAAGTCGATGCCCTGCACCTCACCGATGGCTTGTCTCACGCCGGGAACCGCCCTGACGTTTGCTACCAAAGAGTTCGGTACGAGAGCACGATCGCTGCTGGCCCCGATGTCGGTGCTTGAGAAGTCTGATCGTGCGCGGACGACGACACTGAGATTCGCGCTCGTGCGCCCGATCAGGTCGTTGAACGTTGCCTTCAAAGTGTCGGTGAACACGAGTGTTCCGGCGAGAAATCCGACGCCAAGAACAACAGAAAGTCCCGTGAGCAACAGCCGGACCTTGTGGGCGAAGACGTTGCGCAGGGTGGCTCGCAGCATCAGACTTCCTGTGCTCGTGCCTCGAGGCGACTCATCCGCTCGAGTACCGCAGCCTGTGTCGGATTGCGCATCTCGTCGATGACCTCGCCGTCGGCGAGGAACACCACGCGGTCTGCGTACGACGCCGCCCACGGGTCGTGCGTCACCATCACGATCGTTTGGCCCATCTCTCGCACCGAACTCTGCAGCAGTCCCAACACCTCAGCACTCGCGCGCGAGTCGAGGTTCCCGGTCGGTTCGTCGGCGAAGATGATAGTCGGACGTGAGGCCAGCGCACGTGCGCAGGCGACTCGTTGTTGCTGACCACCGGAGAGCTCTGAGGGCTTGTGAAGCAGACGGTCGCGCAGGCCAACAGCGTCAATCACCGAGTCAAGCCACTGCTTATCCGGCTTGCGGCCCGCGATGTCCATGGGCAGCGTGATGTTCTCGATTGCCGTCAACGTCGGGATCAGATTGAACGACTGGAAGATGAACCCGATCGCTTGGCGCCGGAGCAGCGTCAAAGCCTTGTCGCTCAACGTGCCCAGATCGACGTCGCCGATGATGGCACTGCCCGAGGTCACGCTGTCGAGACCGGCCAGACAATGCATCAGCGTTGACTTGCCTGATCCGGACGGGCCCATGATCGCGCTGAAGTGTCCACGCTCGAACTCGATGGTGACGTCGCGCAATGCGGCGACCGTCGTCTCGCCTTCGCCGTAGATCTTCGACAGGTGCAATGCTCGCGCTGCAGCGGAGGTGATGACGTCACTCGTTGGTTGGGACATGTCAGCCACGCTACCGGCGACGTGCGGCGAGGCGCTTCGGACGAACATCACCGATCTGTGTGACAACGGTCATGCCTAGAACGTGATGTCGTCGGCCTCAGTGGGTTGGTCGAGTGGGACGACGACTGCGCCGACCGGCTCGGGGTAGGCAGGGGTGACGCCGCCGAACTCAGGGCACAGCGCTTGATGCGCGCACCAGTCGCAAAGCCGGCTGCGGCGGGGCGGGAACTCGCGGTTCGCCAGCGCTCGCTCGATCGCGGCCCACAACGCTCTGACTTTGCGCTCAGTGGCGAGCAGGTCAGCCTCGTCGGGGGCGTAACGCAGGATCTGCTTGTCGCCCAGGTACATCAGCTGCAGCAGCGCCGGGATTGTGCCGCTGACCCGCCACATAACCAACGCGTAGAACTTCAACTGAAAGAGGGCTTTGCCCTCAAACAGTTCGGACGGTGAGTTGCCGGTCTTGTAGTCGACGATGCGGGTCGCGCCGCTCGGGGCAACATCGACCCGGTCGACGAAGCCGCGCAGCCGCACACCGTCGATGAGCTCGGCCTCGACGAGCAACTCACGCTGCGCCGGCTCGATCCGGGTCGGGTCTTCGAGCGCGAAGTAGGTCTCAAGCAAAACGCGTGCACTGGCCAGCCACGCGCTCACGGCATCGCCGACGCCTGCCGCCGTGTCGGTAGTGGCCGTGTCGCCCGACGCTTCAGCTGCTTCGACACTGGCGAACAGGTCGATCAACTCGGGGCGTTCTTCAAGGAGCCGCT
>Ga0134126_10011705_pt1 | contig 11073 bp, 11 predicted proteins | sample KB31752_FD_96881 | JGI IMG/M metagenome (GOLD analysis project Ga0134126, IMG submission 96881) | Terrestrial soil microbial communities with excess Nitrogen fertilizer from Kellogg Biological Station, Michigan, USA - KB3-175-2 | ecosystem: Environmental > Terrestrial > Soil > Unclassified ... | reverse complement strand
GGCGATGCTCACCGGCTCGCTCGGCATGTTGCCGTCGGCCTCGCTCGGGGCTCCCGACAAGGCGACCCGCAAGCGCAAGGCGCTCTACGAGCCGGTGCGCGGTTCGGCCCCCGACATCGCCGGCAGAGTCATCGCCAACCCGATTGCGATGCTGGCGCGCTTCGCCATGGCGCTGCGCTACTCGTTCGGCATGATCGAGCTTGCCAACAAGCTCGAGGCGTCGATCGCGGCGGTGCTCGACGATGGCCTCAGGACCGGCGACATCGCGCAGGGCAGCAAGTCGATCGGTACCGAAGCGATGGGCGCCGCCATCCTCAAGAAGCTCGCGGCGTAAGCGTTCAGCCGGCATTCAGCGGCCGCCGTCTCATTGATGACGAGGAGGACGTCGATGACCGATCTGGAGAAACTGCTCGACCGGGCGAAGGCCCACGCGCTCGCCTATCGCAACGCCGAAAAGTCGCTGACACGCGATTATCACGCGATGCGCGATCGCGTGACGCAGCCGACGCCCGAGACGGGCGCCGACCCGGCGCAGGTGATCGACGAGCTCGTCCGTCTCGTCGAGGGCGGCTTGCAGACCACCATCGGGCCGCGTTTCTTCGGCTGGGTGATGGGGGCGTCGGAGCCGGCCGGCGTCGCCGCCGACTGGCTGGTCAGCGCCTGGGGCCAGAATGCCGGCTACCAGTCCACCGCGCCGGCGATGGCCGCGATCGAGGAGATGGCCGAGCGCTGGCTGCTCGACATTCTCGACCTGCCGCGCGAGAGCGCCATCGGCTTTGGCACCGGCGCCACGCTTGCCAACGGCACCTGCCTCGCGGCGGCGCGCTCGGGGGTGCTGCTCAAGGCGGGCTGGGACCCCGATGCCGACGGCCTGTTCGGCGCGCCGCCGGTGCACGTGCTGATCGGCGCCGATGCGCACGCCTCGGTGTTTGCGGCGTTGCAGCTCATCGGCTTCGGCCGCAGGCGTGTCATCTCCGTCGCGACCGACGAACGCGGCCGTATGCTGCCGTCGGCCCTCGAGGCCGCGATCAAGCCGCTGAGCGGCCCCAGGGTGGTCATTGCGCAGGCGGGACAGATCAACACCGGCGATTTCGATCCGTTCACCGAGATCGCGGCCATCGCCAAAGCGCACCAGGCATGGCTGCATGTCGATGGCGCGTTCGGCCTGTGGGCCCGCGCGACACCCAGCCACAAGCACCTGACGGCAGGCATCGAGGCCGCCGATTCCTGGGCGACCGACGGCCACAAATGGTTGCAGACGCCCTACGACAGCGGCTTCGCCATCGTCCGCGACAAGGACGCGCTGCTCCACGCCATGACCAATTGGGCGAGCTATCTGCCCACCATCCAGCAGGGCGACCGGGTGCCATCCAACTACGTACCCGAGCTCAGCCGCCGGGCGCGTGGCGTGCCGGCCTGGGCGATGCTGAAGACGCTCGGGCGCGAGGGCGTCGCCGCGCTGGTGGAACAGCATTGCGCGCTGGCGCGCCGCTTCGCCGAAAAGCTCGCCGGGGAGTCCGGAATTCGCGTGCTCAACGACGTCGTGCTCAATCAAGTTATCGTCAACTTCGGGTCAGGCGATACGAACTCCCGTAAGGCTTCGACCGAAGCGGTGATTGCGCGCGTGCAGGCCGGCGGTGTCTGCTATGTCGGCGGGGCGCAATGGCGCGACGACTGGGTGATGCGGATCTCGGTCAGCTCGGCGCCGACCACTGCGGCGGACATCGATCTCAGTGCCGAGGCGATCATTAACGCCTGGCGGCAGGTGCAGAAGGGATAGCGTTTGCGTATCGCCGTGATCGGGGCTGGAATTTCCGGCATCGCTGCCGCCAAGACCCTGATGAAGTTCGGCCACGAGCCGGTGCTGTTCGAGCGAAGCGCCGAAATCGGCGGCGTGTGGGCGCTGGCCTACCCGCAGGTGCGGCTGCAGAACATCGGCGACCATTACCGCTTCACCGATTTCGACTGGCCGTTCGCGCACGACCAGCACCCGACCGCCGACCAGGTCATGCGCTACATCAAGGCGGCGGTCGAGCACTACAGGCTCGATGTCCGCCGCAACCACAATGTGGTGGCCCTCACCGAAGCGTCCGACGGCTGGACGGTCGAGCTCGACACGCCCCAGGGGCATACATCCGAGCGCTTCGACTACGTCATCGTCGCCGCCGGCCACTACACGCACGAAAAGCCGGAAATCCCGTTGCCCGGTCGCGACACATTCAAGGGCAAGGTCGTCACCGAGCGCGACGTCACCGACCTCTCGATCTTCGACGGCAAGCGGGTCGCGGTGATGGGGTTCGGCAAGAGCGCCGTCGACATGGCGGTGTTTGCCGCCGATCGCGCGCAGCAGGTCGACCACATCTTCCGCGAGCCGCGCTGGTTGCTGCCGCGCAAGATGCTGGGCCGGCACATCGCCTATGTGAGCTCGTCGCGCGACGCGACGATGTTCAATTCCTCCTGGGTCTATCCGACCAAGTGGGAGGCCGACATGCACCGGCGCTCGCCGATGACCGCCAAGAGCTATGCCGCCGTGGTCGGTTATCTCGTCAAGATGCACACCGGCATGAGCCGGCCGCGCCGCGATGCCAGGGCGAAAGCGCGTATGCAGCTCGTGACACCCAAGGAATCGGTCAACCAGCAGCTCCGCGGCACCCTGGCACCCGACAGCTATTACCCCTCCGTCGCGAGCGGCAGGATCGAGCCGCACAAGGGGTCGATCACCGGGCTCACCGAAGATGCGGTGCAGCTCTCGGACGGCAGCAGCGTGCCGTGCGACGTGCTGGTCCTGGCGGTCGGCTACAAGACGCCTGAAATGCCGTTCCTGCCCGAGGCATTCCGCGCTGCCGTCGCCTGCAATGACGATGGCGTACAGCTCTATCGCCACGTGCTCTATCCCAGGCTTCAGCGGCTCGCCTTCGCCGGGTTCAACCACAATCCGTTCCACATCCCGGGGGTCGAGGTGGCGATGACCTGGCTGGGCGCCGTGCTCGCCGGCGACATCGTGCTGCCGTCGGCCGAGACGATGGACGAAAGCACCGCCAGGGTCGCGGCCTGGAAGCGGGCCAACACCATCTTCGAGCCGACCCGCGCCTACTGGGTGAGCACCCGCTTCCACCAGTATCTCGATGTGCTGCTGCTGGAGCTCGGGGTGAAGCCGCACCGCAAGGGCAACCCGCTCAGCGAGTTCTTCGGCGCCTACAGCCCCGCGGACTATGCCGGCGTGTTCGACGAATACCGCGCCGCGCGCACCGGCCAGCCGCGCGCGACGCTGCCGCTCGATACCTAGGCCACCCGCAAGCCGCGGGTCAGCTCCAGCGCCTGCCGCTCGAACAGGCGGCGGTAGATGCCGCCGTCGCGGGCCACCAGCGTTTCGTGCGTGCCTTCCTCGACGATGCGGCCCTTGTCGAACACCAGCAGCCGGTCGAGCGCCCGCACGGTCGAGAGCCGGTGCGCGATGACGATCGTCGTCCGCCCCACCATCAGCCGTTCCATCGCCTTCTGGATCAGCATCTCGGACTCGGAATCGAGTGAGCTCGTCGCCTCGTCGAGGATGAGGATCGGGCTGTCCGCGAGGAAGGCCCGGGCGATCGCCACGCGCTGGCGCTCGCCGCCCGACAGCTTGACGCCGCGCTCGCCCACCATTGTTTCGTAGCCCTTGGGCAGCGCAGCGATGAAATCGTGCGCGCTCGCGAGCCTCGCCGCCTCGACGATTTCGGCGCGCGTGGCGCCGGGCCGGGCATAGGCGATGTTCTCGGCCAGCGAGCGGTGGAACAGGATCGGCTCCTGCTGCACGATGGCGATCTGCTGGCGCAGCGACGATTGCGTCATCTCACGGATATCGTGCCCGTCGATGCGGATGGCGCCGGAGCTCACATCGTAGAGCCGCTGGATCAGCTTGACGAAGGTGGTCTTGCCGCTGCCCGAGTGGCCGACGAGGCCGACGCGCTGGCCGGCCGGGATGGTCACCGAGAAGTCGCGGTAGAGCGCCGTTTCGTGCTTGCCGTAGTGGAAGGTCACGTGGTCGAAATCGATGCGGCCTTCCTCGATCGGAATGAAGCGCGCGGTCGGCCGGTCCTCGATGCCGAGCGGATGCTGCTCGACCTCGACCAGCTCCTCCATGTCGTTCACCGAGCGCTGCAGGTTGCGCACGTGCTGGCCGATGTCGCGCAGATAGCCCTGCAGCACGAAGAACGAGGTCAGCACGAGCGCGATGTCGCCGGCGTTCGCAAGGCCGCGCTGCCAGAGCAGGATGGCCACACCGACGATGGCGGTGCGCAGCGCGATCAGCGTCGCGCCCTGGATGCCGCCGTTCAGCGTGCCGCGGCGCCAGGTCCGCTCGGTGCGGCTGCGCCACTTGCCCAGCACGTGGCTCAGGCGCACCTCTTCGCGGTCCTCGGCGCCAAAGCCCTTGACGATGGCATTGCAGGAGATGGCGTCGGCCAGCGCGCCGCCCATGCGGGTGTCCCAGGCATTGGCAAGGCTCGCCGCCGGCGACACATAGCCGACCGACAGGCCCACCGTGAGCCCGATATAGACCACCGATCCAATGCCGATCACGAGGCCCATCGGCGGCCAGATGATGCCGAGCAGGATCGAGGTTCCCACCAGCATCACCAGCGAGGGAAAGAGCATGATGATGAGGGTGTCGTTGAGCATGTCGACGCCCCACATGCCGCGCGTCACCTTGCGCACGGTCGAGCCGGCGAAGCTGTTGGCGTGCCAGTCGGTCGAAAAGCGTTGCACGCGGCGGAAGGCGCTCTGCGCGATGTCGGCCATGATCTTGAGGGTGAACCGGATCAGCACGACAAAGCCGAGCTGGCGCAGCACGACCGAACCGAGGCCGAGGGCGATCAGGGTCGCGAAGGCCCAGACTGCGGCGTCGAGCGCGCCCGGCGCCGTCGCGCCGTTCGTCACTGCCGTGACGAGATTGCCGGCAAAGAGCGGGGTCAGCACGTCGGCGATGGTCGCCAGCATGAAGAAGGCGAACATGCCGAACACCTTGAGCTTCTGCTGCGCCCAGTGGGCGAACAGATAGCCGAGCACGTTGCGATAGGCATCACCACGAAGGTCGAGTTTGAAGCGGGCCATGATTGCTGCCGATGCGGTCGCGCACCGGTCCTGAAAATCGTGTCGATTTGAGATGCCGCGGCACGAGCCAAGGCTCGTGAGGTCAAGGTCGCGGCGCGGAAAAACGAAGGTCCGGCTAGGCCGGAAGGCGACGGATAAGGGTCGCGGCGTCTCCACCCATCGGGCGGTCAGAGCATGTCGGCATGAGCATGAAACCTCCCCCGGGGGCAAGAGCTGAGAAGACTCTTCCTATAGCGAAGCTCAGTGCCGCCGACAAGAGTTGCGCTGCGCGAGCGATGCGCCAATATCCCGCCCATGACCCTCGCGCATCTTGCCACCATCCCGATCCTGCGCAGCTTCGATGAAGCCAAGGCGCGTGAATTCTATGTCGACTGGCTCGGCTTCACCGTCGACTGGGAGCATCGCTTCGAGCCGTGGGCGCCGCTCTACATGCAGGTGAGCCGGGCCGGCATCGTGTTCCACATCTCCGAGCATCACGGCGACGGCTCGCCTGGCGCCCATGTACGCGTGCAGGTCACCGGCGTGCGCGACTACCACGCCGAGCTCATCGGCAAGGCCTACAAGAACAACCGCCCCGGCCTCGAACGCCCCGAATGGGGCGGCACCGAATTCACCGTGATCGATCCCGTCAACAACCGCATCACCTTCGCCGAGGCCGAGCCGGAGGCTTGATCAGGATCAACGATCAGTGGCGGATCTGCTTTCGGTGGGAAGCCGGTCGAGCCGAGGATGTAGAGATTGTCGACTACCACTAGGACTCGCGCCATGCGCATTACGCCACCGGTGCACCCGGGGGAATATCTGAGCGAGGAGTTCCTGGCTCCGCTTGCTATCACGCCGTATGGGCTTGCAGCCAAGCTCGGGGTTCCACGGACCCGCATCGAACGTCTCTGCAAGCAGGAGACCGGCGTCACACCCGATACCGCGCTGCGCCTTGCGCAGTATTTCGGCACTGCGCCGGATTTCTGGATGAACCTGCAAACGCTCTACGACCTGACGATCGCGGAGCAGCAGGCCGGGTCCTCGATCGCCGCGATCAAGCCGATGCGCGCGGCCTAATCGCGCCCGGCCGCCTCGACGTCGATGACGCTGAACGGCGGCCGATTGGTGCGACGATCCTCGACCGGACGCTGGCGCCGTCAGCCCTTGGCCGGCCCGATCCGTCGGCCGCGCCTTGCGGCATGTCGTTTGCCGATCTGCTCGATGCACCAACGTGGACGAGCTACGTGGTGCGTCGCATCGGGGCGAGCGGCAGCGCTCAGGCGACCTGGCCGGCGGCCCAGCCGCTGGCCCACGCCCACTGGAAATTGTAGCCGCCGAGCCAGCCGGTCACGTCGACCACCTCGCCGATCACATAGAGGCCCGGCACGCTGCGCGCCTCCATCGTCGTCGAGTTCAGCCCGTCGGTGTCGACCCCGCCCAGCGTGACTTCGGCGGTGCGGTAGCCTTCCGATCCGGTGGGCTTCAGCGTCCAGTGCGTCAGGGCCCCGGCGACGGCGGCAAGCTTCTTGTCCGAGAAATCGCCGATCATGCCGCCGAGACCGATCTCTTCGGCGAGCATCTGGGCCAGCCGTTTCGGCAGATGCGTGCTCAGCACCGTCTGCAGCGCGACTTTTGGCGTGGTGCTGCGTGCCTGTTTGAGCAGCGCCATCACATCGGCATCGGGCAACAGCCGCACCGCGACCGGATCGCCTTCGCGCCAGTAGGACGAGACCTGCAGGATCGCCGGGCCGCTGAGCCCGCGATGGGTGAACAGCAGCGCCTCGCGGAAGCCCTTGCCGTTGGCGGTGACCACCGCCTCGGTCGAGATGCCCGCGAGCGGCGCGAGGTGCTCGAGGATGCGCGGCTCGAAGGTCAGCGGCACCAGCGCCGGCCGCGTTTCGACCAGCTTCAGTCCGAACTGCTCGGCCAGCCGGTAGCCGAGGCCCGTGGCGCCCATCCTGGGGATGGATTTGCCGCCGGTGGCGATCACCAGCGATGTTGCGCTCACCGGGCCGGAGGCAAGGCGCACCACATAGCCGGGGTCGGCCTTCTCCACCGCCTCGATCCCGGCCGCGAGCTCCAGCGTGACGCCGGCCTTGTTCATTTCGCTCGTCAGCAGGTTCACGACCTGTGCCGACGAGCCGTCGCAAAACAGCTGCCCAAGCGTTTTTTCGTGGAAAGAAACGCCATATGTGCGCACCAGATTTGTGAAGCGCTCGGGCGTGTAGCGGCTCAGCGCCGAGACCGCGAATTTCGGGTTTTTCGAGATGAATCGGTCCGGCCGCGTCTGGGTATTGGTGAAATTGCAGCGCCCGCCGCCCGAGATCCGGATCTTTTCGCCCGGGGCTTTGGCGTGGTCGACGACCAACACCGAACGGCCCCGCTTACCGGCTTCAATGGCGGCCATCATCCCCGCCGCCCCGGCACCGAGGACGATCACATCGTAATTGCGCATGAGGCCCGTTACACCACGGCGCTGGCCGTTTCATTGACTCTTTGCCATTTCGGCGTAAAAGCCGCGGTCACGTTTGAGCAAGGGTCTTTCGCATGCTGCGCGGAGACGAAATGGATATCGAGCTGCCAGGGCTGGAGCTGTTCCTGCCCGAGCGCGTCGGTGTGCCGCTCAGGCTGAAAACCAAAACCACCAAAACCCTCTGAGCTTTTCCCCGGGCCATCTCCCGCCGGGGAGAGGCCGAAGCCAGTTGAGCCGCCGGTTGCCGGCGCGGGGGTCGGGGTTAAAGGAACCAGTCAAAATGGGTTATCGCGTTGCAGTCGTCGGGGCCACGGGTGCCGTTGGCCGCGAAATGCTCAACATTCTGAGCGAGCGGAAGTTTCCGGTTTCCGAGGTGATCCCGCTGGCGTCGGCCAAGTCGCAAGGCCAGGAGATCAGCTTCGGCGACAAGCGGCTCAAGGTGCAGAACCTTGCGAATTTCGACTTCAAGGGCGTCGATTTCGCGCTGATGAGCGCCGGCTCGGCCGTCGCCAAGGAGTATGGCGAGAAGATCGGGGCGACCGGCTGCATCGTCGTCGATAATTCCTCGTTCTGGCGCTACCACGCCGACGTGCCGCTGGTGGTGCCGGAGGTCAACGCTCATGTGCTCGACGACTACATGGCGCGCAACCAGCGCAAGAACATCATCGCCAATCCGAATTGCTCGACCGCGCAGATGGTGGTGGCGCTGAAGCCGCTGCACGATCTCGCGACGATCAAGCGCGTCGTCGTTTCCACCTACCAGTCGGTGTCGGGCGCCGGCCAGGAAGGCCGCGACGAGCTGTGGACGCAGACCAAGGGCATTTTCGTCAACGACACGCCGTCGCCCAGGAAGTTTTCCAAGCAGATTGCCTTCAACGTCATTCCGCACATCGACGTCTTCATGGAGGACGGGCAGACCAAGGAAGAGTGGAAGATGACGGTCGAGACCAAGAAGATCCTCGATCCCAAGATCAAGGTGACCGCGACCTGCGTGCGGGTGCCGGTGTTCGTCGGCCATTCCGAGGCGGTCAACATCGAGTTCGAAAAGCCGATTACCGCGGACGAAGCGCGCGACGCGCTGCGCGAGGCGGCCGGCGTGTCGGTCATCGACAAGCGCGAGCCCGGCGGCTACGCGACGCCCATCGAAGCGGTCGGCGAGTACGACACCTACGTGTCGCGCATCCGCGAAGATGCGACCATCGAGAACGGGCTCAACATCTGGGTGGTCTCGGACAATCTGCGCAAGGGCGCTGCGCTCAATACCGTGCAAATCCTCGAGACGCTGATCGAGCGCAACCTGGTCGAGCGCAAGGCCGCCTGAGGCCGCAATTGCCGGGGTCATCGCGCTGCGTGATGACCCTCATCAGGACCTGTCATTTGCCTTGCGGCGGTTTCGGATGTCCTGTCCGTGCCGGGAGCGATGGAAGGTCGTGAACCGATGATGCCGATCCGTGATGTGTTGCTGGCCCTCGCCGTGGCGGTGGTCTGGGGCATCAATTTCGTTTTCATCCGCTGGGGCGTGAACGAGGTGCCGCCGCTGCTGCTGACGGCGCTGCGCTATGTGGTGGCTGCGGTGCCGGCAGTGTTCTTCATCAAGCGTCCCAACGTCGCGCTCGGCATCCTTGTCGGTTACGGCCTCGCGGTTGGCGTCGGACAGTTCGGCCTGCTGTTCACGGCGATCAAGTTCGGCATGCCGGCAGGACTGGCTTCCGTGGTCATCCAGCTGCAGGTGTTTTTCACCATCGGCTTTGCGGTGCTGTTCCTTGGCGAACGGCCGAGCGGCGCACAACTGGCAGGGGCCCTCATCGCCTTTGCGGGCATCGCGGTGATCGCCGCCGAACGCCTTGGCGGCGCGGCGCTCTGGCCGTTCCTCATGACGATTGCCGCCGCGATCTGCTGGGGCGTCGCCAATCTTCTGACCAAGAAGGCCGGCCGCATCGATATGCTCGGCTTTGTCGTGTGGTCGAGCCTGGCGCCGCCGATCCCGCTCTACCTCCTGTCGCTGCTCTTTGAGGGGCCGGGTGCGGTGCCGCTGGCGCTGAGCCAAATCACTTATGTCGGTATCGGCTCGCTGCTGTTCATCGGCTGGATCTCGACGGTGTTCGGCTATGGCGGCTGGAGTGTGCTGCTCGGCCGCTACCCGGCCTCGACCGTCGCTCCCTTCGCGCTTCTGGTGCCGGTCAGCGGCATCGCAGGCGCAACGCTCATCCTGGGCGAGCGCATCACGCCATTCGAGCTCATCGGCAGCCTGCTGGTTTTCGTCGGGCTGATGACCAATGTTTTCGGTCCGCGGCTTCTGGCGCGACAGGTGGAGGCCTGACATGCGCTGGATCGTGATTTTCGAGGACAGGCCCGGCGCGCTCGCCATCCGCGAAGCGAATGCCGAAGCGCATTTCGACTATCTCGAGCGGCATCGCGACCAGATCCGGCTGGCCGGTGGGGTGCGCGACGAACCGGGTGGGCCGCCGGATGGCGGGCTGTGGATTTTGGACAACATTGCGAACCGCGCGGATGCCGTGCGCCTGTGCGAAGCCGATCCGTTCTTCACCGCCGGCCTCCGGCAGAGCTACGTGCTCAAGGCGTGGGGCTTTGCCCCCTGCTATGCCGACGTGACGCTCTAGGAGCCGCCGAAGGCGGCCGCTTGCACCGACCCTCCGTTCCGTCATCCCCGTCCCCGGACTTGATCCGGGGATTGACCCGGCCATCCACGCAGGCGTCGCCTGACACGAGGACTCCGCCGCGCGGGCGGACAGCAGGGTCATTGCAACGTCCCTGTCGCCGTTCATTCCACGGAAGGCGTGGGTGGCCGGGTCAAGCCCGGCCATGACGACTGGTGAAACTGCGCGGGTCACAAGGCAGGTCCTGGGCCCGATCGAAGGCCTAAAGCAGCCCGAGCGACGCCAGCTCGCGGCGCATCGCTTCGGGCATGGCGGCGAAGCCGGGCTGGGCCTCGTCGATGTCGGGGGGCGCGTCCTTGGGCTCGTAATAGCGCCAGCCCTGAAAGGCGCGCATCGGCCGGGGCGCGACCGCGACCACGGTCTCGCCGAGCCAGATCTTGCAGCGGCCGATCCCGTCCGCGTCGACGAAGGGCTCGAGGCCGACGATCTCCTGCCTGGCCGAGATCAGGCCCTTGACGACCCAGTAGAGCGAGCCGCCGCCCAGAATCTGCTCATTCCGCTTCGGCGTCATGCGGGTGATGTGGGCATGCCGGAGCGGCGCGCGGCGGCGCTTCGCCTCCGCCATGCGCTCCGCCATCCATTCGCGCAGGTCGGCAAGCGATTCGGCGCCGACGGCGAGCTTGATGAGGTGAAGAGGCATGAGGGCGACTATAGCAGGCGGGGAGCGCCAGCCGAACCGCCCGCCGAATCTATCCACCGTTCTTGCGGGTTTGCGTTCTTCTGGACAGGAACCCCATCGCGACGAAGCCCGCGGCCATCATGGCCCAGGTCGAAGGCTCGGGAACCGCGGGCGGCAACTCGGCTGGGGTCAGAAAGATGTCGTCGGCGCCCACGACGTCTCCGACCTGGCCG
>Ga0134126_10011703_pt1 | contig 11075 bp, 7 predicted proteins | sample KB31752_FD_96881 | JGI IMG/M metagenome (GOLD analysis project Ga0134126, IMG submission 96881) | Terrestrial soil microbial communities with excess Nitrogen fertilizer from Kellogg Biological Station, Michigan, USA - KB3-175-2 | ecosystem: Environmental > Terrestrial > Soil > Unclassified ... | reverse complement strand
TTCAACAATCATCTTGGCGGAGGTCTCTGGCCAGCCGGCAAGCACGCCGGACCCCGTTCCCCGCAGGAAATCGCCGATCTTCTCCAGGGCATAACGCACGTTATGCTTCTTGAAAATCGCGCTCATGAGATGCCAGCCTCTCCTGCTATTTTCCCGCAAGAGCAGAGAAATTGTTGGTAACGCCGGTAATCTGTGGCTGGTTACCGGGCCTGGCCGCTTGATGCCCTCCTTTCACGGCCTCGGCTCGCGTCTGATTGTGTTTCGCTGCCGCAGGCGCTATCCTAGCGCCCGAATTGAGCCGGCATGGGGTGAACTTTGCTGAAGATAGCCACCGAGGTTTCCGGTGATGTATTTATCGTGCGATGCATAGGGCGAATCGTGTTTGGTGATGAAGCCGCGGCCTTCCGCGAGCGTCTGGTTCAACTGCTCATCGGCACTCCCAAGGTGCTGGTCAACCTGAGTGGGGTTGATTATGTTGACAGCTGCGGCCTGGGAATTCTGGTAGGACTTCTGGTCTCGTCGGTGCATCGAGGAGGCGAACTGAAGCTGGTAGCGCCCAGCAAACGGGTTGCGGAGGCGCTGCAGCGCACTCACCTGCACCAGGTGTTCACGGCTTATCGCGATGAAAGCGAGGGCTTGGCCGCCTTCGGCTCTAACCAGCAGAAGCGCCACGCCCGCTAGAGAACACAGACCCGTTGCCGGTTTTTCTGGTATCTTGCCATCCACCATGCCGCAGTCCCCGGAACCCCGGCCTGAAAGCCGTCCCCAGCTGCTCTATTGCCCCAATTGCGCGCGCGAGGTCGCCGACCCACTCACTTGCGGCGATTGCTCGGCTGTAATCTGCCGGATCTGTGGCTCGCCTTTGGAGTCGCCTGACGAGTTGGGCATTGGATAATCCATGAACCCGCGCCCCGGCGCCTCGCCCCAACTCGAATCGCAGCCTCAGGCCGCCCCGCTGGCTAGCCTGGTTCGGGGGCTTTCCCTGCTGGATTCCGTGCTCTTGCTGCTGGGTGGCATCATCGGCTCCTCGATTTTTCTAACTGCCAAGGATGTCGCCGGCCCACTTCCCCATCCCCTATTCTTCATTATGGTGTGGGTGCTGGGAGGCGTGGTCTCGCTGTTTGCCTGCTTCGCCTTCGCCGAACTGGGCGCCATGTTTCCCGATTCCGGCGGGCAGTATGTCTACATGCGCGAGGCTTATGGCGACCTGGTCGCTTTCCTCTACGGCTGGATGATTTTCACCGTCAGCAACGGCGGCACCATCGCCGCCCTGGGCGTGGCTTCCGCCGTGTACCTGGGAAAGGTGGTGCCGGCCCTTTCCGCTGAGCACGTGGTGTGGAGCGGCCTGGGCCTTATCGTCAACCGCACCCACCTGGTGGCGCTGGCCTCCATTGCCTTCACCACCTGGATGAACGTGACTGGCCTGCGCCGTGGCGCCGTGCTGCAGAACATCGCCACCTGGCTGAAATTTCTGGCCATGGCGGCCTTTGTCCTGCTGGGCTTCGCCGTGGGCAAGGGCTCCTGGTCGCATTTCACCCAGACTGGAGTGGCCGCCGGCGCCCGCGCTTCCGGCCTGCTGATGGGCGGCAGCCTCTCCAGCCTGATGGGTGCTTTCGGCGTCGCCCTGATCGCGGTTTTCTGGGCCTATGACGGCTGGGTGTACATCACCTGGGTGGCGGGCGAAGTCAAAGAGCCACAGCGCAATCTGCCTCGCGCCATGGTGCTGGGCGTGCTCTGCGTGGGCGTCATTTACGTGGCTATGAACCTGGTGTACCTGTATGCGCTGCCCATGACGGCCATTGCCGCGGAAACCATCGCCCATGCCGCCGCCGTACGTCTGTTCTCACCTGCGGCCGCGGTCTGGCTTTCGGCGATGATTGCGCTCTCCTGTTTCGGGGCCAACGCGAGTTGCATACTTTCCGGCGGGCGCGTGTACTTCGCCATGGCCCGCGACGGCGTTTTCTTCCAGAAAATGGCTGAGGTCCATCCCCGCTGGCGCACTCCCGCCTTCAGCCTTATCGGCCAGGGATTGTGGGGAGCGCTCCTGGTGTTCAGCGGGCGCTATGACCAGCTCTATACCTATGTGATGTTCATGATGATTCTTTCCTACGTGGCGGGAGTAGGAGCCCTGTTCGTTCTGCGCCGTAAGCGCCCGGACATGGCCCGCCCCTACCGCTGCACCGGCTATCCCTGGCTGCCAGCTTTATATCTGCTCATTGCCGGGTTATGGGCCGCCAACACCTTGGTAGAACGCCCCAAGGAAGCCCTGGCTGGCCTGGTCATCGTGCTCATCGGCATCCCCGGCTACATCTACTGGAAGCGGGCCAGCCACAAGCTGATTGACGTTTGAAGATTTTCGATCGATGATTTGCTTCTATTGCCTGACTGCATGCCGGGTTCTCGTTCCCGGCGTAGCGCCCCGAAACAGTGTGGAAGCCCCGGACTTCAGTCCGGGGAAAATCGCGCGCCCCTCAGACCGGGCTGCAGCCCCTGAGCGTTCGCGGGCGGGGGCGCCCGCGCCACAAATGAAGCACTCTCCGAGCACTCCTTCCTTAACAGCCTGAGTGCTGAAGGCTGAACGCCGCTCCCTATACTGGCACGGCGGTTTTGCGCGGCGGATTGAAGAAGGGCAGCTTGACCACGGTTGCGGTCACTGTCCGGCGCGCCGACTCCACCGTGAACTCCATTTTCAACTTGCCGCCCAGTTGCGAGTGCTCGCGCTGCACGCTGGCCAGAGCAATCATCTTTTTCAGTAGTGGCGACCAGGTAGTGGAAGTAGCCTTCCCCACCTGCTTCCCGCCCTTGTACACCGGCACGTGCACGCGCGAAGCCGTGCTGGGCGTCTGCGGCGCCATGCCCAGCTGGTCGTAGAAGCGCTCCACCTCCGACCACTCCAGTTCCAGGCCCACCAATTGCCGCGGTGCGCCCCGCCTTTGTTCTTCGACCAGCGCCGACCGCCCGATGAAGTTTTCCTTTTCCAGATGTACCAGGCGCCCCAACCCGATTTCGTAGGGAGAATACTTCTGCTCCCCCGTCAGCGCCTTCTTGCTGCTGATGTAATCCACTTCGATCAGGATCAGCCCCGCCTCGATGCGCGCCACGTCCAGCGCCAGCATGCCGGTGGGATGCACGTCAAACTGCTTTCCCATCTTCATCAGCGCGTCCCACACCTTGACCGCGTCGTTCCACTGCACCCAGATTTCGTATCCCAGGTCGCCGGTGTAGCCGGTGCGCGAAATGTCCACCGGCACGCCTTCGAGTTTGCCGTGGGTAACGCGAAAGTATTTGAGGTTGCTGATGTCGGCATCGCACACCGCCTTCAGCAGCTTGCCCGACGTGGGGCCCTGGACGGCAAGCGCCGCCGTCTTCTCGGAAATGTCCTCAATCTGTACCTCCATGCCCAGGGCATTCTGGCGAAACCAGCGCAGGCTCGGATCGGCGGCCGTCCAGCGGTACTTGTTTTCCTCCAGTCGAGTGATGGTGCCATCGTCAATCACTTTGCCCTCTTCGTCGCACCAGCAGCAGTAGATAACCTGGCCCACCGACACCTTGTTGATGTCGCGCGCAATCACCCGGTTCACCAGGCGGGTGGCGTCCTTGCCGCTCACTATGTATTTGAACAGAGGCGTGATATCGATCAGCGCGGCCGCGTTGCGGATGGCGTTGTACTCGTGCTCGTGGTGGGTTTCATACACGCTGACCGTGTAGTAGCCCGACCACTCGCGGTAGTTGAGGCTGTAGCACAGGGGAAAAGTGCGCTCGTGGAATGCGGTTCCGACCGGCAAGCTGGCTCCTGCGATGCTTTTTGTATGAAGCCGGATTATAGCCAGCCGCGCGGGGCGGCAGCAAGGAGAGCCGCAAGACAAATCCCCCCGCCTCGCATACAATGTGGCTTCATTCCGCAAATCCTTATGCCTGCTGGAAATAATAAATACGACGTCATCGTTATCGGGGGCGGCCATAACGGCCTGGTCAATGCCGCCTACCTGGCCCGCGCCGGCAAAAAGGTTCTTGTGCTGGAGCGCCGCTACGTGCTGGGCGGCGCCGCCGTTACCGAAGAAATCGTTCCCGGATTCAAGTTCTCCGTCTGCTCCTACGTGGTTTCGTTGCTGCGCCCGGAAATCATCCGCGACCTCGACCTGCCCCGCCACGGCCTGGAAATCCTGCCCCTGGATGGCACCTTCACCCCCATGCCCAATGGCGACCACCTGTGGCGCGTGAACGACCACGGCAAGACCCGCCGCGAAATTGCCCGCCACTCCGCCGTGGATGCCGAGGCCTACGAAGAGTTCGGCAAGGCCATGCAGCAGATGTGCCGCTTTGTGAAGCCCATCCTGAGCATGGTTCCCCCCAACCCCTCCACGCTCAATCCCAAGGAACTGATGAAGCTGTTGTTCATCGGCCGCCGCTTCCAGCACCTCTCCAGCGAGGACAAGTACAACCAGGTGCAGCTCATGACCATGAGCGCGGCCGATTTCCTTGACCAGTGGTTCGAAACCGACGTGCTCAAGGCCACCATGTCGGCCTCCGGCATCATCGGCACCTTCCTGGGCGTGCGCTCGCCCGGCACCGCCTACGTGCTGCTTCACCACTATATGGGCGAGATTGACGGTGCCTTCCGCGCCTGGGGTTTTGCCCGCGGCGGCACCGGCGCCATTTCCAACGCCATTGGCGACGCCGCCCGGGAATTTGGCGCCGAAATCCGCACCCGCTCTCCCATCGCCAAAATTCTGGTCAAAAATGGCCGGGCCAGCGGCGTGGTCCTGCAGAACGGCGACGAGCTTTACGCCGACATCATTTCTTCCAGTGTGGACCCCAACCTCACCTTCCTGAAGATGATTGACTCGGGCGAACTGCCAGGCGAATTTCTGGACGAGGTCCGCCGCTACAAGTACCGCGGATCTTCCGGCAAGGTGAACCTGGCGCTCGATGCTCTGCCCAACTTCACCTGCATGCCGGGCGAAGGAGCCCACTTGCGGGGAGCAATTTCGGTCTCGCCCGCTGTGGATTACATGGAGCGTGCCTACGATGACGCCAAGTACGGAAGGTACTCGCGCCGCCCCTACATTGACATGGTGATTCCCAGCCTGACCGACCCCTCGGTGGCCCCGCCCGGCAAGCACGTGATGTCCTGCTTCGTGCAGTACGCGCCCTACAATCTGAAGGAAGGCGCCTGGGACGAGAAGCGCGAAGAGTTTGGCAACAACGTGATTGATACCGTCTCCGAGTACGCGCCCAACCTGAAGAAAATTATCGTTGGCAAGCAGGTGCTGACGCCTCTGGACATTGAGCGCGAGTTCGGGCTCACCCAGGGCAACATCTTCCAGGGCGAACTCTCGCTGGAGCAGCTCTTCTTCCTGCGCCCGGTGCCAGGCTGGGCGCAGTACCGCACGCCCATCAAGAATCTCTACATGTGTGGCTCGGCCACGCACCCGGGCGGCGGCATTATGGGCGCGCCCGGGCGTCTGGCGGCCCTGGAAATCCTCAAAGATTCGGGCAACGGAGCGCGCTAGCCATGGCCCATGACATCGTCATTCTCGGCGCGGGTCATAACGGCCTGGTTACTGCCTTCTACCTCGCCCGCGCGGGATTCAAACCCCTGGTGCTGGAACGCCGCGAGCAGCCCGGCGGGGCCGCCGTCACCGAAGAATTCCATCCCGGCTTCAAGTGCTCCACCCTGGCCCACTCCGCCGGTCCGCTGCGCCCGCAGATCATTCGCGACATGGAACTGGAGAAGCACGGGCTGAAGATGCTGAACCCGGAGTTGCGGGTGTTCGCTCCTGCTCCGGACGGGCGCGCTCTTTTCCTGTACGGCGATGCTGGCAAATCGGCGCAGTCCATCGCCAACTTTTCTGCCAAAGACGCCCGGAACTACGGCGAATTCCAGCTCTCCCTGGGCAAAATTGCCGGCGTCTTCCAGAGCGTCCTGGCCATGGCGCCTCCCGACATTGACCATCCCGCCCCCGCCGATTTGTGGCAAATGATTAAGACCGGCAAGGGCGTGCGCAACCTGGGCAAGAAGGACATGTACCGGCTGCTGCGCTGGGGCCCGATGGCGGTAGCCGATCTGGTCGCCGAGTTTTTCGAAACCGAACTGCTGCGCGCCGTAGTGGCCGCGCGCGGCATCTTTGGCACCTTTCTGGGCCCCTGGTCTGCAGGCAGCAGCACCGTGCTGCTGATGCGCGCCGCCGCCGACTGTTCCCCCGTGGGCTCAACTTCCTATGCTATGGGCGGCATGGGTGCGGTCACCAAAGCCATGGCTGCCGCCGCAACCGCCGCAGGCGCTGAGATCCGCACCAATGCCGAGGTCAGGCAGGTTCGGGTGAAGGATGGCGTGGCCACCGGCGTCGTTCTGGCCAACGGTGAAGAGATTCCCGCCAACACGATCATCTCCAATGCCGATCCCAAGCGCACGCTGCTCAAACTGGTTGATCCCGTGCACCTCGCGCCCGACTTTGTGGTCAAGCTGCAGCACTACCGCACTCCCGGCAGCGTGGCCAAGGTAAATCTGGCGCTCAATGGTCTGCCCCATTTCACCGCCCTGGAGAAGGCTGGCACCAACGGCGCCGCGCTCACCGGCCGCATCCATATCGGTCCGGAAATTGATTATCTGGAGCGCGCCTTTGACGACTCCAAATATGGCGCCTTCTCCAAAGCTCCCTACCTGGAAGCCACCATCCCCTCGCTCGCTGACCCCTCGCTGGCACCCGGCGGCAAGCACGTGATGTCCATCTACATGCAGTTCGCGCCCTACCAACTGCGCAACACCGATTGGAACGCGCAGCGCGATGCCCTCGGCAACGTTGTGGTGGCCACCCTTGCGCAGTACGCGCCCGACCTGCCCGGCTTGGTTGAGACCGGGCAGATCATTACCCCGAAGGACCTGGAAGAGACCTACGGGCTGACCGGTGGTCATATTTTTCATGGCGAACTGGCGCTCGACCAGATTTTCACCATGCGTCCGCTGCTGGACTGGGCCCGTTACCGCACACCCATCCGCGGCCTTTACCTGTGCGGTTCCGGCACTCATCCCGGCGACGGTCTGACGGGGGCCTCCGGGGCCAACGCCGCCCGCGAAATTCTGAAAGACCTGAAAAAAAGATAACCACAGAGGACACAGAGGTCGCAGAGGATTTTGTATTTTTGATTTCGTGACAGGCATTTTCATTTTGTAAACCCAATGCTGGCGGCCGAAATGAAAACAAATATCTGTTGCTCTGTGTTCCTCTGTGTCCTCTGTGGTTAAAATCTTTGGTTGAAAAGATGAGAATCCTGGACAAGTTGCAACCCCTCGGCCTTTTGGCTATGCGCATCGCGTTGGGGGCGGTCATGATTGTGCACGGCTATCCCAAGGTCACCGGCATCCACGGAGTGGAGAAGTTCTTTAGCGGCGTGGGCTTGCCCTGGTGGTCGGCCTACCTTTCCGCGGGCGCGGAATTCTTTGGCGGCATCCTCATCATCGCCGGTCTGTTGACCCGCTTCTTCGGCCTGGCGCTCCTGATTGACATGATCGTGGCCATTGACAAGGTGCACTGGAAGAACGGGTTAACCGGCGAGGGCAACTACCAGTTGCCCATGACCCTGGCCGCTCTCGGGCTGGCGTTGATTTTCTTCGGCGCCGGCCCCATCGCGCTGGACGCCGTCATTGGCCTAGGCCGCGGTCGTAGCCGGAAGACCACCTCCACCGCTAATCACTAGCCCCTCTCTTCCCACGGTGAGCCATGTCACAGACCGCAGCAGGCGGCGGCTCTACAATCCATCCTCGACGGGCATGAAGGTCCACAGCATCTCGCCGCGACTTCTGCGCTGGCTGCGCCAGCAGCAGCTTTACATTGCCATCGCCCTGGCGGTGTACGCCATCTTCTGGGCCATAGAACCCCAGCGGGCGGGCCTGTTTGTCACCTTCATATACACTCTGCTCCTTTGCAACTTAACCGTCCTGGCGCAGGAAAAACTGGGCATTCTTTATGCCCACCGGCCATTTGCCGCCTACTGGATCGCCTACCTCCTCCTGCTCCTGGCCGTCACTCCGGTGGCCGTCGTGCTTTCGACGACGGTCGTTTACCTGGTCACGTTCTCTGCGCCGCGTCCTCCCTTACTGCCGGTTTTAAGAGGCGGTTGGAAGTTTCCCTTCGTCGCCACTGTCATCTTCGGTGTCGTCGCCCAGATTTACGATGCCACCAAAACCCGGCTGGAACGCAACAACCGGGAGTTGCAGCAGACGGTGGATCTGGAAATCGCCCAGCGTGAACTGCAGGAGCAGGAACTGGAGCGCGCCCTCGAAATCCAAAAAGCCCTTCTGCCCAAGCAGATCGCACAGATACCCGGCTTCGACATCGCCGGCGCCTGGGAGCCGGCGCGCGTGGTGGGCGGAGATTACTTTGACGTCATCAAGCTGAGCGACACCAAACTTGCCATTTGCATTGCCGATGTGGTGGGCAAAAGTGTTTCTGCGGCGCTGCTCATGGCCAACGTGCAGGCCACCGTGCGGGCTTTCGCCTCCGATGCTGCCTCGCCCGCGTGGCTGTGCAGTCGGGTTAATTCGGTCCTGTGCAATCACATCGCCTCCGGTAAGTTCGTGACCCTGTTCTACGGAGTGCTCGACGCCCAGCAACGCATTCTCCAGTACACCAATGCCGGGCACCTCAGCCCCATCCTGGTCAACGGTTCGCGACCGCCGCAACAACTGCAAAATGGCGGGGCGCTGCTGGGAGTGTTTCCGGAGTGGAAGTATGAAGATTCAGCCGCCCAGCTTGCACCCGGCGACCGCCTGCTGCTCTTCACCGATGGCATTACCGAAGCGGCAAAATCCGATGGCGAGGAATTTGGTGAGCAACGGCTGATTGATGCAGCAAGCGGTCTGGCCCAGCGCTCTTCTGCCGAGCTTAAGGATCAGTTGTTAGGCCAGGTAAAGAATTTCTGCGCGTCGCAGCTGGCTGACGACGCCACGCTGATTGTTGTCTCCGTGGCTAATGGCTGAAAGCTGATAACTATCCCTAGAACTCCGCCAGCTCCAGCATGGCCCGCTCGATGTCTTCCGACTGAGGAAGAATTTCATCTTCGAGCAGCGGCTGGTAAGCTACAAAGACGTCTTTGGCGGCAATGCGCCGCACCGGCGCATCCAGGTCTTCGAACAATTCATCGGCGATTCGCGCTGCAATCTCCGCCCCATAGCCCCAGCTCAGCGTGTCTTCATAGGCCACCAGCACACGATTGGTCTTGCGCACCGAAGTCGCAATCGCCTCCCAGTCGTAGGGGTTCAGGGTGCGCAGGTCAACCAGTTCTACGCTGATTCCCTGCTCCCGCTGCAACCGCTGCGCCGCCTGCAGCGCCCGCGGCACTACCGCCCCATAGGTGACCACGGTCAGGTCGCTTCCTTCCTGCAGGACTTTGGCCTTGCCGAAGGGCACCATATATTCCGGCCCAGGATAGGGTGAGCGCCCAAAAGTTTCGCGATAGAGCCTCTTGTGTTCCAAAAACATCACGGGATCGTCGCAGCGGATAGCCGTCCGCAGCAGCCCGTTGGCGTCCAGCGCATTGGAGGGAAACACCACTCGCAGCCCGGGAATATGGGTAAAGATGCTCTCCCCGCACTGCGAGTGATAAATCGCGCCTCCGGTCAGGTATCCGCCAATGGCCACACGAATTACGGTGGGCGCGGAAAACGCATTGGCAGAGCGCCAGCGGATGAGCGGCAGCTCGTTCCTTAACTGCATCATGGCCGGCCAGATGTAGTCGAAGAACTGGATCTCCACCACCGGCTTCAATCCGCGCGTGGCCATGCCCGTGGCCCGGCCGACGATATTGGCCTCCGCCAGGGGCGAGTTGAACACACGGTCGGAGCCAAACTCCCGCTGCAGCCCGGCGGTAAGCTTAAATACCCCGCCCTTGCCCTTGATGAGCTTCTGCTGCAGGTACTCTTCCCGGCTGCAGTCGGCTACGTCCTCGCCAAACACAAGAATGCGCGGGTCGCGCCGCATTTCGTCGTGCAGGCAAGCGTTGATCAGGTCTGCCATCGTCTTCTGCGCGGTGGCCGCCGCAATGGTGGGCTGGGCATGGTTTTTCGGGTTAGCGAACGCCGGCTCGGTGGCGAACGACGGCGCAGCAGGATCGAGGACCGGAGAGTAAATAAACTGCATCACCGATTCCGGCGCGGGCTTGGCCGCGGCCACGGCGCGATCGCTCGCTTCTTGCACCTCCGCCTCCACCTGCTTCTCCAGCCGGGTGATGGCTTCTTCCTCCAGAATGCCCTCGCGCACCAGGAACATCTGCAGGCGCGTAATGGGATCGCGCCGCGCCTCCTCTCGCCGTTCTGCCTCAGGGCGGTAGAGGCGCTCGTCGTCGGAAAGAGAGTGCGAATAGGGCCGCACTACGTGTCCGTGCAAGAAGGCCGGACCGTTGCCGGCGCGGATGTGCTCCGCCGCCTTACGAAACGCGCCATAGCTGGCAATGGGGTCGGTACCGTCAAACTCGGCAAAGTAGAAATTGGGGAAGTTGGAAACCAGCCGTGAAATGTTGCCCCCGGGCGTCTGCACCTCGATAGGCACGGAGATGGCGTATTCGTTATCCTCCACGCACAGCAGCAAAGGCAGCTTGCGGGAGGAAGCTGTGTTCATGGTCTCCCAGAACTCGCCCTCGCTGGTGGCCCCCTCGCCACAGGAGACGTAAGTGATTTCGTCGCCCTGGAAACTCACATCCTTGAACTCGCGATAGTCGCCGGAACCTTTCCTGGCGGCCTCCGGATGCGCGGCATAGAAGCGGCCCGCCTCGGCGCAGCCTGCCGCCTGCAGCAATTGGCTTCCTGTCGGCGAAGAGCCGGTCACAATGTGGAGATTGGGGCTGGCCCAGTGCGAGGGCATCTGCCGCCCTCCGGATGCGGTGTCCTCGGCCGAGCCCACCGCCTGCAGCAGCATGTCGAGGGGGGTCACACCCAGCGACAGGCACAGCGCCCGGTCCCGGTAGTAGGGATAAAACCAGTCGTACCCTGGTTTGAGCACCAGTCCTGCGGCCACGCCCATGGCTTCGTGCCCGGCCCCGGATATCTGGAAAAAAATCTTCTGCTGGCGCTTGAGGAG
>Ga0134126_10011702_pt1 | contig 11075 bp, 11 predicted proteins | sample KB31752_FD_96881 | JGI IMG/M metagenome (GOLD analysis project Ga0134126, IMG submission 96881) | Terrestrial soil microbial communities with excess Nitrogen fertilizer from Kellogg Biological Station, Michigan, USA - KB3-175-2 | ecosystem: Environmental > Terrestrial > Soil > Unclassified ... | reverse complement strand
GTTACAGCTGCGGACTATCCCCGCTGGCGGCCCCTGTGGGACGGATACAACCGGTTTTATGGCCGCGCCGATGCGACGGCGTTGCCAGAGACCATTACGGCGCAAACCTGGAGCCGCTTCCTCGATCCCGGCGAGCCGGTCCATGCCCTGGTCGCGGAGGACGAAGGCCGGCTCGTCGGGCTGGTGCACTACCTCTTCCACCGCAGCACGACGCTGTTGAGCGACATTTGCTATCTGCAGGATCTGTTCAGCGACCCCGCCGCGCGCGGCAAAGGCGTCGGCCGCGCCCTGATCGAGGCGGTGTATGTGCGGGCCGCCGCCCAAGGCGCGTCACGGGTCTATTGGCAGACGCATGAGAGCAATGCGCGGGCGATGGTGCTCTACAACGACGTCGCAAGCCGCTCGGGCTTTCTGGTCTATCGCAAGGAATTGTGACCTTCATACAAAACCGAATAGAGACCCCACGATCTTCGACAATTCCCGTTTGACAGGCGCACTGACATCTTCCTCGCGACACAAGGGCGAGGAAGACGATGTCCCCTCCAGACAGATTGTCCGTCAGCGTCGATGGCGGTGTGCGCACACTGTTGCGCATTGAAGGGCTGGCGCTGCTGGCCGGCGCGGCGGCGCTTTATTGGCGGGTGGGCGGAGACTGGAAGCAGTTCGCGATCCTGTTCCTGGCACCGGATTTGAGCTTTGCCGGCTATGTCGCGGGACCGCGTATCGGTGCGGCGACCTACAACACCATGCATTCGACCGCGCTGCCGATCGCGCTCGCAGCCGCCGGCATGGCGCTCGACGTCACGGTGGCGCTTCAGATCGCACTGATCTGGCTCGCGCATGTCGGTTTCGATCGCGCCCTTGGCTACGGCCTCAAATACGGCAGCGGGTTCGGCTTCACCCATCTTGGCCGGATCGGCCGCAACGCAAAGGCGAAATAGATGTTCATCGGGCACTACGGCGTTTCGTTCGCAGAGAAGGCGGCCGACAAGAGACTGCCGCTATGGCTTCTCTTCCTCGCGGTGCAGTGGCTCGACGTCGTGTGGTCCGGCCTCGTGATGCTGAACGTCGAGAAGCTGCGCATCGTGCGGGGCCTGAGCGAGGGAAGTTCGCTCGACCTCTACTACATGCCCTATACGCACGGGCCGCTGGGCGCGACGGCACTCTCGGTCGCTTTCGGTGCCGTCATCGCACTCTTCTTCCGCGACCGCCGCGCCGCGGCGGGTGCCGTGCTCGCGGGCGCCGTCTTCTCGCACTGGCTGCTCGATCTGGTGGTGCACCTGCAGGACCTGCCCTTACTCGGGGATTCCTACAAGGTCGGCTTCGGACTCTGGCGGCAGGTCCGGATCAGCTTTCCGCTGGAGATCGCAATCCTTGTCGCCGGAGCGACGGTCTATGGCCGCGCGGTGCCCAGCCGCACGCCCCGCGGCGACCGGTGGCTGTGGCTGTTTGTGGGCGCAATGGTCCTGGTCCAGACCTATGGCACCTTCGGGCCGGCCCCGACGTCCGGCCTCAACGAAGCCCAAACCGCCCTCGCCGCCTATCTGGTGCTCGCCGCCTGCGCAGGCGCGGTCGACTGGCTCCGGGGAACAGTCGGAACCTCCAACGTCCCGTCTCGTCCGGGCATGCGGCTCAGTCCCGCCCGGTAACTTCGTTAAGGAAATGCGATTGACGGGCCGGGCAGCGACGCTATAACCCCGGCCCACAATCACGCGTTCCAGTCGAAGGGAGTGCGCATGGGTACCCAACTTCCAGCCGGCTATCGGCCGTCTGAGAGCGAACCCTTTATGAATGAGCGGCAGAGGGAGTATTTCCGCCGCAAATTGAACGGCTGGAAAGAAGACATTCTTCGCGAAAGCCGCGAGACCATCCAGAATCTGCAAGCCGAAACCGTGCCGCACGCGGATCTGGCCGACCGCGCCTCGACCGAGGCGGAGCGCCAACTCGAGCTCCGCACCCGCGACCGGCAACGCAAACTGATTGCCAAGATCGATGCGGCGCTGCGCCGGCTGGAGGACGGCTCCTACGGTTTCTGCGAAGAGACCGGCGAGCCGATCTCGCTCAAGCGGCTCGATGCGCGCCCGATCGCGACCCTGTCGCTGGAGGCGCAGGAGCGCCACGAGCGGCGCGAAAAGGTCTACCGGGACGACTGATCCCGCCCGAATGTGGGCGTGGCCGGGCTCTCGCGAACCCGGCCACCGCCGCAGCCCCTCCACCCCGGTTCTGGAGTGGAATTCCGCCGCCGCTCAGAACGGCATCAGGATATCGAACAGCTGGGAACCGTAGCGCGGCTGTTGCATATCGCTGACCGTGCCGCGGCCGCCATAGGAAATGCGCGCTTCGGCGATCTGGCTGAGATCGACCGTGTTGGCGCTGGTGATGTCCTCGGTCCGTACGATGCCGGAGACCTGCAGATCGCGCAGCTCGTTATTGACGCGCACCTGCTGATGGCCGCCTATCACCAGATTGCCGTTGGGCAGGACCTGAGTCACGAGCGCCGCGAGCGTCAGGTTGATCGCCTCCGACCGGTCGATCGAGCCGGAGCCCGCATTCGATGTGTCCGACCCCATCTTCACGAGGCTCGACGGATCGGCACCGGTCGAGGCCGCCAAAGGCGTCTCCAATCCGAAGAAGTTCGTCAGATTGGCGTTGTCGGAGTTCGTGCGCGCCCGCGTCGTGGAATTGGACAGCTTTGCAGTATCGGCGACTGAAATGTTGACAGTGATGATGTCACCGGGCCGGCTGGCACGCGGATCGTGGAAGAAGCTGTGTGCACCGCTCGTCCAAAGCGAGTTGAGGGCGCGTGACGGCTCGGGCGGCGGCGGCAGCGGGACGCTGGGCGGCGCCGCGTGCACCGGCGAGTTGGGATCGGCGAGGCCGGCCATGGGCGGCGGATCGCCGATCTCCTTGATCCGATCGACGGCGGTGCATCCGGCCAGCGCCGCGGCGCAAGCGGTGAGCGTCAGATACTTCAATGCGCGTTTCATGGTCGTGTACCTCAACGGCTTGCGGATGCCGGGATGATCAGGGACGAACTCGATGCGCGCACGGCACCCGGTCCGGTAACGATGCAGCTGATCTGGCGGAACGAGACCGGATTCTGCACGGTAGTCGTGTCGCCGACGCCGCCTTCGCTCATGGCGCGGCCCGACGCGGTGAGCGTCACGCCCGGCGCCTCGAAGGTCATTGTGACGATCGAGCCCTTGGTCACCACCACCGGATGGCGGACATCGTCGCTGCGGACGATCTCGCCGGCGCGCAGCATGCGCCGCGCCTCCATGCCCGCGAGGGCGTTCATCGAGGTGACGACGCCGGAGAAGACGTTGGTCGAGGGGATCGTGCCGTAGACGAGATCGCCCTGAGAGATCGTCTCGCCACGCGCGATATCGCGGTTGGGAACGACGACGCGCATGCCGGTATCGGCGAAAGCCGGCCATGCCATCAGCAGGGCGGAGACGAAGAATACGATCCGCATCATGTTCAGGCACCTCCCAGGCGCGCGGTTTCCTGCAGCATCTCGTCGGCCGCGGTGACGACCTTGGAGTTCATCTCGTAGGCGCGCTGCGCAGTGATCAGCGACGTGATCTCGTCGACCGCATTTACGTTCGAGGTCTCGAGAAATCCCTGTTGCAGCGTTCCGTAGCCGGCGGAGCCCGGAATGCCGGATTGCGGCGCGCCGGAGGAGGGCGTTTCAAGAAAGAGGTTGTTGCCGACCGGCTTCAGGCCCGCCTCGTTTGCGAAGCGGTTCAGCTCCAGCGTGCCGACGACCTGCGGGGCGGTCTGTCCCGGAACGGTGGCGGACACCTGGCCCTGCGCATTGATCGTGACGGCGAGCGCGTTGGCGGGAATCGCGATGCCGGGAGCGACCGTATAGCCCTGGTCGGTGACAAGCTGGCCTTCCGGCGACAATCCGAAATCGCCGGCGCGTGTATAGGCCTCAGATCCGTCGGGCTGGGTGACGCGGAAGAATCCCGGACCCTGGATCGAGACATCATAAGGATTGGACGTGCTCTTGAGATCGCCCTGGGTCGTGACGCGGTAGACCGACGAGGTCCGCACGCCGGCACCGAGCTGGATGCCGCTCGGCAGGACCGTGCCCGAATCCGACGAGTTCGAGCCGGGCTCGGAGACGTTCTGATAGAGCAGGTCCTGGAACTCTGCCCGCTGGGCCTTGAACCCGGTGGTGTTCATGTTCGCCAGGTTGTTGGCGATGACTTCGACATTGGTCTGCTGGGCGAGCATTCCTGTCGCAGCGATGGATAGTGCACGCATGTCTAGTGCTCCTAGCTCGGCATGCTGCCAAGCTTGTCAATCGCCTGGCGCATGAGGTCTTCCTGGGTTTGGCTCAAGGTCGCGGTCGCCTGGTAGGCGCGCATGACCTCAATCATGTGGCTGATCTCGATCACCGGCTGCACGTTGGAAGTTTCGAGCATTCCGGATTCGAGGAGGAAATTGTCCGCTGAGGCGGGTGATTGCCCGTTCGCGGCGTAGAGGCTGGCGCCTTCCTTCACGAGGGCGCGCGGATTGGCGAAGTCGACAATGCGGATCTTGCCGATCTCGCCGTTCTTGCCGCTGACCGTGCCGTCCTGGGCGATATGCACGTCGCCGTCATCGGGCGTGATGGTGATGGGCCCGCCATCGCCCTGCACGGGATCGCCATTGGAAGTTACGATCTGGCCCGAGGCATCGAGCGTGAAATGGCCGTTCCGGGTATAGCGCTCGCCACTGGACGTCTGAACGACGAAGTAGCCCTGGCCGTGGATCGCCAGGTCATAGGGCGCGTTTGTGGTGTCGAGATGACCTTCCGACAGATCGCGCACCACGCCGGCGTCCTGGACGAAGCTGAGCGTCTGCATGCCCGTCTGGCCCTCGGCCGGCGGAACCTGCGTCACATATTCCTGGAACGTCGGCTCCTCGCGCTGGAAAGCGGGCGTGGAAACGTTGGCCAGGTTGTTCGCGATCACGTCCATTGAGCGATAGGACGCGAGCTGATGCGACAAACTGATGAGAAGCGAATTATCCATCTGGGGCCTCGGAACCGTTCTGGTCCTTTGCGAGCGGAAGGCGGTGCAGCCGGCGTGCCACGCGAAAATCCGCGCAATTGCTGCATTTTCGCGACTTGAGGCGGCGTCGCGAGCGCGGATGGCCCGGCAAGTTTTTCCGCTTCGACCGGTTCATGCGGCCGATTTGAACCCATCCTTAACCACGTCTGCCTAATTTCGCCGGAGCGTTACTCCCGAGGGGCCCGTGGCGAAGAAAGACAAGGAAGCCGAGTCCGGCGCGTCCGAGCAGAAGGACGGCGAAGGCGCGCCCGAAGGCGATGCGCCCAAGCAAGGTCTCGTTAAGAAACTGCTTGGCAACAAGCTGATCCTGTTCGGCGGCATCGGCGCAGTCGTGCTGCTGCTGGGCGGTGGCGGCGCGGCCTACTGGTTTTTCTTTGCGGGCTCGCCCAAGCCGACCGAGCTGGCCGCCGGCGCGCCGGAGCCGCTTCCGGCCGCTCCGCCGAACATCACCTATTTCGACATGCCCGACATCATCGTGAACATCCAGGGCGCGGACTCGGCGCCGGCCTATCTCAAATTGTCGGTCTCGCTCGAACTCGACAGCCCCGAGGAAAAGGCCGGCATCCAGGCGCTGTCGCCGCGGGTGGTCGACCAGTTCCAGGGCTATCTGCGCGAGCTGCGCATGGACGACCTCAAAGGCTCGGCCGGCATCGTGCGGCTCAAGGAAGAACTTCTGCGCCGTATCAACGCAGCCGCCGCGCCCTATCGCGTTCGCGACGTGCTTCTCAAGCAAATGATCGTTCAGTAGGGCGGACCCATGGCAGAAGACACACCAACGATCGCCGATAATCCCGAAGCAGATGCCGCCGCTCCGGCCGCCCCGCAGCAGGGAACGGCTGCCGAACGCGTTCTGAACCAGGAGGAGATCGACTCGCTCCTCGGTTTCGACGTCAACAGCGACCAGCTCCAGGACAAGTCCGGCGTCCGGGCCATCATCAACTCTGCGCTCGTGTCCTACGAGCGTTTGCCGATGCTCGAAATCGTCTTCGACCGCCTGGTGCGGCTGATGACGACGAGCCTGCGCAACTTCACTTCGGACAATGTCGAGGTGAGCCTGGACAGCATCACGTCAATCCGCTTCGGCGACTATCTGAACTCGATTCCGCTGCCCGCAATCCTGGCCGTGTTCCGCGCTGAGGAACTCGATAATTATGGGCTGTTCACGGTCGATTCAAACCTCATCTACTCCATCGTCGACGTGCTGCTCGGCGGCCGCCGCGGCTCTTCGGCGATGCGAATCGAGGGCAGGCCCTACACCACGATCGAGCGCACCCTGGTCCAGCGGATGATCGAGGTGATACTGACCGACATGTGCGCCGCCTTCGAACCCCTGGCGCCGGTGAATTTCAGCCTCGACCGCCTCGAGACAAATCCGCGCTTTGCGGCGATCGCCCGGCCGGCCAACGCCGCCATCCTGGTGAAACTGCGGATCGACATGGAGGACCGCGGCGGGCGCACCGAATTGCTCCTGCCTTATGCGACGCTGGAGCCGATCCGCAAGCTGTTGCTGCAGCAATTCATGGGCGAAAAATTCGGCCGCGACTCGATCTGGGAAAGCCATCTGGCGACCGAATTGTGGTCCACAAATGTCGAGATCGCCGCGATTCTCGACGAACAGACGCTGCCGCTCAACCGGGTGATGAACCTCGAAGTCGGCCAGACGATCATGCTGAACGCCACGCCGGATTCGAAGATCGAGATGCGTTGTCGCGGCGTGCCGCTTCTCAAGGGACGCATGGGCCGCGTCGGTTCCTCCGTCGCGGTGCGCGTCGAGGAAGCGGTCGAACGCACAGACGCCTCCAAGGGACTCTAGGAGATGGTCATGAACATCGGGCTCATCGTCGAACTCGCGTTGACGTGCCTTCTGGCCGTCACCCTCGTCTATTGCATCGTGCTCGAACGCAGGCTGACGGCCGTGCGCCGGGGCCAGGAAGGTCTCAAGTCCACCATCGCCGAACTCAACGGCGCCGTCACCCGTGCCGGCCAGTCGATGCGCGAGTTGAAGGCCAGCGCGGCGGGCGCCGCCGAGACGCTCGACGAGCGCATGCAGCGTGCCCGTGCCATCATCGACGAATTGTCGCTCCTGACCGTATCCGGCGAGCGCATTGCCGAGCGTTTCGACCGCGCCGTTTCCTCGAAGGCGCCCGTGAGCGTGCAGGCTTCGGCCGAGCTTCCCTCGGGCAGCATCATGAAGCGCCTTGATGCGCTCAGGGCCGTGCGATGAGCCGCCTCGCCAGATATTTTCGCCTGCTGCCGGCAGTCGTTGTCGTCGGAACCGGATTACTTGCCGTCAAGGGCGTCGATATCGCGCGCGCGGCGCAAGCCGCGGCGGAGACCGTCGATCCGGACCAGCCAGACAATTCCGGTCTGGCGCCTACCGACAATGGCGGCAAGCCGGCCACCGACTATGCCAATGACGGCGCGACCCTGGCCAGCCCCGCCGAAGTCGACGTGGTGTCGAGCCTGACGCGCCGGCGTGCCGAGCTCGATGCACGGGAGCGGGCTCTTAACATGCGCGAGAACGTGCTCGGCGCCGGGGAAGCGCGCGTCGACCAGAAGATCGCAGCCCTCAAGGACCTGCAAACGCAGATCCAGGCGCTGTTGGCGCAGCGCGACGCCAAGCAGGACGCCCAGATCGCAGCGCTGGTGAAGACCTATGCGGCGATGAAGCCGAAGGACGCGGCGCGCATCTTCAATTCGTTGAGCGACGATGTGCTGGTGCCGGTCGCGAAGGGCATGAAGTCCGACGTGCTCGCGCCCGTGATGGCGGCGATGAATCCAGATGCGGCGCAGAAGCTGACAGTCAAACTGGCGGCGTTGCTGAAGCTTCCCGACAGCTCGCCCGGTGCGATCTGCCCGGCACCCGCCGCCGACGCGAGCACACCCGCACCCGTCGCTTCGACCACGCCGCTGCAGACTGCTGCGCTGACGCCTCCGCCGGTCGTCACACCTATTCCGACACCCACACCGCCGCCTGCTCAACCTGTGGCAACGACGGTACCGCCAGCGGTCACTCCGACGGCCGCTGCGGTACCGACTCCGCGCAAGCCTGCGCCGCATCGCGCGCCACCCAAGCCGGCGCCCGCGAAGCCGCTGGCCGCAGCTACGCCGGCCGTTAAGCCGGTCATGCCGGCGCCCTGACCAGCCGCCGCAAGCCCGGCGCCACCACCGTCGGCCACACCGCAGACGACTGCACCGGCGGCGGCCAGCGGGCCGCCGGCCTAGGCCTCAAGAATAGGGTTTACGGAGAGTTAAGGCCGGCCCGTCACACTGATAGGGACAAGGACCGCCCTTCCCCATGAAGACCGCCTTCCCCCGCCTGTTCGCGATCCGCCTGGCCCTGGCGGCGTGCGCCTTCACGGCAGGTGTCTGGAGCCAGGCCAAGGCGGACACGGTGAGCGTCAATACCGGCAGCGGCTTCGCTCGGCTGCTGTTCACCTTCACGCCCAAGGCCCATGTCAGCGCAAGCGTCGACGGTGGCGTGCTCACTTTGACCTTCGATCGCAAGACTGATGTCACCCCCGCGATGCTGACGCAAAATCTGTCGGCCTTTGCCGGAGGGGCACGCGTCGATGCGGACGGCCGGACATACCGTTTCGCCCTTGCTCAGCCCGTGCGGCTGCATCAAAGCGCATCCGCCAACCAGATCGCACTCGACCTCGTGCCGAGCAGTTTCGCCGGCAATCCGCCGGACCTGCCGCCGCCGCCGCCACCGCTGTCCAAGACGGTCGATGTCGCAAGCCTGCCACAGATCGCGGTACGTTCGGGCTCCTATCAGAATTTCACGCGGCTGGTGTTCGACTGGCCGCACGACGTCAGATATTCGATGTATCCCGGCGCAGGAAAGCTCGGCATCCGCTTCGATGCGCTGGCGCGGGTCGATGTCTCGTCCATTGCGCGTTTCGCGCCGCCTTGGGTGAAGAATGCCAGCTGGCGCATCGATGGCCACACGACCGTGGTCGAGTTCGAGACCGACCAGGCCTCCGGCTTTCACGATTTCCGGGACGGCGCGAAGGTCGTCGTCGATGTGCTGGCGCCCAAGACCGACGCCGACTCCTACCGTCCGCCGGGCCAAGGCAAGGTCGCCGTCACACCGCTCAAAGCGTCCGGCGCGCCATCAAAACCGGCCGCTGTATCGAATGCACAGGCGGCCGAGATCGCCGCAACGGCACAAAGGCTGGCAGACGCGAACAAGCCGCCCACCGCGCCGATGCCTGCCCCAGCACCCGTTGCGCCCTCGCCGCCGATCGCCGCGCCTGCGGCCGCAACACCGCCCACACCCCCGGCTGCGCCACCGGCGCAAGACGCTAATGGTCAGCTCACCCGCAGCGGCGCGGTGCTGACCTTCGCCGGCGCAGCCAACCGCGGCTCGGCGGTGTTCATGCGCGGCCTGACGGCCTGGATCGTGCTGCAGGGCGCGCCGCCGCTCGACGCGGTCAAGCTGAAAACAGCGCTGCGCAACTTTCCCGTCGCGGTGGAAGCGGCCTCGGCGGACGGCGTAAGCGTGCTTCGGATCACCTTCGCGCAGCCCGAACAGATCGGCGCCTATGCCGACGGGTCCAACCTCAAGGTCGCGATCGCACCGCAGGTGGATGAATCGGCGATCGCCATCGGCTTTTCACGCAACCAGGACGACGCGACACATTCCTCGCTGAGCACGTTGCTGCCGGGAGCAACCCGTCCGGTCACGCTCACCGATCCCAATGCCGGCGATCAGCTCATCCTCGTGCCTGCCGCCGTCGGCCGCGCCATGCTGAACGGGCACGACTTCGTCGAGTTCGGCGTTTTGAAAACCGCGTCCGGCCTGGTGCTGGCGCCCTATATTGACGATCTCTCTGTCGCCATCGATCGCACGCGGGTAACGATCACCCATCCCGGCGGACTGGCGCTGACGCCGCCGACCATGCCAGTCGCGGATTCGCCCGCAGCGCTGGCAGCGCGCGGCGGCAGCCCGTCCTTCCTCGATCTGGCCAATTGGGGCCGCTTCACCGGCGGGAGCTTCCTCAGCACCGAGCGGCGGCTGCGCGCGGCAACGGCGCGGCTGAAGCCCGAAGATGCACAACACGCGCGGCTTGTGCTGGCGCGGTTCTATCTCGCCAACAGCTTCTCGGCCGAAGCGCTCGGCCTCGTCAATCTCATGCAGGCACAGGACCCCGCCCTCCAGAGCGATCGCCAGCTGCAGACCATTCGCGCGGCGGCGAACTATGAGATGGGCCGCTATCGCGACGCCCGCAACGACCTTTCGGGCGCCGCGTTCGACGCGGACAGGCACGCCGCCTACTGGCGCGGGCTGATCGAGGCGGCACTCGAGGATTGGGACGCGGCACGTGCCGACCTTGACCGCGCCGAGCCCGTGCTGAACCAGTATCAGCCCGACGGGCAGGCAAGGCTGCGCATCGCCAAGGCGCAGGCCGCGCTTGGCCAGGGCCATCTCGAAGTCGCAGACGCGGCCATTGCCCGACTGCCGTCCGGCATCGCGCCGGATCTGCAGATCGAGGCCAATGTCGTGCGCGCGCGGCTACTGGCTGCGGAAAACCGCGGACACGAAGCCGGACGGCTGTTCGACGCGGTGGAGAAGAGCGGCAACGAACGGGCGGCGGCCGAGTCGATCTACTACCGGACCGACGCTGCGTTGAAGCTCGGCGTCATGAGCAGCGACGCCGCAATCGAAGCACTCGAAGGATTGCGCTTCCGCTGGCGCGGCGACCTTCTCGAGATGAAGACGTTGCGCAAGCTCGCCTCCCTGTACTTCGCCAAGCAGCGCTGGCGCGACGGGTTGCACGCGCTGCGCATTGCTGCCGCGGTTTCTCCCAACGACGACAGTTCGCGCAAGGCGCAGGACGACATGCGCGCCGCTTTCGACGACCTGTTCCTCAAGGGCAAGGCCAGCAGGATCGCACCGATCGAGGCCCTGGCGATTTTCTACGACTTCATCGATCTGACGCCGATCGGACCGGACGGCGACGAGATGATCCGGCGGATGTCGGACCGCCTGGTGTCGCAGGACCTGCT
>Ga0134126_10011700_pt1 | contig 11076 bp, 11 predicted proteins | sample KB31752_FD_96881 | JGI IMG/M metagenome (GOLD analysis project Ga0134126, IMG submission 96881) | Terrestrial soil microbial communities with excess Nitrogen fertilizer from Kellogg Biological Station, Michigan, USA - KB3-175-2 | ecosystem: Environmental > Terrestrial > Soil > Unclassified ... | reverse complement strand
TTCAGACTGATGCAACGGGTCCGCACGGAGCCGTGCGGGCCAACTCAACCGGGAGCTGCGACTCGATCGTTCCGCCTTCTGTGGCGGTCTCTTAAACGAACTACGGAGCCGTCGGCTATCACGACATCATAGAGCCACTCGGCAGGTTCGATGTACGTCATAGCCTTCCAGATGCTATAGGTCCCGCTGCCAGTGCCCGCGGCCTGCAGATGGATGAGCTCTATGCGCGCCTGGTGCCGTGTTTCATACAAAGGCGGGCACACTCGGTGATGCCGCCTGCCAATGACATCGCCTGTTGTTTGCACAACGTAAAAGACCTCGAAAGGAACGGGCACACGGCCGTCAGCGCTCGACGCGCATCGTGGCGATTGCCCGGGTGGGGAGGCTTCTTGTCCCATAGTCTGAGAAGCTTCCACATTGCGGGTCTCGGGGTCTGTACGCTGGACCACCAAGGCCCGCCTGTCCCGGATCTTCGCGGCACTCTAGCGCACATGCTCGCGCCTGGGCTCCAGGGGCCCGCATTCGGTCCAAGCCGCAACCGGCAACCTTGTCAATGGACATTCTCGAGTTGAGCGTCATAGCAGCTCGGAGAGAGCTACACTCCGACGCGTCGCTACGGTCGGCGGCTCACGCCGCTATTGACGACGACCCTCCGGGGGCATTGCGCCTGGCGGTAACACGGCCGGACGCGTTGTCTTGATCGTCGCACCGAGAGTCGGCGCTTTTGCCGTCGCCCTACTTTCCCAAATGCCTGAACACATCAGCTGCCAGCTCAGCCAATTTGTTCGAGCAATGGCTCGCGTTGATGAGCCGTCCGCGCGCAAGTGCCCGTGTCAAGTTTGGCCTCATTTCCAGGCAGCGCTGTCATGAACGAATATGAGTTCACAGTATCCCTGCGCATCCGCCACCCCAGCATCGCACCGTCCAGAATCACCGAGATGCTCGGCATCGAACCACAACACACATGGGAGGCGGGTGATTCGCGCCGCGGCCCTACAGGCGGCGATCGCACCGAAGTGTATCGCGACAGCTACTGGACGGGGCGATTGATGGGCCCACAACTCTCATCCGAGCAAGTCTCAGTCGAGAGCGTGCTTTTGCAGACGCTTACTCAACTGCGCCGCTCGCAATCCTTCCTCGAGCAACTCAGCACCGATGGTGGTATCGCAGAACTGTACATCAGTGCATTCGCCCGTGAGAGCTTCCGGATTGAACTGTCGTCAGACTCGCTCGCACTGCTGGGGCGCCTTCGGCTATCGGTGGCACTCGAAGTTCAGCCCTATGCACCGTTCGATGGCCCCGCGCCAAATTGACACTCGCCCCTCCCCGAGGCGCGCCGGAGAGCCTTCCATCATGGTCGCCAAAACAATTTCAACCACGGGCGCGCCCATCGCTGATGGCGTAGCACTGAACGAATTGTTGAATGAGGTGTCGGACGCCGAAGATATCCGGGCCGAGCTTACCAAACCATGTTTCGTCCGGCGCTGGCAGCACTCGGTAGGACGGAGCTCTTGGATTACCAGTGATGGCACGACGGCGGCGTGCTTGACCCTGAGTGGGCTGGATCTCGATGAGACAGTCGCACTCCGGGTCTGCTTCGATGTGCATTGGCAGCGTGAGGACTTTGTCTTGTCAGCACACATCTTGAGCGAAATTGTCGGCAAGACCACCATTTTGATGTTGCGGGGGTTGCTCGCCGCTTGGCTCGGCCGGACCGGCCTCAAGACAATGCTGGTCTTTCCGTCCATCGAGGTTGCCCGCCAGTACATGAGCGATCTGGCCTTTCACGGCATCAAGGTAGGCATGCTCGTCGGCCAGAATCCCACTACCCGCCGCGAGCATGCGGCCCGAATCGCTGAAGCGATTGCCGCCTCCGGGGGTCAGGGAGGATTTGCGCACACCATCGATGGTGCAGATTCTTTCGCTGCAAACTGCGCTCTGCCCGCCTTCGCCACCGACGACGCCTCCCTTTGGCGATTTGGCTACGCACCGTGCGAAGAAGTACTACAAGGCAGCGACAAGAGTGGAGTACTGCGCAAGAAACTCTGTCCGATTTGGACAAGCTGCGGACGCAACAAGGCGCCGCGAGACCTGTTGGAAGCGGACATCTGGGTAGGGCACGTGCTGTCGATGGATACCCGCGTCCCCGCGCACTCGATTGATGCGAAAATCCGCTACTTCGAGCTCATCGCGCGCACCTTCGATGTCGTCATTTTCGACGAGGCCGACATGGTCCAATCAAATCTCGACGCTCACGGCGCGGCCGTCATGAGCATCTCAGGATCGAGCGACTCAATTCACCGGCAAATCCAGGCGCAAATCCACGATCGCTTCGCGCGAGGCGAAAACCATCGCCTTTTCGACCGCAATATCGAGCTTTTCAGTCGCGACTTGGCCGAGTTCGGCAATCACAACTACACACTCATCAGTATTGTTCAAAATATTGAACCCGCGATCCGCAAGCGCTTCGCCGATCAACTGCTCACAACGTCACGAATCATTTCTGAGTTGCGCGACGGCCTGAAACGCCGCTCCCGTCGCGATCAACTCGACGACGAGGACGTCAAACGCGGCTTCACCGTTTCTCGAGCGCTGACGGACCTGTGGGACACCGCCGCCTACGCTGCCTTCTACGATCGCACCGGCGTTGAAACCAGCCACTGGCCCAAAGCAGAAATCTGCTCGCGCACGCTCGACATCGACCGAGTCGACCTTGAGGCTCGTCGACAGACATTGATCGGACTGTTCCGTCGCTACTTGTCGGAGAATCTCAATCTTCGGCGCGATAAACTCACGGCCGAGATTGCCACCGTGTTTACCGGCATCTGCTTTGTCGATAGCGCAAAACCTCATGGCGCTGTGGATGCCATCCGGCTCCTAGTATCGATCACCTTCATGATCCTCGGCTACCAACGCATCGTGCCCGGCACGCGTCAAATGGTCGCCGAAGACCTGATCCGCGATCCTCCGATCAAAGCGACCGCCACACCAGAACTTCGCCGGTTCATTCCTGAGAACATTGTTGGTTCTCTGTCCGGCGTGAAATATTCGATGAGTGTGGCGCGCACCACTATGAGTGGACCGCAAAACGTCGAACTGTCCTACATTTCCTTCGGCGGCGCTCCGCGTATGTTGATGCATCGTTTCGGCCGCCTGCTCGAGTCTGATGGAGTGGCGAAAGCACCCGCGGTGCTTTTGACTTCGGCGACATCGTTCCTCGAAGCTAGCCCCGCCTATCACATCGACGCCGGCCCACACTACTTGTTGCGACCCGAGCCGCGCGAAACTCAGGGCAAACAGGACGACCTCGCGGACGATGCGGCGCCGCGCGATCGAACCCGCTACGTCTTCAAATGGCTGGCCGATCGCCATCAAGGTGATGTGCCGCTGCGCTATAGCGGCGCAGGCGACCTCGCCCTTCGCAACCTCGAACACATGGTCGAGGAGCTCGTTCGCGGCGGCCGCGAGAAATCCGAAATTTATAAGGCAATTTGAAATTTCGACGTGCGCCACGGGGTAATGCGCAAAGCCGCTCTCGTCGTGAATAGTTACGAGCAAGCGCGGCTCCTGAAGCGCTATCTCGATGACTATCACCGCGAATCCACGGGACGGCGCACCAAGACGATCGTGCGTTCGCTTGAAAACGGTGAGAACCCGAACGAATACATCACGCCCTCGCAAGCCGAAGCGCTCGGCGACGACGAACACTGCGACATCATTATCTTTCCGCTGACCGCCATTGGGCGCGGGGTGAACATTGTCTTTACTAAGGGCCCCCGCGCTCGCGATGCTGCGATCGGATCAATCTATTTTCTGACGCGGCCCCACCCTTCCGGCGATGACATGCAATTGCTTCAGAGCCTCGCGGGACGCGCAACACAGACCCTGGACCAACACGTATTCGGGGCCGACGATGACGTGCGTGCGATCACCCGAAAGTACTCCGATGCCAAACGCGGGACGTTTCGTCTGGCCAAGCGATTGCTGCAGGAACCGTTGCAGGCCAGCCGCTTGGGGACCGAACTCTTCAAACCGTTCACCGCCAATCAAATGGTGGCGATCCTGCAAACGATAGGGCGAGGAATGCGCAACGGTTGCCCGGTGGCCGTGCACTTCGTCGACGCAGCCTGGGCGCCCCGCTCGACCAGCGAGAAGGCCGACAATGGGCGAACTAGCATGCTCGTGCAGATGCGGCTGATCCTGGAGGAGTGCGTCGCCCACGAAGATCCCGCTATCCGGGCGATCTACAAAGAGCTGTACATGGCATTCCTCGAACCTTTGCGGCGGGTTGATCGAGTTATCTACCCCGAGGATCTGCAGACAATCGACGACGGACTCTATTCAGGCGATGGGTTCGACGATGAGAACGGCATTTGGGAGATGTAACGATGGCCGATGAATCAACCTTCTCGATCGAAGAACAGGAAGAGACCGAAGAAGCCTCCTCCAGCGCCGGCCCATTGCTCGCGACCCTCGGCATCGCTCGAAGCACGGGAATTGTGCCGCTTGCATTTACGATCGTACCTGATGTCCCTCCTCTCTCGGTGAGGGGTCTCGCGCTCTCGTGGACACGCGAAGCCATCGGAACTTTTCAGCGCATTCGAGAGGCGCACACCGACCCGGAATTCCGGCATAACCTGCCTTACGCCTCACTGCGCGGAATGTTAGATGCGGCGTTGCCCAGCGTCTCACGCCTGCACCGCAGCATAGGACTGGACGACTATGCGCTCAAGCCGAGTCAAGAGGGGTCGCAGCCGTTCCTTTTCCTGGACAGCGCCGATCCCACGCCTGCGGCCAAGGTCATTCTCCCATTGCTCGAGAACTGGGTGGTGGCATTCCTTGGGCCGCAGTATTTGGAACCTGGCGGAATTTCGTTCGATTTTCGCGACGAGCTCCTGAATCTCGCGCGCGTCAATCGGCTGATTCAGTTCGAATCCATCGCGGATCGACCCGTCCCGTGGACTGCGGGGGTGACCGGAACGGCCATGCCACCAGACCAGAAGCGACGCGGGTTTCAGTTTCTTGTCGATCAAGCCGCGCGTTGTGTTGCCGGGCATGAGCTCTTTGCCGGATTGGGTCCAATGCGACGCATCGTCACCACGGGCCCCGGAGCGGAGAGCATCGCGGAGCTCATCACGCAACCCATCGAGTTGGCGGAACGCGGACTATTCAGTCTGCTGGTCAAACTGGAGGTTGTCACATTTCCCTCGCTCGGCCAGCCACTCGTGACGCTCGAGGTCTCCAAACGTTGCGGGCTTTGCGGATTTCAGATCGCACGGCCGATCGCAACGACATTCGAGGGAGCGTGTTTTCATTGCGTCGGCCCGAGCGGGCCATCACCTTCTGGGTCAGCCGGGAACGCGGCCCGGATGGAATCTATCGCTGGATGCCCGACAACTCCTACGAGGGTTTGAAGCAAACACTGGAGCTGCCCTTCACCCGATTGGATGCGGAGGCCATCCTACGCGGCGAGGCTAACACCGCCGAGAGCCAAGTGTTGCTCGTTCACCGGGATAGCGTTTCGCAAGGGCGACATCGAGTCAAAGTAGGCGTGCCCGAACGCGACAAGTTGGAGGCATTTCGCAACATTGCTCCTGCCATCAAGCCAATCGGCCTTGTACCGTTCGACGGTTACAAGAAAGTGGTCGCTCGCCACGGCACGCAGCATCAGGAAGCGGCTCGAACCATCAATGCATCGACTCTGCTCGGTGCCGCACTCGACTCTCTTGAGCCGGATGCTTCCAAGAAGCCCACATCCGAGTCACTGCAACGGATGGATGACGACGGGATCAACCAACTCCTGCGCCGTCACTTCAAAGTCGGGCTGGAGCAGATTCAGAAGGCGCATCTCGTAGTGCCCGAAAAAGGAGGCGAGAAACACCAATCGGTGGAGCTGGATACGTTGATTCGAGCCAATGCTGATGCAGTAAAGCGCATGTATGGCTCGGGCCGCCCTCAACTTATCGTCTTCCATGAACAGGGTCTGCTGGCCGAAACGCCCTTGCGCATCGTCAAGGCGGTCGCGCAGCTGTTGTGGGGTGGGGCCATCGACATCGTCTCGAACAAGCTTCCCACCGGAGCGCACGGACCGAAACAAGCGCTCGATGGCGCAGCGCTTCCGGACCGAAAGCGCTTGGAACTGCGGGTGGAGGCGTGGCGACCTTACGCGCAGCAACTCGCCGCGATGAAGCGGCGCACCTTTTGCCTCGTGATGGCCCCAGATCGGTACCGCAATCCGGATGATCCCACACGCGCGCGACCCGATGACCGCATCAACAAGACCGCCGGACGTCAAGCGCTTGCAACACTCGCTCAGGCCAGTGTGCAGTATCTGCTCCCGCCTCATGTAGCCCGCGACACCGACCAGATTGACCTGATCGGCTTTTTGCATCGGATTCAGGCTGCGCTTCGGGACCTGATTTCTGCGCATTCGGGGCGTTTCGAAGGACTCGCGCGTGCAGTTGAAAGTGCGTTTTCAGTGGTGAGCGAGATGCGCGACTCGGCACCCAGGGAAATCCTGGGCATTACCGTCGTGCGAAAGCGCGCCGGCCGGCACCGCGGGGGTGTCGGCTCAACGTACCTGCCACTCGCGATCCGGATGGATGTGCTCACCGGGCGATCCGAGCTGCGCAGCGCATTCGAAGACCGCAGCGGGCAATTCAAGATTAGCCAGTGGGAACCCTTCGCAGACGGACTCAGCACCGTTTCCAGGATTTCTCCGGTGCGACTGGCCGAAAAGACCGACATCGCGCGAACTCGATTTGCGCGTTTCGTCGAGGAAGTCATCACCGAATCGGTGGACGCCGGCTCCAATCCGCTGGTTCTGATCGACTCGACCAACTGCGTGCAGCTGTGGAACTGGCTCGCTGACCAGCGCTTGGACGCGGGAAATATCAAAATTGGCGACAAGGAGTGGATGGAAAAGTCTTGGAAAGGCGCGCGGATAGTCCGCATCAGGCAGGACTTGGCGCCCGGTATCGTAGAAAACAAGGAACAACGATTCTCGCGTTCTAGCGTCGATGACGATCGCGATCGTGCAACGCAGCCCTGCGATGTAACGACCGAAGCTCCCACGAGCCCGCACGGTCTCTTCCGACTTACGGCCATGGATCGACGTGCCGGCCCAGTCTGTTACCTCTCGGTTGGCCACAAAACCTTGCACATGGTCAAGCGGGGTGTCAGCTGCTATCGCGCGACTGAGGCGGCCATCCCGCATTCCATCAAGCGCGACGAGTCGACGCGTGCCGAACACGTGCGCAACCGGGCCGACCAGCAGCTCTATGTATTGAACCAACGCACGCCGTGGATTAACCAGTGGCCGACCCCCAATCCTCTGGAGATTGTCGTGACTCTACGCTGCCCGACCGACGACCCCGATCGGATTGCCGAGCTCGTCGAGCGCCTGCGTTACGGATTTGGTCACTACAACGATTGGACTTCGCTGCCTGCGCCGCTCTTCTTCGAGCGAGTGGTACGCGACTACATCAGCGGATTTACGCTCGATGAGCAAAGCGAATTAGGGCAATTGGAAGAGTCGTGAGCGGCGTCAGGTTGGGTAGTACTGCCCCAGAAAACCCGCTCACCGTGCGCCGCCTCGGCGTGCTCCAGACACACGAACAACATCTCGAGGGTGGCTACAAATACCAGGAGGAAACGACGCGCATTGCCGATTTTTTGTTATTTTTGGGATCGCAGGGCTTCGAAACCGTCTTTTTGGCGGACACAAACCTTCGGTCATTCACGCGATATTGAGAAACTGCTCCCGCCATTGTCCCGCGTAAAGGCCTGACACTCGACATGGACCCCACTTTTGACGACGGTGGCGAGTTCATTCTTGTCCGTGAGAGCACGGCTGTGGCAAGTACGCAGCGCTGCGAGAACGTCTTTTCTGGCCTTTCCTGGTACAACGATCTGGGCCAACCTTCGGACAAACTCAAATGATGCGCTGCTGGGGGATGCGGTATCAAAGTGGACGCTCAGATCAGCTCCGTGAACGGGATCGCATATCAGCAAGACGTCTTGCGCCAGCGGGCTGGAGAAGAATGTGGTCCCACCACTAGGGCTCACGTGGTCCAGTCGTACTTCGCCGGCCGCTGTCAGCTTTGCTGCGGTTGCCTGACACTCGTCGGCACGACTTGCGCGCGGCAGGAGGACGATAGTGAGGAGGATGAGAATCGGCCAAATAATGCTCTTGAACAACGTGAGACTCCTTGGCGTTGTCACTCATTGTTATTCGTTTGCTCGCGCATGCCACGATGCTGGGAACTACACACGCTCGCTCGCCTGAGCTCAGATCCCGGAGCGCCCGCAATGGGTCGGTGCAACTTAAAGGCGGCTGCTACTCTCGTGTGCTGCGGTGCATTCAATCGGCCTAGCGATCATAGCTCAACAGTACAGCACCAAGCACCCGCCCAATGAGCTGCCGGGTGGACTCATGGCCCTGAGGCCACCCACTCGCAGGCGGGCCGGCGAAACTCAGTACCTTGCCGCCGCCGCCGAGCCAGCGAAGAATGGCTTCAAGCCCTTCCGATAGGGAGTGCTCTGAGCCGTCCATCTGAAGGAGCGGCCTACCGCACTGGCGGCGAATTCGGCGGTGAGACGCGTCCCTTCGGTCAGCCCGCCTCCGGTGAGGCTGCTGGCGATAGCCGACACCGGTCAAAGGGGTGAGTGATCTTTCCGTCCTCCGCCCGCCGATTGCCCGGGCACATCCACCGCACGGGAATCGCGCTCCCAAGGCCGCATCGAGTGCACCGCGATCCACGCCCGTTTGACCGCCCGAGATGATCTTTTCGAGCCACATCTTCGTGACCCTCGCCTGCCAAGGAAACCGCGCCATCCATGACGGAGGGCGGGCCAACGCTCGTGCCGTCAGTCGCCCTGAAGACCTCAACAGTGCACGTTGCTATGCCATAGTCGAGTTTTGCTCACAAGAACCTTAATGAAACGCTGGCAGCCGCGTCGCGCAGAGCGGACCGCGGCTACTCAAAATCCGCGACTTTCGCTCTTTCGCTACCGTTGTGACGCGCAGCAATCGCCCTCTTGCGCTTGGTCCGTGCAATCTCGTACGCCCAGGATCGGGCAAATTGTCCTGGCATTTTCTCAGGATCTATGGTCGTCAGAACATCGATGCCCCATCGTTGGTACACGAAAACACCCGCACTGCTTTGCGAAAGCGCAGCAATACGTTTCGCGGCCCTCAATGACTCTCGGCGCCGTCCGGGATCGTTGAGACACTCCTCGAGATATTTCTGCGCGACCCAACAAGCGACTTTTGCCTGTGTAACACCGTTCGCATGCCGCTTTTCACTCGATGGTCGCGGCGTTAGGGGTATGGTCATCCCATGTCGGGAAGTGAGCCTCGCCCTTCAGATGCTTTGCAATGAGTTCCGCGTCGGCGCGACTTGCAACAAAATCCGCATCAGCCGTCAGATAGGGTCCTTCGATCTGCGGCAGAGGAATTTCATAATGCTGTACCCAAGCCGTCAGCGACTGGCCACCGACAAGAATGACCCCTCGCCAATTGGCAAGTCGGTGGATCGCTTGAACGACGTGGCGGAGATCGGCTGGCGTGAACCAGCCGTAGTCTTCGTGGCTTACAGACCGGGCCAAGCCAAGACTTTGATTCGAGCGTCCGGAGGGAAGATGCTGGCCGCCCGGTTTCGCTCTTCAACCGACAATTGCTTTCGCTCGCAGTCTGCCTTCCAGGCAGCCTGACGCCTTCGCTTGTCTGCGAATGGCACGGCGGAGGGCTGACGGGCCTGTCGGTTCATAGGGGGCAATCTGAGGAAGGGTTGTGCTCATGTCAAGGGGCGGATTCGCAGCCGCCATTAACCCCCTTCGGCTTGAAGACATGAATCGCCCAATAACCCTTTGAAATTCATGCCTTTATCAATTCTAAAGCCCCCGCTGAAGCAGTTACCGTTGGGGCTCGGGCCGCTCCCGATCGGTTCAGGACGCGCATGCCTCATCCGAAGGGCCGTCTGAGGTGATCGTGGGCGTCGCGAATGGGGGCAGCGAAGGGGCTCAGGCCGCCCCTCCGCGCCGTCACCATCGGGGATCATCGCAGTGAGGCCGCAGCCGACGGGTACCGCGGTTGATAGGACCTTGCTGCATGCGCGGAAACGGCGGACTGCGCGAGTTGCGCATAGATGGAGAATGAGTTAAGTCGTCCCCTCGGCCCGACTCTAAAGATAACAATTTAACGAGCCTGTCCGCTTGGATAATGAAATCAAGGCATACGCGCTACCCGCCGCTGCACTGCAGTATCGAGTCGTCTCGGTACACCGAATTGTCGGTCTATCCGCTGCCCCAGAGGCCATCCCGGTGGAGACCAACCTCCCCGCGACACGCGCGTATCTCACGCCGGATCCCAATGCGGCCCTGCAGGAGCTCGATCGACACGGCGCGCTGACCCGACTGATGCTCGCTGTGCTCTTTCAGGGGAGCTCTCTCGCCCCAACTCCCCAGGAAATCGACAAGGCCGTGGCGGCAATCATTCAAGAGCGCGAACAGAAATTTGGAGCCGGCACGTATTTGGTCGTCGAAGTGGACGGAGAGACCGTCTCGATACCCACGGAGCTCAAAGATCTGGGCTGGGCCGGCGTCGCGTTCGAGGCCGTGAACAAGCTCGCACTGGTTGAAAAGCACCAGGATCTGATCCGCAGCGTCCTCGTCGCCACTGCGCTGACGGTGGAGACCACACCCGACATTCTCAAGGTGACGGAAGGCGTCACGCTGGCTTTACCTGACCGCAGACCGTTGTATTCCTTCCAGTTCTCGATGGGCGCGGCTGAGCTGAAGCATGCACGGCCAGCAGCGACTCGCGATGCGGGACAAATCAGGCAGAACATTCTCGCCCTGACGAACAACTCAGAGCTGACTCGCTGCGCCCGTCTGTTAATTGACTCACTGCGATCTAAGGCCCATCGCTTGGAGGCGTTTATATTTGGATGGGCAGCCCTGGAGATGCTCGTCAAGAAATTCACGCGTCAGTGCGAGGAAGGGCGTTGGATCGAGGCTGTACCGGAGCTCAGGCGCGAAGAGGCGAGAAGGCTCCACGACAACATCTCGAGGGGG
>Ga0134126_10011699_pt1 | contig 11076 bp, 11 predicted proteins | sample KB31752_FD_96881 | JGI IMG/M metagenome (GOLD analysis project Ga0134126, IMG submission 96881) | Terrestrial soil microbial communities with excess Nitrogen fertilizer from Kellogg Biological Station, Michigan, USA - KB3-175-2 | ecosystem: Environmental > Terrestrial > Soil > Unclassified ... | reverse complement strand
CGGTGATGGACCACTTCAGCTACTACCTCGACCTCGTCGGAATCGAGCACGTCGCCTTCGGGCCCGACACCCTGTACGGGGATCACGTCGCGCTGCACCGCATCTTCGCTCACCTGCTCAGCCTCAGCGCGGCCAGGGGGCCTGAGTTCGAGCCGGTGCGCTACGTCGACGGGCTGGAGAACCCGACGGAGAATTTCTCCAATATCTGCGGCTGGCTGGTACGGCATGGCTTCAGCGACGACGAGATCCGCAGCGTCATCGGCGGCAATGTCTACCGGGCGCTCCGGTCAATCTGGGTCAGCCCATAGCGCGTGCCGCCCCGGCCGGAATACAGCAAGGGCCGGGGCGGACTTTGCTCACGCGCGGTTCATGCGCGGGACGGGGATCAGGTGCTGCGCTCCCACGTCACAGTGAAACCGTTCCCGCTGCTGTTCAGCGCACCAGGCTGCGCCTTGACGAGGCCCGAGCCGTCGACCATGGTGAGCTCGTCGTCAGCGAACGTCGATATGACACCCGAGGTCGATCCGGACTTGACCGTCGCACTCGACGCGGTCCAGCTGTGGAAGTTGGTGAGCGGCAGGACACCGCTTGAGTTGCTCGGCGCCTCGGCTATCCACTCGGCACTTGAGTTCGCGCAACTCGAACACGTCTGCGTGGTACTGAAGCTGTTGCCCGACGTGGTTGAGTCGGTGACCGCGAGCGTGTAGCTCGTCCCGCTCCTGACGACGGATGCGTGGATGCTGTCCCCCGGCCGCACCGTCGAGCCGACTGTCTGGATGGAATTGGTCGGGAACATCTCCCACCAGGTGAAGTAGAAGGCGCGGCCGCCTGAGCATTCGATCAGCGTGCCGTCTTGCTCGACCGATCCGCTGCTGAAGCCATCGATGCCTACCCAGAACACCGCGAGCGAGGTCGTCGACGTGCAGGTCCCTGTTGGCTCTGTCCAGTTCGCCGTCAGCGAGGTGTAGGTGTTGCCTCTCGTGTTGTCGTCGGCGTAACCCGACCAGTTGGTGCTATGCACCTGGGTCAGGCCATTGATCGCACGCGTGTGCCCAGGCACCCGCTGATCGGTGCCGTGCTGCCCGACCGTGAGATGCCTGAGGTAGTCACGCGCCTTGATCGTGGCTTTCGCGAGCGCCGACAGGTGCCCCGTAGCTGGATGTCCGGTGTGGGTGGCCGCGCTAGCGGCGGGCATGGCGGCGATCGCCAGGCCAATGGCCGGTGCGCATGCCGCTAAGGAGATGGTCAATAACCTTGGACGACGAGAACTCATGAGCGGGATTGCCTCTCACTCGTGGCGGCCCCGCTTAGGCCGCTGTTTCCTGATCGTAACTTCCGGGGCAGCCCCTAGCATGAGCCGCCCCGGCCGAAACATCTCGGGGGGCCGGGGCGGATCGCGCTCGTGCGCTGGATGAGAAGGATCAGCTGCTGCGCTCGAATGTCACAGTGAAACCGTTCCCGCTGCCGTTCAGCGCGCCAGGCAGCGCCTTGACGGTGCCTGACGAGTTAACCATCGTGAGCTCGTCGTCAGCGAACGTCGATATGACACCTGAGGTCGATCCGGACGTGACCGTCGCACCCGAGGCGGTCCAGGAGCCGAAGTTGGCGAGCGGCAGGACGCCGCTTGAGTTGCTCGGCGCCTCGGCGATCCATTCGGCGCTCGAGTTCGCGCACGTCGAGCATGTCTGGGTGGTGGTGAAGCTGTTGGCTGGAGTGGTTGTGTCGGTGACCGCGAGCGTGTAGCTCGTCCCGCTCCTGACGACCGAGGCGTGGATGGCGTCCCCAGGCCGCACCGTCGAGCCGACCGTCTGGATGGAGTTGGTCGGGAACATCTCCCACCAGGTGAAGTAGAAGGCGGTGCGGTGTTCGCATTCGATCAGCGTCCCGTCTTGCTCAACCGAGCCGCTGGTGAAGCCGTCGATGCCGACCCAGAACACCGCGAGGGTCTGCTTGGACGTGCAAGTCGCCGACGGCTCGGTCCAGTTGGCCGTGATCGATGAGTAAGTGTTGCCCGCAGTGTTGTCGTCGGCGTAGCCCGACCAGTTGGTGCTCTGCACCTGAGTCAGGCCATTGACGCGCGCGTGCCCTGGTACCCGCTGATCGGTGCCGTGCTGGCCGACCTTGAGGTGCCTGAGGAACTCACGTGCCTTGATGGTGGCTTCCGCGCGTAGTGACAGGTGCCCCGTGTGGGTGGCCGCGCTGGCGGCGGGGATGGCGGCGGCCAGGCCAATGGCTGGTACGCACGCCGCTAAGCAAATAGTCAGTAGCCTTGGACGAGAACTCATTGGCAGGATTGCCTCTCGCTCATGGCGGCCCCGCTTAGGCCGCTGTTTCCTGATTGTAACTTTTGACCACTTAATCATCAATCGACCAGCCACAGAGGTGCCCCGATGACCACACTTGACGCCAAGCTCCAGCTCAAGCCCGGCCAGAGCATCGCCGTCGTCGGCGAAGGGCCCGCTCTCGGCCTCGCCGCCGCGTCAGTGGAGCCTGACGAGGCCGACGCGGTGCTGGCGTTCGTCGTGAACCGCGGCGAGCTGCGGTCGAGGTTCGCGGTGCTCGCCGAGATGGCTGGCCGGGGCGGGCTCGCCTGGGTGGCCTATCCGAAGGCCCGTCAGCTCGGCACCGACCTGAACCGAGATGTCATAGGGGAACTGGCTCCATCCGCTGGGATGGAGCCAGTTCGTCAGGTGTCGCTCGATGACACGTGGTCAGCCATGCGGCTGAAGGTGATATCGCACGCACCGGTAAACCACCTGTGAACACTGCGCGGGGCTAGAGGTGGTAGGCGTACTCGCGGAATTCCCAGTCGGTGACGAACCGCTCGAACCGCTCGATCTCGTTGCGCTTGTAGGACAGGAATGACTCGACGAAGTAGTCGCCGAGCACCTCGCACAGTTCGCGGTCGGCTTCGAGCGCGTCGAGCGCGTCTGACAGCCGCATCGGCAGCATGTCGGCCTTGGCTGGGTCGTAGCCGTAACCCTCAAGCTTGTCCCCAGGCTCGGCCTTGTTCTTCATGCCGAGATAGACGGCCGCGCCGATCGCCGCCAGCGCCAGGTACGGGTTCGCGGTCGCGTCACCGAGCCTGACCTCCATTCTTGACGCCGGGCCGCGCTCGGGCGGAATCCGCACCATCGCGCTGCGGTTGTCAAGGCCCCAGTCGATCAGCCAGGGCGCGAGCGTGTCTGGGCCGAACCGCTTGTATGAGTTGATCGTCGGGTTCAGCAGCGCGCTCAATGCCCGGGCGTGGCCGAGCACGCCGCCGATGGCATGCCTGCCGGTCGCCGACAGCCCGTCGGGACCGTCAGGATCACCGAAGACGCTGGCACCAGATTCGTCGTTCACAGAGACGTGCACATGGAATCCCGAGCCGCCCTCCTCGTTGAACGGCTTGGCCATGAACGTGGCGAGCAGGTCGTGCTGGCGCGCGATCTCCTGCACGGCCGACTTGAGCCGGAACGCCCGGTCGGCCGCGTCGGCTAGGTCGGAATGGGCGAGGTTGATCTCGAACTGGCCTGGCGAGAACTCGTGGTTGGCCGCGGTCACCCGGAGTCCGGCGTCCCGCAGGCGCCTGAGCATGTGCAGCAGCAACCCGCGCGGATCGCCCTTGCGGCCGACCACATAGACGTTGCCGACCTCGGCCGCGTACTGGCGCCACTGCCCGGCCTGGTCCCGCTCGCAGAGGAAGAACTCAAGCTCAGGCCCGCAGATCATGGTGTGGCCAGTCATCGCGAGCCGCTCGGCGACCCGGCCAGCGACCACGCGCGGTGACTCTGGCGCCAGCTCGCCGTCGGGCGTTGAGGCGTCGCCTAGGCACCAGACCGCGTTCGGCTCCCAGGGCAGCGGGGTCAGCGTGCGGAGATCAGGCCGGACGAGAACGTCGGGCAGGCCAGCATCAAGCCCGCCGCGCACCGGCACCACGTCGCCCATCGGCGAGGTGTGGTAGACCGCCCGGCAGAACGCCAGGCCGTGCTCGAGCGCTGCGGGCAACTCGTCAACCAGCACGTCGCGGCCGCGGTCGACGCCGATCAGGTCCGGATAGGAAACCCGCACCACGTCGACGTGCTCGGCGCGCAGCCGCTCGCAGATCGCCGTCACGTCGCGGTGCGTGTGGTCGGGCACAGCGGCTCCCGGGTCAGACCGTTCGGATACAAATGATCTGGCAGCCTAACGTTGCATTTACATCGCAGGCAATACCAGAGTAAGAAGGAGCGCGCCGTGGCTGAGATGGCCGGATTCTTTTATCCAAGGACGGCCGAAGGGCGGTCATCGCTGCTGCCGGCGCCGCCCTGGTATTACTCAGGGGACCTGCTCACCGTGGAGTACCGCACCGATCCGGCGAGGGTCGCCGCGCTGCTGCCAGCACCGCTCGAGCTGGCGCCGCAGGACCCTGGCGCGGTCGCGGTGATCTGGGCGGACTGGCAGTCCTGCGGAGCCAGCGGCGATGAGCTGCTCGACCCGGTCCGTGCCCAGTATCGAGAGTGCTTCGCGGTCGTGCGGTGCGCGTTCGGCGGGCGGGTGTACTCGCGGTGCGTGTTCATCTGGGTGGACACCGACTTCGCGCTGGCGCGCGGGCTTGTGCAGGGGTACCCGAAGAAGCTCGGCAGCATCCACCAGACCAGGCCGCACCCGTTCGGCCTGGCCGCTCCAAGGATCGGGCCTGGCGGCACGTTCGCGGGAACGCTGTCGGCGGGCGGTCGCCGACTGGCCGAAGCCGTGGTAACGCTGCGCGAGCGATGCGAGTCCAACGGCTTCGTCAACGCGCATCCAATGGCCCATCACCGCTGGATGCCGTCGATCGTCAAGGGCGGCGGCGACTCGCTCGCCGAGCTCGTGCTTTCCGGTAGCGCGAGCGTGGAGGCGGGGCCGGCCTGGCGCGGCGAGGCCCGGCTTGACCTGTTCGAGTCACCGACAGAGGAACTCGCCGAGCTTGACGTACGCGAGATCATCGCCGGCTACTACCGCCAGGTCGGTGTCACCTGGGACGGCGGCAGCGTGCTCGCTGACCTGGCGGCCGGCCAGGCAAGCTCTTGACCAGCGTCTCCGACAATTCATAAGGTTTGGAGCCAAACAACTTGGAGCCGAGCATGCGAACGAGTGCGGGCGGGGCCGGGAGCACGGGCGGGCCGTCCGTCGATACCCGGCACTGGATCGGCGGGCGCCGGGTCGCATCAGCCGAGGTGTTCACTGACTTTTCGCCGATTGACGAGCAGCCGATCGCCGAGGTCAGCCGGGGGGACGAGGCCGACGTCGCGGCGGCTGTGGCGGCGGCCGGTGAGGCGTTCGGCTCGTGGGCGGCCACGCCGCCGACCGAGCGCGCCGCGCTGCTGCACGCGATCGCCGACGGGATCGAGGCGCGGATCGACGACCTCGCGCGAGTCGAGACCGCCGACAACGGCGCCCTGCTCAGGTCGCATCGGCGCAGCGTGATGCCGAGGGTCGCGCACAACTTCAGGTTCTTCGCCGACTGGCTCGCCAACCTTGACGGCAGCGGCCTGGAGATCAACGGGCACCGTGAGCAGGTGTCATGGGCGCCATCAGGCGTGACGGCCGTGATAACGCCGTGGAACGCGCCGCTGATGCTGGCCACCTGGCGGATAGCGCCCGCGCTCGCCGCCGGGAACACGGTGGTGGCCAAGCCGCCGGAGTGGGCGCCGCTCACCGCCAGCCTGCTCGCCGATATCACCAAGCAGGCCGGCCTGCCTGACGGCGTGTTCAACGTGGTCCATGGCCTCGGCGCGGAGGCCGGGGCCGCGCTGGCCGGCCATCAGGATCTAGCGAGGCTGGCGTTCACCGGGTCCGTCGCCGCCGGGCGGCTGGTCGCGGCCGCAGCGGGTGCGCGGCTTACCCCGGTCTCGCTCGAACTCGGCGGCAAGTCGCCCCTGCTCGTATTCGCCGACGCCGACCTCGATCTCGCGGTGCGACACGCGGTCGGCCAGTACGACAACGCCGGCCAGGTATGCCTGGCCGGCACCCGCCTGCTCGTCGAAGAGCCGGTCGCGGCCCAGTTCACCGCCAGGTTCGTCGAGCAGGCCGCCGCTCTGCGACAGGGCGACCCGCGCGACGAGGCGACCGACATCGGCCCGAACATCACCCGCGCGCACCTGGAGCGGGTCGACGGCTTCGTGCGGCGAGCGATCGCGGCCGGCGCGCGGCTGTTGCTCGGCGGCAATGTCAACACCGAACTCGGCGGCCTGTACTACCAGCCGACCCTGCTGGCCGACGCTCCGCCTGGATCGGAGATCCTGACCGAGGAAGTGTTCGGCCCCGTGCTCACGGTGCAGACATTCAGCGGCGAGGACGAGGCCGTCGCGCTCGCCAACAACACAAGCTACGGGCTGGCCGCGACCATGTTCACCGGCGACGAGGCCAAGGCCGAGCGCGTGTCGGCCAGGCTGAGGGCAGGCACGGTCTGGATCAACTGCTTCTTCGTCAGGGATCTGCGCGCGCCGTTCGGCGGTGCCGGGCTTTCCGGCATCGGCCGCGAGGGCGGCACCTGGAGTTTCGACTTCTACAGCGACGTCAAGAACACGGTCTACGCGGCACAGGGGTGGGTCCGGTGATTGAACACAAGGTGATTGAACACCATGGGTGAGGTCGTTGGCGCAGGCCTCCTCGCGCACGTCCCGACGATCATGCTGCCGAAAAAACAGCGCCTCGAGCTCAATGAGGGCAAGGAGATCAGCCTGGTCCCAGGTCTGCACCGGCTCCGGGCTGAGGTCTTCGAGGCCGCGGACTACGACACCGTGATCGTGCTCGACTCGCACTGGCAGACCACCGTCGAGTTCGTCGTCGCCGCCCAGCCGATGCGGGCAGGCCTGTTCACCTCTGATGAACTGCCGCGGGGCATGTGCCGCGTGCCCTACGACTGGCGCGGCGACCCCGAACTCGCCCGCGCGATCGCCGCCCACGGCGAGCCGCACGGCACGTGGATCACCGCGATCGATGACCCCTGGCTGCCTGTGCACTACGCGACCGTGAACCTGTGGACCTTCCTCGGCCGCGGCATCGACCGCCGGTGGATCACGATCAGCAACACCGCGCACACTGGTGACACCGAGGATTTCGCCCGCGCGGGGCGCGCGATAGGCGCGGCGATCGCGGACCTGGACCGCAAGGTGCTGCTGATCGCCTCAGGTGCGCTGTCACACAGTTTCTGGCCGCTGCGCGAGTTGCGCGCGCACGAGGCCAGCGACCCCGCGCATATCAGGACCGCGCGGGCGCGCGAGGCTGACCTGGCGCGAATCGACTGGCTGCTGGCCGGTGACCACGCGCGGGTGATCAGCGAGATGCCAGACTTCCTCACGGTGCTACCAGAGGCCAAATTCGCGCCTTACCTGATGATGATGGCGGCGCTTGGCGGACCCGCGGTGACCGCGCCGGGCAAGTCTTTCAGCCGTTATGAGAATTCAGTCGGCACCGGGCAGATGCACCTATGGTTTGAACGACCCGCGGGTGGCTGGTCTGCCCAAGTTGAGAGGCGAGTAATTGGCTGAATACCGCAGGATCCTGCTCGACGGCGCCACCACGCGGGTGCGGCGCGACGGCGACGAGCTGGTCGCCGGTGACGGCCGCCGGGTCGCGGCCGCGGACGCCGTGCACCTGCCGCCGGTCCGACCTACGAAGATCATCGCCGTGCACCTGAACCACAAGAGCCGGGTGACCGAGTTCGGCGCCAAACTGCCGCCAGCGCCAACCTATTTCCATAAGCCGATATCGGCGCTGGTCGGGCACGGCGGGGCGGTGGTCAGGCCAGCCAACTGCCAGTACCTGAACTACGAGGGCGAGGTCGCGATCGTGATCGGCCGCACCTGCCGCGGCGTGCCGCCGTCTGGCGTCGGCGACTACATCGCCGGCTACACGATCGGCAACGACTTCGGGCTGCACGACTTCCGCGACACCGACGCCGGCTCGATGCTGCGGGTCAAGGGCTCGGACACGATGGCGCCGCTCGGGCCAGGGCTGGTCACCGGATGGGATTTCCGCGGCAAGCGGCTGCGCACGTACGTCAATGGCGAGCTGGCACAGGACGGCAGCACCGACGAGATGACCTGGGACATGCACTACCTGGTCGCCGACATCGCAAGGACGATCACCCTGCATCCGGGTGACGTCCTGCTGTCAGGGACGCCGGCGAACTCGCGCCCCGTAGCGCCAGGCGACGTGGTTGAGGTCGAGGTCGACGGGCTTGGCCGACTGGTCAATCACATCGTCGCCGGGCCGCTTGACGTCGCCGCCGACTTCGGCGCGCAGCCCACTGCGAGCGAAGAGGTCGTCTCGACAGCACTCGGCGGGGACTGGGAGTTCCGCGGCATCCGGCCTCCCAACAAGGGCTAGGGCCATGGACTTCAACGAGTGGCTGCGCATCGCGGCCGATTCGGTGGCGCGGTGGCAGTCGAGCTACCCGCCGTTCGAACCGCATAGCTCGCTCCAGATCAGCGACGAGCAGTTCGTTTCCGCGTTCGATGAGCTCGCCGACCGGATGCGCGGCAACTACCCGTACTTCCACCCGTCGTACGCGGGGCAGATGATCAAGCCGCCGCATCCGGCCGCCACGGCCGGATACCTGGCCGCCATGCTGGTCAACCCGAACAATCACGCTCTGGACGGCGGGAAAGTCACTTCCGAGCTTGAAAAGGAGGTGGTCGCTGATCTCGCGGCGATGTTCGGTATGCGCCCCCACCTCGGTCACCTGACTAGTAGCGGCACGATCGCCAACCTGGAAGCGCTGTACGTCGCGCGCGAACTCCATCCAGGTCGCGGCGTCGCCTACAGCGAGCAGGCGCACTACACGCACTCGCGGATGTGCGGAGTGCTCGGTGTCGCTGGCACGACGGTTCCGGTGGACGGGATCGGCCGGATCGATGTCGACGCGCTCGACGCGCTGCTGGCCGGCGGCCAGATCGGTACCGTGGTCGCGACGGCCGGGACGACCGGGCTCGGGGCGATCGACCCTGTGCACGAGGTGCTGGCGGTCGCGCGGCGGCACGGCGTGCGGGTGCACGTGGACGCGGCCTACGGCGGGTTCTTCACCCTGCTGGCGGGTGACAGCGGTCCGGCTGGGCTCGATCCGCTGCCGTGGCGCGCGATCGCCGACTGCGACTCGGTGGTAATCGATCCCCACAAACACGGGCTGCAGCCGTACGGGTGCGGTGCGGTGCTGTTCAGCGACCCGGCGGTTGGCCGGCTTTACGCGCACGACTCGCCGTATACCTATTTCACCTCCGATGAACTTCACCTGGGCGAGATCAGCCTGGAGTGCTCGAGGGCAGGGGCGGCGGCCGCGGCGCTGTGGCTGACGTTCAAGCTGCTGCCGCCTCGACCTGACGGGCTAGGCGATGTCCTGGCCGCGTGCCGGCAGGCCGCACTCGACTGGGCGAGACTGATGAGCGAGTCTGATCTGCTCAGGCTCTATCAGCCTCCCGAGCTTGACATCGTCAGCTACTACCCGGTGACCTCGCCTGCCAGCCTGGCCGAGATCGACCGGGCGTCGGCGCGGATACTCACCGAGGGCATGAATGATAGCCGCCGCCCGGTCTTCGTCAGCACGCTGACCGTGACCGCGCAGGCGTTTGCCCACAGGCACCCCGAGGTTGCCGCCGATCGGGACCAGGCCAGGATCTTGCGCAGCGTGCTGATGAAGCCTGAGTCGCGGACTTATGTCCCCTGGTTGCACAGCCGCCTCGAGGAACTCGCTGGTTAGGGGGCATATTCGGTCTGACGGCGTACCATCGTGGCATGTCCCGTCGACTTGCCGCCGACAGCGCAAGCGACCTCGTGCGCGCTGAGCGCGACATCAGGAACCGGATCGGAGATCAGCCGCTCGACTTCGCGGCGATGGCAGCCGTTTCGAATATCTACCGTGCGGCGAACGTGATTCGCAATCATATGGAGCGCAAGGTTCTGGCCGACGAGGAACTGTCATGGGCCGCGTTCACCGTGCTGTTCGTGCTCTGGATCTGGGGCGACCAGCAGACCAGGCATCTTGCCGCCGAAGCGGGGGTGACCAAGGGCACGCTGACCGGGGTGCTCAAAACCCTGGAAAAGCGCGGGCTCGCCAAGCGGCGCGGCCACACCGGCGACGGCAGGCTAGTGCTAGTTGGCCTTGAGCCCAAAGGCCTGGCCGTGATCGAACGGCTGTTCCCCGCTTTCAACGCCGGTGAGGCGATGGTCAGCACGAGCCTTACCGAGGCAGAGAAAGATCAGCTCGCCTCGCTGCTTCGCAAGATCATCCGGTCCGCTGAACAGTGCTGAGCGAGCCAGCGGCGAGGTTGGACTTCTGGCACGCTAGAAAGGACATACCGCATGGAGCGGCTAGGTCGCGATCAGCTTGATTTCGCGCGGCGGTTCGACGAGCTCTCTACGGCCAATCTGGCCGACGGCTGCATGCGGGCGGGCGTGCCGGTCCGCTGCACTCACATGTCGATGCGCCCGATCGAGGCGGGCGGCCGGCTCGCCGGGCGCGTGCTTCCTGCCAGGCATGCGGGCAGCGTGGACATCTTCCTCGAAGCGTTCTCCCGCGCCCGGGCGGGCGACGTGCTCGTTGTCGACAACGCCGGGCGGGTGGATGAGGCATGCGTCGGTGACCTGGTGGTGCTCGAAGCGCAGGCGGCCGACCTGGCGGGCATAGTGATCTGGGGACTGCACCGCGACACGGCCGACATCCGCGCTATCGGGTTGCCGGTGTTCAGCCTCGGCTCGTCACCGACTGGGCCGGCCAGCCAGCGCCCGCGTTCGCCTGATGCCCTGACCCGCGCCTGCGTCGAGGACTTCACTGTCACCAGCGACGATGTGATCTTTGCCGATGACGATGGCGTTATCGCGGTTCCGGCGGCGCATGCTGACGAGGTCATCTCCATTGCCAGGGCAATCCGCGAAACCGAGGCGGGTCAGGCCGATCTGATCAAGGCGGGGATGTCGCTGCGCTCTCAGTTGCGGTTCGATGAGTACCTACGCCGCCGCGAGCAGAACCCGGAACTGGGATTCCGAGATCACTTGCGTACCGTCGGCGGGGCCGTTGAGGAGTAACCCGGTCTGGCCAGCCGGAGCGCGGTGTCGACTAGCGTCGCCGCGCGT
>Ga0134126_10011698_pt1 | contig 11077 bp, 8 predicted proteins | sample KB31752_FD_96881 | JGI IMG/M metagenome (GOLD analysis project Ga0134126, IMG submission 96881) | Terrestrial soil microbial communities with excess Nitrogen fertilizer from Kellogg Biological Station, Michigan, USA - KB3-175-2 | ecosystem: Environmental > Terrestrial > Soil > Unclassified ... | reverse complement strand
GCGGCCGCTCGTAACCGGGCAGCCGCAGGGTGGCGCAGTTCGCGGCCTCCGCCATCCGGCCGTAGATGGAGCCGGACGCGTACGGGGCCAGCGAGAAGCTGTGCAGTTGCGGGTCGGCGTAGTTCCGGTAGCTGGCCGCCAGGATCGGCAGCACGAAGGCCAGGCACAGCACCCCGGCCCGCTTGAGCCGCAGCCGCCAGCCAGCTGTCACGACCACTAGGTAGCCCAGCGCGGGCAGGATGAAGATCTCGCCGATCTGCCGGGCGGTGGCCGAGGTGCCCAGGGCCAGGCCCGCCACCACGACCAGCCAGGGCGAGGGGGTGGCCCGCCAGAGCAGGGCGACCAGGCCGGTCACGATCAGCGCCTCGAACATGACGTCGGGCATGACGTTCTGCTCGATCTGCAGTTGGTAGGCGTCCAGCAGGACCGGGGCGGTGGCCAGGGCCGCCAGCCAGCGCGGCACGCCGCGGCGCAGCAACAGCAGGTAGATGGCGGCGGCCATGCCCAGGCCCAGCAGGTGCTGTATCACCGCGACCAGGTCCAGGCTGCCGAGCGCGAGCACCGGCTTGAGCGCGAGCTGGTACCCGGGCGGGTCGTCGCCGGGGTAGGCGTTCAGCAGGTACTTGGTCGAGTCGATGTAGAGCAGCGCCGGACGGTAGGCGATCTGGGTGAGGACGCGCAGCACCAGGCCGGCCGTGAGCAGCACGGTGAACAGCCAGTGCTGGCGGGCGAGCGCCGGAAGCCGCCGGCCCTGCTGCCGCAGCCGCACAAGCCGGCCGGCCCGCGGGTCTGGCCGGCCGGACGCGGGCGCGCCGTCACCCGCGGCGGTCATCGGCATTCGCATGAGCGTTAGTCCCGGCACGATGGATGCTTTCGTCCGGGCGGCCCCTGTCCTCCCGCCGCGAACGCTGACACTGCGTCACGCTAGCCTGCTCAGGCTGGCCTGCGGGAAGAACCGCCCCCCGAACAGCACCGAGTAAGCATAGCGAAACTCAAGGTAGCCATACCTCCCGGGCGACGCGTTGCGCTTGCCCGGAAAGGCCCGCCGCGGCCGGCCGTCCTGCTACGGGCCGCCCCGGCCACCCCCGTCAAGGATATTCAGGCCGCCGCGCGGAGCGGCCTGTCGGCGGCAGTTCCTAGCATGACGGCCATGATGTCGGCGGCGGCGAACGGCCGGGAGGCCGGGGGCTGGGAGATCCTCCGGGCCCGGGCGCGGGCGGCCACCGCGGGACTGCCCGCCGTTCCGGAGCCTGGCCCGGGGGTGTGCGCGTCCTGCCGTGGCCCGGCCCGGCGCGGTTTCGCCCGTTGCTTCCACTGCGGCCTGCACGCGGAGAGCGCGCCCGGCCTGCTTGCCGACGTGGTGGCACCGGTGGCCTGCGCGCCGAAGGGGAGCCGCCTGGCCACGGACCTGTGGCTGTACAAGTCGGAGCGGACCGGGTCGCGGGAGGCGGCGGAGTCCCTGCTCGCGTTGCTGCTTGTGTTCCTGCACGACACGGCACCGGGGTTATGGCGGGCCGGGGCGGCGGCGCCGACCTGTGCCTGTGTGGTCCCCAGCGGCCGCGGCCGGCCCGGGCCGCATCCGCTCCAGGCACTCGTGCACGGCTGCTTAGCCCTGCCCTGGGCGGCGCTGGTGGCGCGGCCAGGTGGCGACCCGTGGGCGCGTGCCCTGGACCCCGGCCGGTTCCGCGCACCGCGGCCGCTCAGCGGGGCTGCGGTCCTGCTCCTGGACGACACCTGGACCTCCGGCGGCACGGCCCAGTCGGCCGCGGTGGCACTCAAGCGCGGCGGCGCCCGGTGGGTGACGGTGGTCGTGCTCGGCCGTCACCTGCCACCCCTCCGCGGCCCGGCCGCCCAGCGGGCGGGCCCCGCGGTGCGGACCGAGCCCGACGCGGGCCCACCTGTCAATAGGCTGGGCTGGTGAAGCCGCCCGAAACCCGGACCGCGCTGGTCCGCCGCGCCCGGCGCATCAACCGCGAACTGGCCGCCGCGTACCCGGACGCCCATACCGAACTCAACTTTTCCTCGCCGCTGGAACTCCTCGTCGCGACCATCTTGTCCGCGCAGACCACCGACAAGCGGGTCAACATGGTGACGCCGGTGCTTTTCGCGCGGTACAAGTCCGCCGCCGACTACGCCGCGGCCGACCGGGAAGACATGGAAAAGATCATCCAGTCGACCGGGTTCTACCGGGCCAAGACGGCCAACCTCATCGCGCTCGGCCAGGCGCTGTGCGAGCGGTACGGCGGTGAGGTCCCACGCCGGCTGAAGGACCTGGTCACGCTGCCCGGCGTCGGCAGGAAGACGGCGAACGTGGTGCTCGGGAACGCGTTCGGCGTGCCCGGCATCACCGTGGACACCCACTTCGCCCGGCTGGCGAGGCGGTTCGGCTGGACCAAGGAGACGGACCCCGTCAAGATCGAGTCCGAGGTGGGGGCGCTGTTCCCACGCTCGGAGTGGACCATGCTGTCGCACCGGCTGATCTGGCACGGCCGGCGTGTCTGTCATGCCCGCCGGCCGGCCTGCGGCGCGTGCCCCGTCGCGCGGTGGTGCCCGTCGTTCGGCATCGGCCCGGTGGATGAGAAGGAGGCCAGGAAGCTGGTCAAGGAGGGGCCCTTCTCGTGACCCCGGCCCAGCCCGGTTCGCCTGGCCCCGTCCCGCCGGACGCGGCGTCGTCCGGCGCGCCGCCCGCCTGGCTCACCGAACTGGCGGCCGGGGCGGGGGAGATGCGGGTGCCACAGCAGTTGCGGGCCCCGGCGCACGGCGGCCGGGCCTCGGCGGTCCTGCTCCTGTTCGGTGAGACGGCAGGCGAGCCGGACCTGCTGATCGTGCAGCGCGGGGCGCACCTGCGCCGCCATGCGGGCCAGCCGGCCTTCCCCGGCGGGGCGATCGAGCCGTCCGACCAGGGACCGGTGGGAGCCGCGCTGCGCGAGGCCGCCGAAGAGGTGGGCGTGGACCCGGCCGGGGTGGAGGTCCTTGCGGTGCTGCCCGAGCTGTACATCCCGCGGAGCGGTTTCCGTGTCACGCCCGTGCTGGCCTGGTGGCGTGAGCCAAGCCCGCTCGTCGCGGCCGCCGACGGCGAGATCGTCTCCGCGGCCCGGGCCAGGCTGGCCGACCTCGCCGACCCCGGGCACCGGCTGACCGTGCGGCACCCCTCAGGCGCCGCGGGCCCGGCCTTCCGCGTGCACGGCATGCTGGTCTGGGGCTTCACCGCGCTGCTGGTGGACCGGCTGCTCGCGCTCGGCGGGTGGGAGCAGCCCTGGGACACCGGGCGGCAGGAGGATCTGCCCCCGGACGTGCTCGACGCCGCCGCGCGCGGCTAACCGTCACGGCCGGGGCGCCGCTTGGCGCGGCCGGCCGGGCCGCTCCCGGGCCTGGTGGCGGCCGGGACGCAGTGCGGTCACGACCAGTGCACTGTGCTGCATCGGCCCGATACCGTGGATGGATGCCGGGAGACCTGCTCGATCTGATCTTGATCGTGCTCGCGGCGGCCTTCGCCGTCGCCGGGTACCGGCAGGGTTTCATCGTCGGCGTGCTCAGCTGCATCGGGTTCCTGGCCGGCGCGGCCGTGGGCGCCACGTTCTCCCCCGGCGTGGCCAAGTTCCTGGTGCACGGGTCCTCACAGCAGGCACTCGTGGCCATCATCCTGGTGTTCATCACAGCGATGATCGGCCAGTTGCTCGCCTCGCTGCTCGGCGTGGCGGCGCGTTCCCGGGTGACCTGGCGCCCGGTGGCCATGGTGGATGCCCTGGGCGGGGCCGTGGTCAGCGTCTTCTCCGTGCTCCTCATCGCCTGGTTCATCGGCTCGGCGGTGGGCAGCGCGCCGTTCCCCGCGGTGGCCAGGCAGGTGCGCAGCTCCGAGGTGCTCCGCGGGGTGAACGACTTCATGCCCCCGGCCGCGATGACCATGTTTTCCGATTTCCGGCATCTGATCGACAAGAGCCCCTACACCCAGGTGTTCGGCGCGCTCGGCATCAACGGCTCGGCGAATGTGCCAGCGCCGGATAAGGCGGTGCTGGCCTGGCCCGCGGTGAGAAAAGACCGGAACAGCGTGGTGAAGATCTGGGGCGAGGCCAAATACACCTGCGACCGGAGCCTGGAAGGCTCTGGCTTCGTGGTCTCACCGGAGCATGTGCTGACCAACGCGCACGTGGTCGCCGGGATGACCAGCGGCCCGTTCGTGAGCTTCGGCGGCGACAACGGCCTTCCGGCCACGGTCGTGCTCTTCGACTGGAACAACGACGTGGCGATCCTCTACGTGCCTGGCCTGCACGCGGCACCGCTGCACTTCGCCGGGCCGGCCGCCCGGGGCAGCGGCGCGGTCGTCGTCGGCTACCCCGAGAACGGGCCGTTCCGCGCGGACCCGGCCAGGGTCGGCTCGCAGTGGGCGGCCAGCGGCCCGAACATCTACCGGACCGGCACGGTCACCCGGGAGATCTATGCGGTGCGGGCCACCGTGGAACCGGGGAACTCCGGCGGCCCGCTGCTGGCGAAGAACGGCAAGGTCTACGGGGTCATCTTCGCGGCCTCGACCAGCGCGCGGAACACCGGTTTCGCGCTCACGGCGAGCGTGGTGCGGCCCGACGTCCGCCTCGCCGCCAACGCGACGGCACAGGTCTCCCCGGGGCTGCCCGCGCCCGGGCTGAGCGGGCCATGCGGCCGGCCGGTCAGGAGGCGACCAGCCGCACGGTCATCCTCTCGGCCCCCGCCGCGGCCAGGCCCTCCCGCTCGATGCGCGCCGCCATCTCGCGTGCCACCTGGCTTATGGTGGCAGCGTCGATATCGTGCGGCGTGGAGTGGGTGTAACCGGCCACCCGGTCCGCGCCCCTGCGGAGCAGAGCCGCGGCGCCGCGGGCGTTACCGCGCCGCGCATGCGTGAGGCCCACCGCGATCTGGGCCAGCCCCTGCCATAGGTCCCGCTCGGCGGGCGGCGCGGTCTTCCAGGACGCTTCGAGCACCTCGTGCGCATGGAACGGGCGGCCCTCGTCGAGCAGTTGCTGTGCCAGCCCGAGTGCCTGTGCGGGCGGGAGCACCAGGTCGTCGGGAATGCGCTCGTCCCCGGCCGCGCCGCGTGGCAGCGGGCGGCCCAGGCCGTCGCGCGGCCGTGCGTTGCGTGCCCGGCCCGCCGCGTCCCTGTCGCGTGGCGCGGCAGCGGGCTGCGGCGGGTCCGTGCTCATGTCATGGCCTCCCTCGCGGGCGGTCGGCCCTGGGGGGCCTCCCTGGCTTCGGAAGGCAGGTCCTCGCCGCCGGGACACCGCAACGGCGCCTGGGGCGCCTATGCGGCGTTCGGCCCGGCGGCTGCGGCGTGACACTGCCTGCGGTTGGCCGGCTCACCTTTCTGGCTCGGGGTCTGCGAGCCAGTTGTGCAGGGCGGAGTCGAACTTGTCTGGCTGCTCCTCCGGCAGGAAGTGCCCGGCCCCCTCCACGAGTCGCCATCGGTAGGGCCCGTCCACGTAGCGGGCCGAGGCCTGCGCGCCGCGGGTCGGCACGCACGGGTCCATCGCCCCGTGCAGGTGCAGGGTAGGCACGCCGATCGGGGCCCGCATCCGGTGGGCGTAGCGGATGCCGTCGGTGCGCAGCCAGGACCGGAGGAACCAGCGGTGGTACTCAAGCGCTGAATGCGCTACCGAGGGGATGACCATGGCGGCCCGGTACCTGGCTTCGGTCTCCCGGTCGGGCCACCCGGGGCCCGACCACGCCTGCAGCATCCGGGCGACCTGCTCGGCGTTGCGCCGGACCAGCCGGGACTCGGGCAGCACCGGGAGCTGGAAGCCGAGCGTGTTGCCATTGCGCCAGCCACGGTGCGCCGGGCCCGCCAGCATCTCGGCCCGCATGCGCAGCGGGTGGGCCGCCGACACGATCGCCAGCCGCCGCACCACCTTGGGGTGGTAGGCGGCCATGGTCCAGGCCACCAGGGCGCCCCAGTCGTGCCCGACGACCACCGCGTTGGCCTCGCCGAGCGCCCGGATCAGGCCGGCCGCATCCGAGGCGGCGGTGATCAGGTCGTAGCCGCGGGGCGGCTTGTCGCTGCCGCCGTAGCCGCGCAGGTCGCTGGCGACGGCGCGGAAGCCCGCGCCGGCCAGCGAGGTGAGCTGCCGCCGCCAGGTCCACCAGAACTGCGGGAACCCGTGCAGCATGAGGACCAGCGGCCCCTCGCCGCTCTCCGCGATGTGGAACCGGCTGCCGTTGGCGCTGACAGACCGGTGTGACCACGGTCCGTCCAGGTATACGGCTGAGCCTCCGGTCACGGGCATGCGATCACCGCGGGATGGCCGCAGGCGGCCCGGCGTTCTCGTCCCGGCGCAGCATCGCGATATCGCCCTGCACCGATTCCCTGGTCTTGCGGAGGCGGTCCAGGCGCCGGACCTTGAGGTAGATGATTCCGGCGAAGGCCGCGGCCAGCACGATCAGCACGCCGGTGACGATCAGGAACGAGGCCCAGTCCCAGACGCCGACCGTCTGCAGGCCGTAGGCCAGGGCGAAGCACAGCATCACCAGCATGAGGAAGCTGGTAAACACGATGGTCGCCGCCAGCCCCGCGGACACGCCAATGCGCCGCACGTCGGCGAGCAATTCCTGCTTGGCCAGGTCAGTCTCGTACCGGACCAGCCGGGTGAGGTCGCTGACCGCATCGGAAACGAGGCCGCCGATCGACCGGTCATCTACCTCCGCCGGCCTTGCGGCTCCGGGCTCGGCCATCGCGCTCTTCCCTCCTGCGCCCGGGTACTGGGTCGCGCTGGCACCCTCCCGTGCGGTACGCACCGCGCGGCACGCATCCGCCGCATCATCCGTGCCGCCGGCCGGGGCCGGCCAGACGCCGTGCGCGGTGGTGACGAGCCGCCTACGGCAAGAGATCCTACGGGATCATCGTCGGATGGCCGGGCAGCACTCAAGTGCTGCTGCTCGGCTGGCGTGGCCGACGACCCGGGGCAAGCGAACGGCGCTCCCGCTGGAGCGCCGTCGCTGGCACGTCAGGCCCGGGTTACCAAGCGCACATTCACTGTGCCGGGCGGCCCGCCACGGCGGGCACCGGAGTCCGGTGCCAATGCGCTGTGGCCGACTGCCCTGGCTCGCCTCCCGCGGCTGGTCGCGCGTGGGTGCCCGGTTGCCGTGCCCGAACCCGCAGGTCCGTAAAACCTTTCTACGACGGATCGGCCGTGCTGCATAGATGCTGTGCGGCATCAATTGGTGATCTTGATTGATCACGGTGCTTCCATTCCCATCGGCTGGGCGCTGCGGCGCTCAGCCGTGCTGAACGAGAGTACGGGCCACCCGCGCATGGTGGCGATCCGGCGGAGTGCGCGGTCGGGGTTGACCACCCGCGGTTTCCCGACGGCCTCAAGCAGGGGCAGGTCCGTGATCGAATCGCTGTAGGCGTAGCAGCCGGGCAGCGAGTACCCGCGTTCGGCGGCGAGCCTGCGGACCTGGACGGCCTTCTCCTCGCCGTAGGCGTAGCACTCCATCTCGCCGGTGTAGTGACCGTTCGCGATCCGCATCCTCGTGGCGATCACCGATTCCGCGCCGAGCAGCGCGCCGATCGGGGCCACCACCTCCTGGCCGCTCGTGCTCACGATGATGACGTCCTGGCCGGCGCTGCGGTGCTCACTGAGCAGCACCCGGGCCTCGGCGTACACGTAAGGGAGGATCAGGTCCGTGAGGTAGCGGCTGACTATCTCGGTCACCCGGTCCGCTGGCCAGCCCCGGCAGGCGGCGCACGCGGAGGCACGGAGCTTTTCCATCTGCCGGTGATCCGCCCCGCTGAGCCGGTACCGGAACTGGGCGAGGGCGCCGCGCATCATGTCGGCCCGGCTGAGCAGGCCGTGCCGATAGAACGACCGGCCGAATGCCAGCGTGCTCGAGCGGGCGATCAGGGTTTTATCAAGGTCGAAGAAGGCGGCCGTTGGCGGAAAACCAGACTTTGCAGGCCTCACGGCCTCGACGGGAGTGCCCACGATCCGGCAGCATAGGCGTTAAGACCCGCAATCCATGGCATCTCCGCGTAGCCGATTGGTAACTTGGTCCTACACGCATCTAAGCTTCAATGGAAGACGGTTCTGGCGTCCGCACCCGGACCTGGACCGTGCGGCGACCCCCGCTCTCCCCCCCGGCGGGGGTCGCCCCCTTTGCGGGGGCTGGTTGCCCCTGCTCGCAGCCCTTCGGGCTGCTTCGCCGCAGGCCCCGCAAACCACTAGCCCGGGGCCGAGCCCCCGGAGCCCCCACGTTCGCCAGGCGTGCGAGAGTTCGCCGGGTGGTTGCTGCGGCTGGTAGACGGGCGCTGTTGCGCCGTTTCTTCGCGGTTTCACAGGTTCGGCTTCGCAAGTTTGAACCGGTGCCGATACCGACTGCCCCGTGACAAAATGGCTCGTTTGTCACGGGGTCCTTTGCTTGCAGAACCTTTATGGCCGATCTCGCTTATGCGACGCCACGCTGGGGCTCACGGGGCTGGTGGTGCACCTGGGGCGGTTCCGGCCTTTTCGGCGGGCTCGTGGCTGGTCACGGGGCCGATGGGGGCACCGGACTGACCGCGGGCGCGGGGCTGGTGGCGGCGGAGGCGCCGGCGAGGAGGGTTTCCAGCAGCAGGACCGCCCCGGCCTTGGACAGCGGCTCGTTGCCGGTCCCGCACTTCGGCGACTGCACGCACGACGGGCACCCGGCCTGGCACTCGCAACTGCCGATCGCCTCGGCCGTGGCGTGCAGCCATGCCTGCGCCACGGCGAACCCGCGCTCGGCAAACCCGGCACCGCCCGCGTTCCCGTCGTAGACGAACACGGTGAGCTGCCCGGTCGCGGGGTGCAGGTCCGCGGAGACGCCGCCGATGTCCATCCGGTCGCAGGACGCGAACAGCGGCAGCAGCCCGATCGCGGTGTGCTCGGCGGCGTGCGCCGCTCCGGCGAGGTCGACCCCACGGTGCCGTAGCGCATCCCGCTGGCCTGCGGAGATCGTCCACCAGATGGCCCGGGTACGCAGCGCGCGCGCCGGCAGGTCGAGTTCCTCCTCGCCCAGCGGCTGGCCCGTCTCCGGGTTGCGCCTGGTGAACGAGGTGACCTGGCGCACCACGTCGACCTCACCGAAAGACACGGTGGCCGGCCCCCAGGCCACCTGCCGCAGTTCGCTGACCACGTCGATCCCGGTCACCTCGCGCGCCGAGGTGAGGTACCCGGGGTCGCCAGGCTCGACCAGTGCCACGCGCTCGGCGAGGTCCAGCGCGGTCACCAGGTACAGATCGCCCTGGTGCAGGTAGACCGCGCCGGTGTGGACGAAGATGTGCGCCGACGGCTGGTCGACCGTGCCCACCAGCCGCCCGGTGCCCTTCTCGACGATCTTGACCGGGTAGTTCCCCTCACCGCGCAGGTCGGGCCAGTGCCCCCGGCCGCGCCGGGTCCAGTACAGCCGGTGCCCCCTGCGGCGCAGCATCCCGGCCGCCACCAGGTCCTGTGCGGCAGCGGCCGCGGACGGGCCGAACAGGCTCAGGTCGGCTTCGGTCAGCGGCAACTCGGCCGCCGCGGCACACAGGTGCGGCGCCAGCACGTAGGGATTCTCGGGATCGAGAACGGTGGCCTCCACCGGCTGGTGCAGCAGCGTCTCCGGATGGTGGACCAGGTAGGTGTCGAGCGGGTCGTCCCTGGCGATCAGCACCGCCACCGCGGGCTGGCCTTCCCGCCCGGCCCTGCCCGCCTGCTGCCACAGCGCGGCCCTGCTGCCGGGCCAGCCCGCGATGAGCACGGCATCCAGGCCGCAGATGTTGACACCGAGTTCCAGGGCGGTCGTGGCGGCCAGCCCCAGCAGCGTGCCGGCCCGCAGCGCCTCCTCAAGCTGGCGCCTGTCCTCGGGCAGGTACCCGGAGCGGTAGGCGGCCACCCGGCGGCCCTTCTCGGCGGCTGTCAGCCGGTCGGCGACGCTGACCGAGCCATTCCGTGCCCTCCCGCCGGCCTGCGTCCCGTTGGCCGGCGAGCCCGCCGCCGTCCGGTTGGCCCGCGAGCCTTCTGCCAGTGGGCTCTCCGCCGCCCCGGTTGGCTCCACGGCCGCCGTCGCGGCCTGCGCTGCTGCGGCGGGATGCGCGGCAGCCCTTTTGGCCGCGCGCGCTGCCGCTCGCTGCGAGGCTGCGGCGGTGGTCCCGGCCAGCGTCCGCCGGGCCGCTATGGCTACCGCCTCCGCGCCGCGCCGTGACCGGGTGAACGCGAGCCCCCGCACGTCATGTGCCACCAGGTCGGCCAGCAGGGTGGCCGCCTCCGAGGTCGCCGGGCGGCGGACCGGGGCGCCACCCTCCCCGCGCGCGGCGGTGAGCGGTGGTTCCCAGAGCCCGAACGTGAGCGGCCCGCGGGGCGCGGTGCTCTCGGTGATCGCCTGCGCGTCCTGCCCGGTGAGCAGGCGGGCGCAGTTGCCCGGCTCGCTGACTGTGGCCGAGGCGAGCAGGAAGACCAGGCCGTCAGGTGCCGCGGCACCCGGCCGGGCGCGGGCCGGGTGACGGTGGGCGTGGTGTGCGGCCACCCGCCGCAGCCGCCGCAGCACATGGGCGACGTGCGAGCCGAACACGCCGCGGTACCCATGGCACTCGTCCACGATCACGTAGTGCAGGCGGCCGAAGAACTCCCCCCACCTGGAGTGCCGGGGGAGCAGCACGTGATGCAGCATGTCCGGCGTGGTGAGCAGGTAGTTCGCGTGGGTCCTGGCCCGCTCGCGGTCCGCGCCGTGGGTGTCACCGTCGACCACGGCCGCGCACACCCCCGGAATGCCGAGCGCCTGGATGGCGCGAACCTGGTCGGCGGCCAGGGCCCTGGTCGGGGCCAGGTACAGGACCGTGCTCCCGTGCAGCACGGAGGTCAGCGCTGGCAGCAGGTAGCCCAGCGACTTGCCGGAGGCGGCAGGTGTCGCGATGATCACGTTGCTGCCTCGGCGTGCGTGCTCGGCCATGGCCGCCTGATGGGCCCAGGGCCTGGTCACACCGGCCCCGGAAAACGCGAGCGTGATCTGCTCGGGCACCCACTCCGGCCACGGAACGCCCTCCCCGGGGCGGGCGGCGATCTCCTCGACGTGCATGAGCCTGCCGGACCGCGCGCCACGGCGCAGGATGCGCGCGGCG
>Ga0134126_10011696_pt1 | contig 11077 bp, 7 predicted proteins | sample KB31752_FD_96881 | JGI IMG/M metagenome (GOLD analysis project Ga0134126, IMG submission 96881) | Terrestrial soil microbial communities with excess Nitrogen fertilizer from Kellogg Biological Station, Michigan, USA - KB3-175-2 | ecosystem: Environmental > Terrestrial > Soil > Unclassified ... | reverse complement strand
TGGCGGCAGGACCATAACGGATTTACGCATCAAGACCCGGGCTTCATCGATCTTGTCGCCAACAAAAAAGCAGATGTGGTCCGCGTGTATCTGCCGCCTGATGCAAATTGTCTGCTGTCCGTCACCGATCACTGCCTCAGAAGCCGTCACTATGTGAACGTGATTGTCGCTGGCAAACAACCGGCCCTGCAATTCCTGAACATGGAATCGGCCATCGAACATTGCACCAACGGCATCGGGATCTGGGAATGGGCGAGCACTGATCAAGGTGTCGAGCCCGATGTCGTCATGGCTTGCGCTGGGGATATACCCACGCTGGAAACTCTCGCCGCTGTCAGCCTCTTGCGTCAGTATTTCCCCGATATCAAAATTCGGGTTGTAAACGTCGTGGATTTAATGACGATTGAGCCATCCACTGAGCATCCTCATGGTCTCTCCGACCATGATTTCGATTCGATATTCACGATCGACAAACCAGTTATTTTTGCCTATCACGGATACCCATGGCTGATTCATCGGCTCACATATCGCAGGACCAACCATAACAATTTGCACGTCCGCGGCTACAAAGAAGAAGGAACAACAACCACCCCATTTGATATGACGGTTCTCAATGATCTCGATCGTTATCACCTTGCCGGAGATGTTGTTGACCGTGTTCCGCGGCTGCAAACCATTGGCGCGCATTTCAAACAATTTCTGCGGAATAAGCTGGTCCAACACAAAGAGTACATCTACACCCATGGTGAAGACATGCCCGAGGTCAGAGACTGGACGTGGACGGCCGGAGAATGAAGATTCTGGTTTTGAACGCAGGTTCCAGTACGCAAAAATGCGCTGTGTTCGATTTCAATGCCGCCTCCGACGAGGTCATTTCGCCGATCTGGGAAGGAAGAATTGAATGGTCGCAAGCATTCGCGTCGGTCACAACTCGCAGCAAGACGCATCAATCGCCAGAAGAACGAATTCCTGTCGGACCAACTAATGACCACATCGGCGTTACCCGCCGAATGCTTGAAGGCATCTGGACTGGGCCTGGCGCTGGCGTTTCTTCGGCACGAGAGATCGACCTTGTCGGGCACCGCATCGTCCATGGAGGGCCGTACCTGCGCGAAACGGTAGTCGTCTCTCCAAAAACTAAACATCTCATCGAGAGCGCGGCACCCTTTGCGCCACTGCATAATCAAATGGAACTTGAAGGCGTCAATTTGTGCGAAGAGATTTTTTCTCACGCACAACAGGTCGCTGTTTTTGATACCAGCTTTCATCGAACGATGCCGCAGTTCGCGACTTTGTATCCGGGGCCCTACGAATGGGCAAAGAAAGGGATCTTCAGGTATGGGTTTCACGGAATCAACCACGAGTATTGTGCCAAGCGCGCAGCAAGCATGCTGCATCGCGATCTGAGTTCGCCAAAACTTGTTACCTGTCATTTGGGAAATGGCTGCTCGCTTGCGGCAATTGCCGATGGAAAAAGTGTAGATACAACGATGGGCTTCACGCCGCTTGACGGATTGATGATGGGGACTCGATCGGGCGCGATCGATCCGGCAATCCTGATTTATCTGGCGCAACGCTGCGACCTCAGCCCGGAGCAAATTGATTCCGTTCTCAATTACGAGTCGGGACTTCTCGGAATCTCAGGGCATTCCAGCGATATGCGGGAAATCGTGCGGCAGATGAAGGAAGGCCATCCGCGCTCCCGGCTTGCCTTCGACATGTTTATACACATCTTGTGCAAAGGGATTGCTGCAATGGCAGCGGCCATCAATGGAATGGATGTCCTCGTTTTTACCGCGGGCATTGGAGAAAATTCCCCAGATGTTCGAGAGGCTGCATGTAACCGATTAAGTTTTCTCGGCGTGAAAATCGATTTGGAGAAAAACATCTCGCCGCGAGGCGATAACGACTTGTCAGCTGCTGATTCATCCGTGCGCATTTTGAAAATTCGCGCCCAGGAAGACTGGGCAATCGCGCGGGAATGCTCGAATCTTCGGCAAGAATCGACGCGTACGGTCCAGTAAAGCTTTCCGTTCATGTGATCTGCATCACAATGTTCGATGACCCGCCTTATGGTTTTCAATTCTTCAATCCAGCAAAATGATTGCAGGAAGAAGAAGAGCAAACATTTCACGTGAAGCCTGGTGGGTGGCCAGCAACAAGTATTTGCGACTTTGAGCGCGCCGGTTCATTTGTCGATTGACTTGCTGGACTTCTTCCCATAGCTCGTCCGAGATGATTCGCAGATCGAAAACTTCTACTCGTATCCATTCCGACTGTGGCTTCGTGCGTTTATTCTTCTTGCCATCCGCTGAGTTGAGAACCTTCTAGGTGCGATTTCAATAGCGGATGCCATGATAAAGTTCGTTCTTCGTAGTCTGCTTGATGGTTGCCGAGCCCAATTAGGATCAAAAGGAAAGACGAACTACCTTCAAACCGAATGAAGCCAGGATAAAAAGTATGCCGAGCAGTCCGATCAGAGGTAAAAAACTTCCTGTTTTAGGAAGCTCCTCTGCTGGAGCGGGTGCGGCCGGAGCAGGAATTGCCACGGGCGCCGCCTTCGCAATCAGGATTGGCACATCAGCAGGCGGTGCAGGAGGAGGAGCCATTTTCCCTGTCACTTTCTGTTCTTTATCGATAACTACCTGTGGGCTCTCTACGATCTTGGTTGCTGTGACTACCATCCCTTTCCGTAAACCGAAAACGTCGGTTTCCTGACCGTCAATCATGAACTTTTGCCCTTTTGGCACTTTGAATTCCTGGGTGCTGTTATCGTCTAAGGTCAAAATTACAGAATAAGGGGCGTTTACATGCCAAACTTTTCCTTTGACGCTCTTGACTGTTGTAACAACTTCCGGAGTTGATGTAACCGTGATTGCACGCTGAAGCTTCATTCCTGGTTTCAGATCGTGAATCCCCAGCGACTTACCATCAACCTCGACGCGGGCACTCTCTGGCACATTTGGAAAATGACGAATCGTTCCGTCTTCCATTTTCACGACCAGATCATTGCCAGATACGAGAACAACCTCGCCACGCTCAACAGTCACTTCTTGAGTGGCTTGCCCTCTTTCTGTACTGGTTTCCGTTTTTACTTGTGCGTTCATCCTCAGTGAAACAATTGCACACATCGCGCTTACAACAAGAACTAGCTTCACTCCTGTCCATCTCGTCTTCGAGTCCATTGTATTTTCTCCTTCTTTGCTTTAAACACTTTCCAATTTCGGACCTGTTCCTCACCTTAAGTTTTGAGCTACCGCCGTATTTTCAGACCCGAAACCTTTTGGCTCGCTGTCCTGATGCACCGGAGAACTTGTACTGAGCAAGGCCTGTACGATATAGCGCTGAGGAGCACTTCCGATGTAATAGAACGGATAGCAGGTCACAAGGGTGAGAGATCGACCTAATCGCGGCTGCAAAACCGAAACGTCTTCGGGACGTACGAGCAAAATTTGATGCACGATATATCGATCGGTGCGACGCGTTCCAATCACGTCAATCGCGTCTCCGGGTTTCACGTCTTTTAACACTCTAAAAAATCCATCTCTGTGTCCAGCAATTCCGATATTCCCGACTTCGCCCGGCAATACGGTTCCCTGAATGTGGCCTACGCCCCGATCGAGGACCAGATCGTTGGTACCTTCAAGAACCGGCACTTCGAGCCCCACCTTCGCGATTCGAAGCACGGCCAACGGGGGATCAAATTTCTGAGCGAGACTCTGCTCATACGCTGCTATACGCTTTTCCGACCACAAACTAAAATCAAATTTGACTAAGGGGTTTGCAAGAAGCGAAGGTGGTTGCGTTGGGGTTTGATGAGTGTTGAGATTCTTAAAGCGCGTCAATTCCCCATGGGATACCGCGGCGCTGAAAATACGAAAGCCCACGAAAACAATGAGCAGGCACAACCCGCAAATCAACAGAAGGCTTTCAATCTTTTTCGCGAGTTTCATTTTTCGGGCGCCCAATTAAGAGTATTGTTTGCTGATTGCGACCTATACACTCTCAACTCCGAGCTGTATAGCGTCAGTAGTCTGGCAAAGCAACCACCTTGTCGTAACTGTCATTAGTACCAGCCAAAACACTCCCGCCCTCTAGACAGCCGCTAATTGCCTCCTTTCGCTTCGCCTGCCATGGACAAATCGCTGTCAAATTTGACAGTTGGAATAAGCGCGTGTCCTTTCAAAGATGACAACGTGGACGGAGGACAACCATGATCGCGTTTATTTACGACCATATTGGCGGGCAGGCGGTGCATATAGGAGATTGCCAGGTCTGGGCCAGCATTTTTTACCTTGACTCTCCTACCGATTATCGTGAGTACCTGCCCTTGAATAGCGATGTGCTTTTGATCAATCCCGGCGAGGATTTAGTTATGCTGGATGAGCTACATTCTCGATGGAATATAAAGAACTTTTTGAATGAACGAAAACGGCAATTTCTAAAGATTCTCCACAGATTGTTCTGAAGACAACTGCCGCGCCGAGTTTTTGACGAATACGATTGGTAGATCCTCACCAGAAGAATCCCACGATTTTGCAAGCACTACCAGATCACACAAGCAATCCGGAATTTGTTTTTAGCTTGTGGCGACCGATACGGGATTGGCCCCCATTTTTCTTCAGGCTGCTAACAATGACAGTTTCGGCAAAGCGGAAGTCACGGCAAAGTGTTCTGCGCCCCTGTTTGTAAAGACTCCAGTTAGCATCAAGCGGCTTATGTCTACTGGAGCCTTTTAAGAGCCTCGCAGGGGCAAGCAAGGGGCCCCGGATGCTGCACTTATGTCGCCCGAAACCATTCGGGGCCTTCTCCAGTACCTGCAAAATAATGAAAATCGCACTTCTGTCATAAGTAACAGTTCCGAACTAGAAGTTCTAAATACAAAGTGGTGGTGATACTGCTCTCCTATGAGGGCGGGCAGGACGATGAAAGGCTCCATCTGCACTGGGGAGGGCATGGGGCCTTTTATTAAGTAACTGGATACCGGCCTTCTTGGCTCTTAGCTGAGTTAACCTGCCACGTTTGACAGTTGCGCTCTAAAGATTCAAATGTCATCTTCCCTCTTAAGAAGGCACGCCTATGCGTTTCGCACTTCTTTTTATCGTATTGGTAGCGACTGGATGCGGAGCAGGCAGTAACGCCCACCCTACAATGTTCTTGGGAAGTGGTATTTCTCCACCCGCATTAACAGCACTTGTCCCAAGCACCGCTCCGTTTGGAAGTCCAACCTTCACGTTGACTGTAAACGGCAACAATTTCGGTCTAGACGCGACAGTTTATTGGAATGGAAGTCCGACTAAAACAATTTTTGTAACGTCCAATCAATTGATGGCTCAAATTACCGATGTGGATATGCAAATTTCGGGAATGGTCCCTGTTTTCGTTCGTAGCGCGGGCCTGAATACCAATACCGTTGTTTTTGATGTGTCGGTTCAATAACCAAAATGGCTTAGCGCAAGATTTCTTTATTTGCCCAGATAGCAACCCTTCGAATCGATGTCGGCCAAGATAAGGCCCCGCCATCGTGACCTCAAGCGAAAATTTCTTGATATTCGCCATGCACTAACGTATTTTTGATGGCGTCGGATCGGGCGCATTTCACCATGTAAGAGAGAGGCGCTACATGCAATTCCGTTCAGTTTTTGTAGCCGTCATTTTTGCTTTCGCCCTGATTGTTGCTGCCTTCCTTATCAATCGCGCTCGGCCAACTGTAGAGACTGCTCAACCCGCACCGGAATTTGTGCGAGCCACCGGGAAGTGCGCAGAATGCCACTCGGAAACTCAGTATTCGGTGGTACACGAATATGAGATAAGCACGCACGCACGCAAAGGCGTTAACTGCCTGGATTGCCATCAGCCTGCGGAGGGTCAGCAAAAACAAGACCATCATGGCTTTGTGATCTCGGCCAAGCTAACACCTGGAAATTGCCGGAGCTGCCACGAGAACATCTATCAACAATTCCTGCATAGCCGCCATGCCGCTCCGTCGTGGGCGGCAATCTACGGCGAGAAAGGTTTATCGCCGGAACAGGTGAACTTTTCGGAAACTTATCAACCGGGAGGGACTCGCCGGCCTGCTCATCCTTTCGTGCAATTGGAAGGTGGATCGGCAATGACCAGCGGCTGTGAACAATGTCACAGCATCGGCAAACCAAACAGCGACGGAACCATCGGCAACTGCACGGCTTGTCATACACGTCATACAAGCTCGGTCGAAATCGCGCGACTTCCAAGTACTTGCGCACAATGCCACATGGGGCCGGATCATTCCCAGATCGAAATCTACGAGGAGTCCAAACACGGAGTCCTTTTCGAAGCCCAAAAACATCTGCTGAATCTCGATGCCCCTCCAAAGACACTCACCACGCGAGACATGTTCGTCCCCACCTGCGCCACTTGCCATATGAGTGGCATCAACGGCATCGGTGTGACGCACGATCCTTCGGAACGTTTGTCGTACTACCTTGCAGACGCGATCAGTCAGAAGCGGCCAAACTACATAAGCGCACAGGCGAAGATGAAACAAGTGTGCTCGCAATGTCACACTTCAGAACTGATTAATCGTGTTTACAAGGAGGCAGAGCAAGTTGTGGCGAATACGAACACCCGCGTGCAGGCGGCGCAGAACCTGGTCGCAAGTCTTCGAAAAGAAGGGGTCTTGACAGGTCCACCTTTTTCGCGGCCGATTGATTTTGTTTATTTCGACTTGTGGCACTACGACGGGCGCACAAGTAAACACGGCGCCTTTATGGGAGGCGCGGACTTTGTCCAATGGCACGGGAACTATCCCATGCTGCAGAAAACAATTGAGCTGAATGCAATGGCCGCCGAGCTCAGGAGAGAACATGGCAGTACGCACTGAAGTATGGTGGCGTCAGCCTTGGCTGTGGGTTGAAGCGTTTGCAATTGTAAATCTGGGTTTCCTCACTTTCGACATCTACCTGGCGCATTCGGTGAACCAGTTTCGTCATCGGGCAGAGTATATTCCGCTGCTGTTTTCTCTTTTGGCGCCAATTTTGCTTTTGGTTGGTTTGTCGCAATGGAAGCGAAGACCTAGACTCTGGAACTTACTCGGAATTGTCGTTGGATGGTGTTCGGTTGTAATCGGATGTGCTGGAGTGATTCTCCATCTTGAGAGCCATTTCTTCTATGAGAGAACAATTCGAAGTCTGACTTACTCTGCGCCATTTGCTGCTCCGCTGGCGTACACCGGCCTGGGTCTTCTTCTTGTCATGAACCGAATGGTGGCGCACGAATCCGAGGAATGGTCGCAGTGGATCCTTTTTTTGACCTTAGGCGGGTTCGTCGGAAACTTCATTTTCAGTTTGACGGACCACGCTGCAAATGGGTTTTTCTTCAAGGTCGAATGGGTACCAGTGATTGCGAGTGCATTGGCTATTGGGATGCTCATCGTCGCGCTCGTGATGAACGTTCCGTCAGGATTTGTTCGGCTCTGTTGGGCCGTTCTTCTGCTGGAGATAGGAATTGGAATATGGGGTTTCATATTGCATACAGCGGCAAACCTAGGTGGATCATCGATTCATGCTTTTAATAATTTCGTCTACGGTGCACCTCCGTTTGCGCCTCTTTTGTTTCCCAACCTGGCATTGCTTGGGCTGATCGGTCTGAGTCAAGTTCGCGTGAAGCATGAGACCTAAATCGAGATGGCGATTCGATACCTATTCAAGCACGCAAAATAATGAGTGGGGACTGTTTTCCGAAGAAGGGGACTCACCTTCGGAAGATGCGCATTTGGCGCCGCATTTCTCTCGCTGTTAATAATGACAGTTACGGCTGGGCCTTAAAAGCAACAAAGTATTTTTGTCTCTGCTTGTGAGAAGGTTCTGGTGCCCCTCCTTTACCGCACTGGAGCATTTTATGGGATCTCGGCAGAGCACTAAAAGGCCCCACTGCCCGCTCGCGGCATTCGGGGCCTTCGACGTTTTCTACAAATTGATTGTAAGCAATAGCGCATTGCAAGATAAGGGGAGAACGAATCCCTCAAGCAATAAAAAAAGCCGCTGCAGGATCCTGCAACGGCTTCAATACGGCAACGGAATTAGAAGATCAACTTTCCTCCCAATTGAATTGCGCGCGGATCAAAGGCAGCTGTTATAGCACCAAAATTACTAGCGCCAAAGTTAGTGCTGATTCCTCCATTGTTATAGTCTCCCTTAAACTGCGTGTGGTTCCATATATTGAAGGCGTCGGCACGGAGTTCAAACCGGCTGCCGCGCGTTTCGTTAATGACGAACGCCTTGAATAGTGAAATGTTCCAGTTGTCTCTGCCAGGTCCCCGAACAGCATTGTGACCCAGGCTGCCATATGTTCCAAGTGCAGGCGCTGCGAACGCATTTGTGTCGAACCATTGATTGACCTGCTGGGGATACGTAATCTTCCCGATCAGATCAGGCCGGTTGCTGGAATTAGGAATGATGCTGGAAGCATTCGTTCCATTCAGCCCCATATTCAATGGCGCGCCGGATTCAGCCGTAACGATGCCCGAGATCTCCCATCCACCCACGAAAGTTTTCAACATATGATTGTTGCTGTTTTTCAAGAATGGAATGTCGTAAACGAAATTAGCAAATGCAACATGGGTACGGTCAAAGACCGATGGACCGCTATCGTATCTCCAACCTACGTACGGATTAGTGACGTTGTTAAGGTCTGCGCCGCTGCCGTTGCTTGTAGTTGAATCGATGGATTTGGCGTAGGTATAGCCTAATTGAAGCTGAAGCCCGTGCTTAATATTTGATCTAAGATCGACCTGCAGCGAGTTGTAATTGCCATTCGCCTCATTCTGCGCGAGTCTAAGCCCGGTGTAGCCCAAAAAGTTATAGAACGTATTGATGCTGGGCGCGCCGGGGGCGAGCAGGGCTGGAAGAAGACCCTGAGGCGGAAGATTGATTTGCTGGTAGTCATTCTGGTGACGTTGCTGGGCTCCAACGTAGGAAATCCCAAATACTGATTGGGATCCCAATGCTTGCTGAATGCCCAAACTATATTGATAACTTAACGGGGCTTTGTAATTGTTCTTATTGATGCCAGAAATGGATGCCGGCAACACTGGTGCAAGTGCCGCACTGATGACACCACCGGTTGCTACGTTCAAACCCGGATTGGAGAGAGAAACGTTGTTGAGGCGAGGCTGTACGTTCCCGGGCGGGTTTGTGGCGCCATTGTACATGTCGTTTCCCTGAATGCGTTCATACATGGTGCCAAAGCCACCGCGAAGAATAGTGTGGCCACTTCCAGTTAAATCGTAAGCAAAACCTACGCGCGGGCCGAAATTCGTCCAGTAATCATTTACCAATCCCTTTGGAACGCCATTGATCCCGCCGATGCCGATTCCATTCAGATAAATAGGGACTCCGTTCAATATAGGATTAGGGCTTGAGCCCAGGCCGGGGCTGGGGCCCGTGCAGCCGGGAATTATGGTGCTACCGCATATGATTGTGCCTGTGGCATCAAAAGTTGCGGCGTTAGCTGGGTTGTACAGATTTTGATAAAAATTCGACGATTGATGATTTGCCTCGTAGGTATGCGGTATGCCATCCCATCGCAATCCCAAATTCAAAGTCAACCGCCGGCTTGCGCGCCAATTGTCCTGAATGTATGCAGCATAGGAATTGTTGTTCCATTGCCCCGTGATTTTAACTGCATCTTCGGTGTAGAGCTGAGCATAACCCAGCAAGTAGTCAGCAAAGTCGTTCCCGGTAAAATTGCCGTTGAACGTGAAGTTCCCTTGCGTGTTTGCGAACGCTTGCTGATTTTTCCTATAAGTGGCCCAACTACCGCCTAGTTTCAACTGGTGCCCACCGATCGTCCAGGAAACGTCGTCGCGGACCTGATAACTATCTGCGGCGTTGTTCCATGGAGTCCAGTTGGAGGTGTAGTTCGTACCTGTGCTTCCACTTAAAGCGATGGATGGTATGCGATCATTAGCGTTTGGCCCAGTAAACAGGCGATTGAAGGTAAAATCAGCGGGGGCGGTCACTAACCCCTGCGGAGTAATGTGTATGCGATTACCGTTGTAGTTAAATGCGATTTCGTTGAGCAGTGTTGGGCTTACTACATGCGTAAGATGCACGACAGCACTGTACCCTGGGTTATTGAAAACATCGCTGATCGTCGGAACGTTATCCGCACTCCACTGCGTAGTGCCATAGGTCTGCGAAATTTGGTCCGCAATAAAGTGGCCAAAAATCGAGAACTTATCATTAAACGTATGGTCGATACGGACTATTTCTTCACGAACATCTGTGGGTGAATTGTTTCCGCCCTGGAATTGTGTCCCGTTCGTGGGAGCAGGGAAAATGCCCGCGTTCAGCAAAGACTGCGCATTGGGATCCAGCAAGTTTGTTGGGATTGTATTATTCGGGAATGGCGCTCCGAATGTAAGACCATCTGCCAGGAATCTCGCCTGTTGCGCTGGGGAAAGCTGGGCAGCGGTTGGAACATGGATCGCAGTTGACCCAAAATTGCCACCATAGGAACTTGGCGATGGAACAGTCTGATTGAGCAGTCCGCCCTGAACCAGCTTACGCCATTCCATATTGTAGAAGAAAAATGTTTTGGGGTTGTCGGTGTGCTTGAATGCAACCGGACCGCCAACGTTGAATCCGAACGTATTAAAACGCAATTCCGAAACTGGCTGTGGACGCCGGTTGAAATAGTTACGCGCATCCAAAGCATCATTGCGTAAGAACTCCCATGCGGAAAAGTGGAACTGTTTTGTTCCGGACTTCACGACTTGCGTGATTGTTGCCGCAGAGGACAAACCATATTCGGCACTGTAGTTGGAAGTCATGTTGCGGAACTCAGCGATCGCATCCAGTGAAGGCATTACGCTGGCGCTGCTGCCGCCACGATCGAGGTTTTCTCCGCCATCTATCAACTGAAGATTGTGACCTGCACGTGACCCATTAATACTTACATTGCTGTCGCCGCTCACCGCAGTTGGAGTAATAAAATCTCCCTGAACGCTGGAGGCTCCAGGCGTCAGCGCAAACAAGGTATAAAGACTGCGCCCGTTTGTGGCCAGTTGAGTCATTTGTTTTCCGTTGATGACGTT
>Ga0134126_10011695_pt1 | contig 11079 bp, 25 predicted proteins | sample KB31752_FD_96881 | JGI IMG/M metagenome (GOLD analysis project Ga0134126, IMG submission 96881) | Terrestrial soil microbial communities with excess Nitrogen fertilizer from Kellogg Biological Station, Michigan, USA - KB3-175-2 | ecosystem: Environmental > Terrestrial > Soil > Unclassified ... | reverse complement strand
TACGACTACGACGCCGACCTGGACTTCCTCCGGTTCTGGGAGGCGTACCCGGTCAAGCGCGGCAAGCCCAAGGCCTACGAGGGCTGGCTTGCCGCGCTGACCCGCAAAGCCGACCCCGAGAAGATCATCGCTGCCGCGAAGCGCTACGCCGACGACCCGCAGCGCGATCCGGCGCACTCGAAGTACCCGCAGGGCTGGCTCAACGACGAGCGCTATCACGACTACGACGCCGGCAACGCCCACCTCCGCGAGAGGAATTTCGATTTCTGATGGACGACGCACTGCGGATCGTGCTGAGCAAGCTCAGCCAGGACGGCCCCGTGAAGAAGACCGGCACGCAGTGGATGGCCCGGTGCCCGGCCCACGACGACTCCACGGCCAGCCTGTCGATCGCCGAGGGCAAGGAACATCCGGTCGTGTTCACCTGCATGGCCGGCTGCGACAGCATCCTGATCCTGGACAAGCTCGGCCTGACGTGGACGGACCTGTGCCAGCCGCGCGACGACGACGCCCCGCGCGACCAGGGCGCGTGGACGCCCCACGGCCCCGCGCAGGCGGTCTACCCGTACCACGACGAGAACGGCAAGCTGCTATTCGAGGTGCTGCGGGCACGCGGCAAGAAGTTCATCCAGCGGGTACCCGACCCTGCGGCCAAGTCCGGCTACCGGTACCGCCTCGGTGACACCCGTCGCGTCTTGTTTCACCTGCCCAAGCTGATCGCGGACACGGCGGCCGGCTGCGATGTCTGGGTATGCGAGGGCGAAAAGGACGTCCTGGCCCTGGAGCGCCACGGGGCCACGGCCACGTGCAATCCAGGGGGCACCGGAGCCGGGTGGCGTGAGGACTACTCCGAGTTCCTGCGCGACGCGATCGTCCACATCGTGGCTGATCGTGACGAGGCCGGCCAGAAGCACGCGCGGCGCGTCTTCGCCAGCCTGGTCGGCGTCGCTGCATGCGTTGAGATCGTGGAGGCCGCGGGCGAGGGACTGCCGGACGGCCGGAAGATCAAGGATGCCTCCGATCACTTCGAGGCCGGATACAAGCTCGCCGACTTCGTGGTCACCCGCGGCGAGGACGACGATGCCCCGGACCTGGCCCCGGACCTGCACGAGTTCATCGCCGTGCAGGACGAGCCCTACGACTGGCTCATCCCCAACGTCATCGAGCGCGGTGACCGCCTCGTGTGGACCGGCACAGAAGGCATGGGCAAGAGCGTCGAGGTCCGCACCCTGGCCGTCGCGGCGGCCGCCGGCCTGCACCCGTTCAAGCGGGCCACCATCCGGCAGTCGCGCGTCCTGTACATCGACTGCGAGAACAGCGAGCGCAAGAGCCGCAAGCACTTCCGCCGGCTCGAGGAGATCTCCCGCAAGCGCGGCTGCCGGGTGCCCGACGGCGCGCTGCGGATCATCTGCCGCCCCGAGGGCGTCAACCTGCTGAGGGAAGACGACGCCGCGTGGCTGCTTGAGCGGGTCACCGCCCACCGGCCCGACCTGCTCTGTATCGGCCCGTTCTACCGCCTGCACGAGGCCGACATGAATGACGAGCGCGCCGCCCGGGCCGTGACCGTGGTGCTGGACCGCGCCCGCATCAAAGCCGACTGCGCACTGATCACCGAGGCGCACGCGCCGCACGGAGATGCAGTCCGGACACTGCGGCCTGTCGGGTCAAGCCTGCTGATGCGCTGGCCCGAGTTGGGCATGGGCATCCGCAAGGCCGATATCTCCGAGCGCTCTGAGTCGGGCCACCACACCATCGCCGATGTCGTGATGTGGCGCGGCCCTCGGGATGACGACTACCGGTGGCCAAAGCAACTTGCCTGGGGCACCCACGATGACGACTGGCCGTGGATCGACTTCAACGCGCCGCATATCTACCTCGCCAGCAGCAACGACGAGACCGGGACGGACTAGGCCCGTGACCCACCAGCGCCCCCGCGACACGGGCCTGCCGCACCCGGCGGACCACTGCCCGAAGTGCGCCGGCCCGTTCGCCGTGGTCCCGTTCTGCGTGACGTCGGCAGGCCCTGGTCACGTCCGCTGCTGGTACCGCTGCGCCCGCTGCCTGTACTCGTGGCAGGCGTCCTGGGACACCTGCGGCATGGATGGCAACCCGCATTACTTCCCGGATTCCTACGACACGCCCCGGTGCCCGTGTGACTGCGGGATCCGGCTGATGCGACCCGCTGCCCGGCGGGCGGAAGGAGCAGCGTGAGCGTCGTCGGCTACCAAGCCCGCAACCACCCGCAGCAGGTCCGCGGTCCTAGGCGCGACGTGGATGACCGAGCCATGCATCCGGATGACTTCCGCCCGCTGGCCGGCCGGTTCAGCTTCACGGTCGATGCGGCGGCGTCGCCGGCCAACGCTAAGTGCCCGCGATTCTGGACCGCCGAGGACGACGGCCTGGCCCAGTCATGGGCCGGCGAGCGGGTGTACTGCAACCCGCCGTACTCCTACCCGAACATCGAGCGCTGGATCCGCAAGGCGTGGGCCGAGGGCGATGCAGCGCTCATCGTCATGCTGCTGCCCGCCAACCGCACCGAGCAGGTCTGGTGGCAGGCCGCGGTCGAGCCATTCCGTGACCGGCCTGACGGGTTCCTGCGAACCGAGTTCCTTCCTGGCCGGGTGCGTTTCCTGTCGCCCGGCCAAACGGGCACGGGCCCGAACGAGCGACCGCCATTCGGCTGCTGCCTGCTGATCTGGGACGGGCCGCATCCGAATCTCGCGCCGGCCGACCTGCATGCGGCCGAGGGGCAGGATTCCCTGTTCGGCGGTGCCGCATGAGCGACGACGGCAAGGTCCCCTGCGCCCTGGACGCGGCGTTCGCCCGCAACTCCGAGCCGTTCACCGGCATCCTCCGCCAGGGCCCCGGCGATCCCATTCCCGATGACGACGTGCCCTCGGCGATCATCGCCTGGGCGCTGGAGGGCTGCCCGGCAGGCATCCCGGTGAACGAGGGCGGGGGCTGGCAGCTGATGGGCGAGGTCGCGCTCCAGCCGGACGGGACAGCGGTGCGCGTGCTGCTGACACCCGCAGCGGCGAGGGCGCTTGCCGCGCAACTGGAGGCCGCAGCCGACGAGATCGACCCCTTCCACGACGACGAGCTACGGGAAGTGACGGCATGACCGGGCACACTGCGCCGGCGCTGGAGGCAGCGGCAGACGAGATTGACCCCTTCGGCGAGGACGAGCTAGAGGCGGCTTCGCTGTACCCGGAGCAAGGAACGGAAGTGAAGTGATGGGACATTCCATGCCAATCGGCCGCGACATCATCGACCTCCTGTGTGACGCCGTGGACCTGGCTGCAAGCCGGAAAGTCATCGGGCCGGCCACGATTCAGCGCAAGATCCGCGTCGGCTTCGCTAGGGCTGCGCACCTTAACGACCTGCTGGAGGCGAACGGGATCGTGCGCCGTCAGCCCGGCACGCTCGCCTGCGACGTCCTGATCACGGAAGCAGACGCCGCAGACGTGAAGGCCCGCCTCCGGGAGATCGCGGCGGCGGAGCCAGGGCTGCCGCGATGACCGACCAGATCACAGCGCAGGTCCCGCCGCTGGCGACGTTCCTGCGCCCGGTGCTGCCCCCGGCGGCGCTGCACGGCCTGCCGGGCGAGGTGGCGGTGGCGATGGCGGAGGCGACGGGGGCGGACCCGGCGGCGGTGCTGATGAGCTTCCTGGCGCTGGCGGGGAACGCGGCGGGCGCGCAGCCGCACGCCTGGTTCGGCGGCGCCCAGCACCCGTCCAGGCTGTTCGTGGTCCTGGTCGGGGACGCGGCCACGGGCAGGAAGGGCACGGCGTTCGGCGCGGTGGAGCGGCTGTTCACCGAGGCGGATCCGGACTGGGCTGAGTCGAGGATCTTGTATGGCCTCCAGTCCGCGGAGGCGATGATCGACCGGGTAGCTGACGGGCGGGCCACGGGGGATTCGCGGCTGATGGTCGTGGAGACCGAGTTCGGGCGGCTGATCGAGACGATGGCCCGGACCGGCACCCTGTCCGCGCAGCTGCGCAACGCGTGGGACGGCCGGGTGCTCCAGCGGATCCGCATCTCCGGGACGCAGCAGGCGTCGCATGCGCATGTCAGCCTCCTGGCGATGATCACCCCCGAGGAACTGCTCCGTCATCACCGCCGCCTCGCGCAGGCCGGGGGGCTGGAGTCCCGCATCCTGTACGCGTACACCGCTCCGGCGGCGGAGGTCAGCCCGTTCGCCGGGGAGGCCGGGAAGGCCGGTCACCTCGCGGGCCGCGTCCGGGAGGTGCTGGAGGCGTCACGCGACGCAGTGATGGCGCAGACCGACCCCATCAGCCGGCACCTGTTCATGATCCGCGGCATCCAGCCGGATGTGGCGCTGCCGGTCGCGGCGGAGGTCGCTGACGGGTGGCGGGTGCTGGTGAAGGACCGGCTGCCCCGGCCGGGCCAGGGCCTGGCGGCGCTGCACGCCCGCGCTGAGTCGCAGGTGATCCGGCTGGCCTCTGCGTACGCCGTCGCTGACGTTGCCCCGCGGATCACCGCGGAGCATGTCGAGGCGGGGCTGGCGGCGTGGTCGTACTGCGCCCGGTCGGCGGAGGTGGTGTTCTCCGTCCCGGTCGGCGCGCTGCCTCCTGACGCGGACCCGCGGCACGCGGCCCGGATCGTCCGCCGGCTGCACGAGCGGTGGCCGGACTGGGTCAGCCGCGACGAGATCGGCTCCGACGTGCTGCACGGCAACGTGTCCGCCGCGGCGATCGGCGCGGTGCTGAAGGACCTGGCCGGCCGGGGCCTGGTGGAGCACCGCCTGGTGCCGACCGAGGGCCGGCCACGTGAGGAGTACCGACTCGGGCCGCCCCAGCTCCCGCTTTTCCCGTAACCCCGTTAGGAGATCATCGTGAACATCGGCGAGGAGGCGGACCCGATCGAGGTGCCGCTGCCCATCCACCCGGACGACCGGCCGGCAGAGCCGCCCGTTCCCGACTTCGAGCCCGTCCCCGAGCCGGACAAGGTCCCGGCGTGACCGGGGTTACGGGGAAAGCCCCCGATTTCCCGCAGACCCGGCTGGCGCTGCGGGCCTGGCGGCTCGACAAGGCCGGCATGGCCGTCGTGTCGCTGAACGCCTCGACCCGGAAGAAGTCATGGCTGTCGACCGCGATGGCCAGCCCCGTCGGCCGGTGGCCGCACACCGGGATGCTGCTCGCGTCATGCCAGTCAGGCGGCAAGAGCCACGAGGACGAGCCCGTCCCGGCCGTTGAGTGCACGTGCGGGATCTACGCCACCACCGACCTGGACGTGATCAACAGCTACCTGCGCAAGGACGCACCTGTCCTCGGCGTGGTCGAGCTGGGCGGCCGGGTGATCCCCGCGACGCAGGGCTACCGGGCGGCGGCGGCCAGGGTCGCCGCGATCCTGCTGATCGATGAGGCGCTGACCGAGTCGCACAGCACGCTCCGCAAGCTCGCCGCGGCGTACCGCGTCCCGGCGGTGGTCCCGCACTCAGCTGACCCGGAGGACTACCGGGAGATCGTGGGTACGCCGTCCCTGGCCGCCGAGGCGGAGGAGTTCCTGCGGGGCATCGGGGGCCAGGCGTGACCGTCTACGTGGACGACTGGCGCCAGCCAGCGAAGCTCGGCCGCTACCCCGGCAGATGGTCCCACCTGATGGTCGGGCCCGACGACGACATCGCCGAGTTGCACGAGCTGGCCGCGCGGATCGGGATGTGCCGAGAGTGGTTCCAGGACAAGCCGTGGCCGCGCGCGCACTATGACGTGCCCGAGTTCCGCCGCCGGGAGGCCATTGCGGCCGGGGCGGTGCCGATCACGTGGCGCGAAGGCGGGCGGATGCGGATCGCCGCTATCGACGCGCGCCGTCAGCGCGAGCAGGCGTCATGATCCACGACTTCTGGGCCCATGCCTGCCCCAGGTGCGGCACCCCGTACCCGCCGACACGCGACCCATACGAGCACGAGCGCTGGTTCATGGGTCACAAATGCGCGAAGCGAAAGGAAAACCGATGACCGGCGACTTCCCGAGGATCATCTACCGGGGGCCCGAGACCGGCCTGACCGTCTACTACGACCCCGGCGAGGAGGGCGGCGAGGTTAGCTTCCACTCCGGCGAGCACGAGCAGGAGCGCATGATCCTGTCGCTGGACGGGTGGCGTGAACTGTGCGAGGCCGCGCGGCTGCTCGGCCCGGACGGCATCACGTCGGCTCCGGATGTGAGGCAGCTATGACCACCACCTACCACCCCGATCCGGAGATCAACGAGGACGTCATCGCCGATGCGATCGACGCCGAGTGCGCGGACCTCGCAGCGGGCTATCCGCCCCGCCGCTGGCGCTGCATCTGCGGCACGGATCATTCCCGCGGTCACTTCGGGGCTGTCGGCGTTCACCGCTGCCTGGCGTGCGGCTACGTCGGCACCGAGGGCGTGATGCTCGACGACCACGAGACCACCTGCACCAAGTAGCGAGCGCGGGGTGCCTGCATGTCCGCAGGCACCCCCGCTCTAACCCCGCGAGAGGAAGATAACCGATGACCGAGACGACATCCGTCGATCTGGACGCCGCGGCAGATGGCTCTGCCCATCAGAAGTTGCTCGTCGCCACCGCCCGGTATTGCCGCGCACTGGAGGCCGACCCGACCGCTGACGGGACATCAGAGGCGCAGCTCGCGGGCGATCTGATGGAACTGGCCGCGCGGGAAGTCGTCCGCGAGGTCGAGCGCCGCGACCCGGGCCAGCGCCCCGCCGGCTGGGAGGACGGCCTGATCACCGGGGCGCCTGAGCCCGGCTCTCCGCGCTTCCGGGGTTATACCTGCGGGCGGTGCGGCGCGGAGTGGACCACCAACTGCGACCAGCGCGACGTCCAGTGCGTGGAGTGCGACGCCCGGCTGTGCGCTAGCTGCGGCCGGTGGGAAGAGGTGCAGGTCTGATGGCCGAGCCCACATCCCCGCAGTCGTTCCGCTCCTGGGCGATCGTGGAGCAGATGGGCCACCGCCGCATCGCGGGACTGGTGACCGCCGACGCGCCGCTGCTGCACGCCACGCGCCTGGTGATCGAGGTCTACGACGGCGCGTCCCCTGAGCCGGCCGCGACTATCGGCACGGGCTACCCGGTGTACCAGCTGACCGCCTGCACGGAGGACCTGGCCCGCAGGCTGGGCACCGAGACGCTGCGTTCCGACATGCCGGTCAGCCAGTGGGACGCACGCAGCCTCCTGCCTCAGCCAGCCGTGCCCGAGCCGCAGGCACCGAAGGCGATCACGGCATCAGCGTGGCCGGCCGACGAGGACTCGGACCGGGGCGAGGCCGACGGGCCGGGGCCGTTCTGATGGCCGACGACAGCCCGCGCCCCCCGATCCCCGCATCCCTCGCCGCCCGGCCGGTACGCGGCGGCCTGGCGCTGCCGTACGTGAACGTGGAACTGGCGGACGGGGGCGTTGACTTCCGGACTGCCCATCACGCCCGCTTCGAGCGCTGCTGGAAGCGGTGCGCCTGCCAGTCCTGCGGGTCGGAGATCACCGGCCCGGCCGGGGTGCTGATGTGCGGGCCGCGTCAGATCCTGAGCCTCCGGTTCGATGAGCCGCCGCTGTGCCCCCCCTGCGCGCTGTACGTGTCCAGGGCGTGCCCGATGGTGTCGGGGCGGACTGAGGTGTACCCAGACCGGCCGAAGCTCGCTGAGGGCCATCGTGGCGCGACGTGCCCCGTCCCTGGCTGTGACTGCGGGGGGTGGCGGGCGACTGACCCGGAGCACTCCGCCGATCAGGGCGGCCAGCCGAACCGGCCGTGGTACGCCGCCTGGTTCCGGCCGGGCGCCTACACGCTCACGGCTCACAAGACGGTCACGGCTTGCAGCGACCATCAGGACTGCGAGCACGAGCGGCTGATCATCAACGGGGCGATGCTGGACGCCCCGCCGCTGAAGGTCTACCTCGCCTCCGAGCCGGGCACGGGCCGCATCTGGCGGAGGCTCGGCCCTGACGAGGCCCGCGAGCACGCCACGGCGGCGCTGGAGGCTATCGGGGAGCCTGCGGCGGCTTGCGCTGAGGACAGCCTCCGCATCGCGGCCCCAGCGCTGCCTGAGGGCCGCGCGGGAGGCTCGCCATGATGCGCACCGAGTGTGATAACTGCCGGGCCCTGGGCGACTGCCCGCCACCGCCCGGCTGGATTGCCGCGTCCGTGGTTGAGGAGCCCGCCTCCGAGCCGTCGTTCGTCGCTGCGATCACCGGCCACGGGGGCACCAGGGCGGATACGGAGGGAATTTTCTGCTCGTGGCGGTGCCTGGCGGATTACGCGATGGCCAAGGCCCTGATCGCCGGCGCGCAGGACCAGGAGCCATCCCCGTGACCCGCGATTCCCGGCTGCGCCCGGTCCTGGCCGACGCGGCCCGCTGCCAGGCGGCGTCGGACCTGGCGGCCCTGTCGCTGCTGCTGTCCCGCCGCTCCGCGCGTGACCTGCGGGTGCTGTTCCTGCTGGCGCTGGAATGCGCGGACCCGGAACGGCTGGCCGCGCTGACGCTGCGCTGCCGGGACTGCAAGCGGCCGCTGCGGCCCCGCGAGGAGGCACCGGGCTACCACGGGGCCCGGGGGAGGTGCCCGGGGTGCGCAGCGGTCGTGGCGCGGGAAGAACGGGCAGCGAGAAGGAGGGCGGCATGAGCACGGAGGAACTGGGCAGCCTGCTGATCTACAGCAGCTGCGCGACCGGCATCTCCAGCATCCTGCTCGGCTGGCGCCCGGGCCTGGCGTACCCGGCCCGCTGCGTCCTCGGCATCATTCAGGCGGTCCTGGGCGCCCTGGCCAACCTGGCGTGGGGGATCTGGCCGCTGGTTGCGTTCTTCGGCGTCAGCGCGCTGGTCATCGCGTACCTGCTGTTCCGGTGGTGGCGGCGGAACCGGAAGAAGCGCCGTGCGTCGCTGGCTCTCGGCGCGAAGGCCCTGGCGCTGCGCGCGTCCCTGGTGCGGAAGATGCGCGAGTCCGCCCGGCCGCGCCCGGTGCTGCGCCCGGTGCCCGGAGGTGCCCGGTGACGCGCTGCGGGCCGGAGCCTGTCGTGCTGCCCGAGGATCCCGTCCTCGCGGCTAAGGCCGTGGCGATCCAGTTCCACCGGGCGGTGACCCTGAGCCTGGGCACGGAGATCGAGCGGCTGACCGGGTCGATGACGTGGGAGCAGGCAATCGCGCTGGCAGTGGTGCTGGCCGAGGGGATCGGGACGGACGCGACGAGGCTGCGGCTGGTGACGCTGGCCCGCGACGAGGACTCCGGGGCGGCGTGAGGTGTTCGTGATGCTGACCGCGACGACGCCGTGCCTGCTCTGCGGGTTCCGGCACCGGGTGCACAGGTTCAGTGACATCCGGGTCAACAAGCGGTCGCTGCGGGAGACCGGGGTGTCGCTGATCTCCCTCGGCGCGGTTTTCTGCCCGGAATGCGGAACCCGGAACGAGGGCAGCAGCGTGCCCGTGTCGCGGTACCGGCTGCACCCGGACGACGCGGCGAAAGTGGACGCCTGCCGGGAGCGGAAGTGGCCGGGGAGCACGACGGCAGCGGCAGCGTGAGCGGGTCAGCCGGCCGCGTCCCGCTCGGCCTGCTCGCGGGCCCGCTCAGCATGCCGTGCTTCCCAGTCGCGGGCAGGCGGCCGGACGGGCATCTTCGCGCCCGGGTAGCGCAGGTACCACTGGATCAGCTCGCGGATCACGGTGCCGCGACGGCGCTTGCCGACCACTTCGCCGAGGTCGTCCCACTCATCGCGGAGCCTGATGACGCGGTTGATCCCGTGCGTGTCCTTCTGCCTGCTGACCACGTCCGTGATCTTACCCCGCGCATATGCACGACTCTTTGGATCTGGCTTGACTTGCATATGCACAGACTATAGCCTTGCATATGCAAGGTCAACCTACTTGGGAGTCACGATGCCTGAGGACATGGTCCGCATCAAGACGGGGGTCTCGCTGTCCTTCGTCTCCGGAACCGCCCGCGAGGACGTCATCGAGATCCCCCGCTCGGAGTGGGACGCGATGACGCCCGAGCAGCGCGAGCAGCGTCTTGAGTCCATCGCCAAGGAGATGCTGGACAACGAGGTCAACGCCTGGGCCTACGTGGAAGACGAGGGCTAAGACCGATGGGTGCAGGGCTGAGGCGAGCTAAGAACGCCGCCCGCGCGACCAGGGGACTGCCTCCCCGGAAGGTCCACAAGCGCAGTAACCGGGGCGACTTCGCCGTCTGCGGCGCGGGTGCGCCGAGCACGACTGTCCTGGTGACGGATGACGGCGAAGAGGTCACCTGCAAGAACTGCGCGAGGGTCGGCCTCGCAATTGAGCGCGACCGTGCGGCGCGAGAGATGGCCCGCGAGTCCCTGTACCGGAAGGACTGACCCATGAGCGACACCATCAGCGAGAACGCCGAGAACCCCGAGCACGAGTGCGCTCCGATCAGCCCGCTAGTCGCTGATCTCGTCAGCGGCATGTTCGAGGCCAACCACGCGACCACCACCACGCTGATCGACAGCCTGACGGCCGACAACGCCAGCCTGCGCGCCCGCATCGACGCGATCCGCGAAGGCATCCTGTCGCTGCTGGACGGCCCCTACGCCCCGTCCGCTGCCGAGATCACCCGGTGCCTGTACCCCTCAGACGAGGCGGTTCAGCTTTACATGAAGGACGTCATCTCCGCCTCCCCTGCTTCCGAGAGGGGCTGAACGATGACCGGCATCACCCTCCACGACATCGTGACCTTCCGCGAGAACGCCGACACCACGGCAGCGGGCCACGTCACCCGCGTCTGGGCCAGGCCCGCCCGCGACCCGTACGTGACCATCTCGTCCGAGGGCCGCACGTTCGTGCGGCTCCAGAGCCAGGTCACCGTGACCCGGAAGGCGGCCCAGTGTGACTTTGGCTCTGACCGCGAGAGCGGGTGGTGCGAGCAGCCCTCGGCCTTCACCGTGCGGGGCGACGGCACCGAGGGCGAGTCGTGCGCCGGGCACCTGGACTGGACGATCGGCTACCTAGGAGACGGCGGCACCAGCGCAGTCGCCGTAACCCGGAAGGACGCAGGCCGATGAGCACCGAGTCCCTCACTGCAAGTGAGTCTGTCCGCTGCGGATGGTTCGTCGTCGAGGACGACGAGGTG
>Ga0134126_10011694_pt1 | contig 11079 bp, 7 predicted proteins | sample KB31752_FD_96881 | JGI IMG/M metagenome (GOLD analysis project Ga0134126, IMG submission 96881) | Terrestrial soil microbial communities with excess Nitrogen fertilizer from Kellogg Biological Station, Michigan, USA - KB3-175-2 | ecosystem: Environmental > Terrestrial > Soil > Unclassified ... | reverse complement strand
TGCGGTGCGAAGACGTTCCGGTTCGTGAGTTCCTGAATTCTCCCTGGTGGAACAAGAGAGTGAGTGCGGCCAAGAAGAAGACCGCGAACGGAGCAACGGACGCGGAGTCACGTTTGCTCGTGGATCTGTATGAAAAGTGGCGCAACACGCCAGAATCGGAGTGGAGACACGATGGCAACCGCAAACTCGTAAAAACGGTCCGGATCCTGAGCTCAGGCGGTGGTCTGTTCGTTGCCGCAACACCTCCGACCTGTCGCGCAAATGGCCATCCGCCATGGCTGCTACGCTCGGCTACGCCGGGCATCCAAGCTGATCTCAACGCGGCGGCGAATATCGGCCTCCGGGCGCTGCTCGATCCAGATTTTTCCGGCAAGTGGTGGTACGTACCGTGCAGTTCGAAGGACGGCAAGCCCGCTGGCGATAAGGTCAGTGGTGCAGCGTGCCTGAATTCGAGTTGGAAATTGCTCGAAATTTCAGAGACGCGCGCCGCAAAGCGCGATTACGTAAACGCTTGGCGCGATTTGTCGGACAGCGGTTTGGACGGCCGCGACTGGTCAGAGACAAAGAAGTATTGGAATAGCGTGCGGTGGCGCGTAGTCACAGCACTGCGTAGATACAACGGGCTAGAAACGGATGAACCAACCACCACAGAAGAAGTTCTCCAAGCTTGAATTCTCGGAAAACGCGCGATAAGCTCCCTGTCGCTGTCTATAGGGCAGCTCGTTCCGAGCAAGTGTCGTCCCCTTAAATGGGCCTGTCACTCGGACATCGTTGAGAAAATCGGCAGAGGAGTCGCCCGTTTGTGAGCTGGAAGTGTCCACGAGCGCAGAGGTGGTGCGTAGGGGTACGGGAGGTGCTCGCGTCGCTGAAACCCGTTCAAATCAAGCAGGATGAGAAGTATTCAGTCGCAAGAAGACTCGCTGGAGCGGCGGAGACAGGCAATGTGCTCGCGGACGCATTCGCAAGTCGGCCATTTTCAACGGCCTCAGAGCGTAGCTGGCGCACCGCCTGACGGGTTTCTCATCGATGGACACATCTGCTGTCTTTGGCGAAGCATTTCTAGAGTTAGGGCGCACCGCCTGACGGGTTTCTCATCGATGGACACCTCGAGCTTGGCCCGCTAGCCCTCCTGTGGCTCCGGCGCACCGCCTGACGGGTTTCTCATCGATGGACACAAAATAGTAGTAGTTGACAGGATTCCGGCTTCGGGGGTAGGCGCACCGCCTGACGGGTTTCTCATCGATGGACACAGAAGTACGACTGCACCGAAGAGGCGTTGTGCGCCAGGCGCACCGCCTGACGGGTTTCTCATCGATGGACACTTTTTTCTGCGATTCGGGCGGCGCGAATGTCGTCGGCGCACCGCCTGACGGGTTTCTCATCGATGGACACTCTCGGGACCGATTTTCAATCTCGACTACATGACGGGCGCACCGCCTGACGGGTTTCTCATCGATGGACACCATTTCGCCATTTCTTTCTCCTTGTCCTTCTGCGGGCGCACCGCCTGACGGGTTTCTCATCGATGGACACCTAGCTTGGGATTGAAAATGGTTTGCTCACCGCGGGCGCACCGCCTGACGGGTTTCTCATCGATGGACACGGAATAAGGATGAAGAGGACACAGCTACTCGTCTGCGATTGGTGGCCGTTGGCGCACCCGATGGACACATGAAGCCGCCCTCGCGCAAAATAGGCCGAGCGCGGCTACGGCCTCGGACCCTATTACCCGCCAAAAACCTGTTGACTTTCTAAGTAACATGTGATAGGCTGACTCCGAGTTTTTGGGCGGCACGGGCCGCTTGTCGGGGGTCCAGCCAGGGCGGCTGGCGAGCAATTCTAATCTACGGTACGGGGATTAGAAATCGAGCTAAGTCGCTGAAAATAAAGGTCAAAATAATTTCTAATCTACGGTAAACCAGCCATGACCGCAAACCCCCACGACGTGATCTGCATCGGCGCCGGCCCCACCGGCCTCGCCTGCGCCATCGAAGCCAGGCGCGCCGGTCTCACCTCCTTGGTGATTGACAAGGGTTGCCTCTGCAACTCGCTCTACCACTACCCGACCAACATGCTCTTCTTCACCACCCCCGAGCGCATGGAGATCGGCGACCTCCCCATGACCACCGTCGGCGGCAAGCCCACCCGCGCCGAAGCCCTGAAATATTATCGCCGCGCCGTCGAGCACTACGGCGTCTCCGCCCGCCTCTATGAAAAGGTAGGCCGCATCGAAGGGCGGGACGCCGCCTTCACCGTTCACACGCAAGCCGAATCCGGCGAACGCCGCCAGGCCCACGCCCGCAAACTCATCATCGCGACCGGCTACTACGACCTGCCAAACCAGCTTGGAATTCCCGGTGAGGATCTGCCGCACGTCTCCCACTATTTCACCGATGCGCACCCGTACTGGAATCAAGATGTGGTCGTGATCGGGGGACGAAATTCCGCCGCTGAGGCCGCGCTCGATTTATTTCGCGCCGGCGCCCGGGTCACGTTGGTCCACCGCGACGCGGAAGTGGGGAAGAGCCTCAAATACTGGGTCAAGCCGGATATTGAAAATCGCATTCGCGCCGGTGAAATTCAGGCCAAGTTTCTGACGCGCGTGACGCGCATCGAGCCCGGTCGCGTCTGGGTCCAGAACTCAAACCACGAAGAGGCCCTGCCCGCCGCCCAGGTCTTTGCCATGACCGGCTACCATCCCGATTTTTCCTTTCTGGAAGCGCAGGGTATCCGCCTCGATCCCGATACCCGCCGGCCGCAGACCAATCCCGATACGTTGGAAACCAATGTCCCCGGCATTTACGTCGCCGGGGTCGTAGTCGGCGGCAGGCAGACGTCGGATATTTTTATCGAGAACGGCCGCTTCCACGGCCGCCAAATTATCGCCGCGATCACCGGCAAGGGCCGCATCCAAGAGCCCGCGCCCGTCGCCCCCCCAGGCGAATAATGCGAGCGCCTGCCGATCGCGAGTTTGCTTGGGGCTGGCGAATTTTGTTAAGCTGAGCGCTCATGGCATCCATTGTTATGGAAGTTGGCGAGACGTTCGTCACGCTCTACAAGGGGTTTCGCGTGACGCTGCGGACGATGTTCGGCAAGACGACGACCGAGAGTTTTCCGGACGCGCCTCCGAGCGTTCAGCCGCGCTACCGCGGCATTCACGTCCTGCAGCGCGATGAAAACGGCCTCGAAAAATGCGTCGCGTGCTTTCTGTGCGCGGCGGCTTGCCCGGCGAATTGCATCTACATCGAAGCCGCCGAGAATACGGACGCGAATCGCATCTCCGCCGGCGAACGCTTTGCCAAGGCCTACAATATTGATTATTCGCGCTGCATTTTTTGCGGCTACTGCGTCGAATCCTGCCCCACTGATGCCATCACGCACGGCCACAGCATCGAGCTTGCTCCGTATGACATCAATGCGATGATCTATCGCAAGGAACAGCTCCTCGAATCCTGGCCGCCCAAGGCCCGCCCCTCCTGATCCGCCCAATTTCTTCACTCATGCCGCAGCGCTACCATTGGATCCACGCGCATGGCGCGGCGCGCCGGAATCCAGCACGCAATGAGCGCCACGAGAGCCAGCAGCAGCACGACGGCAGCGAAGGTCGCCGGATCGGTGGCCGTCACGCCGTAAAGCTCGCTCGCGATATATCGCGTCAGCCCGATGGCGCCGCCAACTCCAATCGCCAGCCCGATCGCTACGAGCAATAATCCCTGCCTCAGCACCATCCGTATAACGACGCCGCGCTGCGCGCCCAGGGCCATGCGAATCCCGATATCGTGCGTCTTGCGCGTGACGGCATACGCGAGCGTTCCATACAGCCCAATCGAGGCGAGCAAAAGGGCCAACAGCCCGAAGAATCCCGAGATGCGTGCAAAGAGCCTTTCCTGCACCAGCGCGTCATCTATCTGCTCGGCTTGCGTCTTCACGTCTGACAGCGGCAGCATCGAGTCCATCTGGCGGACCGCACCGCGTACTTCGCCGAGAATCGCCGCGGTATTCCCGGCGCATCGCACTTCAAACGTGCCCACGGAGGCGAACTGCGCCCATTGGGCATACGGCATGTAGGCCTTCGCGTCCTTATAGCCATGCACGTCGTTTAGCTCCGCATTTTTCGCCACGCCGACGATCTCGAACTGATCCTTCATGTCCGCGTCTCCCTCGAACGAGAAATGTCTTCCAATCGGGTTCACGTGCGGCAGGTATTTGCGGACGAACGTCTCATCTACTACCGCGACTTTTGGTGAAGCGGCCGTGTCCGCTCGCGTAATTCCTCTGCCCTGCACAATAGGAATCTGCATCGTCTGAAAGAAGCCCGGTCCGACCATGTCCCAGCGCAGCGTCGGGTATTTGTCTTTCGCCGGCGAGCCTTCAACGCTGATGTTGGTGTTATTCGACCAACCGGAAAATGGCCGGTTTTGGTTCATCGTTGCGGCAAGCACGCCCGGCAGCACGCCGATCCTGTCGAGTACTCGGTCATAGAATTGCGCGGCTTGTTCGCCTTTGTATCCGGCGCGGCTGGCGTCCAGTCCGAAAAGGAGGAGATTCTGCTGGTTGAATCCGAAATTCTGATGCTCGAGTCCGATCAGGGTGCGCGCGAAGAGGCCCGCGCCGATCATCAGCATTAGTGACGCGGCCACCTGTACCACGACCAGCGACTTTCCCAGCGTGTGCCCCTCGCGGCCGCGGCCCGCCCCCGCACCGCCTTCCTTCATTGCCGCCGCTAAATCCACGCGCGACGCGAGGATCGCCGGCGCAATGCCGAACAGGAACCCGGTAACGACGCACACCCCTAGCGTGAACAGAAACACAGTCGAATCCGCGTTCGCATCCAGCGTCATTCCAGTGCCGCCTTGCGATAGCAGCGACAGCAACGCGTGAGTGCCCCAGTTCGCCAAGAGAAGCCCCAGCGCGCCTCCAGCGATGGCCATCATCAGGCTTTCCGTGAGCAGTTGGCGAATCAAGCGCCAGCGCGATGCGCCGGTTGCCAGCCGAATGCTGATTTCCCTCCGCCGGGCAGTGGCTCGCGCCAGAAGGAGAGTCGCAAGGCTCGCGCACGCAATCAGCAGCACGATTCCTACCAGGCACATCAGCACGTAAAGCGGTTGCGTTTCCGCTTGGCGCAAATAGTCGAGCCCCTGTGCCGCGGCCACAAGGCCAAGCGTTGGCAGCTTGGCATTTTGAGCGGGTTTCAGTTCAGCGGTCACGAACTGCTGCCATACTACGTTCAGCGCCGCCTGTGCCTGCTGCTTGCTGACGCCGGGTTGCAGCCGACCCATGACGTTCAGACACATCCACCCATTCGCCGTGAATACCGATGTGCTTCCATAAGGCGGCATGCTCCAAGGTCGCAGCGCCGGCAAGTCGTCGAACGCGACCCACAGATCGGGCCGTTCCCCCAGCGCCACGCCGTAGAATGCCCGGGGCGTCACGCCGATGATCGTGAACGGCAATCCGTTCAGCGCCACACTTTTCCCGATAATCGCCGGATCGCGCGCAAACTGCCTAGTCCAGTAGTCGTAGCTGATCACGGCTGCCCGCGGCGCGCCCTTGTCTTCATCCTGCTCGGTCAGCAGCCGTCCAAGCACCGGCTTCACGCCCAGCCCCGCAAAGAAATCGCCGGTTACCATCCAACCGTTGGCCAGCCTTGGTTCGCCGTGGATCGTGACGGTCGTGTTCTCGTCGCTGAAGCCCAGCGGCACAAACGCGAATACACTCGATAAGACCTTGTTCTCGCGCCGGAATCCCTCGAATGCCGGATAAGAGAACGACAGAGATTCACCATCGCCCGTCTGCGAGCTGTGCGGTGGCCACGGGCCGCGCCACTGCAGCAGAACCAACTGCGATGGATCTTTCACCGGCAGCATTTTGAGCATCACCGCGTCAACCAGGCTGAAAATCGCCGTGTTCGCGCCGATGCCTAGCGCGAGCGTCAGCACGGCGACGGCGGTGAATCCGGGCGATTTGCGCAGCATGCGGAGGCCATAGCGAGCGTCCTGGGCCAGAGTCTCAAGAAAATGGCCGGTGCGCGACTCGCGGCACTCTTCCTTGATTTCCTCGACGCCGCCGAACTCTAGCCGGGCGCGGCGGCGGGCCTCGTCGGGTGCGACGCCGCTTGCGATTAAATCGGCGGCGCGCTGATCGAGATGGAACCGCAATTCTTTATCGAGCTGGGACTCGACTCTTGTCTTTGAGAACAGCCAAACGGGCCATCCCATTGCGTGCCTCCCGGTGTGGCATGCCGCGTTGCATCATGCGGGCGCAGCGTGCTGCGCCCCTACACGGCCGATTTCGCGAACGCGCGGTGTCAACGTACTTCGAGTCACTCCGCTGTGCGGAGGATCAGGGCGACTGCATCGGAGAGACGCGCCCAATGCCTAATCTCCGCTTCGAGCTGCTTGCGTCCCTTGCGCGTTAGCGTGTAGAACTTAGCCTCGCGACCGGTTTCCGTTTCCTTCCACGCAGCGGCCAGCCAGCCCCGGTCCTCGAGCCGATGCAGCGCCGGATAAAGCGAGCCTTGCTGCACCTGAAAGAAGTCGCGCGAAATCTGCTGGATGCGTTGCGAGATGGCGTAACCGTGGATCGGCCCGAGCGCCGTCACTTTCAGAATCAGCATGTCTAAAGTGCCCTTCAGGAACTCCGCTTTGTCGTCTTTTCCGCGCATCGAGCCTCGTTCTGGCGCCGGCCGGGATTCGCGCGGCTGGGGCCAGCCTACACATAGTTGTTCTACCTATACGACGTCTACCTATCGGAATTGTGAGCGGCTTGTCAAGGAGATTCCGGCCGAGGGCGGCTCGCCTCCGGAGCAGGGTGCGGCGCGAAATTGATCGCCGGGCTGCGCGCAACGGGTATATACTCGCTCCCCGCCAGGAGGTCATCCCATGCTTCGGCTCGTGAAACTCCCATTCGCTTGGACACCAAAGGCTTCGATGTTGACACGCGTCTTCGGGCTATGTGCAGCCGCAGCGGCGGCGCTGCTCCTTGTGCCCGGGCCGGCGCTTTTTGCGCAGCAGCGACAGGCGCGAGTTGTGTCTCCGGAGGTGAGTGCGGACCACCGCGTCACCTTCCGCTTTCGCGATCCCGGGGCCAGGGAAGTGCACGTCAATATGGAGGGCTCGCTGAAGCCACTGCCGATGCAGAAGGACGATCAGGGCGTGTGGAGCGTGACGACCGATCCGCTTGCGCCGGAGTATTACGGATATTCGTTCGTGGCCGATGGCGTGAGCCTGATTGATCCCGAAAATCCGCTGTTGCGGCCGAACCTGCTCGGTTCCGGCAGCCTGGTTCATGTCCCCGGACCGGCGTCGCTTCCATGGGAGACGCGCGACGTTCCGCACGGGGTGGTTCATCATGTTCTCTATCATTCGAATGTCGTGGGCGATGATCGCGACTTTTACGTCTACACACCGCCCGGTTACGATGCGCGCGGGAAGACGCTCTACCCGGTGCTGTATCTCCAGCACGGCTTCAGCGACGACACCAGCGCATGGACGTCCATCGCGCGGGCGAATGTGATCGAAGATAATCTGATCGCCGATGGCAAGGCCAAGCCCATGATTATTGTTATGCCCGATGGCTATGGCGTGGATTCGATCGTCAGCCGCACGGGGCCGGGGCTGCGCGATCCGGGCGTCTCGATGGAGAACTACAATAAATATCGCGACGCGCTGCTGCACGAAGTGATTCCAATGGCGGAAAAGATGTACCGCGTGAAGGCGGACCGGGAGCATCGCGCCATGTCTGGCCTTTCGATGGGCGGCGCCGAAACGCTTTATGTGGGCTTGAACGCGCTCGACACGTTTTCCTACATTGGCGCGTTCAGCAGCGGCGGGCTTCCGACCAACTACGACCAGCTCTTCCCGAACATGGGGCCAGCCATGAATGCGAAGCTGCACGTGCTGTGGATGTCCTGCGGCACGGACGACCGGTTGCTCAAGCCCAACGAGAACATTCGCGATTTTCTGAAATCGAAGGGCGTCAACGTGCGCTGGAGCACTTCTCCCGGCGCGCACTGGTGGCCCGTGTGGCGCGGAAATCTGGCCAATTTCTTACCGCTGCTTTTCCAGCAGCAGTGAGGCAGCTTGCCGCGGATAGCCAGGGCGAATTCGCTTCATCGTGGATTAGCGGGTCAAGCCAAAGGCTCTTGAGTGAAATTCGAGCGAGGCCTGGAAGTGTGCTGCCACGTAGGTCCAGTCGTGCCCGCCGGGATACAAGTGAAATTCGTGCGGGATTCTGCGTTGGGTCAGGAGCTTGTCGAAGGCCACGGCGCCGCGATTGAATCCGTAATCGTCTTGTTCGCCGCAATCGAAGTATATTTTCAGGCCTTTCGGGCGCGGCTTAGTGCGCACAATCCTGAACGGACTCTCGCGATTCCAGAACGCCGGGTCGAAAGGTGTGCCAAACGCCGGCCCGAGCAGGCGGCTCAACTGGACGGCTTCGGTTGGTGAGACGTGCGTGGTGCGCTTTTCGTCCACCAGCGCCGCGCTATGGGCGCTCACGGAGCCGAATAGCTGCGGATACACCAGCGCCAGGCGGAGCGCGCCGTAGCCGCCCATCGAGACGCCGCCGATGGCGCGCGAGGCGCGATTCGCGCGAACGCGATAATGCCGTTCGATGAACGGCAGAAATTCGCGGATGAAAAAATCCTCGTAACGCGTTTTGCCGTCGCGTGAATTGATGTAGAAGCTGCGGCCGGCTGCCGGCGTCACGATCAGGAATTTCCCGAGCTTTGCTTCGGACCAGAGGTCCTCGATGATGTCCATGCCGCCTGCCTGCACGAGGATCTGCTCGTTTTCGCCGAGGCCGTGCAGGAAATAGAGCACGGGGTATCGCATGGATTTATTCGCGTCGTAGCCCGGCGGCAGGATGGCGCAGTAAGCCACCGAATGGCCCAGGAGGCGGCTGGGCACCGAGCGGCACTCGGCTCGGCCGCCGCTGGCGTCCACGCGGGGAGCGGTTCGCTGCGCTCGCGCGGCCGAAAGTGCGGGGCGGAGAATTACGAGCAACGCAAAAGCCGCAACGGCCATCGCCGCACCCCGCCGCGCGGCCCTACTCATACCGAAGGGCCTCGACTGGATTCAATTGCGCCGCGCGCGAGGCCGGATACATTCCGGCAATCAGGCTGACGGCAACGGCAAACGCGATTGCGCCGATCACGATCCACCATGGCACGGCGGAAATATTCGCGCTGCCCAGGCCGCGGCGGTGGAGATAGATGTTCGTTCCGAAGGCGAGTGCGCGCCCGATCAGCCACCCGCCGAAGACTCCGGCGATGCCGCCGATAAGCCCCATCACGCCGGCCTCCGCGAAGAAGAGGCGCTTCACGTCGCGGTCTGCCGCTCCGAGCGCCTTCAGCACTCCGATTTCCCGGCGGCGCTCGAGAATTGCCATCACAAGCGTATTGATGATCCCCAGCGACGCGACAACCAGTGCGAGGCTGCCGAAAATCCCGAGCAGCAGGTCGAAGACGACGAATACGATGCTCAGATTGTGCGCCGCATCCAGCAGGGAAAAGGCCGCGAATCCCATGTCCTTGATGGAGCCCTCGGCGGCCTTTACGTCGGTCGCGTCGGCGACGCGCACGGTGAGGTTTTCGTAGGCAGCACGGGCGCTGGAGCCGCGCACTAATTCTCGCAGATCGCTTCCCTGGGCGGCGCGCAGCGTTTCAGCCCTGGCGAGCGGTATCAGCACGCGGCCGCGTCCGAATCCGCCGAAGCCGCCCGGCTCGGTTTCGACGATGCCGACAATCCGCAGCCGTGCCTCACGCGGGATCACCGAAAATCCCGCGGGTAGCCCCGCATCGGCGCTGCCCTTCGCGCTAGCCTGCGCCGGGAGCGCCTGCCGCTCGCCATAGCGCAGCACAATCTGCTTGCCGATCAGCGAATCCGGCTGCGAGGCAAGCTGCTTGGCGAATTCAATTTGAAGAATTGCTTCGTTTGCTTCCGGCCCGGAGAAGAACGCACCTGTCATGCCGTCGAAGGACGCATTTCCGCGCGACGATTGAGGCACGCCGGCGACCATGGTCATGTACGGCTTGTTTTCGAAACGAATCTCCGTGGTAAAGCGAATTTCGGGGTATGCCTCGAGCACATTGGGCAGGTGTTCGATGGCCTTGCGCGCTTCTTCGTCGAGCGGATGGCGCGCGGCGTTGTCCGGCGTGAAGCTTGCTTCTCCGAAGCGCCGCGCCGCCGATTGCGGCGTCACGTAGATTGCGTTGAATAGCCCGGAGCGGCTCAGCCGCTCGGTCGCCATGTTTTGCAAGCCCACGCCCAGCGACAGCATGGCTACAAGCGAAGCGACGCCCACCGCGATCCCCAGCGTGGTAAGCAAATTTCGCAGTACCGCTTCGCGGAGATTTCGCGCCGCCAATTCGGTCAAATCGCGCAGCTTCACGGGCGATCTCCGCTGGCCGCGATTTTTCCGTCCTTTAGCACGATGGTGCGATGCGCGTACTTATCCGCGCGGGGCTGTTCATGGGTGACCATAACAATGGTCACGCCGGATTCGTTGATTTCCCGCAGCAAGGCCATGATTTCGTCTCCGGTGGCGCTGTCGAGATTGCCGGTAGGTTCATCGGCCAGCAGGATTGTGGGCCGGTTCACCAGGGCGCGCGCGAGGGCGGCACGCTGCTGCTCGCCGCCGGAAAGCTCCGCGGGACGGTGCGTCGCGCGCTTTTCCAAGCGGACGCGCCGGATCGCCTCGTTCACGCGCCCGGGGCGCTCGGCGCGAGCCACCTCCGCCAGTCGCAGCGGGAGTTCGATATTTTCCGCAAGCGTCATCCGCGGTAGCAAATTGAAGGCTTGAAACACCATGCCGACCGTGTGGCTCCGATGCCGCGCCAGTTCCTCCGACGTCATTTCGCCGAGATTCTTCTCGTGAGCCAAAATCGCGCCGGACGTAGGCCGGTCGAGCCCGGCCATCAGGTTCAGCAGCGTGGATTTTCCCGAGCCGGAGGACCCTAGAAGAGCGACGAACTCGCCGCGGCGGATGGCGAGCGAAATGCCGTCGACCGCGCGCACCAAGGCGCCACCCATCTGGTAATGGCGGCTCACGCCCTCTGCCCTCAGGGCATTGGGATCG
>Ga0134126_10011691_pt1 | contig 11084 bp, 16 predicted proteins | sample KB31752_FD_96881 | JGI IMG/M metagenome (GOLD analysis project Ga0134126, IMG submission 96881) | Terrestrial soil microbial communities with excess Nitrogen fertilizer from Kellogg Biological Station, Michigan, USA - KB3-175-2 | ecosystem: Environmental > Terrestrial > Soil > Unclassified ... | reverse complement strand
GGCTGGACAGCGCCAGCGCACCGATCTGCGCGGTGGACAGGTCTGGTGTGGACATGTGCTTGAACCATCGCTTGCCGAACCAGTCGGCAAGGTCGGCAGGTACGCGCTGGATGAACTGCCAGCGCCCGGACGGGGCGCGGCGCAAATAGTGGGGTATGCGCATCGGATTGTTGCCCGATGCGGAAGAATTGCCAGCAACGAAAAACCGCGCCGTAGCGCGGTTTTCCGTACATCTGGCGGAGAGAGAGACTGTCCGCCTGACTAACCAACGAATCCCATGTCGTCCCATTTGCGACTAATTCGCTTCCACCCCTTGCAATTGCTCGCATATCGGAGTCCCATACTGTCCAACGTCGACCCACCAAAACGCGCCCACATAGTATGGGACAGCAGTAGGGGCGATAAATCTGGCGGACAGTCATGGCAGCGCAGATCAACCGGCTCAAGACCACCCACATCAAGACCAAGCCGCCGGGCATGCATGCCGATGGGGGGTCGCTGTATCTGCTGGTGAAAGCTGACGGCAAGAACCGCTCTTGGATCTTCCGCTACCGGGACCGGATCACCGGCAAGCTGCGCGACATGGGACTGGGCGCCGCATGGGATGTCGGGCTCGCAGAGGCCCGAGAGCGTGCCTCCACGCTGCGCCGCATGCTGCGCGATGGCCTGGACCCCTTGGCGGTCAAGCACGCCCAGAAGGCCGAGGCTCGCACCCAGCACGAGAAGCGGATGGCGTTTGGCCGCTGTGCCGAGCTTTACATCGAGACGCACCGCAGCGGCTGGAAGAACCCCAAGCACACGGCCCAATGGGACAGCACCCTGCGCACGTATTGCCTGCCAGTCTGGAAGACCCCGGTGGATGCGATCGACACCGCCCTGGTGATGAAATGCCTGGACCCGATCTGGACGACCAAGACCGAAACCGCCAGCCGGCTGCGCGGTCGCATGGAGAGCGTGCTGGCTTGGGCGACCGTTCGCGGCTTGCGCACCGGCGACAACCCCGCAGCATGGCGCAATCACCTGGACCAGCTGCTGCCGGCACGCAACAAGGTGCAGGCCGTCGAGCACCGCGCTGCCCTGCCCTACGCCGACCTGGCCGCTTTCATGGTCGAGCTGCGCCAGCGCGACAGCGTGGCCGCGCGCGTGCTGGAACTTCAAATCCTGACCGCTACGCGCCCCGGTGAAGCCGCGGGCGCCCAGTGGGCCGAGTTCGACTTGCAAGGCGCTGTATGGACGATTCCCGGCGACCGCATGAAAGCTGGGAAAGAGCATCGCATACCGCTCGCGCCGGCTGTGCTGAAGCTGCTGAAGGCGTTGCCGCATGTCGACCGCAACCTGTTCCCCGGCGTGAAGGGCAAGCCCATCACCACCGACGCGGCAATGAAGCTGCTCAAAGAGCTGCGCCCCGACGTGACCGCTCACGGTTTCCGGTCGACGTTCCGCGACTGGGCGGCCGAGCAGACCAGCCACGCTCGCGAAATCATCGAGCACGCCATGGCGCACCGGCTCAAGGATGCCGCCGAGGCCGCGTACCAGCGTGGTGACCTGCTGCAGCGTCGGGCGGTGCTGATGAAGGATTGGGCCAACTACTGCACCGCGGTGCGCAAGGCTGACAACGTGACAGCGATCCGGCGCAAGAAGGCAAGCTAACCGAGTTCAAAGCGGCGGCACCGGGTGTTTAGGCCACCCGGCACCGCCTTCCACAACCGTTCCAAGGAGAACGATCATGTCAAGTGAGAGTGTAACAACGGCTGGCGCTCCAACCGCATGCGGCAATGAGTTTAGCCTTTGGATTGGCGGGGCTTACGGCGTGGTGCTGACCTTCACCATCGACAAGCACAGCAAAGCGTTCCCTCCGAACGTCAAGCAATGCCAGTCGTTGAACCTCATGATTCAAGGTTTGGCGCGTGCCATAAGGGCTGTTGCATATCAGGCAGCCAACGACCCGTCATGTGATGCCGAGTTTGCAGTTGAACCCGCCGAGGACATTGCGGACGCGATCATGATCCTGTCGCAGTTGTCGGCAGCCATCCAAAGCGAAGCCTTCGAGGTGCATCCATGAGCCTGTCCGCGCATTCCGAAAAGACCGTGGCTGTGATCTTCCAGCAGCATCCAGATTACCCGGGCGGTGTGCTGAAGTACGTCACGCCGGCCGCGGCATCCCTCATTCGAGACATGGACACCATGAACGCCGAACAGCGGCAAGACGTGCTGCGCATTCTCCATGCCGTCAAGGCTGGTCTGTTCAATTACAGCGCTGCCGAGGTGGCGGCCTGGACACCGGAGCAGCGCCGCGCCGCGATCGCCTCCCTGCCGGAGGTGCGGTCATGAGCATATCCACCGACAACGAACTAGACCGCCTGTTTTCTCTCATCGGCGGCGGGGAACAATGGATCCGCACCAGTCTTGCGAAGCTGTCGCCGGACGAACTTCACTCGGTTATATCGCTATCGGAAAGTAGCGCTGAGACGGCTGCAGGAAATCTAATGCAGCTGGGCCGCGTGCTGGGCCATGGAGACCTGGACAGTAACGAGGTAAGCGCCTTGGGCTGGATTACGATGGAAATCGCCGAAAAGACTGAGGTGTGCAACACGTTGGCAGCCTTCGCGCGCGAGTTCGCTGATCCTGAGTTGCGCGACATGCACATGCAGATGCTTGCGGCGCACGCCCTCGCCTGACCCCGCCACCGCGCCAGCTCGCCCCGCTGGCGCGGCTCTTTTGTGGGCGCGAGAGGTGTGCAGTGCCAATCGAGCGGATTGAAATAGCGCCAGATGATGAGCGGTTGCTTCGGCTGCCGCCGTCGGCGTGTGCGGATCGTTACGCAGCAACTTTCAGCGCCAAACACATTAAAGACCTCAGGCGGCTAGGCGTTGAATCCGAGCAGCGCAAACGCCTGGAACCTGCACTGCGCCTGATCCGGCTGTACTCGGAGAAGGGGCCGAAATTGTCCGAGGTTCGCCAGCACCTTGACGAGGTAGCGGAGACCATGCGCGCCGCATCGCGCGCACTGCAGGCGTTGCTGATGGCGCCAGAGACCGAAGGTGCAAGGGCTGAGGCTAAACGGCGCCTTAGACAGGCGTCCCTGCGACTGGATCCCAACGGCGTCGTGGAAGAACCCGTCGATCGAATGGCCGCCATGCTGCGCGATCTCCTAAGCGTGGTCGAGGAGGCCATCAACAGAACCCCAACAGAACAAACTCGGCCGCAGGCGCACACCTATCCGATCGCGTACATCGACCATGCGCTGCAGATAGGCTTCAACGCAGTTTGGAAAACGGTACCGATCGCTCAGCGCAAGCCGAATCCATTTACACCATCGGCTCGGGAGGGAAGCCCATTCCGAGATGTTGCTGCCATTTGCTACGCGGCAGCCGGAGTGCCTACAACCGATCCTCTACGCGCGATCAGGGCGTACCTCTCCGAGCTGAAAAACAGCAGCCCCAAAAACTAGCTAGCCTGCCGTTTCAGCCGCTTTCGATTTGCGGTGGATATTTGGTTCTACAGGACACCACAACGTCCTGAGGAGCCAAAGACATGAACACTACAAAACCGATTCGCCTGCTGCGTAAGCCGGAAGTACTCCGCCGCACGGGCAAGTCCAATTCCCGCTTGTACGCCGAAATCCAGGCCGGCAAGTTCCCTGCGCCGGTCAAGATCAACGCTGACCCGTCGTCCCGCGCGTCTGGCTGGATCGAGGAGGAGGTCGAGGCCTATCTCGCCGATCGCATCGCTGCCTCGCGTGAGCAGAAGGCGGCTGCGTAATGGCTCCAGGCGCGCACAGCATCGACGCAGCAGCACGAGAGCACCGGCGCCTGCTGCGTGAACTCTACAGCGCGTCCCCCTACGAGATGCTCAGCGAACTCCAACAGGCGATTGGAGCCGCGCATTTGCGCGTGGACAACATTGCGCTTGAAGCTACTGGAAGCGCAGCAACCCTCGATCGACTGGCCGAGCACCTGGACGGCTGCCGGCGCCAGGCCTTGAAGCTCGCCCAGCGCATCCGGGCGCGGCAGGAAGGAACTGCCGGCTGATGAGCTTCCAGATCCTCAACGCTGCCTGGAAGGCACATCTGCCCCCCATGGCGAAACTCGTTCTGGTGGCATTGGCCGATTTCGCCAATGAGTCGGGCGAGTGCTTCCCATCGGTGGGGATGATGGTCGAGCGATGCGGGATGAGCGACCGAGGCGTTCAGAAGCAAGTCGCTGAGCTTGAACGCGAGAGCTATCTCCGGCGCGAGTTCCGCAACGGCCGATCGACGCTCTATACCGTCACCCCCGAACATGGTTCACCCCTGCCCCGAACCACGTTCACCCCTGCCCCGAACGCCGTTCACCCCGAACATGGTTCACCCCCGCCCCCGAACCACGTTCACCCCACCCCCGAACACGGTTCACCCACCCCCGAACCACGTTCACCCATAACCGCTACTCAACCAACAACTAACCGCCAATTGAACCGTCAGAGCGTGTGCGATGCGGATCGCTTCGACGACTTCTTGAAGGTCTACCCCCGCAAGACGGGTTCGATTCCGCAAGCCAGGAAGAGCTGGGCGAAGCAGAAGCTCGATCAGAAAGCGGATTCGATCATCGCGATCGTGATCGACAGAGCAGCGAACGACCCCCAGTGGAGCGATCAGAAGTTCATCCCCTATCCCACCACGTTCCTCAACCAGCAGCGCTGGAACGACGAATGGACACCCGCCAAAAAGAAGCCGTCGGCCGCTGACCGCTTCACCGGCAAAACCTACGAGGGCAGCAGTGATGAAGAACTCCCAGCCTGGGCCCAGTAGCCCGTTCACCATGGAAATGATCGACGTCTCGGTCCATTGCGACACGCATGGCGCGCAGACCGTAAAACGCATCCGAAGCATCGACGGCGAAGTTTTCGCCATGTCCCGCGACCCGGAATGTCCGGCTTGCAACAAGGAGCGAATCGAGCGCGAGAAGCTCAAGCGTCGGGAAGCGGAGCTTGAAGAGCACCGCGCACACCTGCTCCATGCAGCTCGCATACCGCGTCGATACGAGAACGTGACGTTTGCGGACTTCATCACCGCCCAGCCCAACCAGGCGCGAGCGCTGGAAATCGTTCAGAAGTACGTCGAAGCGGTGGCGAGCAGAAATCACGGCGGAGACTGGCTGGTTCTGTCCGGTCTGCCTGGCACCGGCAAGACGTTGCTTGAATCAGCCTTGTGCCGACATCTGGCCGAACGCGGGACCTCGGTGTTCTACACGACCCAAAGCGACATGGCGCGAGATTTTCGGCGCTCCTATCAACGTGACGCGGAGAGGTCCGAGCCCGAGCTCTTTGACCTCCTGAGCACCAAGAGCGTGCTGGTGATCGACGAGATAGGCGCCAGCACCAGCGAGCACATCGAACGTCTTCTCTTTGAGATTTGCGACGCGCGCTACTCCGACCGCCGGCCGACTGTGTTCGCGACGAACCATCCACGCAAGGACTTGGCAGCGGTCATTGGCGAACGCCTCTACGACCGCATGTGCGAGGTCGCCACCTTCGTCTCCTTCGACTGGCCCAGTGCCCGAGCCGCTACCAGGCGCACCCATGCGGCCCAACCCAGCGTTGCAAAGAGGATCGCCTGAGTGGAAATCCACCACAACCTCACCTGCCAGGGCTGCGAACGCGTCCTGAGTCGCCACCGCGGCAAGCGAAGCCACTGCAGCAGCGCCGCCTGCCGGCACCAGGTACAGGTCACGCGCAAAGCACGGTCGGAGACTCCCTCCGCCAGATACCCGCTGCAGACCCTTGCAACGTCTTGCCGGGCCTATACGCGCTGAGCGCTGGCCCATACCCCCAACCATACCAACCCCACCACGAGGAACACCCCATGACCATCCCGACCGAAGTGCAAAACAACCTGAAAGCCACCCTGGAGCGCATGGCCAAAATCGACGAAGAGCGCCGCCGCGTGCAAGACATTCTCAAGACCCTGGAGGACGCCGGCAACGACGAGCAGGTCATCAAGCAGAGGCTCGCCGATCTTGATCAGGCCGAGCGCGACGCCATGGCGAGTTGGGCGATTGCCGGCGCGAAAGGAAAGGCTCCGACGTTTGACCACGGCGCCCGCGAAGCACTGAATCGCGAGCTGCTGGAAGCAGAGGCGAAAGCCAAGGCTGCCGCGGCAACCGCGCAGACCATCGCGAGCCAAGGGAACGCACTGCAGGGCCAGATGCAGGAAGCCGCGGCAGACCTGAAAGTTCGCGCTCTGGCGGCTCTTTTCAGCCACGCGGAGGCATACGGCGATGCCTACCGCCAGGCACTGATCGACGTAGAGCGGAACCGAATCTTCCTGCACACGCTGAACCTGTTCCTCGCTGGAAAGCAGGATCTGAACGACGGGCGCACCACCGCCTTTGCGGTGCCGGTCGGGAAGCTGCTGGAACAGCGCGACTTGTTCATGGAGCCGATCAGGCAGCAGGCGCTCGCCGAAGCGAACGAGCACTGGACCCGGCTGTTCGTGAGCTTCCAGCGCCCCGCACCGGCGAACACTGCGCCAGTAAAGGCCGCCGCTTGATGACCATCACCCACGAGGGAACCGCCCATGGCCACTGACAACGAGATCGTCGTCAAGCTCACTGCTGATCAGGAGGCATTGCAGGCAGGCATGGATGCCGCCGCTGCTAGTGTGCAGAGCGCTACCGATGCCATGCAGGCATCCATGGAAGATGCTTCGGCTGCAATCGACGCTTCGGCACAGGCTGCTTCCGATAGTGTCACGGCAGCCACGGAACAAATGACGGCAGCCGTACAGGAATCGGCTGGCGCAGTCGCCGAAGCTACTGCCGCGCAGCAATCAGCGATTGCCGAAGAGGCGGCTGCTTTTAATGCGTCGGTGCAGGCCAAGATCGCCGCGATGACTCGACTCAATGCCGCCTTTGCTGGCGGCGTTGGCAGCACGGCATCCGTCGCGGAAGCCGAGGCAGCTCTTGACGAGGCTATGGCGACCGGTGCGATTACGGCGGCGGAATATGCTGGATACATCTCCACCCTCGACAATGCGGAAGCGTCCCTAACGACAAGCGTGACGGCATCGACAGTGGCTGTCGATGCCAACACCGAAGCCATGGTTATCAATGGCGGCGTGGCGCGCGAGCTGGGTGTCCTGGTCGGCGAACTGGCGCGCGGCAACTACACCCGTCTGGAAGGCTCGACGATCACCCTGGCGAATCGCACCGGACTGCTACAGAAGGCGTTCAGCGGCATGGGGCCGCCGATCATTGCTGCAGCAGCAGCCGTGGCGGCTTTCGGGATCGCCGCCGTAGAGGGCGCCGAGGAACAGGCGAAGTTTGAGGGCGCCATCCTGATGACTGGCCAGTCTGCTGGCGTAACAGCAGCAGACCTGGAGGATATGTCCGAGCGTATCGGACAGGCGTCCGGCAGTTTTGGCAAGTCCAAGGATGCCCTTCTTGCGATCGTTCGATCCGGCAAGATCGCGGCAGATCAGATCGAACTAGTCGGCCTCGCTGCGCAGGACATGGCGCGACTTACCGGAGAGAGCGTCGACAAGTCCGTGCAGGCGTTCGTCAAGTTGCAAGAAAAGCCTGTTCAGGCCGTTGTTGCGCTGAACGATCAATATCACTTCCTGACGGAATCCGTGTTCGACCAGATTCAAGCGTTGCAGCAGGAGGGAAATACGCAGGAAGCCGCGCGCGTGGCGACCGAAGCCTATTCGCAAGCCGTCGAACAGCGAGCCCAAGAAGTGCAGTCGCATCTCGGCCTGCTTGCGCGCGCGTGGGATTCGGTCAAAAGCAGCGCAAGTTTTGCATGGGACGCGATGCTGAATGTCGGCAAGAGCAGCACGCTGAATGACCAGATCGGTGACGCGCAGGATGCACTGGAAAAATTCCATTCCATGGGCCTTGCTCAGTTCAGCGTCAAAGCCGGACATGTTGGGTGGGAGGCTACTGACGAAGGAAAGAGCGACAGTGCCGTAGCCTTCGAAATCGCGAACTTGAAAAAGCTTCAGGCTGAGCGCGATCAGATGAATCAGAAAGCCAAGGCCGCAGCAGCCAATGACGCTCAGGTCAAGGAATACACCGATGACGCCAGCGCGCTCGACAAATGGAATGCGAAGCTGAAGGACAACGAGAACCTGCAGGCGCAGATCGCCGAGCATAAGGCGCAGGTCGAAAAGGTTCACAAGGAAAGCCCTAACTCGCCCGCACTCAAGGGTTATACGTTCGATGCTTCCGGCGCCGTCACTGGCGGCGAGCAGTGGACGGCTACTGTCGCCAAGCTCACCAAGGAATACGGCGAGAACCTTACGGGCGCCATCCGAAAGGCCAACACCGAAGCCGCGCAGGCACACCGGGAGATGACCGAACAGGTGAAGCGCGAGCTGAGGGAGGCGGCACAAGCGCAGGAAAATGCTGCACGCCAGCAGCGTGAACTGAACCTGCAGAACATCAAGTCCGCGCACGATGAAACGATCGGCGAGCTGGCGAACAAGCGCGATGGTTACGAGCAGCAATACGCGGACGGCCAGATCAGCGCGAAGCAACTGTTGCAGCTCGAAAGCGATCTGATGACGCAGAAGCTGGCGGCCGACCGGGCGTACTACGAGGCCAAAGCGAAGCTGGACGCAGCCGATCCGGTCGCGGTGGCGAAGGATGACGCGGCGATCATCAAGGCGCAGCAGGACGCCGTCGCGACCATGCTGAAGAACGAAAAGGAGTTCCACAACAACAGCGAAAAGCAGTGGGACAGCTACGCCAAGAAAGTCGAGGGCGCGATGCAGGGCGCCATAAACGGCATGCTGTTCCAGCATCAAAAGCTTCGCCAAGGCATTGCCAGCGTCGCCATGGTGATCGGCGAGGACTTCATCCAGCAGGCCGTCATGAAGCCGCTCGACGCATGGATATCCGCCGAGGCGTCGAAGGTCGCCGCATCAATTTCCACGTCGACCAGTTTGCAGGTACAGCGAGCTGCGAACTCTACCGCCGACGCCACTGCGTCTGCTGCGGCTGTTGCCCGAGCCACTGGCGTCGCGGGCGCGCAAGGCACCGCATCATTCGCCGGCGCCCCCTGGCCAGTCGACATGGGCGCCCCGGCCTTCGGCGCGGCGATGGCTGCCGTGTCGGCATCGTATGGCGCTGTCGCATCGGCAGCTGGCGGCTGGGAGCGCGTGCCCATCGACGGGATGATGACCGAGCTGCACAAGGACGAGCAGGTGCTGCCGGCGCCCTACGCCGACGGGCTTCGCAAGGTGGTCGCCAACGCCAACGCGGGCGGAGGGAATGCCGGCGGCGGCAACCACTTCCACGTCAACGCAGTCGACACCCGCACCTTCGCCGATGCGATCCGGCGCAATCCGCGAGCGATGGCAGAAACCATCAAGAAGGCACACCGCATGGGCCACCTGGGCGGCGTGCGATGAAGCTGTGTCTTGAACTAAGCACCGGAGGTTGCACGCGATGACGAAACCCAAGCCACCCGCCACGGCATGGAAGCCGGGACAGTCCGGCAACCCTGCCGGTCGACCGAAAGGATCACTCAATCCGCAGACGAAACTGCGGCACATGATCGACGCCGAGGGCATCGTGAAGAAGCTGCAGGAGGCTGCGCTTGCCGGTGACGTACAGGCCGCACGCACGCTGCTGGAACGTGCCCTGCCGGTCTACCGCGCCGCCGCGGCACCAGTAGAGCTTCCGGGCTTGAATGACGCCCTGGCACTCACTGACAAGGCACACGCGGTGCTCGCCGCCGTCGCCGATGGAAGCATCCCGCCCGACCTTGGCGCGCAACTGGTGACCGCCATCGGCACCGTGGCGCGCGTGGCTGAGGTCGACGAACTCACCCGCCGCATCGCGGCACTGGAGGAAAAATCATGAGCATTCCAAACAACCGCGTTGTCACCACCTGCCCGTCGCTGAAGCAAGTCGACGGCAAACACCTGCAGACGCTCGGGCTCGCCTTGCAAGGTGGATTCTGGGCACAGATCACCACGAAGCCCGAGGTAGCGAAGATGATGAAGGCCGAGGCGCTGACCGCCGCGCAAGGCGAGCGCCTGGCGGAGATCGCGCAGGAGGTCATCGCCACCGGAAAGCCACAGGGCCGCCCGTGGGATGGCTGGGACGTCCTTGTGGGGCTGAGGGCCACGACATGAGCCTGAGCGATCGACTGAGCAAGATGGAGGTGCGGGAGGAGCAGTTGCTTCCGGGAAGCGGCGGGATGTGCTTGGAGGCGTTTCTTAAGAGTCAGGGTGGCTACCATGCGCATGACTGAACGTATTGCGAAGCTGGAGCTGGCCCTGGGCGCTGGCAAGATGTCGCCACAAGAGATGGAAGATGCGAAGGCCAAACTGCTGAAGTTGTTGCAGGCTCGCTGTAACGCGCAGCCTGTCGAGGCAAGAATTGAGGCGACGTCAGAGCGAAAGTCTGAGTTGATTGCCCAACTCAAGGATCTTGCCGCGAGGGTCTGCCGATGACCCTCATCACCCGACTGGAGCAGCTGGAGCGCGACAGATCGCCCGCTGAGGCCCTGCGCGCGGTGTACGTGGCCGAAGGCGCCGACAAAGCCGCCGAATACGAGCGCCAGCGTCAGCAGGAGCACTACCGCGGGCCGCTGGCGGTGCTGGACGAGATAGACCGAGATTTGTGAGCCAGATCCGTTTCGTTCACGGATCGGGGACAAGTGCGCAAGTGTCCCTGCGGGGTAGCCGCGAAGAACACGCACAGGCGGCAGCACCCTCCTCGGGCACGCGTGGCCGCTATCCCTTTGTATGGGCCGGCATTGTGGGCGAGCCCCGACTAGGCCGGATAAGTGGCGTCACAGAGCCATTTGCGGGGCGTATCTGGCGGACGAATGCTCCGCAAGTGACCTGCTGCTGACAAGTGAATTACACGCACAGCTGCGCGCATCTTCTCTGCGGCGCGTAGTCGTCCCCCTACGCATCATCGTCAAGTACGCTGATTTCACTTTCACGCACCGACCCGCATGATCAGGGCGCCCCGCAAGTCTGGCCCGATCCGACCGGTGTCAGGCGCAAGCCGACGCATTCCATGTCCGGTGGAACCGACGAACCGGGGCACTCATTCCCCCTCGCGAGAGTGCCGCTCATGCTCGAAGTT
>Ga0134126_10011690_pt1 | contig 11084 bp, 14 predicted proteins | sample KB31752_FD_96881 | JGI IMG/M metagenome (GOLD analysis project Ga0134126, IMG submission 96881) | Terrestrial soil microbial communities with excess Nitrogen fertilizer from Kellogg Biological Station, Michigan, USA - KB3-175-2 | ecosystem: Environmental > Terrestrial > Soil > Unclassified ... | reverse complement strand
CGTGGGTTGGTGAGCCAACCGCTGAACGGGGAGGGAGAGCCAAGCGGCACTATCGGGCTAATGGATCTGCTCAGTCGCTGCTGAAAGATGTTCAGGCAGCCCGTCAAAGGCTCACCGGACTAGAAGCCTTTGGAGGCATTGGATGAAGGTGAAGAGAGAAATACTGACAAGTCGTGTTTTCGAGTCTGGTGACGGAGTGCATGTAGTTGTGCAAGGTCGTAGGCACGACCTTAAATCTCAAATTTTGTCCCGTAGTCTCGGTCGTAATGAAAGCACTCTGAAGGCAACGAACCTACAGTCAGCCGATCCAGCAGCCAAGGCTTCTAGAGATGTCTTCGGACTCATCGCTACTATTTCGATTATCGCGTTGCTAACTCGTTCAAGCGGTACAACGGAGTCTGATCCTAGGCCCCCCTTCAACGCGGAGTACCTCCTTTATCTGCTGGTTGGTACAGCGGACCGAGATATTCTAATCGGAGACTTAATCGAGGGTTACAGCCGGATCCTAAAACGGTTCAATAAGCGGCGCGCGGATATTTGGTTCTATAAGCAAGTCATCGGTTCAGTGTTTCCATTGCTTCGCCGGGTGTTGTTTAGAATAGGCGCCTTTGTTTGGCTAGGCCGGCTCTTGCGGCGATTCATTTCCTAGCCGAGGGTCGCGCTGGAGGTTTCGTATGACCGAAATACAGTACGTATCAGACGAGAGTGGTGAGCCGACGGCCGTGATTGTGCCGATCGAATTGTGGCGCGAGATTGAATCTGAAAAGGAGACCGCGTATCTGCTGAAAAGCGAAAACATGAAGCGGCGGCTGCTGGACGCAAAGGAACGCCAAACCGGAATTCCATTTGAGGAAGCCCGTGAGAAACTTGGAATTTGATATAGCAGCCTTTGAGGATTTGGCGTGGTGGATTCAGCAAGATCGCAGCAAGGCGCTACGCATAGTCAATCTGATCAAAGAGGTAATGCGGGATCCAATCAAGGGAATCGGCAAGCCCGAGCCGCTAAAGCATGAATTCAAGGGGTGCTGGTCGCGACGAATAGATCAGGAACATCGACTCGTTTATCAGATTACGGAAGATAAGATCAGGATTCTCGCTTGCCGATATCACTATTGAGTTCTTGATCCATTTTGTTTAACTCTCAAATTCGTTGCGACGTTGAGAAACCAGTCGATCTGAAACTTGCACTGGCCGTCGCCAATCTTGGCAATAAAACAAAGCCTGAAGAGGAATAGTATGGCAGGAGAGCCCAAGACACCCAGCCTGGAGAAAGAAGTCATCAAAGCCGCGAAGTCGGGAGCGGTTAGTAGAGTTAAAGAATTACTCGATCAAGATGCAGCGCTTATCTCGGCCAGGGATGCTGACGGATCTACCCCGCTCCATTGCGCGACCTGGAAGGGACATCAGAATGTCGTTGAGTTACTACTGAAACTCGGTGCTGACGTTAACGCGCACAACCAGAACGATCATTGGGGTACGACGCCTTTGCACGCAGCGGCACACGCAAACCAGCGCGCGATCGCAGAACTACTGATCGCGCACGGCGCTGATATCAACGCTACCAATCTCAATGGCAGAACCCCACTGGCGGAAACGGAATTTCACAAAGCTAAGCCGGTAGCAAATCTGTTGAAAGAACATGGAGCCGGTTCGTAGTTGCGGTTATAAAGCGTCTTCGCGCCATGCGTATCTACTTCTTGTGCAAAGTTGTTCTGAGCCTCGTGCTTTTTGTGCTGAGCGCTTACTCTCCGGTTCACTGTCAGTCCCAACAAACAGTTCCCACTTCACCGCCGCCGATCCCGCGTGACTCGCGTTACCCGGCACACTGGTGGACGCCAGTCGCAAAAGAAGGCGCGCCTGCCTGGGAGATCCTGCCGCAGGAAGCCGGTCCCGGCGAAGTGATTCTGTCTAAACGCAATGAACTTGGCCTGCTCTCAAACTTCGCGGCCACTCCTTTCACGTTCCAAGGTAAGCGTTATGCCAGTCTCGAAGGCTTTTGGCAGATGATGAAATACCCGGAAGGGCCGAACGACCCGCGTGCAAAACTTCCGCAGCTCGAATGGAAGTACACGCGAGAGCAAGTGGCGCAACTGACCAGCTTCGAGGCGAAAAATGCCGGCACGCTGGCCGAGGAGAACATGAAGAAGCTGGGCATTACCTGGGTTACGTTTGCCGGAAAAAGATTTGAGTACCGGCCGGCGAAGCCGGGAGAGCATTACCGTTTAATCGTTGCGGCTACGCGAGCGAAGGTCGAGCAAAACCCTGAAGTCAGGAAAGTGTTGTTAGCCACCGGAGACTTGATTCTAAAACCCGATCACCATCAGGGTCCCAACCCGCCGGCAGCCTGGCGTTACTACGAAATACTTACGCTAATCCGCACCGAGCTGCAAAAACGTCGGTAAGCCCTGCTGGATGGCCAGGGGCGCGGCTTAACTTTACATATTCGAGCGTCAAATGTAAGGTTCGCGCAAGCTTTGCCCAAAGTTGCTAGTCCGCAAAGCGGATGAATGAGAGTAGCCCAGCAGTTCACTGCTGGGATAAGAGTTGAGGGATTTCATAGTCCGTGAAGCGGACGACTGAATGATAACGGTCGGATCTCCTAACTCTTTTTTCAGCCGTCCGCTTTCACGGACTTCATACCGGGCCACTGCTCACCCAGCGATAAATCGCTGGGCTATTTTCAATCGTCCGCTAACACGGACTCCAGGTTACAGATGGGCGTTGCCAAACTAACAGATCAGAACACGATCGTTCCGGCAGACAGCAAGTACGCACGCGTTGAGCGCGAACGGCGTTACCTCCTGCAGGACCTTCCTGAAGGACTGACCCGCGCCAGTCCGCACGTACAAATAACCGACAACTACATTACCGGTACCCGGCTACGCCTGCGAAAAATACGCGACCCGCAAACAAACAAATGGATCGTGAAGTTGACGCAGAAGTTTGCTCCTGACGGTGAAGATTTTTCGCGAACGATCATCACCAATATTTAACTAAACGCCCTGGAAGTGGAAATGCTCGCCGTTTCCGATGCAAACGAGATTCGCAAGAATCGGTATTCGTTTGAATTCGACGGGCGTCGTTTTTCGGTAGACATGTTTCTGGGTGACCTGTTTGGCCTGGTTTTGGCTGAGGTTAGTTTTGAAACTGACGAAGAACTTAATAACTTTCCGCGGCCGCCATTTGCGATCGCGGACGTTACCAATAACGAGCTTTTCACTGGCGGCAAGCTTTGCCAGATATCTTTTGCAGACATTCGGGAGGCAATCAGGCTAAACGGATTGCCGGAGGCAGCACGGATGGAAGCCGCAGGCTCCGACTAATTCGCAGGACCCGCAGAGTAGCCAACAACGATCATGACTCTATCAAAGCAACTGATCATAATGGTCGCCTTGATTTCTTTTTTCGGCGCGGCGGCTTGCCGAAGAACTTCGGTTTCAAAAGAAGGAGCCGCGGCAGTGCCGGCGGCCGGGCAACATCCCGAAGGGGGCATAGCAGCAGTCGAGGAAACCCGTTTCTTCAGAGGCTCAATTGGCAACGCGCTTGATTTACAGATGAAACTCGTGCGCGAGGGAGAGCAGTTAAGCGGCAACTATTTTTATCAGAAGGTCGGCACAAAGATCGACTTGCGCGGCAGTGTCGATAAGGACGGCAATGTCACACTCGAAGAATTTGATCCATCCGGCAAGCAGACCGGAGTATTCAAAGGCGCCTGGAAACAGGCGGGCGACGGTTCCGTAGAGATCAAGGGAGACTGGACGAAGCCTAACAGCGATAAGAAGACGGCGTTTTCGCTGCTGCAGGAACCGATTGAATTTAGTAACGGCGCGGAGATTGTAGCCAGGCAGATCAGAGAAAAGAACAAGAAATTAAAGTATGAAGTTTCCGCTGCGTATCCGCAATTGACAGGCGTAACCGATCCCAACTACGAGAAGTTTAATCAAACCGTTCGTAACTTAATTAGCCGAAAGGTTGGCGACTTTAAAAAGGAGATGACGCCTTCAGCTGAAGACGAACTCGCTCCGGAGGATAGTCCTGTAATTGATGAATCTCTGGGCAGCGACATCACTGTCAATTACGAATTGGCGCTGGCCAAAGACGATCTAATCGCCGTTCAGTTTACTGTCAGCAGTTATTCAGCTGGGGCAGCGCATCCGAATTCCTACACGGAAGTGGTCAACTTCGATCTGAAAAACGCGAAGCTGCTCAAACTTGCCGATCTTTTTCTGCCGGGATCGAAATACCTGCAGACTCTCTCGAATTTTTGCATTCAGGAACTCAAGAAGCAGGCAAAGGGCCAGGGAGACTACGCCGCGATGGATGAAGATTGGATCAAGCGGGGCGCCGGAGCGGAATTAACTAACTACGATAATTGGACTATCACGAAGAAGGGTTTAGTAATCACCTTTGATCCTTACCAGGTGGCCGCCTACGCCGCCGGCCCGCAGAATGTTCTGGTGCCGTATTCGGCGTTGAAAGAAATCATCAAGCCTGATGGCGTGTTGGGACAGTTCGCGAATTAGTCGTCCTGGAACATCTACTCAGGACGCTTCGACGATGAAATGAGGTCGGTACCACCACGCACCCACCCGCTACCGCGTGGTGGTACTGACCTCATTTCACGCTTCGGCCATGTCCACGTCTGAATATTTCGCTGCATGAAGCCGCGCGAAATAGATCGCCAGCAGCAAAGCCACAATCATGATGGCTGATGCCACCCAAAAAGTTACAAACAATGAGTGATCACTCATGAGGTGTTCCCCGCCGTCTGCCCCTCGATAAGCAATCGCACTGTGAATCAACACCGCTGTCAGAGCCGGACCCACTGCCCTTGCCAGGCTCGCTACCGACTGCGTCACACCCAAAACACTTCCCTGTTCACTGGGACCGACGCTCTTCGAAGCCAGACTCGCAAGCGAGGGCGCAGATAGCGAGTTTCCGATTGAAAACAGCCCGCCGCCAACCAGAAGGGCCGCCAGTCCACCAGTCGCCGGGCCCACGAAGGGAACAGCAAAGAGACTACCGGCAAACAGGAAAGCACCGACAATCACTAAAGGGACTTCACCGAAGCGCTTCACCAATTTCCCGATCAGTCCGCCCTGCACTATGACCGCGAGGATGCCTACGTACGCGAAGAGATAGCCGGTGTGCGTTGCGTCGTAGCCGAAGCGAAACATTGTGTAGAGCGAGAACGCGGTCGTCATTATTGAGAAGGCCACGATGAATAGAAAGTAGATGGCAAGTACATACCCGAGACGCGGATTCCGCAGCGATTGGATTAGCTGGGCCAGGCCTCGCCCGCCGGCGGCGGAGACACGAGCCGGATGATCTGGCGTTACCGTTTCAGGCAACGTGAAGTAAAGCAAGAGCGCGTTTGCGAAACACAAGCCGGCGGCGAAAAGAAAAGGCACGCCAATGCCCCAGTGGCTTAGCACGCCGCCGATCGCGGGGCCGAAAACAAATCCCAGTCCGAAGGCGGCGCCAATCAAACCCATTCCCTTCGCCCGATCTTCCTTGGTGGTGATGTCGGCAATGTAAGCCTGTGCGGTCGAGATGTTGCCACCGGTAATGCCGTCAAGGATCCGGCCCACAAAGAGCATCCAGAGTGTGGTTGCGAAGCCCAGTATTAAGAAGCCAATGCCGGTGCCGATGATCGAGATGAGCAAGACGGGCCGGCGTCCATGTTTATCCGAGAGCCGGCCAAGGATCGGTGAGAAGATCAACTGCATCGCGGAATAGGACGCGAAGAGCAGCCCGACGATGCGAGGACTGGCATTAAATTGCGAGCCCTCAGCGTAGAACGGCAGTACCGGAATGACGATACCGAAGCCGACCAGATCAATGAATACTGTCGTGAAGATGACGACGAGTGGAGAGCGTTTCATGAGTCAGTAGAGACTATCTTCTGCGGCCGGTGGAAAGATTGCGATCAATCGAGGCCATGCCGCCGCCTGCGATCAAGAGCGCCAGCGACATAGTGAACAAGGCCAGCGGATATTCGTATCCGCCTTTGGCAATGAAGCCTGCCGGCCAGTGGACCGTAATTGCGGTCAGCATAACGCAGGCCAAAAGAAACGCCCCGACGCGAGTGAGCAACCCAAGAAAAACGAGGATGGCTCCGAGTAGTTCTGAAACAGCCGCCGCACCCCACCAAAGCCAGGCTGGTCGCATAAAGCTCAGTGGCGCTGGACCAGAGTTGATGAAGTTGTTTAATCCTGGCCCGCCGAAGCTGCCAAAAACTTTCCCGGCCCCGTGAGCAAAGAAGATCGCCGCCAAAGCCAATCTGATAGGAACCGTAACCCATGATGAGGACGTCGAAATTATTCTTTTAAACACGGCAGAGATCCTTTCCTGCGCTCACTTCGAATAGTGCCGGAGATATTAGCAGGGGAACAGCGGAACATGGGAACAGGGAAGGGGAAAGGTGAAGGGAGACCAGCAAAGTTTTTGCTTTGCCAATTCCCCTAATGCGCTCTTTCGTTGTTTTCCCACGCTTAAGATACGTGCGCGAGCAATCGCGCGGCGATGGCTGGTTTTGGTTGCGCGCCAACCAGCCGGTCAACAAGCTTTCCATTCTTGAAGATAAGCATCGTGGGAATACTCTGAATCTGAAACTGCGATGCCGTGATGGGGTTTTCATCGACGTTCAACTTCGCGATGCGATAACGGCCCTTTGACTCAGCGGCGAGCTGTTCCATGATTGGGCCCACTACGCGACAGGGTCCGCACCAGGGTGCCCAGGCGTCAAGCAAGACAGGTTTATCGCTGGCCTCTATTACGTCCCGCTGGAAGCGCGCATCGGTGACTATCAACGGTTTCGTTTCCGCGACCGTATCTTCGGCTTTGTTCAAGTCGAGCGGCGTTCCACACTTGCCGCATTTGGCGATTTGTTCCGCCGCCTGACGCGGGTCAACGCGGTTCTTAATTCCACATTTGCTGCAAGCTACAACTGGCATGCGTTTCTCCTCAACCTAGAAATTCAAATCGATTATTTCTTAAGAGTTTCGCGAAAGAGTCTCGCAACTGCGACGCAGATGTCTGGTTTAGGCTCGTCGAAGTTCTTCGTAGTAACATGACCGCAATGAAATGGCAAAACAATAGACGATACTTTGCTAACGCCTCATGTTTGCCTGGCGTTGTGTTGGTTATTTTGGTGGCTACCTGTTCAGCCGCGGCCCAAAATCAACCGCCGAGCCCCGCGCCGGAAATCGCCTTTACAGTTTCGCTTCCCAAGCCACACACACACATGCTGGAGGTTGAGTTAAGCATCAAGCGTGGTCCGGGTCAGCCAGTCGCAACTGAAGAAGTGCTTGTAATGCCGGTCTGGACGCCCGGCTCCTACCTGATTCGCGAATTTGAACGACACGTGCAGGACTTCGAGGCGACTGATGCCGGGGGCCAGCCGCTCAGTTGGACTAAGCTGAACAAAAACTCCTGGCGGATCATGACCAACGGCGCGCGTGAGTGGCGCGCGCGTTATCGCGTTTACTGCAACGAGCTTTCGGTGAGGACGAGCGAAGTTAATTCAGATCACGCTTTTTGGAACAACGCCAATTTACTGATGTATCCCGAAGGGTCTCTGAACCTGCCGGTGAGGTTGCACATCCTCGCGCCGCAGCCCTGGCAGGTTGCAACTGGACTGCCTCCAGTGTCCGGGGCCAGGAATACCTTTCGAGCGGAAAATTTTGACATTCTCTACGACTCTCCGGTTGAAGTAAGCAATTTCAAAACACTTTCATTTGCAGTTAAGGGAGTACCGCATCGCATCGTGATCGACGGCGAGGGAAACTACGATCCGGAAAAAATGCGCGCGGACGTGAAGAAGATCGTCGAGACAGAAGTTGAGCTGATGGGTGGCGAAATTCCTTATCACGATTACACTTTTATTCTTCATTTGCGATCGAATAGCGGTGGTGGCCTGGAACACCTGAACTCCACCGCGCTTGGCTATCCGCGCTTTGGCTTTGGGCCTGAACCCAAAGAAGGCAGTGGGGTGAATTCGGCCGGCCCGAACGCGGCGTCAACGCGAACCTATCGAGGATTTCTCTCGTTAGTGGCACATGAGTTTTTTCACCTCTGGAACGTGAAGCGAATCCGTCCCGACGCACTTGGACCCTTTGATTACACGAAAGAGAACTACACCAAGTCCCTGTGGGTTGCGGAGGGCATTACCGACTATTATGCGCGGCTCGTTTTGTGCCGGGCTGGTTTCATTTCTGCTAAAGAGTTTTTGAAAGAGAACGCCAAGTCTTTTCAAGGGTTGCAAGACACACCCGGTCGTTTGGTGATGAGCGCCGAAGAGGCGAGCTTTGATACCTGGATTAAGTATTACCGCGCGGACGAGAACTCGGTTAACTCGCAAGTGGATTATTACGACAAAGGCGCGATTCTTGGTTTTCTACTCGATTTGGAAATTCGCAGGCAGAGTAAGGGAACAAAGTCTCTCGACGACGTGATGCGTTATCTCTATGCGGAGTTTTACAAACGCGGTCGCAACTACACACCCGCAGAATTTCAGAAAGCTTGCGAGCTGATGGCCGGATCGAGTCTGGATCAGTTTTTTACCAGGTACGTGAGAGGTCGCGATGAGCTTGATTATGATACTGCGTTAGCAGCGGCTGGGCTGCGTTTAGATAAGACACTGGCAGCCGATGGAGCCAAGGCCGTTGCTAAGGCGTATCTCGGCGCGGAGGTGGCGCAGGAAGGAGAACGGTTGCTGGTTAAGCGAGTCTATGCAGGATCTCCAGCCTATGAACAGGGCTTGAATACGGGCGATCAGATTGTGGCTTTGAACAACATGCGCGCGAGTAAGGAGTTCCTCGACGCGCGGATTGCCGAGAAACGCGCCGGCGACCTGGTAAGCTTGACGATCTTTCGCGCCGACGATCTCAGTGTCTTCCTGATCAAACTCGGCGAACGATCAGACGCGAACTACCGCATCATTCCCGCCGACAAACCGACCGGTGAGCAGAAGCGGATCTATCAGTCGTGGCTGGGATCACCGCTTACAGAGTGAATCGCATTCGATTGGCGAGACGAATCGGCGACTACGGGCGCTATTAAGCCGCTATTACCTGGGTCGCAAACAACGTACAATAAAATTTAGAACTCTGAGAGCGTAAAACTGGCTATGCCCGAAACGTATCAGTACATCAAATTCAGAATTGATGATCGCGCCGCTCGTATAACGTTTGCGCGGCCGCCGCTCAACGTCTTAAACATCGCCATGATGCGAGAGGTCAACGACGCGCTCGGTCAATGTGCCCATCAGCGAGAATTAGCGGCGATCGTTTTTGATGCTGCGGCGGACTGCAATGCATTTAGCGCTGGAGTCGCGGTCGAGGAGCATGTCGAAGAGACGATCTTTCAAATGCTCGATTCTTTCCATGGAATTTTTCGAAATCTCGAACAAATTGCCCGACCAACTATCGCTATTGTTGATGGGGCCGCGCTCGGCGGCGGCTGCGAACTGGTCGCGGCCTGCGATATTGTGATTGCCAGCGAGCGTGCTCGCTTTGGGCAGCCCGAGATCAAGCTGGGAGTGTTTCCGCCAGTTGCCGCAGTCTTGTTACCACGCGTCATTGGGGACAAGAGAGCGCGCGAGTTGATCCTGACGGGCGAGCTGATTGAGGCTCCGGAAGCAGCGCGTCTTGGCCTGGTGAACTACCTGTTACCGCGCAGCGAGCTAGAGCAAAAAGCTTCAGATCTACTTTCACGTTTTCGTAATCTTTCTACGGCCGTGTTGGCGTTTACAAAAGAAGCAATGGATCTGGGTCGCGGGGGTTCGCTGGATTCCGCTTTGAAGCAAGTGGAAGATTTATATCTGAATGAACTGATGAAAACCCACGACGCACCCGAAGGCATCAAAGCTTTCACCGAGAAGCGTAAGCCCGAATGGCGTCATCGGTGATAGAGAATTAACTGTTGAAAATAGCAAGAACGACTTCGAAAACGACTATGAGTACCGGGCGAGCAGGGCGCTGGGTACGACAACCGTGCGCCAGGCGCTCGCGCTCGTCGTCGACCGCCGCGATCACTTTCGTGACGGTTTTGGTTCTCATCGCCGTCGGCACAGTTGATTTTGGCGTAGTTGCTCAAAAGCGTCAGAGGCGGCCACCGCCAGTTTCGCAAGAAGATGTTTCGCTCACCAGCCATTCGCGCGATTCATTGTCGCCGGAAGCGCGCGAGATGGTGGAGCTCGCGAGTGCGGCAGTTTGCAGGGAACGGATGAGGGATCCGAAAGGCAGCGTTCCTATCGACGACATGCAGGCCCGGCCTTCGCTGCCGGTACGCAGCCCGGAAGCGATCGCCGGCGCTCAGCACGCGCAACGTTTATTACCAACCGCCAAAAGCCTGGTGATCGATTCCCTCAAGAAACTGGTGAAGGACTACGGTTTCGGTAACCCGAAAACATATGATGCCAGACTGCGTCGCGCGATCGCGCACGTGGAAGCAGTACGTAATATTCGTCCCGATGAGGATTCGCGCGACAACGCATCAGTGTTCCTGAGAAACCCGCACACCATCGTCTTCGGCACTATATTTCTGGCCGGACTGCCCTCTGACGAAGGCATAATCAGTGTCCTGGCCCACGAGTTGGTGCACATAGCTGATGGATCGGAAGACAGCCTTGGCCTGCTCTTCAGAGGTGTGGGCAATCGCGCTTCGAACCTTACCGGGCTACAGATTCACGACCAAAGAGCCGAAGAGTTGACCTGCGATCTGGTGGGAACTTTAGCGGCCCGCTCCTACGTCGCCGGCTCGCCAAGTTATGAACCCTTGCCGAGGAGAATCTCGCGTTCCCTGGAACACAATTGCGTTGACCAGGACGAGGGCGACGACGATCACCTGTCACCAAGAAACACAATCCGCGCCCTGCTGGCTCTCGACCCGGTTCTCGCCCGACAACTGGTCTATGGGCGTTAAGCGTTGCGTTGACATGGATGTTGACGGTTTCTATTATCGCTCGCACGAGTTGGCAACCACTGAGACATGATCGACTTGACCGAAATCCTCTCGACGAAACAGTTTCATGAGTGGAAATGTCGCAAAGACATCGCAGCTTCTGCAGCGAGTCATTTACT
>Ga0134126_10011688_pt1 | contig 11086 bp, 5 predicted proteins | sample KB31752_FD_96881 | JGI IMG/M metagenome (GOLD analysis project Ga0134126, IMG submission 96881) | Terrestrial soil microbial communities with excess Nitrogen fertilizer from Kellogg Biological Station, Michigan, USA - KB3-175-2 | ecosystem: Environmental > Terrestrial > Soil > Unclassified ... | reverse complement strand
TGTGGATTTTCAGGAAGACCAGAAACGCCTCGCCTTCCAGGACAGCGTCCATCGGATCTATGTCGACAGTCTCGAAAAAAGGGCCGCCGACAGTCTGTATAATTTATCGCTCGCGCGGGCAAGAAGAGACTCGCTCGCAAAGGCGGCGGGAGGAGACACGACCAGTAACATGCAGGTCACCGATCTCAGCGATAGCCTCGGCCCCGGTGTCGCCGACAGCCTGGGCCGGCTGGGTCTCGATAGTCTTCATCGTCTGAGGGGCAACGTGGCGGCGAGTCCCAGACAGATAGCGCGCATCAGGGACAGCACAGGGCGCCCGCTCCTAACCACGGCCGATATCTTACGTCTCAATCCGCCCACCGAAAAACAGCTGCGGGAACAGGAAAAGGCTAAAGAAAAAGCCGCCCGCCAGGCCAGAAAGGATTCCATCTCGGATGCCCGCGAACGGATACGCGCACAGGCAGATTCCGCGAAAGCGCGACAGCGACGCGCGAGCGACAGCCTCCGGATCCGGCAACAGGATATTGCCGACAGCATACAGGGCGTCAAAGCCAGGGAACGGGCCCGCAAAAGGGCTGTCGCCGACAGTATCCGGCAGGTTGCCATCAACGATAGCCTGAAGATCGTCGCAAAAATGGACAGTCTTCACCATGTCGCCTTTATCGATAGTCTCGACCGGGTAGGCCTTACCGACAGCGCCAACGCCATCCGACGGCGGGATAGCCTCAAACTGGCGGCAAAGATACGACGACCCCCGGCGGCAGAAGCACCCCTGCCCGGACACGAAGCAGACTCCATCGGCAGACTCCCAACCACGGATACGACATTAAGATTCGTCATCGGGTATCACCATGTCCGGATCTACTCGGATTCGCTTCAGGCGGTAGCCGACAGTCTCTTTTATTCCTCGAAAGACTCCATATTCCGTCTTTTCTATAACCCCATCGCCTGGGGCAGCGGCAACTACCAGGTCACGGGGGATACCATGTACGTCTATACGAAGAATAAAAAGGCCAACCGGCTCTACGTCTTCGAAAACGCGCTGGCCGTCAACAAGGTGGGCCGGCAATTTTACAACCAGCTCAGGGGCACGACCATCAACGTTTTCTTCAAAGGCGGAGACATAGACTATATCCGTGCGAAGGGCAATTCGGAAAGCATCTATTATGTCGCGGATGATAAGAAAGCCTATACCGGGGTAAATAAGGCGCACGCCGACATCATCGACATGATCTTCGCCCCCAAATACGATTCTACCGGTAAGGCCGACGGGAAAGAGCTCAATCGTGTCGTCCTCCGCAACGATGCCGACGGAACGATGTATCCCTTCAAACACGTGGTATTCGAAGACATGGTCCTGCGCGGTTTTAAATGGCACGAAGACCTGCGGCCAAAGAGCAAGCAGGATCTGTTCGAGGAAGTCAAACGCAAACCTACGTCGGATTTCGACGATATAGAACCCGCCGCCGGCCCCGGGCATTAAACCTTACGGCCTGTCCCCTTTCTTATATTAAGGAACTTCTAACAGTTTTCCGGAAATATATGCCGCCGGCATTCCGTTTGCCGGAGATAAAAAAACCTTCGTCTATGCGCGTAATCACTCTTTGCCTGGTCCTCCTGATCGCGACCGGCTGCTACAATCGTCTTGCAGCACAGGATTATAAAGTAGCGATAGGCATCCGTTTCAGCACGTCTCCCCCTACCCTGAGCAATTCCTTCAGTATAAAATATTTCATGGATTCGACCAACGCCATCGAGGGTCTCATCTCCTTCGGCACCCGATTTGGACTCGGCGGGCTGTACGAGAGGCACCAGATTATCGGCGCAACGCCCGGCTTCACATGGTTCTGGGGCGTCGGCGCCTATGTCGGTTTCCAGGATAGCGTGTTTGTGGGCCCTACAGGGGCCATCGGTATCGATTATAAATTCCCGAACGCCCCCATCAATCTCTCGCTGGATTGGAAACCCGAACTGGACATCCTTCCGGCCATCAATTTCGTCCCCAATGCCTTTGGCCTGACGGCCCGCTTCACTTTCGGCCGATAATAATTATAGGTGTAACCAGCGCCTTTATACTCCGCGGGGCGGGCGCCTTCGGCGCCCGCCCCATGCTCCTGCCGGATTTTGCCGCCTTAAGGCAGAATTTTTGCACTTTTTCTCAAAATTTGCGCACTATTGCGTTTTTGTGCAGTTTTTAGCTTACATTAGCCGGCACCTAACCGCATCAGCGGCCCATCCGAAAGGATAGACATACGCCATCAACCAAAACGATATGCTTAAACAAGAGAGACAGGCCTATATTCTGCACCAGGTGAACCTGCATAATCAGGTCCTCTCTGCCGGTCTAAGCACGGATCTCGACGTTTCCGAAGACACGATCCGCCGCGATCTGCAGGAGCTGGCCGATAACAACAAGCTTATCAAGGTACATGGAGGGGCGCTATCACTTTCGTTCAACGACTACCACTACCCGTCCACCCCCATCTATGCTCACTCGCAGAAAAAGCTGATCGCGCGGAAAGCCGCCTCCCTGATACAAAACGATATGTTCGTCCTGACTACCGGAGGAACCACCCTGATCGAGCTGGCGCGTCACCTGCCACCCACCCTCAAGGCCACGTTCATCTCGGGAAGTCTGCCCGTCGCACTGGAATACACCCATCACCCGCTGATCGATGTCATTCTCATCGGCGATAAAGTATCCAAAAACTCCCGGATCACCGTGGGCGGCGAAGCCATATCAAAAATTCGGCAGATCAAGGCCGATATCTGTTTCCTGGGCGTCAATGCCATCGATGCCGAACACGGCATCACGGACAACGACTGGGAAGTGGTACAGGTCAAGAAAGCCATGATCGAATCCGCACGGAAGGTCATCTGTCTCACTATCTCGGAGAAGATCAACTCCTTCCAACCCTTTCACGTCTGTCCCGTTGAAGATCTCGATACACTGATTACGGAACTGCCTCCGGAAGATCCGTTGCTGGAGCCGTTTCGCCGGAAAGGTACCCAGATCCTATAGGTTAAGAAAGATTTTTAAAACAAACCAAAATGTAAAAGTATGAGAAAATGGAAGCTTTTGAGTTTGATCATGTTTGCCATGCTGGCCATGATTACAAACAACGGGATGGCGCAACAGGTTCCCATCAGCGGAACAGTGCTGTCTGAAGATGGCACACCGATCTCCGGAGTAACGGTTTCCGTCAGTGGTACAAAACGGGCCACTGTTACGGACAATGATGGCAAATTCACCATCAGCGCCAAAGAAGGTTCTTTGCTGATCTTTACCTATGTGGGCTATGCCGGACAAAAGATCAAAGCAACGGCCGGCATGCAGGTAAAATTAGTTAGAGGGGAATCCAGCCAGATGGGAGAGGTCGTCGTTACGGCCATGGGTATCAAAAAAGAACGAAAGGCCCTGGGATATTCCGTGACAGAGCTCAATGCGGAGGAATTGATGAAAAATAAAAACACCAACGTCGTCAATTCGCTGGCAGGTAAAGTCCCCGGTGTAAACATCACCCAATTCAGCGGTGCGGCAGGTGCCGGTGCATCCATCACGATCCGCGGCGGTAACTCCACTTCGGATAGCCGGCAGAACTCGCCGCTGTTCGTCGTCGATGGCGTTATCTATGATAACTCCACTACGGTTACGGGCAATACGGGCACCGATGGTCTCTCCCGCAGCAATACCAGCTATTCCAACCGTATCATGGATATCAACCCCGAGGACATCGCAACCCTGTCGGTCCTGAAAGGTGCGGCGGCAGCTGCATTGTATGGATCGCGGGCGGCCGACGGTGTCGTCATCATTACCACGAAGAAAGGAGAAGAAGGCACGGCAAGGGTCAGCGTAGCCAGTAAGGCGAGCACCTCCTGGGCGGACAAGCTGCCCCAGACCCAAACCGAATTCGGGAACGGCGTTTATTCCAGCAACGGCGCGTTTACAAATCAAACGTATCAATCCTGGGGACAAAAGATCTCCTCCCCGGATTCGATAAATGACAATATCGGCCATTTCTTCCAGCACGGTGTCGTCTATGATAACAACGTAAACGTTTCGGGCGGCAGCAAGATCGGTTCGTTCTTTTTATCGGGATCCAATTTCGATCAAACCGGCATCGTCCCCAAGACCGGGTATGATAAAACGACATTTCGTTTCAACGGCGAAATAAAAGCCGGGAAGCTGACCCTGGATGCCAATGCCACCTATTCTATCGCCAAGACCAACAGGACGCTGACGACTGCCGGTTTGTACGGCGGTAGTAATTCAGCGGGAGGCAGCATGTCGGCGTTGTATAACTGGCCGCATACCTTCAATATGAAGAATTACCTGAATGGCGATGGAACGCAATTCCGCCCATTCGCCGGGACCCTTCCCCTGGAACAGGATATGGACAATCCCTACTGGATCATCAACAAGGATAACCTGACGTCGCAAACCAAACGTTTCACCGGCGGTCTCAACGGCACTTATAAGGTTGCAAGCTGGTGGGATATCATCGGACGTGTAGGTTATGATCAGTACACCACGAACGACTATACCTATATCGCCCCGGGTTCGGCCGTTATCCCGCTGTATCAGAACGGCCGTCTGAGCAAAGACATCTATGGCTATACGTACATCACGACAACGTTGATGACGAATTTCCATAAGACCTTCGGTGATTTCGATACCCACCTGATGCTTGGAAGCACCACGGAAAATACGGAAACGCCGGTGCAAAATTTCTGGGGATACAATTTTATCGTCCCCGGAACGATCAGCTTCGCCAACATCGACAATACAAATCAACTATTCTAGGATGCGCCCACGAGGAAGCGTTTGGTCGGGGCCTATGGAGAGGTTGGTATATCTTATAAAGACATTGCCTATATCACGGCAACGGGACGTAATGACTGGTCATCCACGCTGCCGGTAAACAACCGGTCCTATTTTTACCCCTCGGTCAGCGGCTCGTTCGTTTTTACGTCACTGTTACCCAGGAATACCACTCTTTCCTTTGGGAAGATCCGGGCCAGTTGGGCGCAGGTGGGTAAAGACGCGAATCCATATGCTACCGCCACTTATGAGAACCCCCCGATCAGCATCGGAGGTTTTACCGGAGTCGGCAATCAGTACACCAGCGGCAATGCAAATTTGCTGCCGGAGATCCAGACTTCATGGGAAGTCGGTGGAGAATTGCGGTTCCTGAACGGTCGCCTCGGTGTGGATTATACCTACTATCATAGCCAAACGGCGAACCAGATCGCCCAACCGCGTTTGTCCAATGCCAGCGGGTTTATTTTCACCTCTATCAACTCGGGTTCGGTGATCAACAAGGGAATGGAAATAGCCGTTACCGGTAAACCGATAGTAAGCAGGGATTTCACCTGGGACGTAACGCTGAACTATTCCTATAATAAGGGTCGGCTGGGTAATTTCCTTCCGGGTGTAGCCTATTTCTACCCGACGGACGCTCAGTTCGGGACCGTTAAAGCCGCCTCCATCCCCAACGGCGGATTTTTTCTGGGGATGACAGGTAACAGATTCTATCATCAGCTGGATGCGAAAGGCAATGAAATAATGAGCGCGCCCTACCAGGTAGATCCTACGACAGGATTGTACAAGGTTAACAATCTCAACCCGGTGGTCGGTAACCGCGAAGCGGAGTGGATCGGTGGCCTCAACAATACCTTCCGGTACAAAAAGTGGGTCCTGAACTTCCTTCTCGATATCCGCAAAGGTGGGGACGTTTACAACGGTACCGAGTTTGCCCTCGTTCAAAACGGCCTGAGCAAGAAGACCACGCTCAACGACCGCCAATCGGTGACCGTCACCGGCGTCAACAGCCAGACGGGAGCCGCCTTTACGCAGACCTACAATGCCAATCAGTCCTATCTCATCAACGGGACGACGTATGATGGCAGGGCCATGATCCAAAACTACTGGATCAACTACTCGCAGAATTCCTATAATTTCATCACTTCGGTCAATTGGTTGAAACTGCGTACCCTGTCGTTGACCTATGACTTCACCGGTATGCTGACCAATACCAAGGTCATCAAAAACCTCTCCCTGACAGCTGTAGGAACAAACCTGTTCACCTGGACCAATTACAAAGGAATGGATCCTGAAGTAAGCGCCGCAGGAGGAACCGGAGGCTCGGGCTCCACCGGCATCGATTACCTGGGTGTACCCGCAGTAGCAAGTTTCACGCTCGGCCTAAATGTTACGTTTTAACCAATGAAAAAAGTAATTATGAAAAATTCAAAATATATTCTACTGGGTTGTTTGCTCGTACTGGGCTCGACCTCCTGTAAAAAGTGGCTGGATGTGAATACGGACCCGGATCATCCGAACAACCAGTCCGTATTGCTTCCCAACAGGCTGCCCTGGGTGCAGAAATTTTACGCGTATACGGCGGGGGTCAGCAATTTCCGTGCTTCCCTTCAGGCCGGCGTTTATTACAGCAACAGTGCCTCCGGTAATGCCCTGAGCGTCACCTGGACGGCCAATACGGGGAATATCACTGCTTATCAGACATTCTTCGACGAAGTAGCTTCGAACCTGCCCGATATATACAACTCCGCCTCGGCCAAGGGCGCCTATTATTATATGGGTGCCTCCGACGTCTTCTCCGCGCTGGGCTTTATGGAAATGCTGGACCTGTACGGTGAAATGCCTTACACGCAGGCCATATCCGGGATCGCGAGCCCTAAGTATGATGACGGCAAGACGATCTTCAACGGATGTATGGCAAAACTGAACGAGGCGATCAGCCTGTTCAGCAAGGCGCAGGCCAGTACGGCTCCGTCGTTTGCCGCCGGAGATATGTGGCTCAATGGTGACCCGGCCAAGTGGATCAAATTTTGCTGGGGACTGAAAGCCCGCTACATGCTCAAACTGTCGAAAAAATCCGACCTGTTCAACGCGGATTCCGTTCTGTATTGTTTGTCACAGGGGCCCCAGTCCAATGCCGACAATGTGATACAACCCGGGTTTAACAACAGCACCGTAACCGATTACCTGGAAGGCGATCCTGTCGTAACCAACGGCAACTTCGATTATGCGGGTTATGGCAGCAATCAGCGCATTTCCCAGTTCTATTACAATCTGCTGACGAATATGCGCGGCGCCGGCGTTGTCGACCCCCGGATGACCAAGATCGTCCCTGCGTCCATGGGTAATGTCGTATTGAACGCCAGCGGTCAGGTACAATCTTATACCTGGAATCGCAGCACGGGCGTAGATTTCTATGGCCCATCCGCCCGGTTGCTCGCAGGCGGCGCCGGCTCGATCGTAACGCCAAGTTTCGCCACTGGCTCTACAAAGATCACTTACACGATATCCAATACGGACTCATTGGCGGCCTTTATCGCCAGACAGACCGCGGCAGGTCATAACTTCACGACCACCGGAAATACCGTATCGGTAACCTACCCCGCGGGTTCTATTTATATCAACAGCACCAATTACCTGTACGCCGGAGATACGGTCTTTGTCAACTGCCGCAGCAGCGCGCTTGCCACTTCAGGCAACCCGAATCAGCCTGCAACCAATGTCAACTGGTATCCGACGATCGCCGCATTCAACGCCGGCGTAGTCGGTTCTACGGGTTCATTCCAGATCCGTCCCGTTTCCGACGAAGAGATCCTCACCTATCATGAGATGTGCTTTATCAAGGCGGAAGTCGAAATGAGAAAAGGCGATGCAGCGTCCGCTTATACGGCCTATCTGGCAGGTATAAACGCACACCTGAACATGATGCAGGCAAAATTGACCAGCTGGCAGGCCGCCGGTTACACATCCACGAATCCGGATATGGCGCCGATGAATCAGACCGATATCTCTAACTATCTCGCAAGTGCCGCCGTTGCTCCCGGAGCAGGCGCTCTGACGATGTCGGATATCATGTTGCAGAAATATGTCGCGATGGGTATCAGCCTCGAGAACTGGAACGACATGCGCCGCTTCGATTTCAGCGCAGGCGATATCGGCTCTTTTGGCGTCGTCTATCCCGGGTACGGTCGCGGACCATTGTTCGCAGGTGCGGCTAACTATACCGGTACCGCTGTTACCGATCCGAGATACTGGACACGCCGTTGGGCCTTACCCACCAACCTGGAGATCAATTACAACCTGACGAATGTACTCGCCCTCAATCCGCACGCTACCGATCTCAATATCTGGAGTATGCCGGTATGGTGGGATTGTACGACGGATGCACAATATCAAGGATATCTAAAACCCTAATCCCCGACCCTCGTATCCTACCAAAACAAATTTTGAATGGTTAGGCCAGGCCCGCCCGCACTTTGAGGCGGGCCTTTTTTTGCCCCTGCTTTTTTGCCGGTTTTTGCGGCTTTTCGGCCTCTCACCATTATTTTTTTTGGGAAATTTCATGTTTGTGCGTTTTTATGCGGCTTATTTGCCATAATTTACAGCTCGTTAACAAAAAATTAACTTTATGAGAAATCTCAAAGCCGCAATCCTTTCCGGATTGTTTTGTTGGCTGACGAGTCACGCGCTCGGCCAGCTGATCAAAGGAGAGGTGCACGACAAGACCTCCCACGCTCCACTCTCGGGTGCCAGCATTTCGATACCGACTGTCAAAAAAGGTATCGCTACGGATGCCTCGGGAACATTCTCCATCGATCTGCACGGCGCAAAAACCTTCACCGTCTCCGCGGTAGGTTATAAGCCCCAGCTCATCACCGTAACGGAGTCCAACTTCTATCCTATCGATCTGGAACTCTCTGACCAATCACTGGGTCAGGTCGTCGTCGTCGGCTATGGTACTCAAAAGAAAGCCGATCTCACCGGCGCAGTAGCAACCGTCGACATTACAAAAACCTTCGGCAGCAAACCCATCAACGATCCCACGAAGGCTCTCCAGGGCATCGTTCCGGGTCTCACCATTCAATATGGTAATGGCGGCCTCACCGCCGGCGCCGATATCAAGCTCCGCGGCATCGGCTCTATCAACGGTACCAGCCGGCCGCTGATCCTTGTCGACAACGTACAGACCGACGATCTGTCGGTGATCAATCCGCAGGACATCGAAAGTATCTCCGTCCTCAAAGACGCTGCTTCCGCCTCCATCTATGGTGCCCGCGCCGCTTTCGGCGTGGTCCTCATCAAGACCAAAACAGGCCGTCACAACCAAAAGGCTACCATTTCATACAGCAATTACTTCTCCGCCAATACGCCTACTGTACTGCCGGATTTCGCTGACCCCGTCCCCGAGCTACAGGCACTGCATGACGCCGGTGTCCGCGGCGGGACCTCAACTCCCGAAACATTCGGCATGGAGCTCCTCCGGCTCAGACAAGGGATCATCAACTGGAAACAACAATACGCCAAGACCAACACGGGAACGGAAATGGTCAAGGGTCAGGATTGGGACGTAGATCCTACCTCCGGCGTGACTTATTTTTACCGTGTTTGGGACCCCAAAAAAGAAATGCTGAATAAGTATACCTTCTCTCAACAGCATAACCTCAGCATATCCGGCGGCAGCGATAAGATATCTTACTACCTGTCCGGAGGCTACAGCTATGACGGCGGCATTTTTAAACTGAATTCCGACGACGTCAAAAAATACAATATCACGGCTTCGGTCAACGCCAGCCCCACCCCATGGCTGGACGTCAGCGTAAAGACCATGTTCCGGAATTTCCAATACGATTATCCGTATCAATACCAGGACTACTGGTACTATTTCTGGCGCTGGGGTTCCTACTTCCCCTATGGAACGTATCAGGGAAATTACTTCCGTGTGAACTCCGCCTATATGTCGCAGGCGCATAAAAGCAATATAACCGACAACTACTCACGCGTCGATCTCGGCGCAACTGTCAAGATCCTGAAGAACCTCAACTTCCGCGCAGACTATACCATCGGCCGCGACAACCTGCTGCGGCACGAATCAGGCGGTCAGGTAATGGCATGGGACTTCTGGACGGCGGGCGCTCTTCAGCTCACCAACATCGCCTCTGCCAGCTCGGACATCGTGACCTATATTACCGGAAGGGCCATGGTCAATACCTTCAACGGCTATTTTACCTGGCAACCTAACGTCGCCGCCGACCACCATATCAAGCTGATCGCAGGTATAAATGCGGAGAGCGACGAGAATATGAACTTCAATACTTCGGCCAAAGGTCTTTTCGATCCCACACAACCGGAGCTGAGCCTGACCTATGGTGCACAGACGGATGGCGGTACCTCTTCCGGCGTACCCACCGGCTGGAGCCCGTTTGGGCACGGTAAAAAAGCCTTTGCCGGCTACTTCGGCAGGATCAACTACGACTACAAGGAGAAATTCCTGCTCGAGCTGAATGGCCGCTATGACGGCTCCAGCTACTTCCCGCCACAGGACCGCTGGGCCTTCTTCGGCTCCGCGTCCGCAGGCTACCGCCTCAGCGAGGAGAACTTCATGCAGGCATTGAAACCGGCCCTGTCCGATCTGAAGATCCGCGCCTCGTATGGCGAGCTGGGTAACCAGGACGTGACCTCCAATGGTTCCGATATCTATCTGCGGAACATGAGCGGTACCGTCGCTCAATGGGTCACAAGCTCGAATACCATCGCGCAAACCGTCACGCAACCGACCGCCGTTGCCAATTCCCTGAAATGGGAAAGGGTACGGACACTCGATGCAGGTGTCGACGCCCGCATCCTCGATAACCATATCGGGGTTACCTTCGACTGGTATCAACGTAACACGGACGGCATGATCCAGCCGACCAGCGTACCGGCAACCTTCGGCGTAGGCGGCCCTTATATCAATGCCGGCAACTTCCAAACCCGCGGATATGAGCTGAACATCGATGCAAATTACATGATCGGCAAGGACCTGCAGGTATACGGCTCCGTTGGCCTTTCCGACTACAAGACGGTATTCACCAAATGGAGCAACCCGAACCTCTCCATCGCCACCAGCCAGAACTATAAAGGCAAGACTTATGGCGAGATCTGGGGTTTTACCACCGACCGTTATTTTACCGACGCCACCGATGCTGGGACCGTCTCTCAAAAGGCCTTGCAAACCGGCAACTTCGTTTTCGGCGCCGGCGACATCAAGTACAAAGACCTCAACCA
>Ga0134126_10011687_pt1 | contig 11086 bp, 6 predicted proteins | sample KB31752_FD_96881 | JGI IMG/M metagenome (GOLD analysis project Ga0134126, IMG submission 96881) | Terrestrial soil microbial communities with excess Nitrogen fertilizer from Kellogg Biological Station, Michigan, USA - KB3-175-2 | ecosystem: Environmental > Terrestrial > Soil > Unclassified ... | reverse complement strand
TACAAGCCGACCGGTACGGTTCATCGATTGCCAAGGCCGTGCGCATCTTTGCTGAGTCGCTGCGAACCAAACGACGCCAACGTGCAGAACAGGCTTCACAGAAAGCAGCGCTAAAGCTGCTCTTCCCTCTTACATGTTTTCTTTTTCCCGTAATCATCATGGTAGTGCTTGGGCCAGCGCTGCTCAATCTAATCGACCTCATATTCAAATAAGAGTTGCGGCGACGTAAAAGTCGCAAAGGATTCCACCAATGTTGAAACGAACCCTAATCATCCTATCCATGACCATCGCGCTGGTTGTCGCGGTTGAGCCGCTACAAACTGTTCAGGGTGTAGTCCTGACTGGGAGCGAATGGCTCGATGCCAATACCGTTGAGCCTGGCGCGGCGAATGCGGCAAGCGTTCCGAAAGGTCAGAGCGACGGGCAGGGCAACGGCTTCCTTCGTGCACTCGGCGCGCCGTTCAGAGCCATTGGCAGATTGTTTGGCGGAAAAAAGAAAAATGCCAACAAGCTGGAGCGGATCTCCGAGAAAGATGCGAAGAAATTTGAGAGCGTCCCAGCCACTCAGGTCAGCCAAATTAGCCCGGCTCCAGAGGCGAGTTCGACGAGTCCTGCCGGCACTGTGAACTCTGATGGCAACCCAGCACCGAATGCGGCGCCGGCGGCAAATGCTCCCGACAGTTCCGGTTTTGGTAGCGCTCCGGCAACGACCCCCGCGGAAGCGCTCGAAGCGGCGGCCCTCGATCATCTCGAGAAAGGTCGCACGCTGCTCAACAACCACGACTTAAACGGAGCTATTGCTGAATTGTCGATGGCTGCTTCGGCCGCGCCAAAACTGGGCGAGCCCAGCACGCTCCTCGGCGTCGCTTACTGGCGCAAGGGACTTCGTGATTTAGCCGAACGCTCGTTTGAGAATGCCGTCCGCTTGAACAAAGACGACGCGCAGAACCTGAACAATCTCGGTTTTCTACTTTACGAAAATCAGGATTACGAAAAGGCTGCGAAGTATTTGAAGCGGGCCGCGAAATTGTCGCCCAACGATCCACGCATCTGGAACAATCTGGGTTTGGCCCAGTCCGAGCGCGGTAAGTTTGACGACGCCTACCAAAGTTTTGCGCGCGCGCAAGGTGAGTTCAAAGGCCATCTCAACGTCGCCGCCCGGCTCGAACGACGCGGTGATACTAAAAAAGCCATCAAGCATTTGGAGCAGGCAGTCGCCTTGCAACCAAACTCACCGGACGTGCTCGTCAAGTTGATCCAACTTTACGATGGTAAGGGCGATGAGAAGTTGGCACAGAGTGCGCGCGCTACGTTGGAACAACTGCGCACCGTGGCTAAGACAGACAAGTAAGTGGGAACTAACGGAAGTGTTAGGCTGCCCTATTAATCCGGAGTAATACATGAGCCACCTGAGCTTCCTAACCCGAGCAGAAATTGAAAAGCTCGGTCCGCCCACGCCGGAGGACCTCGAAGAGACAGGCGTGTCTGACGCCTTGCTTCGCAACCTCGCGCTGAAGCAGGTCGCCACTCTCACCGACGCCACCTCAGCGCTGGTTGCCGAAAAGTTGCACCTTCCCTGCACACTCTCTGAAGAAATTCTCTACGGCCTTTACCGCGAAAAGTTGATCGAGATGCGCCTGAAGAGCGCCGTCGGCACCACGCGCTATGCGATGCTCGATGCCGGTTGGGAACGACTGGTTAGCATGGAGTCGCACAACGGCTATCGTGGACCAGCGCCCGTATCGCTCGCCGACTACTCTTACATGATGCGCCTGCAGGCCGGGCCATCGCGGCCGGCTTCGATCGACACCATTCGTTCAGCCTTCAGCGATCTGGTCCTACCCGATTCGTTGTTACAAACTCTCGGCTGCGTTATCAACTCTCGCTCTTCCCTTTTCCTGACCGGCCTCCCCGGCACCGGCAAGACGGCTGTTTCCGAAAGAATAAACGCAGCCCTTTCTGGTTCCGTCTGGATACCTTACGCCATCGAATCGGATGGCCAGGTCATTCGCATCTACGACGCTAATTGCCACACTGCAATTCCGAACCGCCGCACCACTCGCGAGCATGATCGCCGCTGGGTGGAAATTGAGCGTCCCCTGATTATGGTCGGCGGCGAGTTAACCCTCGACAATACGAACCTGACCTGGTCCGAGACATCAAGGTATTACGACGCTCCATTTCAAATAAAAGCCAATGGCGGGACTTTGGTGATCGACGACTTCGGACGCCAGCCGGTATCGCCGCGCGATTTGCTTAACCGCTGGATCCAGCCGCTTGAACGCCGCATCGATTGCTTGACTCTCAGGAACGGCAAGAAGATTGAGATGCCTTTTGAGCAGCTCGTCATTTTTTCCACCAACCTTGACGAGGCCGGGATGATCGACGAAGCTTTCCTGCGCCGCATGGGTTACCGGGTTCGCGTGGAGATGCCGACGCCGACGGCCTACTCAGAGATATTCAAGCGGGCGGCGACGGCCCAGGGGATAACCATCGATGAAGCGAGCCTTGAATATTTGCTAGGCAAGTATGCCGGTGAGGGCCGGCCGATGAAATCCAGTGAGCCGCGCGATCTTTTAAGTCGGGTTAGTGATCTATGCTTGTTTGAAGGACGTCCGCAATCGCTAACGCCGGAGCTGCTGGATTTAGCGTGGCGCAACTATTTCGGTTCGTCTCATACGTTTGAAAACCTCGCGACGGAAGTACAGTCGCGCTCGGTGTCGGTTTAAGCGATTTTCTGGGACCGCGGGCGTCCCGCCCGCCTCAAGGCACGTTGATTTTAATTCCCGATGTTTGTGGCTTCGTACGTCGGGGCGGGCGGGACGCCCGCGGTCCCAGCAGTTCGCTTGAGCAGTTGCAGTCTGATGAGTAGAAAACATTTCAACGTCCTGGCTGTTCTAGTTGGGCTCGTCGTCATAAGCGGCGGCTCGATTCATTTACAGGCCCAGAAACGCCACGGCCGTTCCCAGCCGTCAAAACCAGCTGCCGAGAAATTTTCCAACGTTCAGGCGCGCGCGGGCGAAACGCTCAGCACTCTCGCCGAGCGTGCCGGTTTCAAGCCGCTGCAGTTGGCCCGTCTTAATGGCCTTTCGGTAAACAGCAAACTAAAAGCAGGACAGTTGGTAATTGTTCCCGCTTCGGGAGTAGCTCAGTCAGCCGAAGCGCCTTCAGAAAACCGCACTGAAAAAGGCAAACTAATTACTTTCGTTGACGGTGGCACCATGCACGTCGACGATGCCTGGTGGCACGGCGAAGAAGTTTGGTACAAGCGGGGTGCCATGACCCAGGTGGCCTCTCGCAAAGTGAAATCAGTCGAGCCAGTGTTTGTGGCCCAGGTCGATAACAAAGCGAAGACCGGCACGCCCCCGTCAACTTTACCCGTAGAAAAACCGAAAGCAGTTCCGGCCTCGACCTGGATTTACCTGGTTGGCGGAGCGAAGTTCAAAGTGGACGAAGTGAAAGAAACCGCCGACGGCGCCTGGTATCAACGCGCAAACCTTTTGAGCTTTCTGGATCGTAGCCGCATTGATCGTATCGAGCGCGATCTGCCAGACGCAGCTTCATCGTCAGACTGGAAAGATCGCGGCTGGACCTCAGGCAGCCCCTCAATCGATCAACTGATCAGATCAAACGGCATTCGCTATGGTGTTGATCCATATCTGGTCTTCCTCGTAATCGAGCAGGAGTCGCATTTTCATCCACGAGCGTTGAGCCCCAAGGGCGCGCGGGGTCTAATGCAACTCATGCCGGGAACCGCGCGGCGCTTTGGAGTGTCACGGCCCTTTGAACCAACCGAGAATATCCGTGGCGGCACCCAGTATTTGCGAGATTTGTTGAGAATGTTTAATGGCCAGGTGGATCTGGCGCTGGCGAGTTATAATGCCGGTGAGGGGCGAGTCATTAGTTATGGCAATAAAGTGCCCCCGTTTCAGGAAACGCGAAACTACGTCAAAAAGATCAGGCAACGATATGGAAGAGGAACGAATCTTCCAGGAGAGCAGGAATGAAGGACTCAGAACTCAGGAGTCAGGACTGAGGACTCAGAAGTCAGAAGCCAGAATCGGTTTCAGTCCCGTAGGGACGTAATGTTTATAGAATTCCCGATATCAGGATTTCTCTTCGCTCCAGCGGAGCGAAACGAAAGTAGGTCTCGCGTACGATGGTCAAGAACATTGCGCTCCGCCGGAGCGCCAAACAAGTTGGTTGCCCACTAAGTCCTATAAACATTTGGCTCCTCTGGAGCCAGAACATCGTCGGGCCCCGATTCCAGTGAAGGGGTTGAATTCTTAATTCTAAGTCCTGAGTCCTGAATTCTGTATTTTGAGGTCATACCATGAAGTCTTTAGTTTTTTGGTTCCTCCTGATTTTCTTTTCCCTCAACCTGAGCGGGAACCGTGCGACTGCGCAAACCACGCACGACCTGCTGACAAACACTTCCGTAATTAAGCTAGTCAAGGCCGACTTCAAAGAAAAGACGATCATCGCGATTATCGGATCGAGTCCAACCAGATTTGATCTCTCCACCGAGCGCATGATTGATCTTAAGAAATCCGGCGTTAGTGAAAAGATCATTCTGGCAATGCTGGCGCGACAGCAGGGCGTCGAATTCGACGAAAACTGGAGTGATGAAAACTTTTTCAATGAAGGTCCCTCCCCTAATGCCAACCTTGGAACTGACAAGCCGAACGACCCGGCCAGAAGCTCCTCTGCTCCCGGCAACAGTACCGATATATTTGGCTCCAGCGGAGGCTTTCACGGCAGCACGCAAAGCAGAGGCGGCAATGGTTCCGCAGGCGGCGACACTGTAACCACCGGATCGGCAACCGTCCGCATCCTGCGTCCGCCCAGCGAAGCCGGCGCTCCTTTGAAGTTGGAAAAAGTTCCTACCCTGACGAACAATTCGATCGTGGAACTGATTGAAGCCGGCTTTTCCGAAGGCACGATCATCCGCCGCATCGAGCAATCTCCGGTGGAATTTGATCTTTCGCCGGCCAAGCTTGCCGAACTTCGAAAACACCGCGTCACTGACAAGATCCTGTCAGCAATGAAAGCAGCCACAGGTGACACGAGCGAGTCCCAAACCACGCCAAATTCCAATGGCCCGTCCCGGCAATAAAACTTTTCGCCGCATCAAAGTTGCACTCTGCCTGATTGCGATCGCCATGTCGCAGCTGGTAGTCAGTGTGCAGGAGAGCGGCTTCTCTTCTGCGCAAACCAGGTCGCGCCGAAAACCCGCATCACAAACGCAGAATCCGGCGGCCAAGCCCTCTCCGACGCCGACGTTACTGGAACGCCTGGGTGAGCCTCCACCTCTAATACCGTTACCACCAAAAAAGGAAGAGCAAATCAATCCGGGCGACGTGATCTCAGTGGAAACCACCGAGGTTATGCTGCCGGTCACAGTGCGCGATGGAAATGGGCGGCTGGTATCTCAGCTTACGCGCGATGACTTTCGCGTGTTCGAAGACGAGCGCGAGCAGCCGCTGCGCGATCTGGCGCTCAGACAAGTTCCGGTAGATGCGGTGCTGATGATCGACGCGTCATCTTCAGCGGTACGCAACCTCGATGATTTCCGTCGCGCCGCGGAAGGGTTTGCCAAAGGCCTGGGGCCCGAGGATCGAATCAGCCTGATTAAATTTGACGACACCGTGCAGTTGCTGCAGGACTGGACCAACAGTCGTTTTCAACTACAGCGCGCTTTGAATCGCGTCGTGCCTGGGATGTTCACACGCTTCTACGATGCCTTGCTGCTGGCGTCGCGTGAGCAATACAGCTCCTCAAAATCACGCCGGGCCGTGATTGTATTAACTGATGGAATTGATAGTGGCAAAGGCACGAGCCTGGAAAGTGCTGTGCGGGCGCTATTGCAAGCTCAGGTCACGGTCTACGTGGTCAGCAATACGGAAATATCCCGCGCTGAAAAACGGGCTGACCTCGATTCGCTCACCAGCGCCAGCGATTCAGCGCAACGCTTCAACAAACTTCGCATTGACGACTTGCGCCTGGGTCTGCAGGCGCTCGATCAGAGTGAACAGATGTTGGCGGATCTGACCACAGCCACCGGCGGCCGCTTATACAAACCTCTGAGCTTCGACGCTCTGGAAGCAACTTACGCGGAAGTGGCAGAGGAGCTACGCCATCAGTACGCGCTCTATTACACGCCCACTAATAAAACGCGCGACGGCGGCTTCCGGCGCGTTCGCGTGGAACCTACGACGCCGACTTACCAAACTCGCACACGGGTCGGTTACTTCGCGCCGAAAGGGTGAACCAGGGTGTGGGTGGGAACTTTTCATTAATGCCACAACGGGGCATCAATGAGAACTTACCGTAGCTGGCTCAGGATTCCGACTTAAGGCAGTTTTATTTCTATGCGATTCGTACTTAAATCTCTTGGCGCAGTTTTCATCCTTGTGCTTGGGCTTTCTATCGCCTCAGCGCAACCGGCGTTGAAACAGCCCGTCGCCCTGGATGTTACCGCGTCCGCAACAGATAAAACGGAAGCGAACCAAAACTCCACAGCGACAACGCCGGCGAGTGAGCCGACGGTTTGGATCCATCTGGTCGGCGGCCGGCGAATGCAGGTCGATGACGTTACGAAGGTGGGTGACGGCATTTGGTATACGCGCGGAACGGTTACAACCTTCCTCGATTCCGCGAGCATCCTTCGGATCGAACGCAGCGAACCGCCGCGGAAAGATTTGCCGGCCGCGGTAGTAGCCGGGCCTGGACGTTGGAAGATTTCAGATTCAACCAGAGTCGAGAGTTTTTTTATGTCCCGCTTCAAGCGGCCCTTGCCCCTCACTGCTTTTGGACAATCAGAACTGCATAATCGCTGGGGACTCGATCACCGCAACAGCATGGATGTGGGTTTACACCCTGACAGCCTCGAGGGTAAGGCGCTGATCCAGTTTCTTACTAACGAGCAAATACCTTTTTTGGCGTTTCGAACCAGCGTGCCCGGAGTGGCCACCGGGCCACACATTCATGTTGGCAATGGCTCCCACCGAATGACCCGGCAGTGAATTTAACCACTCAAGCTCTTCCCTGGGACCGCGGGCGTCCCGCCCGCCTGCGTACCATAAATTCAACTTGTATGCTTGAGCGTATCGCACGCGGGCGGGCGGGACGCCCGCGGTCCCGGGAAGAGCTTGACGCTGTCTCGCTCACGTTCACTCCCCACCACAACTGCTCGCGAGTGAGCAGCGGATCGCGCCGGCAATCACCAACCCAAAACTCAGTAGTCACCTTCCTTCGCAGCTTAAACATTTTTTAACTCCCAGTTCTGTAAGCACTTGATTGCGAGCGATCGTTCCCGCCGTATACAAGTTTACGGATCAAGAATTCTCTGGCCCGCTCTTTGCACAAGGTTGCTGCACAACACTTGCGCGCGCTCGTAGCGTTTCAGTTCCCTTCTTCGCGAAAGGAACGGGCCACGTTTGTGGAAGGGCACCTGTTTTCGGATTGTTCCTCAGGTGCAACCGGAATTTACGAACCCAGGGTAAAAGCTGACAAAGGCTTAGTTTTAGTTTCCTTTCGCGTGCGGGAATCGCATCTCAAATTCTTAGAGCGATTCTGCGACAAGGCACACTTTTTAGAGCCCGTCTTCCCCCAGGTTCAACCTTTCATGTTTGCGTGAACATGAAAGCGCGAACTTTTGACTGACATCTTTTCCGATCTTCAGCTGGAGATGCGGGAGAGGTGACTAAGTTTTTTTCCGTCTGGCAGGCTGATCACTTGTCAGCAAAATATCTCAGGAGTTTCCCAATGCGAATGTCCCCCGACCTCGTCGTCTCTTCGGTTCGTTCATTGCTCGCCCAGACAATCAGGCTGAAAAATAAACCAGTGCGATCGCTCGCACTGTTGGTCCTGATTGCTGTGTCTGCGACGGCTTTGGCCGCAACGTCTTCCTCGGCCCAGATGCTTTTTGGCAAAGCCTCGGCAATGGTAGGCCTCCGATCGGCCCCGGCGCCGGCGCCTTCGGCCATTAAAGCTGCACCGGTGAATGGGACGCTGATGTCGCCAAACGCACCGCTGCCCCCGAGCGACACCATGTTGGTTGAACGGCGTGGGCATACAGCCACCAGACTTTCTAACGGCAGCGTTTTGATTGCTGGTGGGGAAAACTCGAGCGGGCCATTGAATGAAGGTGAGATATACGATCCGGCTTCGGCAAGCTTCTCAGTAACAGGGAACATGGGCGCGGCACGCGCCGATCACTCGGCAACTTTGTTGGCCGATGGACGCGTATTGATCGCCGGCGGACACGATGCGGCAGGAGCGCTAAATACAACAGAGATTTTCGACCCGACGACGGGTGGGTTTGCATCCGGTCCGGCAATGAGCGTCGCGCGTGCAGGTCACAGCGCGACGCTTTTTGCTGATGGTCGTGTTTTCGTCGCGGGCGGCGATGCAGATGGCAGTGCAGAGATCTTTGATCCCTCGACCGGCACCTTCAGCGCCGCTGGCGCAAACATGAACGTTGCTCGATCAATGCATTCTGCTGCGCTGCTTGCGGATGGGAGAGTGTTGCTCGTGGGCGGCCGCAACGCCTCGGGTGACGCTCTCTCATCAGGCGAGATCTTCGACACGCCTGCGGCCAGCTTTTCAACCGTGGATAGCACACTGAGGGTTGCGCGCGTTCGCGCGCACCTGCGCGTCTTGTTTGACGGCAAGGTCCAGATCATCGGCGGCAGCAACGATGGCTCGATGGAGAACTACGATCCTCTCTACGGAGCCTTCGGCGCGTACGCGCACGTGATTCCCGAATCAGATACATGTGCCGGACTCCCGGCCCAGGTTCTTGCGTCACAAACCCGCGCCGCACTGTTCTACAACGGCCAGAGCGATCCCTTGTTTGATCGCACCGGACAGACGATCACGGAAATGAGTGGCCAGGCACTCGTGCTTGGCGGCGCTAACAGCGCCGGAACCGTACTCAGTTCCTCTTCAGTAGTGGGCAGTTCATCGGCTGCGATTACAACGGACAAGATGGACTACGCTCCAGGCGAAACAGCGGCGATCACCGGCCGCGGCTTCCAGCCCGGCGAGACTGTGCGCGTGAAGATTCACGAAGATCCGCACACGCCTCAGGAAAGAGGCTTCGACGCTGTCGCGGATGCTGACGGCAACTTTAGTGGCGAGTATCTGGTGATGGATTACGATTTGGATATGAAGTTTGTAGTGGGCGCGAGAGGCTTGACTTCGGGTGCGGTTGCGCAGACATCGTTTACTGATAGCCGCACGATAAACTCTGTGACTTTGAATGGTGGAACGAGTGTAAGCGTCAGTCCCGGAGCGAGCATTACCGCAGTTGTAAACGTGACGACAACTGGATCGGGGGCCAACACTAGATGGCGGTCTACTGGCTGGAGCATTGGAACAACTGCTCCTGGCCCTGTCACGTGCGTTGACCACACAAACCATGATGTCAACGGCACCTTTGCCGAGACCTTTAGCATTACCGCTCCGACCGTGGCCGGTGCGTATAACGCATACTTCATCGCGTACGACAACGACGCCTGTAGCTCAGGCGCCAGCACCACTTTTACACTAACTAATCCGCCGAATGGCGTCACGGTCAACCCGGGGACATTGGCCGGTTTTGCGGTCACGAATACCAGCGATGCTAACATCGGCACACAGACAGCCGGGACGCCTTTCAACATCAAGGTCAGGGCGGTAGACAGCTTTGGCAATACAGTTACCAGTTTCACTGGTGGCTCAGACAAGGTCATGATTTCTTCGACCGGCACCCTGTCAGCAGGCAGTGGTGTCACCGCTGGGTTTTCCAGTGGCATCCTGGCGTCGCACAGCGTGACGATTTCCAATACCGGAAACTTCACCATTACCGCGACGAAGAACCCCGGTGGACCCGAAACCGGAACCAGTAATCTATTCACAGTCAACGCACCGGCGGTTGTTGCTACTACCACGACGGTGACATCTTCTGCGAATCCTTCAGTGTTTAATCAGTCGGTGTCATTCACGGCCACCGTGTCGCGTGCGTCTGGCTCGCCTTCACCCGTTGGCACCGTCCAGTTCAAGATCGACGGAGTCAATTTAGGAACTCCTGTGACGCTATCGAGCGTCAACGCAACAACCTCCAGCGCAACGAGCATAGCAACAACTACAATGGCGGTGGGCACGCGTGTAATTACCGCCGACTACGCTCCTGGCGCCGGATTCAGCGCGAGCACCGGTACACTTTCAGGCGGTCAAGTTGTCAATAAGGCCAACCAGACGATTACCTTTGGTGCGCTGGCTAATAAGACCTACGGCGACGCTGACTTTGGCGTCAGTGCCACAGCCTCATCAGGCTTGGCGGTAAGTTTCAGCAGTCAGACACTTAGTACTTGTACGGTCTCCGGCAGCACGGTTCATATTGTTGCTGCTGGTCCATGCACTATTCGTGCATCGCAGGCTGGTGATGGTAACTACAACGCCGCGCCGAATGTCGATCAATCGTTCACGATCAACAAAGCGAATGCGACGGTCGTGGTCACGCCCTACAACGTGACCTACGACGCCGCTTCGCACACGGCGGCGGTCACTTCAATCACCGGCGTGAACGGCGAGACAGGAGCCACGGTCGGCACCGTCGACGTGAGCAACACCACGCATACAAACGCCGGCACCTACTCCAGTGATAGCTGGAGCTTTACCGGTACTGCAAACTACAACAACATTGCCGCGACCACTATTACCGACACCATCAGCAAAGCGAACGCGACGGTCGTGGTCACGCCTTACAGCGTTACCTACGACGGCAATCCTCACTCGGCGGCGGTCACCTCGATCACCGGCGTGGCCGGCCAGACAGGAGCCACGGTCGGCACCGTCGACGTGAGCAACACCACGCATACAAACGCCGGCACCTACCCTAGTGATAGCTGGAGCTTTACCGGTACTGCGAACTACAACAACATTGCCGCGACCACTATCACCGACACCATCAGCAAAGCGAATGCGACGGTCGTGGTCACGCCCTACAGCGTTACCTACGACGGCAATCCGCACTCAGCGGCCGTCACCTCGATCACCGGCGTGGCTGGCCAGACAGGGGCCACCGTGGGCACGGTCGATG
>Ga0134126_10011686_pt1 | contig 11086 bp, 9 predicted proteins | sample KB31752_FD_96881 | JGI IMG/M metagenome (GOLD analysis project Ga0134126, IMG submission 96881) | Terrestrial soil microbial communities with excess Nitrogen fertilizer from Kellogg Biological Station, Michigan, USA - KB3-175-2 | ecosystem: Environmental > Terrestrial > Soil > Unclassified ... | reverse complement strand
GTTGAACCCGGAATTGCAGAGGTTCTGGTGGCCGGTCGAGCAGTACCGGCAGGTCCCACAGCTGGGGATGAAGCTGCAGACGACGTGGTCGCCGGAGGCCACCTTGGTGACCCCGGGACCGACCGACTCGACCACGCCGGCCGCCTCGTGGCCACCCACCATGGGGAAACGGACGGGGGTCTCCCCCTCCATGACGCCGAGGTCGGAGTGGCAGAGGCCGGCCGCCGCCACCTTGATCCGGACCTCTCCCGCCTTCGGGTCGTCGACGTCGAGCTCGACGACCTCGAACGGCTGGCCGGTCGCCGTCAGCACCGCGGCACGGGTCTTCACGGTTCGCCTCTCCTCACGGGTCGGGGCCTCACGGGTCGGGGCCTCACAGGCCGGGAATGGAGATGAACACGTTCTTCACCTGCAGGTACTCGAGCAGGCCGGCCTCGCCGCCCTCCCGGCCGTAGCCACTGGTCTTCATGCCCCCGAGGGGTGCCGCCGGCGGGGCCTGGTCGAAGCCGTTGACGTGGACCTTCCCGGCGCACAGGCGGGCGGCCAGCCGGTGGGCCCGGGAGAGGTCGGCGGTGTTGACGTAGGCGGCCAGGCCGTAGTCGGTGCCGTTGGCCACCCGCACCGCCTCGTCCTCGCTGTCGAACGGCAACACCGACAGCACCGGGCCGAAGATCTCCTCTTGGGCGATCCGGCTGCGGTGGTCCACCCCGGCGAACACGGTGGGCTCCACGAACCAGCCGTCGGCCAGGTCACCGCCGACCCGGCCCCCGCCGGTGAGCAGCTCGCCGCTGCCCTGTCGGCGGGCCTCGTCGATGATCCCGAGGATCCGCTGGCAGGCGGCCTCGGTGACCACCGGGCCGACCGCCGTGGCCTCGTCCAACGGGTCCCCGACCGGAGCGGTCGTCATGATCCGGACCAGCCGGTCGAGCACGTCGTCGTAGATCGGCCGCTCCACCAGCAGCCGGGTCGGGCAGGCGCAACCCTGCCCGGACATGGCGATGGCCCCGCCGACGGCGGCGAACCCGACGGCGGCGTCCAGGTCGGCGTCGGCGAACAGCAGGTTGGCCGACTTCCCGCCCAGTTCCAGGGCCACCGGCTTGACGTGCTCGGCGGCCAGCGCGGCCACCTTCCGGCCGGTGGCGATGCCGCCGGTGAAGCTGACCTTGGCCACGTCGGTGTGCTCGACCAGCCGTGCCCCCGCCACGGGACCGCCCGGCACCACGTTCAGCACCCCCAGCGGTAGGCCGGCGTCGAGGGCCAGCTCGGCGAACCGGGCGATCGAGAACGGGGCCAGCTCCGACGGCTTCAGCACCAGGCAGTTGCCGGCGGCCAGGGCGGCGGCCACCTTGAAGGCCAGGATGGTCAGCGGGGCGTTCCACGGCAGGATCAGCCCGACCACCCCGTAGGGCTCCAAGAGGGTGTAGTCCAGGCCGCTGGCCGGGAACGGCGACAGCACCTCGCCGCGGATCTTGTCGGCCCAGCCGGCGTAGTACCCGAACCAGTTGGCGGCCAGCTCGGCGGACCCGCCGGTGTACATCCGCGGCACCCCGCTCTCCAGGGTCTGGATGACCTCGAGCTCCGCGGCGTGGTCGAGCAGGGACTGCTCTATCCGGCCGAGCAACCGCCGACGGTCGGCCACCGAGGTGGCCCGCCACCCGGGGCCGGCGGCCACCGCCGCGGCCACCGCCGCATCGGTCTCGGCCAATCCGGCATAGGCCACCTTGGCCTGGGCCAACCCGGTCGTGGCGGAGACGTGGTCGTGGACGCCTCCCGACGTATCACGGAGCCAGTGCTCCCCGATCAGCACACCGGTGTCCCTGAGCCCGACCGCGTTCGTCATCCCACCCCCGTTGCCGTGCCCTGCCGTGACCCGCCGTGCTCTGCCGTGCAGTTGTCGGGCTGAGCCCACCGCCGATCCTCGGCCTGGTTATAAACCTAACGTTTGGTCGATAAATGGTCAACCGGAGTCGGGGAGACCGGAGCTCGTCGCCGGGCACCGACATTGGGACTACTAGCATCACCTCGGCGGCATCCGGCAACGGCCTTCTCCGCCCACCGTCTCCCGACGGCCCACCGCTCGACCGATGCCCCGAACCGCTTCTCGCACCAGCTACCAGGTCACCTTCGCCGTCCTGGTGATCGGCGCCATGGCCTACGCCATGCTCCAGTCACTGGTGGTCCCCGCGCTGCCGACCATCCAGCACGACTTCCACACCTCGCAGAACACCGTCACCTGGGTGTTGACCGCCTACCTGCTGTCGGCGTCGGTGTTCACCCCCATCCTGGGACGCATCGGGGACATGGCCGGGAAGGAACGGCTGCTGGTCGTCACCCTGTTGGCCCTGGCCGTGGGTTCGGTGCTGGCCGGTCTCGCCCACTCGATCGTCGTCCTCATCGTCGCCCGGGTGATCCAGGGGATCGGCGGCGCCGTCCTCCCGCTCTCCTTCGGGATCATCCGGGACGAGTTCCCCCAGCCCCGGGTGGCCGGGGCGGTCGGCTTCATCGCCGCCGTCATCGCCGTCGGGGCCGGCCTGGCCATCGTCCTCGCCGGGCCGATCGTCGAGCACCTCGGGGTCCACTGGCTGTTCTGGATCCCGCTGATGGTGTCGGTGGTCGGATTGGTGCTGGCCTACTTCTTCGTCCCCGAGTCGCCGATCCGCACGCCCGGCGGGGTGAGCTGGCTGGCCGCCGTCCTGCTGTCGGGGTGGCTGGTCGCCCTGCTGGTGGGGGTCAGCGAGGCCCCGGTGTGGGGGTGGGGGTCCGTCAAGGTCCTCGGGCTGATCGCCCTGGCCGTCGTCCTCGTCATCGCCTGGATCTGGGCCGAGCTGCGGGCCCGGTCCCCGCTGGTCGACATGCGGATGATGCGGGTGACGGCGGTATGGACCAACAACCTGGTGGCTCTCTTGTTCGGGGTGGGGATGTACTCGTTCATGACCTTCCTCCCCGAGCTCCTGCAGACCCCGACCTCGTCGGGGTACGGGCTCGGCGCCAGCGTCACCCAGTCGGGGCTCTACCTGCTCCCGCTCACCGTGACCATGTTCGTGGGCGGCCTGTTCACCGGGAAGATCGCCGACACCATCGGGTCGAAGGCCGCGGTGGTACTCGGGTCCGTCGCCTCGGCGGCGTCCTTCTTCATGGTGGCGTTCGCCCACGACCAGCCCTGGGAGATCTACCTGGCCAGCACCCTGTTGGGCATCGGTCTCGGGTTCGCCTACGCCGCCATGTCCAGCCTGATCGTCGAGGCGGTGCCCCCCGCCCAGACCGGGGTGGCGAGCGGAATGAACGCCAACATCCGGACCATCGGCGGGGCCATCGGTGCCGCCGTCATGGCCAGCATCGTGACGTCCTCGCTGGAGAAGTCCGGCATCCCGGTCGAGTCCGGCTACACCTGGGGCTTCACCTTCTTGGGCATCGTGGGGTTGGTGGCGGCCGGAGCCGCCCTGTTCATCCCAGCCGGCAAGCCCGAGGGTGCAGACGGCCACGACCACCACCTCGACCACGGCGAGCTGGCCATCCTGGCCGGCGGAACCGTCACCGAAGGCTGACGCCTGCGGCCCGTCACCGACGGCTGACGCCTGCGGTCTGACGCCTGCGGTCTGACGCCTGCGGGGGAGCCCGTGGCGGTGGCCGGAGTGCTCCCGGTCGGCCGGACCTAGTTTGGGGCCGGACACAAGGAGGAGCACATGGTCATCGTCGGCGGCACATTCCAGGTCGATCCCGAGTTGCGGGAGGCCTTCATCGAGGGCCGAGTCGCATCGATGCGGACGTCCCGAGCGGAAGCGGGATGCCTCGAGTACGTCCTCGGCGCCGACCCCGTCGATGCCGGCCGGGTGGTCCTCTTCGAGCGGTGGGCCAGCCAAGAGCACCTGGACGCGCATATCTCCGCCTTGCGGGCCCGTGCGGCCGATGGCGCCGACGTCCAGCCGAAGGCGGTGACGATCAGGGCCTACGACGTCACGGGCGAACGCCCGCTGATGTAGTCCTGCGGCCTTATCAGCCGGTCGAGCAGTCTCGACTGGACGCGTTGGGCGGCCGGTCAGTGCAGCCCGAGGACCGTCACCAGACTGTCGTCGATCCCCCACATCTCCTCGGGGCTGGTCAGGGCCACGTGGTCTCCGAGACGGTTGACGTCGACGGCGCCGACCTGTTCGACCAACACCTTCGTGATCTCGCCTTCGATCACCACTTCCGGTCGGAAGCTGGCAGGCCGCGCACTGCGAGACGTGGGCGCGATCAGGACGACCGAGCGGGGCAGGAGGGCGTCTGACTGCACCACGACGCCGAAGCGTCGGCCCTGTTGTTCATGGCCGGATCGTTTGGGCGGACGCAGTTCGTAGACGTCACCCCTCTGCACGAAGGCTCTCCATGAGCGACGCCACCTCCAGCATCTCGCGCCGATCCGCCTCGTCGGCTTCGAGTGCTGCGGCCTCGACCCGGAGCGCCTCACGACGCCGGAGCGCCGCAGCGGCGTCGAGGATGGATCTGCGTATCGCCTCCGACCGGCTCATCCCGGAGGCCTCCAGCATTCGAAGCGCCCGTTGCACCTCGTCATCCAGCCGAACAGACACCGCTTGGGTCATGGCCACATCGTATCACGAAACGTCATACAAGCGGGTTGGTGGAGGCGATGGGACTTGAACCCACGAACCTCCTGACTGCCAGTCAGGCGCTCTACCAGCTGAGCTACGCCCCCGTGGGTGAGGGTTCACCTTATCAGGCGGCCCATGCCCCCTCGGCCAAGGCCGGCCGGCGATACTGACCTGCCGTGCCACCCGGCCCGTCATCGCCGCTCCCCCCGTCGACGTCCACTCGCCGGCCCCACCCCCGGTTGACGCTGGTGGCGATGTCGCTCGCCCAGGGGATGATCCTCCTCGACGTCACCATCGTGGACGTGGCACTGCCGTCCATCCAGCGGGGGCTGCACATGTCGGCGGCGCGGCTGGAATGGGTGGTCAGTGCCTACGCCCTTGCCCTGGCGGCCCTCATCCCGCTGGGCGGGGCACTGGGGGACCGGTTCGGTCGGCGGAAATGCTTCATGGTGGGCATGGCGGTGTTCACCGTGGGGTCGGCCGGCTGTGCCCTGTCGACGGTCGACGTCGGGCTGATCGCCTTTCGGGCGGTGCAGGGGGTGGGCGGCGCGGTGATGTCGGCGCTGACGCTGTCCATCCTGGTGGAGGCCACCCCGGAGGAGAAGCGGCCGTCGGCCATCGGCACCTGGGCGGCTATCGCCGGGGTGGGGTTCATGGTGGGGCCGCTCGTCGGCGGGCTGCTGCTCAGCGGGTTCGGGTGGTCGTCGGTGTTCTGGGTGAACGTCCCGTTGGGTGTCGGCGGCCTGGGGCTGACGCTGTGGGCGGTGACCGAGTCGAAGGACCCGTCGGGCCGGCACCTCGACCCGTTGGGGGCGTTGTTGGCGTCGCTGGGACTGTTCCTGGTGACGTTCGGCCTGGTGGAGTCGGCGGACCGTGGGTGGGCGGCGGCGGTGGTGCTCGGCAGCCTGGCGGCCGGGGTGGTGGTGCTGGCCGGGTTCTTCTGGTGGCAGCACCGCACGCCGACGCCGATGGTGCCGCCGGCCATGCTGCGGCAGCACCGGTTCGCCACCGGCAACGTGGTCCTCCTGGTGGCCTTCCTGGCGCTGACCGGCATGTTCTTCTTCGTCACCCTGTACTTCCAGAACGTCCTCGGCTGGTCGGCGCTGCGGACCGGGGTGTCGTGGATCGCGCTGGGGGTGCCGTTCCTGGTGGTGGCCCAGTCCAGCGGGAAGGTGACCCGGCGGGTGTCGCCGGGGGTGGCGGTGGCGGTGGGTTGTGCGGTGGCCGCCGCCGGGATCGTCGGGCTGTCGTTCCTCTCCGACGGCCTGCCCGTCGTGGCGGTGGAGGCGTGCTACGTGGGCATCGCCGTCGGCTTCGGCTTGCTGTCCCCGGTGGCGTCCGCGGTGGTGATGTCGTCGGTCGAAGGGGCGGCGTCGGGGATCGCTTCGGGCATCTTGAACACCAGCCGGCAGATCGGGACGTCGGTGGGGTTGGCGGTGCTGGGGTCGATAGGGGTGACCGTGGCGGTCCGCCAGTGGCATGCCGCCCTGGACGGCCTGGCGTCGCCGGCCGACCGGGCGGCCGGGTCGGCCTGGTCGACCGAGGTGGCCAGTGGGCAGACCACCGCGGTCGCCCACCGGCTGGGCCCGTCGGCGGCGGGGTGGGCGGTGCAGGCGTTCGGCGACGGGCTCCAGGTCGCCCTGTTGGTCGGGGCGGGTTTCCTCTTGGCCGGCGGGGTCCTGGCCTTCGTGGTCCTGCGTCGTCCGGCCCGGCCGGTCCCCCATCCGGCCGTCCGGTCGCCGCAGGTCTGACGGCCCCACCCTGAAGGGGTGCTGGGCCACCGGCAGTAGCATCCGACCCCATGGCACGGGCCTATGACGTCGAGGAGATCGAGCAGAAGTGGCAGCAGCGGTGGGCTGACGACGGGACCTACCAGGTCGACAACGACGACCCCCGGCCGAAGTTCTACGCCTTGTGCATGTACCCGTACCCGTCGGGACCGGCCCACCAGGGGCACGTCCGGAACTACACCTTCGGCGACCTGGTGGTCCGCTACCAGACCATGCAGGGGAAGGCGGTGCTGTCGCCGCTCGGTTTCGACTCCTTCGGGCTCCCGGCGGAGAATGCCGCCATCCGCACCGGCACCCACCCCCGGGTGTTCACCGAGGACCGGATGGCGCAGCTGAAGGCGTCGGTGACCCGCCTGGGCGCCGTCTACGACTGGCGGCGGGAGGTGCACAGCCACGACCCGGCGTACATCCGGTGGAACCAGGTCATCTTCTTGAAGTTGCTGGAGGCCGGCCTGGCCTACCGGGCGAACGCCCCGGTGAACTGGTGCCCGGGGTGCCAGACGGTGCTGGCCAACGAGCAGGTGCTGGCCGACGGCACCTGCGAGCGGTCCGGCGACGTGGTGATGGTCCGAGACCTGGAGCAGTGGTTCTTCAAGATCACCGACTACGCCGACGAGCTGCTGGACGGCCTGGCCGATCTGGAGTGGCCGGAGCGGGTGAAGACGATGCAGCGGAACTGGATCGGCCGGTCCGAGGGGGCCGAGGTGGACCTGCCGATCGTCGGCTCCGACCCCGCCGCCGCCAACCCGACCACCGCCGACGGCCGGCAGGAGACCCTCCGGGTGTTCACCACCCGGCCGGACACCGGGTTCGGGATGACGTACGCGGTGCTGGCCCCGGAGCACCCGATGGTGGACCGGCTGACCACCCCGGATCAGGCGGAGACGGTGGCGGCGCTGCGCGAGGCGGCGGCGCTGGAGACCGAGATCGAGCGGACGGCGTCGGCGGAGGGGGGGAGGGCGCTGGACAAGCGGGGGGCGTTCACCGGCAGCTACGTCCAGAACCCGTTCACCGGCGAGGCCATCCCGGTGTACGTGGCCGACTACGTGCTGATGGGGTACGGCACCGGGGCGATCATGGCGGTGCCGGCGGAGGACGAGCGGGACTGGGCGTTCGCCAAGGTGTACGACCTGCCGGTGGTCCGGACGGTGCGGCCGCCGGACGGGTGGGACGAGAACGGCGGCGGGGCGTACACGGGGGAGGGGGACAAGATCAACAGCGGGTTCCTCGACGGCCTGGACATCCCCACCGCCAAGGCGAAGGCCATCGAGTTCCTGGAGGGCAAGGGCCTCGGCACCAAGAAGGTGAACTACCGGCTGCGGGACTGGCTGGTGTCGCGGCAGCGGTTCTGGGGGTGCCCGATCCCGGTGGTGCACTGCCCGGAGCACGGGATGGTGCCGGTGCCGGAGGACCAGCTGCCGGTGCTGGCGCCGGACGACGTGCAGTTCGAGCCGACCGGCAAGTCGCCGCTGGCGTCGCACCAGGGGTTCTTGAAGACCACCTGCCCGATCGACGGTGGGCCGGCGGAGCGGGAGACCGACACGATGGACACCTTCGTGGACTCCAGTTGGTACTTCCTACGGTTCTGCGACCCGTTCACCCCGGACCGCCCCTTCGACCCGGCGGCGGCCGATCACTGGATGCCGGTGGACCAGTACATCGGCGGCATCGAGCACGCCATCCTCCACCTGCTGTACGCCCGGTTCTACACCCGGGCGCTCGTCGACGTGGGCCTGGCCCCGGGGGTGCCCCGGGAGCCGTTCCAGCGGCTGTTCACCCAGGGGATGATCCGGATGGACGGCACCAAGATGTCGAAGTCGAAAGGCAACCTGGTGGCCCCGGAGCGGTACTACGAGACCGTCGGGGCCGACGGGCTGCGGCTGTTCCACCTGTTCGTCGGCCCACCGGCCGACGACTTCGACTGGACCGAGCAGACCGATTCGGTGATCGAGGGCTGCGGCCGGTTCCTCGACCGGTACTGGCGGCTGGCTGAGTTGGCGGAGCAGTCGGCGGCGGACGGGACCGATCGGACGGGGGAGCTGTCGGACGACGACGTCGACGTCCGCCGGACGACGCACCGGACCATCGAGCAGGTCTCCGGTGACCTGGAGCGGTGGTCCTACAACACCGCGGTGGCCCACTGCATGGAGCTGGTGAACCTGCTGCAGCGCTACACCCGGACTGGTGGTCCAGGCGGCACAGGCCCCGGAGCTCATCGCGATGTCCTCGGTGAGGCCGTCGACGCCCTCACCCTCCTGCTGGCCCCGATGGCCCCCCATTTGACGGCGGAGGTCTGGGAACGTCGGCACCCGGGCGAGCCGTCGGTGCACGCCCAGCGGTGGCCGTCGTTCGACTCGGCGTTGGTGGCCGAGGACACCGTGACGATGGTGGTGCAGGTCAACGGGAAGGTGAGGGAACGCCTCGAGGTGCCCCCGTCCATCGGCGAGGACGAGGCCCGGGCGGCGGCGCTGGCCACCCCCAAGGTGCAGGAGGCCCTGGCCGGGGCCGAACCGAAGCGGGTGATCGCCCGGCCGCCCCGCCTGGTCAACGTGGTGGTCTGATCCGCTTCTGGGTGACTCATTAAAATATGTCTGTAAGTCCTACAGGCATCGTATAATGAGTTGGTGAAACGTTCCCGTCCGTACTCGCCGATGACGGTGGAGGCCATGGCACTCCTGGGAGCAAACGTCCGGGTGGCCCGCGAAGAGCGTCGGTGGACGTTGCGGGAGCTGGCGGAGCGCGTCGGCGTGACGACCGTGACGCTGGCCAAGGTCGAGCGGGGGGACCCGACGGTCGCCCTCGGCATCGCCTTCGAAGCGGCGGCCCTGGTCGGCGTTCCGCTCTTTTCCGACGACCGGGACCGCCGCCGGATCGAGGCGGCGCGGCTCGACGACCGCCTGGCGGTGCTACCCAAGGCCGTCCGCCAGCCCCGGGCCTTCCGCGATGACTTCTGAGCCGGACGAGGCCTACGTGTGGGTGTGGCTGCCGCACCACGACCAGCCGGTGGTCGCCGGACGCCTTCAGCCGGCCGGCCGGGTGCTCACGTTCACGTACGGCCAGAGCTACCTGGCCCGCGACGATGCGATCCCGTTGTACCTCCCGGAGTTGCCGCTGGGGCGAGGGCCGATCCCGCCGCGGGTCGGAACGGTGGCCGGCTGCCTCGCCGATGCCGGGCCCGATGCCTGGGGTGTACGGGTGATCCTTGCTCGGTTGGTCGGTGACGGCGCCGCCGACGTCGACCAGTTGAGCACCCTCACCTACCTCCTGGAGTCGGGTTCGGATCGCATCGGCGCCCTGGACTTCCAGGTCTCACCGACGACCTACGTGCCCCGAGCCATCGACCACCCCAGCCTGGAGGAGCTCGTCGAGGCCGCCGACCGCCTTGACCGGGGACTGCCGCTCTCGGCCGAGCTGGCCCAGGCTTTGCTCCACGGCACCTCGGTCGGCGGCGCACGCCCGAAGGCGCTGCTCGAGTGGGATGGCCGCCCGATGATCGCCAAGTTCTCTTCCACCACCGACACCTATCCCGTGGTCAAGGGGGAGTTCCTCTCGATGGAGCTGGCCCGTCGCGCCGGCCTCGACGTCGCCCGGGTCGAGCTGACCCAGGCGGTGGGAAAGGACGTCCTCCTCGTCGACCGGTTCGACCGGGCCGAGGGCGGTCGACGCGCCGTGGTGTCGGCGCTGACCATCCTCGAGCTCGACGAGATGACCGGGCGGTATGCCAGCTACGCGGCCCTGGCCGATGTGGTCCGGGCCCGGTTCGTCGATGCGGATCGGACCCTTCGGGAGTTGTTCGCCCGCATCGTGTTCAACGTGCTGACCGGCAACACCGACGATCACGCCCGCAACCATGCGGCCTTCTGGGATGGCGAGCTCCTGAGGATGACGCCGGCCTACGACATCTGTCCGCAGCTGCGTTCGGGGGGAGAGGCCGAGCAGAGCATGGCCATCGGCCGCGACGGCTGGCGCTACAGCCAGGTTGCCGGGTGCGTCGACCGCGCCGGCACATACCACCTCTCGGAGACGGACGCCCGGGCTGTCGTCGATCGACAGATCGAGGTCATCAACGAGGCCTGGAACGAGGTCTGCGACCTGGCCGGGCTGGCGGCCCGGGAGCGTGCCGGATTCTGGGGGCGCCAGTACCTGAACCGCTATGCGCTCGAAGGTTGGTGATCGCCTCCGAGCTGGGCAGGGAGGCCGATGACGGGGTCAGTCGGTGAAGCCGGCCAGCATCTCGGCGTAGGTGCCGTCGTCCATCTTGTACGGGATGTAGAAGCTGAACCGGTCGATGAGGTCGCCATAGCGGTCCTTCACCCGGGCTCCGACGTCACCGGGGGCAGCGACGATGGCGAAGGCGTCGAGGATGTCGTCGTCGATGAGCTCCCCCATGGCAGCCCAGTCCCCGCGCTTCGACAGGGTGTTCAGCTCCGACTGGAGGTCGCCCCAGCCGTGGAGGTCGAGCACCGGCCGGTAGGCGGGGGTGGACCCGTAGAAGGCGACCTGTCCCTTGACGGCGGTGACGGCCTTGGCCATCTCTTCGTCGCCGTGCCCGGTGGCGATGAGGCCGGGGAACGACACGGTGAGGTCGCCCCGGTCCTTGCCGGCCTTGGCCGCGCCGGCCAGCAGGGCCGGCAGGCTGACGTCCCTGAGGTAGTCCTGGGTGGTGAACGGGTGGGCCAGCAGCCCGTCGCCGACCTCGCCGGCCAC
>Ga0134126_10011685_pt1 | contig 11086 bp, 10 predicted proteins | sample KB31752_FD_96881 | JGI IMG/M metagenome (GOLD analysis project Ga0134126, IMG submission 96881) | Terrestrial soil microbial communities with excess Nitrogen fertilizer from Kellogg Biological Station, Michigan, USA - KB3-175-2 | ecosystem: Environmental > Terrestrial > Soil > Unclassified ... | reverse complement strand
TCCAGTTCCTGGCGGCTCAGTGAGCCGCTTGCCAGGACGGCATCAGCCGACAGAACGGCTTTCAAGGCGCCAGGGCCATAGGCGCCGATGGCAGCGAAGGTGTTGGGCACCCTGCCCGCCACCTTGCGGATTTGCGCGTAGATTTCGGCGGTGGCCCCTGTAGCGCTTTCCGGGGCAGGCGTGTGCATGCGGGACATTGTGAAGTTCCTCAAGTGCGTGGTTGATCGGTAGGGACACGCTATGGCCCAAGGATGAGATTGTTAATGCCAGATCGTTTCGTTATCATGCTCAATCGTCTCACTGGAGACTGGCATGACGTCCGACTGGCTGAGCCGCCTTCTGGATACCGTCCCGGTTCAGGGACATCTCGACATCCGCTGCTTTTACGGGGCGCCGTGGCAGCTGCCGCAAGCAGCGGCTGAAGAAGGTGTGATCCCCTATCACATCGTGGTTGGAGGGTCGGCGGTGCTGGAGATGCGCGATGCGCCAGGCCCTGTCCGCTTGTCGGTAGGCGATATGCTGATACTGCCTCATGGCTCTGCACATCTGTTGCATGACGGCAGCGGGGCGCGGGGCAAGTCGGCGCGCACGCGATCGATCCAGAACTTGCTGATCAGTGAAAACACCGGCACGGGAGACAAGCTGGACATGCTGTGTGGCCGGTTTGTACTCCCGCCACCCCATGATCGGCTGCTGAAGAGCTATTTGCCGGCGCGTATTGTCGTGCGATCGGCTTCCGCGAGGGAGGGTGCATCGGCGCAGACCGCCGCCCAACTGACAAGCCTGGTCAATTTGATGCGAACCGAGTCTGCCGGAGAGAATCTCGGGGGGCGTGCACTCCTGAATGGCCTTTCAACTGCGATTTTCGCATTGGCCTTGCGCCAGGCAAGCGAAATGCCCGCGCCGCCGGTGGGACTGCTCGGGCTGGCCGCGCACCCTCGCCTTGTGCCGGCCCTGAATGCGATGCTGAACGAACCGGCTCGTGCTTGGACCATGCCGCAGCTTGCGCGTCTCTGCCACATGTCGAGAGCGACCTTGGCAAGGCAGTTCCAAGGGGCCCTGGGACAATCGGCAAGTCAACTGCTCACGGACATCCGAATGTCGATCGCCGCCAATGAACTCGCCAAGCCAGGCATGACGACCGGATCTGTCGCGGCAGATGTGGGCTATCAGTCCGAGGCCGCCTTTCAACGAGCGTTCAAGCTGAACATGGGAATCACGCCGGCCCAGTGGCGCCGTCGCAGCCGCCCCTCGTTCGCCTGAATGCTTGCGGATTCTCGGGGATCCGCGCCTGTGCGCGCCGGCCTGGCCGATCGGCGCCCGCGAAGTTCAATTCGCCTTCTGGTCGGTGATCGACAGAACCAGCGAGGAAACCCCGCCGCGCTCGTCCCGCGCCACCAGACTCAGGCAGCAAGGCAGCACACGGGATTCCTCCCGCGCCAGTTCCAGGAGATAGTTGAGCGCCTGCGCCTTCATCTCCTGCTCCGACGCAAAGTCGCCGGCCGCAACCGATTCCGGGATGGAATTATTCAGCACCTGAAAGGAATAGCGCATGGGTCACCTCCATGCGCATCAGGCTAGGCGACCCGGCATGTCCAGATGCTGAGCGCCGCCTTCATCCTGTGTTCATCTGGATATCACGCCGATCGCGGCATTCCGCGGTTAGGGGATGTTTTCCTCGGCAACCAGCGCAGCCAGCAGGGTCATCAGATACAGCTCGATCAGCGGCAGCAGCCAGGGCGACATGTGCGCGAGCAGAGCCCACCGCGCCCAAGGTCTCATTCACATTGGTGTGTTGGCTTCACCTTTGGGAAGCGTCCGTGCCCTAATTGTCACGAAGCCCTTCCAGCAACTCAGCTCAATTCAATTCTCTGGGGGCCGGCTCGTGCTGCAAGGCGCCGACCTTGTGCATCACCGAGCGCCAGATGTCATGCCCGGCATCATCGCCATCCAGCCGCGCCCGCTCGGCCCGAAGCGCGGCGTCAAATTGGGCCTGGGGGCCATGCAGACGGATCAAATGAGTGGCCACATGCCAGAAATCTCTTTCGTCCACGGATACACCTGCCTTGCGAGGGCCCGCCCAAGACAGGTCTAACGCGCGCCCCGCGCCTTCCGTTTCCGCGCCCACCGCTTTTCTTCGCGCGTTCAGGACCGCGGGCCGTAATGCGGGGCCGGCATTCCCACTTCCAGCGCGCCCAGATCCGGCGCCGCGCCGGTATAGGTGTCGGTGACATTGGGGATCACCATCCCCTTGTCCACCGGCGCCGAGCCGGGCTTGAGCCGGAAATCCATGTCCTTGGCGTCGTAGAGAAGCTGCGCCTTGCTGAAATCCTTGGCATCGAGCTGCTTCACATTCTCGAAAGCGTCGTAATCCACCAGGATGCTGTGCCGGTCCAGGCCCGTGCCGGCGCTGTAGTCGGCCAGGCTCGCATAGCGGCGCACCTGCAGGGTCTTTTGCCCGCGCCGTCCGGGCGGATCGAACAGGTCACGATAATCCTGCAGCGCCCCGTTCGCCGGCACATCCCATTCGAAGGCGTAAGGCTGTCCCGCATTGGGGCGAAAGCCGTTGTGATCGGACTCGCCATAGGACGTGAAACTGTTGACCGCCAGGATCGCCGGATTGGCGTTCTCTCCCAGGATCAGGTTGTTGAACAGATGCAGATTGCCGGTCGCGTTCCCTGCGAACTCGGTGAAGATGGTGTTGTTGATGAAGAAGACGCCCGGCGCCCCCGAGGTCATGCGCGCCGCCCCGAAGGGCGCGTTATAGGCGATGTTGCGCACCCAATAGACCGGCCCGCCGATGGAAGGCTGGTTGCAGAAGGGATGGGAGGCCGAATTGATCAGGATGTTGCGCAGCACCCGGATATTGTGCATCGAGCCGTCGATCTCGATCGAGTTGTCGTGCATGTTGGTGATGTAGTTGTTGTAGAAATCGACCGAGACGGTGCGCCGGTCCCAGTCCTTGCGCGGCGGATAGAGCGGGCCATGCACGGCATCCGAGCCGTCAGGATTGCCATAGGTCTCCACATCGATGCCGTCATGGAAATTGGCGACATAGTTGAACGCCACCACATGGCCCTGGCCATAGACGCGCACCGCCGTATAGGACTTCAAGGGCACGGGAAAGACCTGCCCGTCCACGCCATTGAACCGCAGCCAGTATTCGTCGTTGGTCCAGCCTTGAAGATGCTTGGGATCGTCGCGGCCCAGGAATGTGTTGTCGGCGATATAGAAGTCGCGGCTGCCCGACCAGCTGTCATTGACGCCGATATTGATGTTCTCGAACTTGCAGTGGCGCACCGTCAGCCCGGTGGTCCCGCCGATGAACTGCACCCCACCCTGGATGGCGATCTCGGTGTTGCGGAAGGTGATGCCCTCGAAATAATTGTATTTCGACTTGATCATGTTGAAGAGATTGAAATTGCCGCGCCCGTCGAAGATCACCTCGCCGTCGCCCGCGGCCTTGATCAGAATCGGCTTTTCCGCCGTGCCCTGCCCGAACAGGTAATAGGTGCCTTCCACCGGCCGGGTCGAGCTGATGCGGCTGTACATGTCCTGGTGGGATTCATAGACGCCGGCATGGACCAGCACCGTGTCGCCGGCCTGAACGCGCGGCCGGTCGGCCAGGGATTCATCCCCGCCTTGGCAGTGATAGTTGTAGCCGCAGTTCAGCCCCACATAGGAGTTCGGCTCCTTCGGACCTTTCCAGTCCACCGGATAGACATGGAAGACATGACCGCCCCCCGCCGGCCTGGGCTCGGCGCGGGTCTTGACCGTGGCGATGTGTGTGGCCTGGCCTTTCACGCCGTCGGGATCGGTCAGCACGAAACGCGCCTCGTAGGTCGTGTCCGGCTCCAGATCCAGGATCGAGCCGGCGAACATGTTGGGCACCTCCACATTGAAGATGTGATCGTCGGTCTTCTTGTTGCCCCAATAGATGCGCTCATGCTGCAGCCGCATCAGCGGCATGGCCGGCTTCCACTGGGCGTCACCTTTCTTGCGGTACGACACCACGACCTTGGCGTTGCGATTGTCGTCACCGGTGATCACCCATTCGAAGCCCAGGTTGATCAGGGTCGGCGCATCCACCAGGAACTCGCCCGCCGTCACGCCCTTCTGGGCCGGCTCCGCCTTGGCGTCAGCCTCCCCGGCCGCATGGGCAAGGCCCGGCACCAGCAACAGCAACAGCAACAGCAAACCCCAGACCTTCATGACCCCTCCGCCCGCTCTTCCCGTCCATGCCCCCCAGCTTGCCGGGGAATTCCCGCAAGGCAAGCCGCCGCCGCCGCCGCCGTCTCATCTCATGAAATACCACTGAAGAATGAGGGCCCTACCTGGCCCGCAAGGCATCGGCCACCGTCCAGCGCGCGGCCCGGATGGACGGCAGCAGGCCGCCCAGGAAAGCGACACCCAGCGCCCACAGGACCCCGATCCCGATCATGACGGGTGACACTGTCAAGACGAAAACATCCGAACCCAGGCCGCTCGGCACCCCGTCATACAGTGTCCACGCGATCCCCGCTCCGATCAGTCCGCCCGCGACCGACAGCGCCGCGGCTTCCAGCAGAACCGAAAGGGCGATCGGCAGGCCGCCATAACCCAGCGCCCGCAGGGTGGCGATCTCCAGGCCGCGGGATGCCACCGCCGCATACATGGTGTTGAAGCAGGCGAACAGCGCCCCGATCGCCAGGATGATCCCGACGCCATAGACGATCACATGCATGAAGGCGGCAAAATCGGCGCTTTCCTTGATGTTCCAGTCCGGCAGGCGCATCGCATCCACGGCCAATGCCGGATTGCGGGTCAGCGCCGCATGAAACGCGGCGAAGGCCGCGGGCGAACTGAGCCGCACCAGCACCGTGGTGTAAGCCTTGTGCCCGATCGTGGCCATCAGGCTCTGGGTATCGCCCACCAGCTGGCCTTCCAGCATATCGCCGGTGGCGAAGCTGCCGACGATGGGCCACTCCCCGTCGGGCAGGATCACCTTGTCACCCAGGGCCATGCCCTTGACCTGGAAACGCGCCCGGTTGCCGACGATCAGCTCATGGGTGCCCGGGCGGAACATGCGCCCCGCCACCAGATGAAATCTGGGCTGCAGCATCGCGCCCTTTTCCCCGAAGCCGCGCAGGATGATCCAGGTCCTGCCGTTGTTCTTCACCAGACGCGTCGGCACGGCCGCCATCAAGCCTGGATCGGCGATGGGCGAACCGTCCGCCGCCTTGGCGATGCCGGGCGCATCCATGACGATGCGCGCCTTGTCGCGCGCGATGGTACTGTTGATTTCCCACACCGTGCCGCGCGAGACCACGATCGCGTTGCGCGGATCGCCGACATTGAGATGGGCCTGATGCAAGCCCTCGGTCATGGAGAGCATGGAGAGCAGCACGCCGATGACGCAGGTCATCCCCGCCACGATGACCAGCGACTGCCAGAACCGCTGCCGCAGATTGCGGAAATTCAGAGTCGAGACGATGGCGATCTGGCGCAGCATCTTCTAGTGTCCCGATTCCGAAACTCGCATGATCTTTATATCAGGCTCCGGACGAATTTCGGTATTGAAGGACACTGGCAAATTATTGATTCCCAGTGTCGGTAGGTTTCGACGTTCGCCCCGCGTTCGATATCAATAATATGGCGAACTTCGAACCGCGAGACTAGGCGCGCCCCGACAGGGCCGAGGCGATATCCATCCGGCGCAGCCGCAAGGCCGGCAGCGCCGTGCTTCCCAGGACCAGGACACAGGCACTCGCTTCAGCCCACAGGAATACCGAGGGCGCCATGGTCGGCAAGGGAATGCCGAACGTGGGCGGCATCAGCAAAGGCAGTTGCTGCGCCAGCCAGGCCGCCGTCCCGACACCAAGAACGGCGCCCAACAGACACGGCAAGGCAGCCTCCACCGCCACCAGGCCGATCACGAGCAGATCGGAATAGCCGAATGTCTTGAGGGTGGCGAACTCGGCCAGCCGCTCGCGCACCGATTGGGCGATCACGGTGGCGGTGAGAAACAGGATCATCACCAGCCCCGCCAGGGTGATGTCGCGGGTCACCGCTTCCACATCCATGCCGCCGAAATTGTTGCTGATGGCAAAGCCCGTCGTTTCCGTCTGGCTGTAGGTGGGATTTGCGGAATTGGCGAACAGCCGGTCGACCTGCTCGGCCAGGGCCGTGGCGCGGGCCGGACTGGCGGCGACAAAATCCACCTCGCTGATCTTGCCCTGTTCGGCCAGCGGCCGCGACTTGTCGTAGAAATCATAGTTGCCGAAGATATAGCCGGCGGGCGCCTGGGAGATGTCCTCGCCCAGAGACACCACCTGGAAGCGCCAGTTCTTGGTTCCGTCAGCCCTGGTCGTCTCCGGCGAGACAACGGTGAAAAAGTCGCCGACTTTCTTGTGCAAGAGCGCTGCCTGCTTGCGGCTCATCACCACGGCGTTGCGCTGCTTCATCACCATCGCCCATTGCTCCGGCTTGATACCCCAGTCGGCATAGATGCGGCCATATTCGCCGTCGACCAAAAGCACGAAGACGCGATTTTTCGGGTCTGCGATATAGCCGGGAAGATAGTTCATGACGGTGCTGTCCGTGACGCCCGGCAAGCCTGCCACCCGCTTGCCCACGGCGATGGGAAAGGCGGCATTGTCGAAGCGCGTGCCGACCCACACCCGGTCGGCATGGGCGCGGCTCAGGACCATCTCCAGGGTCGCGTTCAGGCCGATCATCAACCCGAACAGGCTGAACGCGACGGTTACCGACAGGAAAACCAGGGCCGACCGCACCGGCTTTCGCCGCAGCGCCGCCCAGACCAGCGGAAAAAATCGCATCGCGCCCTCGCTTTTGGCATCCAGCTTGCCGCTGGATTGGCGCCAGACAAGGGCCCGGCATAAGCCCTTGATGCGTCTGGCCCCTCTGCGACAGTCCGATGACGAGATTACACGGCTTTTAGATGATGTCGCGCTTACCGGAATGCAGGGAGTCGGATAGACTCCCTCCATGACCTTCCATGTCAAGCTCTGGCATGTGCTGGCGACGGCGCTGCTGCTCGCCGAGATGCTGACGCAGATGCTGCGCAATCTTTTCTATCTGCATACCGATCTGACCGGGGATCTGGTCGGCATCGCGCTCGCCTCCTCGGCGCTGATCCTGTTCATCTGGCAGTTTCTCGCCCACCGGCGCTAGGCGCCCCACACGCCCCAAGATTGCGTGCAATTAATCTGACGGGAAATCACCGCAGGCGGCAGCCCGCTTGGCTTTGCACAACGGCGCGATAATCTCACGCGCATCGATCACCGGGGCTGGAAAACGATGCTGAGCCGTCTGCTTGCCGCGGCGCTTCTGGGCGCCGCCTCCACTGCGGTCGCCTTCACCACGGCAGAGGCGCAGCCCGCATCTTCCATCCGCGTCAAGCAGGTGCGTCAGCAGATCGTGGTGGGCGCCGACGGGCGCCACACCACCACCCTCACCAGCCAGGTGCAGGTGCTCACCGCCGCCTCCGCCAGCCAGTTCGGCCAGCTTCCGGTGCGCTATGACGGCTCGACCCAGGATGTGGAAGTGCTCGAGGGCTATACCCTGAAGCCCGACGGCCGAAAGCTGCCGGTCGATCCGGCCAATGTCATCACCCAGAAAGCGCCGCAGGCCAATGCCCTGATTCCGCTTTATTACGACGGCGAACAGAAGATCGTGATCTTCCCCGATGTCGAGGCCGGCGACACCCTGGTGATGACCACCAAGACCACCCAGAAGAATGTCCCCCTGCCCGGGCAATTCGCTTTCTCACATTATTTTTCGCGCGCGATAGAGGAGGACGACACCAGCTATTCCCTCACTGTGCCCAAATCCATGCATGTCAGCATATCCTCGAACGAAATGAAGCCGGATGTGTCGGCGAGCGGCGATGCCACCGTCTATCACTGGACCTTTTCCAACCCCACGCCCAAGGCGATGCCCGCCGCACTGGTGTCCGATCCCGATGCCGGCCCGCACTTCATGGTCTCCACTTTCAAGGACTATGACGCCTTTGCCCACGACTTCGCCGCGGTGATCCGGCCCAAGGTCGCGGTCACGCCGGAGATCCAGAAACAGGCCGATGCGATCACCGCCGGCATCACCGACAGAAAGCAGCAGGCCCGTGCCATCTATGAGTGGGTCAACCTGCATGTGCGCTATGTCGGGATCGAGTTCGGCACCGGCGCCGTCATTCCCCATGACGCCAACTGGACGCTGAACAACGCCTTCGGCGACTGCAAGGATCAGGCGGTGCTGTTCGCCAGCCTGCTGAAGGCCAGGAACATCCCCGCCGAGCTGGTGCTGATCCATGGCGGCAACCGCTACAAGCTCAGTGCCGTCCCGACCATAGCCGACTTCAATCACATGATCGTCTATCTGCCGGACTGGAAGATGTACGCCGACACCACGGTTCCGGGCACATCGTTCCAGACGCTGCCGGTCCCCGATTACAGCAAGCCGGTGGTGCATCTGGTCGAGACGGGCGCGGCGCAGCACAGGACGCCGGTGATCGGGCCCGACCTGATAAGCTCCAGCTACAAGGTCCATGCGGTGGAAGCCGGCGACGGTCATTTTGACGTGGACGTTTCGACCTCAGCGACCGGGCCATGGGCCGGCTCCTTGCGGCGGCTGATCACCGCACTGGAAGCAAGCGGCCCGGCGACGGCGGCCGGCGTCCTGCTCAAGCTGCACGGCTTTCCCCATGCCACCGGCAGCTTGACGGCTACAGCCAACAGCACGGCCTCGGGCACCGAGACCATCAACGGAACCTTCCACACGGCGGGCCGGATCAACGGCGGCAATGTGATCGCCCTGACGCGCGGCCTGACGCTTCTGAACCGCGCGGGCGACGGTCCCATCGGGCCCCTGGGCAACATCGCCATCACCGCCAGCGACGAGACCCCCTGCTACAGCGGCCGCCAGGTCGAAGACATCGATTTCGAATTCGCCGGCGACGACCATGTCGCGGCGATCCCCTCGGACACGCACATCCACACCGGCAACATCGCCTACGACACCAAGTGGACGGCTTCGGGCAAGACCGTCTCGTTGCACCGCGAGTTCGTGTCCAAAATCACCGAGCCGACCTGCACCGGCAAGATGCGCGAGGATGCGGCCGACGCCCTGGCCAAGATCCGTGCCGATTATGCGCAGCAGGCCCGGATCGAGCGGGCGGCGCCCAAGGCGGAGTGACCGGCCGATGGACCCGGGGCGGCCGGCGGGTCTAGACTTGGTGCTTAACCGGCGCTGCCATGAACCAAGATGTTCCCCTGGCGGACTTTGCCCATGGCCCCCGCAAAGGCGGCGCCAGCCCGTCCAGCCGCGTGGTCGCCGCCGTTCTGACCGCCGGGATTTACGCGCTTCTGTTCCTGGTCGCCCTCATCCCACCACCGCGCGCACCTGAGATCACCCTGTCCGAAACCACGGCTCTGCTGTTGCCGGATTCACCAGCGAAAACCGACCGTCCCGCACCGCCGCTCCTGCCGATGCTTTTGATCCGTCCCCATGTCGAAAGCGTCGCCCCGCCCGATTTCACGGTGGCCACCCTCACCCCGCCCTCGCCCGTTCCGCTTCCCGCCATCGCCCCGCTGTCGACGCCGCTTCTCGGCGGCATACCGTCTGGCGCCGGCGCCTCGGCGGGTTCGGCGAACGGCAGCATGGGCACCGGCGATGCCGCCTCCGGCTGCTTCGACGCGGCCTGGGCGCGCGCGGTCAGGGACCAGATCGGCCATTACTATCATTATCCGCGCGGCGCCCGGGGGGCGCGCGGCATCGTGATGATGCAGTTCACGGTGCATCGGAGCGGAAGAGTGGAAATGCTGAAGGTCGGCACCAGCTCCGGCAACAAATGGCTCGACCGCGAGGCCTATGACATGGTGCGCGAGGCAGCACCCCTGCCACAGGTCCCCGAGCGCATGCATGCCCGCCGCGTGAAGGCGCAAATGCCGATCAACTTCGGCGTCGAGGGCGCGATCTTTTCGCCCACACCCGACAGCTGCGAGTGACCTCAGCCAAGTTCCTGGGCGAGCCCGATCAGAAGCCCTTCCGGCCCGCGGATATAACAGAGCCGATACACGTCTTTGTATCGAACCACCTCACCGACCAGCTGCGCCCCGCGCTGCGCGAGCCTTGCCAGCGTCTCGTCGATATCGTCCACGGTGAACATGGCGCGCAGATAGCCGAGCGCGTTGACCGGGGCGGTGCGGTGGTCGGCGACGACAGCCGGCGCGAGAAACCGGGACAGTTCGAGCCGGCTGTGGCCATCCGGCGTGCGCATCATGGCAATCTCGACGCGCTGGTCGCCCAGGCCGGTGACACGCCCGGCCCATTCGCCCTCGATTGTGGCCCGTCCTTCGAGCGCAAGGCCGAGCTCGCGAAAGAAATCGATCGTCGCTTCGAGGTCCTCGACGACGATACCGATATTGTCCATTCGTTTGAGTGCCATGGATTCAGTCTAGAAGGTGTCGTGCAGGCCGTAAACGCATAAGGCCAGGACGAACCTAGCGCGCGCCGAGGCTTTTCTTCATTTCAAAGGCCATCTTGCCCCGCTGCTGTATCAGCGAGTCATGCGGATCGATGGCGTAGAGCGCGTGCAGATAGGCCTGATCGCTGGCCGACAGGCTGTCGGTTTTCAATGCCGCTTCACAGGGCGCGGTCAGATTGGCGATGCTGACGACCGGCTGGCAGACATCGAAAGCCGCGGTTTGCGCCAGGGCCAGCATGGTCACCTCATCGCTCAACGCCGCCAGCCTGATGCCGTTCACCTTGTCCAGATCCACCACGATCAGCGCATGCAGCAGCTCGCTGCGGCGCTCGTCACCCAGATGGCTGCCGCTCCACTGCTCCACGTGCGCATTGGGAAAATGAAACGGCCCAAGATAGATGCCGTCGGGATGCAGCTTGTCGTCGATATAGAAGCCGCCCCCCGCATCCACCGTCTGGGTCATGTACCAGGCCTGCACCGCATGGCCGACGGTGGCGAGCCGCTTTTCCTGCGCGACATCGTGATAGCCCAACAAGAAAGGCTTGGCGTCGCGCACTCCATCCAGCAAGGCTTGCGGGTTCCTGGTGAAGACGATGTCGATAT
>Ga0134126_10011682_pt1 | contig 11088 bp, 10 predicted proteins | sample KB31752_FD_96881 | JGI IMG/M metagenome (GOLD analysis project Ga0134126, IMG submission 96881) | Terrestrial soil microbial communities with excess Nitrogen fertilizer from Kellogg Biological Station, Michigan, USA - KB3-175-2 | ecosystem: Environmental > Terrestrial > Soil > Unclassified ... | reverse complement strand
TACTGCCGTATCTTGCGCACCCGCGCGCCCGTCATCGCGTCGGGCCCCGTATCGGCCAGCGTCACGCGCCAGTCGACCTCGTCGTGCGTCGTGTGATACTCGACGCCCCCGCACCGACCGAGTGTCACCGTGGCATCCCGCGTGTGCGCTTCGTAGTTCAGGAAAAAATTGCGAATGACCTCGCCCTTGTAGCCCAGGCACAGCACGAAGTCGCGATGGCCGAAATGGGCGTAGTATTTCATCACCCACCAGATCAGCGGGCGGTAGCCGATCTGCACCATCGGCTTGGGAATCGTATCGGAATAGTCGCGCAGCCGCATGCCCAGGCCGCCGCAGAACAAAACCACGCGCATCGTTCACCTCGCCGCTTGCACTACGGATAGACCCGTACTTCCGGGATCGGCACCACGAACTGGCCGCCCCAGCCGCGAATGAAGGCCATCTGCTTCATGATCTCGTCGCGCAGATTCCAAGGGAGGATCAGCAGGTAGTCGGGGCGCGTCTCGGCAATGCGCTCGGGCGGCAGCACGGGAATGTGCGTGCCGGGCAGGAAGCGCCCGTGCTTGTAAGGGTTGCGGTCGACCGTGTAGTCGAGGAAATCGTTGCGGATGCCGCAGTAGTTCAACAGCGTGTTGCCCTTGCCGGGCGCGCCGTAGCCCACCACCGACTTCCCGGCGCGCTTGACCCCGATGAGGAACTCGAGCAGGCGCCGCTTGGTCTCCTTCACCTTCTCGGCGAAGGCGGCGTAAGTGGCAATATCACGCAGGCCGGCCTCGTGCTCGCGCGCCACCAGCGCACCGACCGCCGGCAGCGTCGGCTGCGCCGCATTGTCGGCATGGCAGACGAAAAGCCTGAGCGACCCGCCATGCGACCACAGCTCCTCGACATCGAAGACGCGGAGCCCGTGCGCCGCCAGCATGCGCTCCGCCGCCATCAGCGAGAAATACCAGAAATGCTCGTGATAGATGGTGTCGAACTGGTTCTCCTCGATGAGGCGTAGCAGATGCGGGAACTCGAATGTCGCGACGCCACGCGGCCGCAGCAGGATCGGCACGCCCGCCAGGAAGTCGTTGAGATCGGGCACCTGGGCCAGCACGTTGTTGCCGATGATGAGATCGGCGAGGGTGCCGTGGCCGGCGAGCTCGCGCGCGGTCTCCTGCTTGAAGAAGCGCGTCAGCGTCGGCACGCCACGCGCTTCCGCCGCTTTGGCGACGTTCTCGGCCGGATCGATGCCGAGCACTGGATACCCCTGCTTCACGAAGTACTGCAGCAGGTAGCCGTCATTGCTGGCGAGCTCGACGATGCGCCCGTCGCGCGACAAGTCGAATCGCTTGATCGCCATATCGACATAGGCCCGCGCATGCGCCAGCCACGCCTCGGAATAGGCGGAGAAATACGCGTATTCGCGGAAGATGAGCTGCGGCGATACGTACTCCTTCACCTGGGCGAGGAAGCAGGTGCCGCACACCATGACCTTGAGCGGATAGAACGGCTCCATGGCGTCGACCTGGTCGGCGGCGAGGAAGCTCTCGCACAAGGGCGACATGCCGAGATCGACGAAATCATGCAGCCCGCCACCGCAGAAGCGGCAAGCATCGCGGCGATCCTTGCTCGCGACCGGAGAGGGCGGCGCCACCGACGCAGCGCCGAGCCCGGCGCCGTCGGGGCGCTCGACGGAGGACACGGTCGGAAGATCAAGGATCATGCTTTCCTCGCCAGAGAATCCACCGCGGCAGGGAACGCCTTTTCGCCGTAGATTGTTCCGCCGCCGGGCAAATGTCGCGTTCCGCGCGAGACCTATGCTGAAGGGCGAAGCTTTTCCGTTGCCGAGCCGCCTGGCGCATAGTCTCCTCAGTCTCCCAACCGCAGACGAGACCCGCCATGCCCGATGCCGACCAGTCCACCGTGACCAGCCTCGCCGCAGCGCTCGCGGCGGGACGCACGACCAGCCGGGCGCTGGTCGAGGAAGCGCTTTCCCGCATCGCCGATCCCGGCGGCGAGGGCCGCCGCTGTTTTGTGCGGGTCTATGGCGACACCGCCCGCAAGGCAGCCGACGCGCAGGATCGGCTGCGCGCCGCCGGATACGTCGCCTCGCCGCTCGCCGGCCTGCCGGTGTCGGTCAAGGACCTGTTCGATGTCGCCGGCGAGGTGACGTTGGCGGGATCCAAGGCGCTCGACGACCGGCCGCCAGCGGCACGGGACGCGCCGGTCGTGGCCCGGCTGCGCGCGGCGGGCGCGGTGCTCATCGGCCGCACCAACATGACCGAGTTCGCCTTCTCGGGCGTCGGCATCAACCCGCATTACGGCACGCCGGGCAATCCCTTCGACCGCCAGCGCATCCCCGGCGGCTCCTCCTCGGGCGCGCCGATCTCGGTCGCCGACGGCTTCGCCGCCGTGGCCATCGGCACCGACACCGGCGGCTCGGTGCGCATCCCGGCGGCACTATGCGGTACCGTGGGGTTCAAGCCGACGCAGTACCGCGTCCCGCGCGACGGCGCCGTGCCGCTATCGACGACGCTCGATTCGATCGGGCCGCTCGCGCGCAGCGTCGCCTGCTGCGCCATCACCGACGCGGTGCTGGCGGGAGAGGCGCCGACCCTGCCGCCGGCCGTGCCGGCGACGGCGCAGCGCCTCGGCGTCCCGCGCACGCTCGTGCTCGACGATCTCGAGCCGGCGGTGGCGGCGGCGTTCGAGCGCGCCTGCGCCGCGCTGTCGCGCGCCGGCGCCCGTCTCGTCGACCTGCCGCTCGCCGAGCTCGGCGCCTACGGCGCGATCAACGCCAAGGGCGGCTTCTCGCCGCCCGAGGCCTATGCCTGGCATGCCGATCTGATCGCGCGGCGCGGCGCCGACTACGATCCGCGCGTGCGCGTGCGCATCGAGCGCGGCCGCACCATGAGCGCCGCGGAGTACGTGACCCTGCTGCAGCAGCGGCGCGATTTCATCGCTGCGATCGATGCGCGCACGGCGGAGCTTGACGCCCTGCTCATGCCGACCATCCCGATCACCGCGCCGCCCATGGCGGCCTTTGACGAGGAGGAGGATTACTGGCGCCTCAACAGCCGCATCCTGCGCAACACCGCGATCGTCAACTTCCTCGATCGCTGCGCCGTCACGCTGCCGATCCATCCGCCCGGCACCGCGCCGGTGGGGCTCATGATGGTTGGCCGGCACGGCGATGATCGCCGTCTGCTTGGTCTGGCGCTGGCGCTCGAGGCAGCGATCGCCGACAGCGGGCGCTAAGCGCGCGCCATTGCCGCGGAGGAGCGCCCGCGCCACCTTAAGAAGCGGGGCATCTGAGCGGAGTTTTCTGTGCGGGCGATGGCGGGGTTAGGGCAGGTGGTCGCGGCAGTCATCGGCTTGGCGCTGCTGGCCGGCTGCGTCACCGCTCCGCCGCCGCCGCTGCTGACGCCCCTGGCCGCCGCCGGCAGCTTCGGCTACGCCGAGGCACCACTCGGCAGTGATCGCTTCTCGGTCACGTATGTCGCGCCGCCACGGCTTACCAGCCCCTATGGCGCGGCGCGGGAGAGCGACGCCCAGGCGACGCGTACACTGGCTTTCGACATGGCGGTCTGGCGAGCGGCACAACTCGCCGATGCGCAAGGCTTCGCCGGCTTCCGCATCAGCGACCGCCGCTCGGACGTCGATACCTATCCTGACCCGCTGTCGCAGCCCTTCGACCCATGGCCGTGCTGGCAGTGTCGCCGCTTCGGCTTTCCCTACTATGCCGACCCCTATCGCGGCTCGGCCTTCGTCTACCTGCAGGCGCGGGTCGCCATCACGGTGCAGATGCTGCACGATCCCGGATCCGGCGATTACCGGGCCGATGACGCGATCGCCCAACTTCGCCGCACCTATCCCGGCGCTGAAGGCGCTCCATTGGCGCCAGCCGGATGAAAAAAGCGCGGCTCGGACCGCCCGAGCCGCGCCTTGGACCGTGGGAAGTCGGTTAGCGGCTGCCAGCGCCGCCGGCACCAGCGCCGCCGGCACCAGCACCGCCCGCGCCAGCGCCACCGGCACCGGCCGCACCTGCACCACCGGCGCCGGCATCGCCGGCTGCGCCGCTCGTGCTGCCGGAATTCTGCATGCCCGGTGCGATAGGCCCGTTCGAGCCCGGCGGGTTGGTGCCGGTCGCCGTTCCGGTGGTCGAGCCTGCCGTCGGGTTCGACATCGTCGTCGTCCCCGTACCAGCCGTACTGGAGTTGGCGCTCGGCGAGGTGGTCACGCCCGGTGTCGTCGTAGTGGTGGTTTGCGCATGGGCCGCGCCGGCGGCAAGCAGCGCCACCATCGCGGTGGCAGACAGCAATGACTTCATCCTTGTCCTCCAAAGTGTTGGGCGATGCCGCGCCGCCTCCCCGTGGTGATGGGCGGTTGGCGTGGCCCGCATCTCTAGGCCAACATCCCCGGTCAAGCGCCGCTCCGGATTAAACCTGCGGCTGCGAAGGCAGCGTCAGAGATGCGCGGAAAGATCTAGGATGCCGCCTCGCTAGCGGCAGCTCTCGCCGTCGAGCAGGATGGCGCGGCCTCGCAGGCTGCGGCGCAGGACGCTCAGCACATCGCCCACCGTCTTGCCGGCGGCGAGGCGCTGGCGTCCGCCGAGCAGGGTGAAGTCGCCATGGCGAGCCGCGCCCGGCGCGTTCTTGACGACCGTGAAGAGCGCACACTCATGGGTGTGACGAAATACCGCGAACAGCGCTGCGCCGTCCCGCTGACCGATGGCATAGTCGCGCCACTCGCCGCGCGCGACCTGGCGGCTGTAGAGGGCAAGGAGCTGGTTCAGTTCGAAGCGGCTGAAGAAAACAACTTTCGACCTGCGCCGGTGATCCTGCAGGCGGAGAATTGTCGCCATCGGCCGGGTCTGGAGACTGTCGGTCATGCGGCGGCAGCCAGTTTTCCCCATTTCGTGCGGCAGGTCCAGCACCAACCGGCCGGTGCGGCGGCGGGCGGCGTGGCGTCTCCAGTGGTTTGCCTCGGCCCCGGCGAGGGCGTATGGTAGCGCCGCTTTTGGCGGCGCCTGCGGAGCGTTTTGTGAGCGATATCTTCCAGGAAATCGATGAAGAGCTGCGACGCGAGAATTTCGCGAAGCTGTGGCAGCGCTACGGTGTCTATCTCGTCGGCCTTGCTGTTCTCATCGTCGTCGCCGTCGCCGCCGTCGTCGGCTGGCGCGCCTACCAGCAGCGCGTGCACGAGGCTGAGGGCGAGCGCTATGCCCTCGCGCTCGACCTCGCGCGCCAGGGCAAGGACAAGGAGGCGAGCGAGGTCTTTGCCGAGGTCAGCCGTGAGGGCCGCGGCGGGCACGCCATGCTGGCGCGGTTCGAGGAAGCGGCGCTCAAGTCCAAGGCTGGGGACAGCACAGGCGCGATCGCGCTCTATGATGCTCTCAGCGCCGATGGCTCGCTTGAGCCCGCCTATCGGGATCTCGCCCGGTTGATGGCGGCGCAAGACGAGTTGAAGGACGGCGATCCCCGAGCGGTGATTACCCGGCTGGCGCCACTCACCTCGGCGGGCAATCCGTGGCACCCGACGGCGCTCGAGCTGACCGCGCTGGCACAGCTCAAGGCCGGCAATGTGCCAGAGGCGCGTGCCACATATCAGCGCATCGCCGACGATCTGCAGGCGCCGCAAAGTCTGCGCGCCCGCGCTGCCGAAATCCTGGCTTGGCCGGTACAATCCAAGACCGACGCCGCGACGTCGGGTGCTGTCTCTCCGCCCGCCGCCGCTCCGCCGGAGGCCGCGACATCACCCTCGGCCGCACCCGGCGCCGAGACCCAGGGGCGCTAGATGCGCATCGGCGTCCGGCGGATGATGCTGTTGACGCTCGTACTTGCGCTCGGCGGCTGCGATTGGATCGGCGGACTGTTCGAGGACACCAGCAAGGTGCACCTTAAGGGCGATCGGATCTCGGTGCTCGGCTTGGAGAAGCACCTCGAGCCGGACCCCAAGCTGGCGGAGATCCAGGTGCGTTTGCCGCCGGCGGTCGCCAACGCCGACTGGCCCGAGCCCGGCGGCAACCCGAGCCATGCGATGCAGCACGTCGCCTTTGCCGGCTCGCTGAAGCGGCTTTGGCGCACCGATATCGGGGACGGCGCGTCGCGCTACGGCCGTGTGCTCTCGCCGCCGATCGTTGCCGATGGCCTGGTCGTCGGCATGGACGCGCGGGATACCGTGGTGGCGCTCGACGCCAAGACCGGCGACGAGCTGTGGGAGATGGACCCGAAGCCCAAATCCGAGCGTGACCACGCCTTCGGCGGCGGCGTCGCCGCTGCCAAAGGCCGCGTGTTCGTCACCACCGGGTATGGCCAGGTGCTGGCGCTTGATGCCAAGACCGGCAAGGAGCTGTGGCGCCAGCAGGTGCCGGCGCCCATGCGCGGCGCGCCGACCGTGGCCGGCGATCGCGTCTTCGCCATCACCGTCGAGAACCAGCTCGACGTGCTGTCCGCCGAGGATGGGCGTCGGTTGTGGACGCATAGCGGCATTCCGGAGACCGCGGGGCTGCTCGGCGCGGCGAGCCCGGCGGTCGACGGCGACATTGTCGTCGTACCCTACAGCTCCGGCGAGCTCTTCGCGCTGCGCACCGAGAACGGCCGGCCGCTGTGGAGCGACAACCTCGCTACGGCGCGATCGCTGGGCGCGTTGTCGACGTTGGCCGACATTCGCGGCCGGCCGGTGATCGACCGCGGCCGCGTCTTCGCGCTGAGCCATAGCGGGCGCATGGTGGCGATCGACCTGCGCACCGGCGATCGCGTCTGGGAGCAGGAGATCGGCGGTACGCACGGCGCCTGGGTCGCCGGGGATTATATTTATGTCCTCGCCAACGACGTCGACCTGTTGTGCCTGCAGCGTGACGACGGCCGCATCCGCTGGGTGCACGATTTGCCGCGCTACGAGAACGAGAAGAAGAAGAAGGACCCGTTGCGCTGGGCCGGGCCGGTGCTGGCAGGCGACAAGCTGATCGTCGTCGGCTCGAACGGCGACGCGCTCGCCGTGTCGCCTTATACCGGTGCGACGCTCAGCCAGTTCACCGTGCCGGACGGCGTCTTCGTCGATCCCGTCGTGGCCGGCGGCACCCTCTACGTCCTCACCGACGAAGCCGATCTGATCGCGCTTCGTTGAGCGCCGGAGAGAGCCATGGCGCTTAAGGTCGCCATCGTCGGGCGGCCCAATGTCGGCAAGTCGACATTGTTCAACCGTCTGGTCGGCCAGAAGCTGGCGCTCGTCGACGATACGCCAGGCGTGACGCGCGACCGCCGCGAAGGCGAGGCGGCACTCGGCGATTTGCGCTTCCGCGCCATCGACACGGCCGGCCTCGACGAGGCCGATGAAGGCAGCCTCGGCCAGCGCATGCAGGAGCAGACGGCGCGCGCGCTGGCCGATGCGGATGTCGCGCTCTTCGTCGTCGATGCGCGCGACGGCTTGACGCCGCTCGACCGGCATTTTGCCGACGTGCTGCGGCGCGGCACCGCGCCGGTGCTGCTGGTCGCCAACAAGAGCGAGGGCCGGGCCGGCGACAGCGGCGCGCTCGAGGCCTTCGCGCTTGGCCTCGGCGAGCCCATCGCCATCTCGGCCGAGCATGGCGACGGCATGGCCGAGCTCTACGCCGCGCTGGCGCCCTATGCCGATCAAGCGGCCGCTGGCGAGAGCAAAGCAATCACGGCCGAGCGGCCGCTGCAGCTCGCCGTCATCGGCCGCCCCAATGTCGGGAAGTCGACTCTGGTCAACCGCCTCATCGGCGAGGAGCGGCTCCTGACCGGGCCCGAGGCGGGCATCACCCGCGACGCCATCGCCATCCAGTGGAACTTTCAGGGGCGCGCTGTCAGGCTCATCGACACCGCTGGCCTGCGCCGCCGCCCCAAGATCGAGGAGAAGCTCGAGAAGCTCTCGGTCGCCGACGCGCTGCGCGCCATCCGCTTCGCCGAAGTCGTCGTTCTGGTGATCGACGCGACACAGATGCTGGAGAAGCAGGATCTCAGCATCGCGCATATGGTGGAGGAGGAGGGCCGCGCGCTGGTGCTCGCCGTCAACAAATGGGACATGGTCGAGGACAAGTCGGCGGCGCTGCGCAAGCTCAAGGACCGGATCGAGATCTCGTTGCCGCAGCTTCAGGGCGTGCGCTTCGTCCTGCTCTCGGCGCTGACCGGAACGGGCATGGCGAAGCTCATGCCGGCGGTGATGTCGACCCATGCGGCGTGGAATCGCCGCATCGCGACGCCGCGCCTCAACCGCTGGCTCGCCGCGGTGCAGCAACGCCACCCCCCGCCGCTGGTCAAGGGGCGGCGCCTCAAGCTGCGCTATATGACACAGGCGAACATCCGCCCACCCACCTTCGCGCTCTTCGCCGCGACGCCGGCCGCGCTGCCGGACAGCTACCGCCGCTACCTCGTCAACCTGATGCGCGAGGATTTCGACCTGCCTGGCGTCCCCATCCGTATGATGCTGCGCAAGGGGGAAAATCCATACGCCCGCGATCGGTAGACCCGCTCTACGGCGTGAATATCTCGCCGTTGCTGGGACACGCAGCCATGGCGGCGGCGACGAACGGGTCGGTGACGTCCTCGGGCGTGCGCAGCTTGGCACGGTCCTCGCCGGGAAAGCCACGGGTGCGCAGCCGTGTGCCGACGATGCCGGGATCGACGAGGTTCACCCTGAGAGCGGTATTGGCCACTTCGCCGGCGTAGATGCGCGCCAAGGTCTCAAGCGCCGCCTTGCTCGCGGCGTAGGCGCCCCAATAGGGCAACGGCTCGCGCGCCGCGGCGCAGGTGGTGAAGATCGCACGGCCGGCCTGCGACAGGCGGAGCAGCGGGTCGAGCGCGCGGATCAAGCGCCAGTTGGCGGTGAGATTGACCTCTATCACCTCGGCCCAGGTCTTGGGCTCGAAATGCCCCGTGGGCGACAGCGTGCCGAGGACGCCGGCGTTGCCGACGAGCACGTCGAGGCGGCCGAAGCGCTGATGGAGTGCCACCGCCATCTGGTCGATCTTGTCGAACTGGCGCAAGTCGAGCGGTAGCAGGGTGGCTTGGTTGCCGCCGGCGGTGCGGATCTCGTCGTCAAGCTCTTCGAGCGCGCCCACGGTGCGGGCGAGCAGAATCACCTGCGCACCCTCGGCGGCGAAGCGCTTGGCCACGGCCGCGCCGATGCCGCGCGACGCACCGGTGATAAGGGCGATGCGGCCGGAGAGGCGTTGCGAGGCGGTGGTCATCGTTGCTAAGTACCGATATACGCCCTTCGACAGGCTCAACACTGCAGCGGGCGGATGTCACGCCGTCTCGGCCAGCAGCGAGAGCTGGGTGGAGACCTTGCCGGCGTCGTGGTCGACGAGGGCGATCGGGTAGTCGCCGGTGAAGCAGGCATCGCAGAATTTGGGCGCATGGGGATCGCGGCGTGTCTCGCCCATGGCACGGTAGAGCCCGTCGATCGAGATGAATGCCAGGCTGTCGGCGCCGATGAAGCGCGCCATCTGGGCCACGTCCATATGCGATGCCAAGAGCTTGTCGCGCTCCGGCGTGGCGATGCCGTAGAAGCACGAATGGCTGGTCGGCGGGCTCGAGATGCGCATATGCACTTCGCGCGCGCCGGCCTGGCGGACCATCTCGACGATCTTGGTCGAGGTCGTGCCGCGCACGATCGAATCGTCGACGAGGACGACGCACTTGCCCTGCAGCTTGGCGCGGTTGGCGTTGTGCTTGAGCTTGACGCCGAGATGGCGGATCTGATCGGTCGGCTCGATGAAGGTGCGGCCGACATAGTGGTTACGGATGATCCCGAGCTCGAAGGGAAGACCGCTCTCCTGAGCGTATCCGAGCGCGGCGGGCACGCCCGAATCGGGCACCGGCACGATGATGTCGGCGGCGACCGGGTTCTCGCGCGCCAGCTCGGCGCCGATGCGCTTGCGCACTTCGTAGACGTTGTGGCCGTCGACGACGCTGTCGGGCCGCGCAAAATAGATGTACTCGAAGACGCAGAAGCGCTTCCTCGCGCGCTCGAACGGCTTGGTGCTCTGGACACCCAGCGCGTTGATGGTGACGAGCTCGCCCGCCTCGACATCGCGGACGAACTCGGCGCCGATGATATCGAGCGCGCAGGTCTCCGACGCCAATATCCAGGCGTCGCCGAGCCTGCCCAGCACCAAGGGGCGCACGCCGAGCGGATCGCGCACGCCGATGACGCCGTCCTGGGTCAGCGCTACCAGCGAATAGGCGCCCTCGATCTGGCGCAGCGCGTCGATCACACGATCCTCGACGGTGTGCTTCAGGCTGGTGGCGATGAGATGGTTGATGACTTCGGTGTCGCTCGTCGTCTGGAACAGGCAGCCGCGACGCATGAGCTGGCGGCGCAGATGGTAGGCGTTGGTGAGATTACCGTTGTGGCAGATGGCGAGGCCGCCGAAATCGAAATCGTTGAACAGCGGCTGGACGTTGCGCATCGCCACCTCGCCCGTGGTGGCATAGCGGACATGACCGATGGCGGAGTGCCCGCGCAAGCGCTCGATCACGTCCTTGGAGCTGAAATGCTCGCCGACGAGCCCCATGGCGCGGTGGGCCGGGAATTCCTTGCCGTCATGCGTGACGATGCCGGCGGCCTCCTGGCCGCGATGCTGCAGCGCATGGAGCCCGAGCGCCACCAGGGTCGCTGCCTCGGCGTGGCCGAAGACGCCGAAGACGCCGCATTCCTCCCTCAGATGATCGTCGTCCAGGGGATTGGTGGTCAGCATCAATGCTGCCTTTCAAAGGGGGCGCGGCGGCTGCGCCACAGATGGGGATCGACGGCTTGGATGTCGAGCACTCCCGTTGCGCCTGCTTCTACACGCAACCGCCGTCCGGCGCCAGGGCTTAGCGCACCTATTGCGAGTCTTGCCGCTGCTGGATCAACCGGTTGAGTTCGGTCTGGTCGTCCGGGCTATAGGTCCGGCCACGCTCGCGCTCCGTCTCGGTCGGGCTGCGCGGCTTGCTCAGGGCGCCGATGGCACCGGCGGCCTCCTCAATCTGCTGGGCGCCAGGCCGGGCGCGCCTGACTGCGGCCGTCGCCCGGTCGCGATAGGCGGCCGGGACCAGGGCGCGCAGCCGATCGGCGCCGGTCTCGAGGAAGGGGAGGGTC
>Ga0134126_10011680_pt1 | contig 11089 bp, 8 predicted proteins | sample KB31752_FD_96881 | JGI IMG/M metagenome (GOLD analysis project Ga0134126, IMG submission 96881) | Terrestrial soil microbial communities with excess Nitrogen fertilizer from Kellogg Biological Station, Michigan, USA - KB3-175-2 | ecosystem: Environmental > Terrestrial > Soil > Unclassified ... | reverse complement strand
GCCGCCGGACACGCCGGTCACCGCGGTGAACAGGCCGAGCGGAATGTCGACGGTGATGTTCTTGAGGTTGTTGGCGCGCGCGCCGATGACGGTGAGCCTGCGGCCTTTGGTCGGCTTTCGCCGCGCCTTCGGCATGGGGATTTGCTTGAAGCCGGTGAGATATTGCCCGGTGAGGCTCTGCGGGTTGGCCATCACCTGCTCCGGCGTGCCTTCCGCCACCACCTCGCCGCCATGGATGCCGGCGCCTGGGCCCATATCGACGACATGGTCTGCGGTGAGGATCGCCTCCTCGTCGTGCTCGACGACGATGACGCTGTTGCCGAGATCGCGGAGCCGATCGAGCGTCTCGAGCAGCCGCGCATTGTCGCGCTGATGCAAGCCAATGGACGGCTCGTCCAGCACATAGAGCACGCCGGTGAGGCCTGAGCCGATCTGCGAGGCAAGCCGGATGCGCTGGCTCTCGCCGCCTGACAGCGTGCCACTCGCGCGGGCGAGGGTGAGATAATCGAGGCCGACATCGTTCAAGAAGTTCAGCCGCTCGCGGATCTCTTTCAGGATGCGCTCGGCGATCTCGTTCTGCTTCGCGGTCAGCTTGGCTGGCAGCGTCGCGAACCAATGGCACGCCTCGCGGATCGACATGTCGGACACTTGCCCGATATGCAGGCGATCGATCTTTACCGCCAGCGCCTGCGGCTTGAGGCGATAGCCGGTGCAGGCCTCGCAAGGCTGGTCCGACTGGAAGCGCGACAGCTCCTCGCGCACCCAGGAGGATTCGGTCTCGCGCCAGCGCCGCTCGATATTGGTGATCACGCCCTCGAAGGGCTTGGTGGTCGAGTAGTGACGCACGCCGTCGTCATAGGTGAAATTGATCTCGTCCTCGCCCGAGCCGTAGAGAATGACGTTGCGGAAGTCCTCCGGCAGAGACTTCCACGGCTTGGTCATCGGCTGGCGGTAGGCGCGGGCGAGCGATTCAAGCGTTTGCTGGTAATAGGGCGAGGTGGCGGACGTGCGCGCCCAAGGGGCGATGGCGCCGCGGTTGAGGCTTAAATTCTCGTCCGGCACCACGAGGTCAGGCTCGAAGAACAGCTCGGTGCCGAGCCCGTCGCAGGCGGGGCAGGCGCCATAGGGGTTGTTGAAGGAGAAGAGGCGCGGCTCGATTTCCTCGATGGTGAAGCCTGAGACCGGGCAGGCGAACTTCGCCGAGAAGATGATGCGCTCGTTCTCTCCCCGCGAAGGCGGGTCGGCAAGTTCGACCACGGCAATGCCGTCGGAGAGCGAGAGTGCCGTCTCGAAGGAGTCGGCAAGCCGCGCGCTCATGTCGGGGCGGACCACGACGCGATCCACCACCACGTCGATGTCGTGCTTGAACTTCTTGTCGAGCGTGGGCGCGTCTCCGATCTCGTAGAATTTGCCGTCGATCTTGAGCCGCTGAAAGCCCTTCTTCTGCAGCTCGGCGAACTCTTTGCGGTACTCGCCCTTCCGGCCCCGCGCGATCGGCGCGAGCAAATAGAGCCGCGTGCCCTCGGGCAAAGCCAGCACCCGGTCGACCATCTGGCTCACGGTCTGGCTCTCGATGGGCAACCCGGTCGCCGGCGAATAGGGCACGCCCACGCGGGCGAACAAGAGCCGCATATAGTCGTAGATCTCGGTGACCGTGCCGACCGTGGAGCGCGGGTTGCGCGAGGTCGTCTTCTGCTCGATGGAGATGGCCGGCGACAGGCCGTCGATATGATCGACGTCAGGCTTCTGCATCATGTCGAGGAACTGGCGGGCGTAGGCCGCGAGCGACTCGACATAGCGGCGCTGGCCCTCGGCATAGATGGTGTCGAAGGCGAGGCTCGATTTGCCGGAGCCCGAAAGCCCGGTGATCACCACGAGCTTTTCCCGGGGCAGGTCGAGGGAGATGTTCTTGAGATTGTGCTCCCGCGCGCCGCGGATCGAGATGAATTTGGAGGTCATTACCCTAGCAATGTCGGGGTGAAAGGCCCATTCAACAAGCCCCGCAAAGGCTTAGTCCCCAGGAGCTTGCGCGGCAAGGGGAGGGGGGTGCCGCGGCCGCTAGACCAGCCCCAGCTTCTTGAGGCGGGAGCGGATGGCGCCGGGCTTGCGGCCAAACGCGGCGGCGATCGCATCGACCCTCTCGCCCGCCTGGTGACGGCGCTTGAGGTCCCCGTCTTCGTCCGCCGTCCAGGGGGCATAGGCCTTGGCGTGGGTTGCCCGCATGGCGTCGAGCGCGCTGCCTTGCGGCGTCCACGGCATGTGCGGCCGGGCGGGCTCCGACCCCGGCGCCCGGGAGGGCCTCGCTGCGCTCGCCGCGACGAAAGCCTGTTGCTGTTGCGCAACCGCGGCAGTGTCGAGGCGCGGCGCAGCATCAGACGCCGCACGGAACTCTGCGTCCTTCTCCACCGCCAGCGGGTGAACGCGCAGTGCCCGCTCGTTCAGGCCGAGAAGGTGCAGGCCCGACAGCGCCCGCAAGCGCGACAGCGCCACATAACCCTGGCCGTATTCGAAGGCGCGCGACAGATCGATCACCGCGGCGTCGAGCGACATGCCCTGGCTCTTATGCACGGTCATCGCCCAGGCGAGCCTGAGCGGCACCTGGGTAATGCTCGCGCGCTCGCGGCCAGCCTCGTCGATCTTCCATTTCGACGGCTCGGCGAGAATGCGCTTGCCGCCGCGCGTGCGCACGATGGGATAGCCGTCCTCGGCATCGAAATCGTCGACCACACCGAGCGTGCCGTTGACGTAGCGGCCGGCTGGATCGTTCTTGGTGAACATCACCACCGCGCCCTGCTTGAGCTCGAGCCTTTCCGGCGACAGGCAGCCGCGTTGCAGCGTGCGCACGAACGCCTCCGGTCCCTTGGCGATCATGGCGAAGGCATGCGCCTTGCCCGGAAGCTTCGCCAATTGCTGCTGGTTGATGTCGTCGACGGCGGCGTTGTGGGTGAAGAGGCGCGTGCAGGCCGCGGGGAGCTGATCGCGGCCGATCAGCCTTGAAGCGAGGCGATCGCGATGCGTGCCGATGCAGGTGTTGGAGCGGATGGCGGCGAGCACGTCGAGAAACGCGGCGTCACTCTGCCGGTGCTGCTCCGACAGATAGCAGACGGTGGGGGCAAGGTCCCTCCAGGCCGGCGAGTTGTGGGCGAACTCGGCACCGAAAGCGTCCGCCCCGCCGGAAAGTTGAAGCATGGACTCATCGCGGTCCCTCCGCACCACCGGCGGAAGCTGGAAGAAATCGCCCACCAGCACCATTTGCAGTCCGCCGAACGGCGCCTGCTGTCCCCTGATATGGCGGCAGACCGCATCGACCAGGCTCAAGGCCCGCGCCGGCAGCATCGAGATCTCATCGATGATCAGGACCTTGGTCTTCTCTATGCGGGAGGCGAGGCGGCGGTTGGTCGAGAGCAGGTCGAGATCGCGGCGGGTGAGGGTTTCACGCACGCCGATGCCGCTCCAGGCATGAATGGTGACGCCGTAACCGTGGGTGGCGGCGATGCCGGTCGAGGCGGTGTAGGCGTAACCGACGCCCTGAAGCTGGAGCTCGCGGACATAGCGATTGACCGTATGGGTCTTGCCGCTGCCTGGCTGGCCGGTGAGGAAGATGCTCGCACCGGTCCTGAGCAGGGCAAGCGCCTCGTCTTGGGTCATGCGATCGACGCGCTTTCTTGAGGGGCCCCGAACCTATGCTAAACTCTAGCTCATGACCAAGCTGATGGAAAAAGCTCTGGACGCGGTGCGCGCCTGGCCGGCAGACCGTCAAGACGAAGCGGCGAAGCTGCTTCTCGCGCTCGATCGCCTGGGTCCCGGTCCCTACCAAGCCTCGCCGGAGGAACTGGCGGCCATCGATGAGGCGCTGGAGCAAGTCGAACGCGGCGAAAGAGCCAGCCCTGCGGAAGTCGAAGCGGCATTTGCACGCTTCCGTAAGTGAGGATCACCTACAGTCCTCGCGCCGTTAGCGATCTAATCGAGATCGGAGACTATCTTTCCGAGCGCAACCCAAGTGGTGCCATCCGGGTCGAGCAGCGCATCCGAAAGGTTGTCGAGCTCATAGCAGACTTTCCAGCGAGCGGTCGGAGCGTTGCGTCGCGACAAAATGTGAGATCAATTCCGCTTGGGGCTTACCCTTACTGGGTCTTCTACACCACCTCGGGGTGATGAGCTGATCCTTCATATTCGACACAGCTCGAGAGAACCGATCGATCCAAACGAACTCTAGTACTTGGCAGATGACGGGAAGGCGAAACCCGGTGCATAGATGCGCCGTGAAGCTCAGACGCAACCAGCTCATCATCGCCGTCGTCGGCCTCATCGCGCTCCAGGCGGCGATCCTCATCGCCATGGGCCGCGAGCCGATCTGCAAATGCGGCTACATCAAACTCTGGCACGGCGTGGTGATGTCGAGCGAGAACTCCCAGCACCTCTCGGACTGGTACTCGCCCTCGCACATCATCCACGGCTTCATCTTCTATGGCGCGCTCTGGCTGGTGTCGCGCTGGATCCCGATGTCCATCGGCACGCGGCTCATCCTGGCGGTCGCCATCGAGGCGTCATGGGAGGTGGTCGAGAACACCGACTGGCTGATCAACCGCTATCGCGGCCAGACCGTCGCGCTCGATTATTACGGCGACAGCGTCATCAACTCGGTGGCCGACACGCTGTTCATGATTGTCGGCTTCTTCTTCGTGCGCTGGTGGCCGGTCTGGCTCACTATTGCCATGGCGATCGCGCTCGAGCTGATCGTAGGATACATGATCCGCGACAACCTCACCCTCAACGTGCTGATGCTGGTGTGGCCGGTGCAAGCCGTCCTCGACTGGCAGGCCGGCAGGTGAGGGAACTCCCTCCCCCTAAAAGGGAGAGGGCCGGGGAGGGGGTCCACCTCCAATCGTTGACAATGATCGCCGCAAACTTCGCGACCCCCACCCGGCGCTGCACGAGTGCAGCGCCACCCTCCCCCTTGCCGGGGGAGGGAAAAATTAGAGCGGGATGCGGATGCCGAAGATCATGATCAGCATCAGCCAGACGAAGGCCGCGACCGTCGGATAGAAGGTGATGCCGAAACCGAAAGCTCGCAAATACGGGTTCCGGTGATAGCCGATCCAAAACAGGATGCGCCCCATCACGAACAACATCGTGAGCAGAGGCAGCGAGCGTGCCTCCTCAGGCGGGCAGTACATGGCAAGACCGGCATTCGCCACGAAATAGGCGGTGAACTGCTCGAAGGTGTTGAGGATGAACCTGTTGTTGATGTCGACGGCCGAGTTCGGCTTGGGCATCTGCCCGACAAACATGCTGGGGTTGAGCCGCTGCGCCGCGACGATGCAGATGCCGATCACGCCCGGCAGGAGGGCGAAAACCGCGTCCTTGAGCACGAGCGCGATGCGATCGGCGATGCCCCAATCCTCCGGCTGCCAGTGCCAGACGAGCTTCATCCCCAAGAAGAAGGCGATGGAGAATATCCAATTCGCCACCAGCACGATGATGAAAGGTCGCTGCCGCGCGGTGAAGCCGAAGACCTTGGCCGGCGGATGGCGCCTGGCGCTCGTGCGGCGTTTTGGGGTGTGGCGCTGTTCGACGGTGCGCTGCATCGCTGTCCCTGGTTAGGGTAGGGGTGGTCGGCCCGCTAAGCCTGACCCATAGATCGTGAAGATCGGGTTGCCAGCTCGCTAGGCCGAGCGCCGTTCTCTGTAAGGCATAGTTCGCACCTGCACAATTCTCAAGGCGCCCCTGTGGAAGATTAGAACAAAACATGTACAAAGTATCGGGGGCGGCTTATTGTGGAGCGCGACACCTTTTCTAGCGAGAGGCGCCCGGCAGGCAGTAGAGTTCGGTGACGGTTAACAGGTGCGCGCAACAACGGAGGTCGCCCTATGGCGGGATCAGTCAACAAAGTCATTCTCATAGGCAACCTCGGAGCCGATCCTGAAGTCCGTCACACGCAGGACGGCCGCCCCATCGTCAATTTGCGCGTGGCCACCAGCGAAAACTGGCGCGACAAGGCGACCGGCGAGCGGAGAGAGCGCACCGAATGGCACCGCGTCGTCATCTTCAACGAGAACCTGGCGAAGATCGCCGAGCAATATTTGAAGAAGGGCTCGAAGGTTTATCTCGAGGGCCAGCTGCAAACGCGGAAATGGCAGGACCAGTCAGGCCAGGACCGCTACTCGACCGAGGTGGTGCTGCAGCAATTTCGCGGCGAGCTGACCCTGCTCGACAGCAGGCAAGGGGCGGGCGGCGGAGATCGCGAGCCGGCCGGCGCCTCTGCCGGCGATTTCGGACGCTCAGGCCCGCTCGGCGGCGGCGGCCGCTCCTTCGACAAGGAGCTCGACGACGAGATCCCGTTCTAGGTCCAACGAAGCCCGGCGACCTTTCGGCCACCGGGCTTCCAACGCATTCGAACTTTCGGGTTCTAATTGGTGCTGGAGTCGCCCTCGCGATCGCTCTTGGCCGACCCTTCAACCACCGGCTCCTCGCCGAGCAGCTTGTAGTCTGGCGCCTCAGCTAGCGTCTCCTTGCTGATGTTCAGCGTGACCTTGACGTTATCGTTCTCGTCGCGGTTGAGCTTGAGGTCCTCGAAGCGCACGGCAACATCCTTTTCGCCGATGCCGAGGAAGCCGCCCACGCCGATCAACGCGGCGGTGATCTTGCCGCTACGGTCGGTGACGAGATCGTTGACGTCGCCGATCTGCTCATCCTGGCTGTTGACCGCAGGCTTGCCGATGATCGAGGTGGCAAGGATGTCGTCAGCCGTTTGCTCTTTGAGGAATTGACCGCCTTGCGCGGTGCTTTGCTCAGGCGCCATCGGCTTCGCAGCCTCTGACGACTGATCCGGCGTGATCACCTTGGGGCCTTCCGACGATTGGTCGGGAGCCTTCATGTCCGGCTCTGACGGGATCGCCGATGGCGGCTCAGGCTGCATCGGAGCCTGCATGGAGGGACCTGGTGCCGGCGAGCCGGGCGATGCTGGAGTCTGAGCCAGCGCTGGGGCCGCGCCCAACATGAGGGCAACAGCCGTGGTTGCCAGGAAGCGGTTCATGATGTTCTCCTTGTGTCCGTGTGTGTCGCTTAAAATGAAGCGGACGAGAATCGACATGACCCTCGCCCCCTGCCTCAAAAACGTCCGTAGGGTCGCAATCGTTCCTGCGCTGGCCCGCAGATGTCACTCCTCAGTATACTGAATAACACCCCGCCCGGCGCGCCGCCAACGCCCTCTTCGACGACCGAATAACATATTGAAGATATTGATATAATAGACCACTTGGCAGCGTCGTTATGGCGCCGTTCGGCGGTTGCAATGCGGGCCGTAAATCAGCTATAGAAAAGTGCCTTCTCCGTACGATTCTACGGTGCTTGAGAAGGCCGTGCGCAAGCGCAAGCGGCCACGACTGATCCTTTCGCCAACCACACTTCAACGGAACACTCCCGGCCTTGGCCGACAACGATCAACCTCCCGGATCGGGCGCGCCAAGCCCTCCGTCCGACATTCGGCCGATCTCGCTCATCGACGAGATGAAGCGGTCCTATCTCGATTACGCCATGAGCGTGATCGTGGCCCGCGCGCTGCCCGATGTGCGCGACGGGCTCAAGCCCGTGCATCGCCGCATCCTCTATTCGATGCACGAGAACAACTACACGCCTGACCGCGCCTACAACAAATCGGCGCGCGTCACCGGCGACACCATGGGTAAGTACCACCCGCACGGCAACCAGGCGATCTACGACGCTCTGGTGCGCATGGCGCAGGATTTCTCCATGCGCGTGCCGCTGATCGACGGGCAGGGCAATTTCGGCTCGGTTGACGGCGATCCGCCGGCGGCCGAGCGCTATACTGAGGTGCGCCTCGCCCGCCCCGCCATGACGCTGCTCGACGATCTCGAGAACGAGACGGTCGACTTCCAGGCGAACTATGACGGCCGCGAGCAGGAGCCGGTGGTGCTGCCGGCCAAATTCCCGAACCTGCTCGTCAACGGCGCCGGCGGCATTGCCGTCGGCATGGCGACCAACATCCCGCCGCACAATCTCGGCGAGGTGATCGACGCCTGCATCGCCTATCTCGACAATCCGGCGATCTCGATCGAAGAGCTGATCGAGATTGTTCCCGGCCCGGACTTCCCCACCGGCGGCCTGATCCTCGGCAAGGCCGGCATCCGCTCCGCCTATCACAAGGGCCGCGGCTCGATCCTGATGCGCGGCCGCGTCACCACCGAAATCCTGCGCAAGGAGCGCGAGGCGCTGGTCATCACCGAGATTCCCTATCAGGTGAACAAGGCGACGATGGTGGAGAGGATCGCCGAGCTCGTGCGCGAGAAAAAGATCGAGGGCATCTCCGACATTCGCGACGAGTCGAGCCGCGACGGCATGCGCGTGGTCATCGAGCTAAAGCGCGACGCCATGGCCGACGTGATGCTGAACCAGCTCTACCGCTTCTCGACGCTGCAATCGACCTTCGGCGCCAACATCGTGGCGCTGATTGGCGGGCGGCCCGAGCAGCTCAACCTCAAGGACATGGTCCGCGCCTTCACCGATTTCCGCGAGGAGGTGATCGGCCGCCGCACCAAGTTCCTGCTGCGCAAAGCCCGCGACCGCGCCCACGTGCTGGTCGGCTTGGCAATAGCCGTCGCCAATATCGATGAGGTCATCGCCCTGATCCGCAAGGCCCCTGACCCCGCCGCGGCGCGCGAGCAATTGATGGCCAGGGATTGGCCGGCCAAGGACGTGATCCCGCTGGTCGAGCTCGTCGCCGACCCGCGTCACAAGGTCTCGGCGCAAGGGACCTACCGGCTCTCGGAGGAGCAGGCCCGCGCCATCCTCGATCTCAGGCTGCAACGCCTGACCGCACTCGGCCGCGACGAGATCGGCGATGAGCTTTCGAAGCTCGGCGGCGAGATCACCGACTATCTCGCCATCCTCCGTTCGCGCGCGCGCATCATCGCCATCGTCAAGGACGAGCTCAACGCCATCAAGGTGCTGTTCGGCACCCCGCGCCGCACCGAGATCCTCGAAATGGACGCCGAGGTCGAGGACGAGGACCTGATCCAGCGCGAGGACATGGTCGTCACCGTGAGCCACAAGGGCTACATCAAGCGCGTGCCGCTCTCGAGCTATCGCGCGCAGCGCCGCGGCGGCAAAGGCCGCGCCGGCATGGCCACGCGCGAGGAGGATTTCGTCACCCGCATCTTCATCGCCAACACCCACACCCCGGTGCTGTTCTTCTCCTCGCGCGGCATGGCCTACAAGATGAAGGTGTGGCGGCTGCCCATCGCGGCGCCGCAGGCGCGCGGCAAGGCGCTGATCAATCTCCTGCCACTCGCCAAAGACGAGAACATCACCACCATCCTGCCTCTTCCCGAGGATGAGGGAAGCTGGGCCAAGCTCGACGTGATGTTCGCCACCAATGGCGGCACCGTCCGGCGCAACAAGCTCTCCGATTTCATCGAGGTCCGGCAGAACGGCAAGATCGCCATGAAGCTCGACGAGGGCGACCGCATCATCGGCGTCGCGGTCTGCGACGAGAACAAGGACGTGCTGCTGACCACGGCGGAGGGGCAGGCCATCCGTTTCCCGGTCACCGACGTGCGCGTGTTCAAGGGCCGCGAATCGGCAGGCGTGCGCGGCATCAAGCTCGAAGGCAAGGACCAGGTGATCTCCATGGCCATCCTCAGCCATATCGAGGCGCTGCCCGCCGAGCGCGTGGCCTATGTGCGCCAGGCGAACATGATGCGCCGTGGCGGTTCCGATCAGGAGCAGGACGTGGAGAGCGAAGGCAACGGCCAGGAAGTGGTGCTCTTGCCTGAGCGTTACGCCGAACTCAGCGCGCACGAGGAGTTCGTGCTCACCGTGTCAGAGAACGGCTACGGCAAGCGCACGAGCGCCTACGAGTACCGCATCTCAGGCCGCGGAGGCAAAGGCATCATCGCCATGACCGTGAACCAGCGGAACGGCAAGCTGATCGGCTCCTTCCCGGTGGAGGAGGGCGACCAGATCATGCTCGTCACCGACCGCGGCCAGCTGATCCGCATTCCGGTGGAAGGCATCAGCGTCATGGGCCGCTCGACGCAAGGGGTGATCGTGTTCGACACCGCGGAAGGAGAGCGCGTGGTCTCGGTCGAGCACATTCCCGACGTCGAGAACGGCAACGGTGAAGAAGGCCACACCGACGATGGACCCCTCGACGACGGACCTGACGACGAAAGCCCGCAGGACGACGGTCCGCAGCACGAAGGTGCCGAGGACGACGGATCGAGCGAAGAGAGTTAACCTAAGTCTTCGGCATGAGCGGCCCTTGCGGGCACTATCGCCGCGCGGCTAGAAGGTGCCGATGACCCGTACTGGCTTCTATCCCGGCAGCTTCGATCCCGTGACCTTCGGCCATCTCGACATCGCGAGGCGGGCGGTGAAGCTCGTCGATCGCCTGGTGGTCGCCGTCGGCACCCATCATAACAAGCACGCTCTGTTCAGCGCCGAGGAACGGCTCGCTATGGTGGTTGACGCGCTCCGCCCGCTCGCCGACGAGACCGGCGCCGGATTCGACGTGACCACCTTCGACACGCTGACCGTGACCGCGGCGCGCGAGGCCGGCGCCAGCGTCATCATCCGCGGCCTACGCGATGCCGCCGATTTCGACTACGAAATGCAGATGGCCGGCATGAACGCCGCCATGGTGCCGGACGTTGAGACGGTGTTTCTGGCCTCTTCGCCGGAAACCCGCTACATCGCTGCGAGCTTCGTCCGCCAGATTGCCGCCATGGGCGGCGACGTTACCGCCTTCGTCCCGGCCCAAGTGGCCGTAACCTTGAAGAGGAAATTTTCCGCATGATGATCACTCGCGTTCTAGTCGTTACCGCTGTCCTTGCCGCCGTCGCCTGTGCCGCGCCCGGCATGAGCCTTGCCGCCGATCCGCTGGAGAATGTGGTGCTGCTCGACCTCAAGGACGGCCGCGTCACTATCCTGCTTCGCCCCGACCTTGCGCTGAAGCATGTCGAGCGGGTGAAGAAGCTCACCCGCGAAGGCTTCTACGACGGCATCGTGTTCCATCGCGTCATCCCGGGCTTCATGGCGCAGACCGGCGATCCGACCGGCACCGGCACCG
>Ga0134126_10011679_pt1 | contig 11089 bp, 7 predicted proteins | sample KB31752_FD_96881 | JGI IMG/M metagenome (GOLD analysis project Ga0134126, IMG submission 96881) | Terrestrial soil microbial communities with excess Nitrogen fertilizer from Kellogg Biological Station, Michigan, USA - KB3-175-2 | ecosystem: Environmental > Terrestrial > Soil > Unclassified ... | reverse complement strand
TCAAGATCTGCGGAGCGAGCTGAGTTCCGTTCGTGGCTGCAAACCGACCGGGGACAAAGTCATGCGCATGAACGTCCAGACCGCGCACATCGAAAATGGATTTGTCTATCTGCCAACCGCCGCGCCGTGGCTTCTAGAACTAGTCCACGAACTGACGATGTTCCCAAAGGGACGTTACGCCGACCAGGTTGATTCAATCTCGCAGGCGCTCGAATACATTTTCACTCAGACAGGGGCAGAGGGTTGGGTCGAGTACTATCGTGGGATGGCTGAAGCGCAGAAACCTTTGGATCAGAATTCTGCTGGGCCCCCGCGATCGGTGAGGGCGGTGTCAAACCAGAAGGATGTTACGCTTCACGTGAATGGACGTGACATCACACTGGATGCCAACGGCATCTTCTGGATCACCGAGCAAGAGGCCCAGACCGTGTGCGGTATAGCGGGTATGAGAATTCTCCCGCGAGGCGAGGCCTAATCAGGCGCCGAGATCGCATCCGAGCGCATCGAATCAAACCGTGCGTCCACGCTTGATCGCAACCATGATCTTGACCGCGGTCTAGAGGACACGAGGAACACCTCGCGGCTTGTTCGAAAGCATCGGAAAGTTCCCCTTAGCCGATGACGTTTCAGCTGGCGGGCTTCGGAAAATGCGCAGTTGTAAACCTTTCCGCCGGCGGCTCGCGAGGAGTACCATTCGATTTGCGCCCATAGCGAATTGGCTGCGCTGCAGGCTGGTGGAGGGACAATGGGGTAGATTCTCATGACGCGAGGCGCGGCGTGCTTTTGCGGCATCCGTTCTTCGCCGATTTGACAAGTGAAAAGATCGATCGTCTCGTGAGCTATTCGCGCGTTGAAACATATCGCGCAAAACAGCAGATATTTGCCGAAGGGGCGGCAGCCCAATCTCTTTACGGCGTGCTGAAGGGCACTGTCCGCATCAGCGGGTCGTCATCAGAAGGCGCTACCGTCACCTACAATATAATCCAGCCTGGCCAGGTCTTTGGCGAGATTGCCTTGCTCGACGGTAAGCCGCGGTCGGCGGATGCAACCGCAATGACCGATAGCGAGTTGCTCGTCTTGAACCGACGTGAATTCACCGAGTTTTTGCGGGCAAATCCCAAGCTTGTCGAACGCCTTCTTGCCACGCTGTGCGATCGCCTGCGCCGCACCACGAAGCAGGTTGGCGATATCCTGTTCATCGAAGGCCCGACGCGCGTTGCCCAAAAGCTCTTGGAGCTGGCCCGAGTCGACACCGGCAGTAACGACGACTCCGCCGTCACCATCCGAATAACGCAGCAAGAGTTGAGTTACATGCTCGGCTTGTCGCGCGAGACCACAAACAAACAACTCGCAGAGTGGCAGAAGGCAGGCTTGATCAGGGCCGGCAAAGGAAGCATCACGCTTCTTTCCGTCCACGGCTTGCATAAGGCGGCGGCCGAACCCACGGCCAAATAAATCGCCGATTTGTGAAGTCCTTCACACATATTTGCTGATCCACGGGCGCACGCTGATCCCGTGGTGGTACCGACGTTGCCTGGTGGAGGTCCCGATGAAAACCGCGCGGTACGCCACCGCCCGCGCTGGGACCCTCCAGGGATGGAGGGATCGATCATGAACGACGCGACATTTTCCCGGTTAACAAAGCTGCTCGTTACGGCCGCTGTAGTCTTGGGGCCGATCGCAGCGGCGGCGCAAGACAGCCGCACCCCGACCAATCCAATGGGTCAGCTCGGGGGCAGTGAATCCTTTCACGCCAAACTGTTCCCGAACCAGCCGTACAACGGTTCATCGGCAGCGTCTAATCCGTCGGCACCGTCGTCCGGCGCGGAAGTGTTCGGCGCCAAGATCAACGGCGAGAAGGCGGTTGTGGATAGCGCCGGGGATGCGCAGGCAACGAAGTAAGAAGGAACAGGGTGGGGGCGGCGGAACTGCCGCCCCCAAACCCTTTACCCGCAACACGTCGCTCGCTAAGTCTATTCCCCTGGCGACGTGATAGGGACGACGATGAGCCCGACCCAACGTGAGTCCGCTTCCGCAAGTTACGTCCGTGGGAACTTTTCGGAGCCGTTGTTGGATCGAACGATCGGCGCGTACTTCGATCAAGCAACGGATCGATGGGCCGACGGCGAAGCGCTGGTGTCCTGCCATCAATCGATTCGTTGGCGGTATTGCGACTTGCGCGAGGGCGCCGACGCCTTTGCGCTTGGCCTGTTGGCGCTGGGGCTCGAACCAGGCGAACGGATCGCCGTCTGGTCGCCGAACTGTGCGGAGTGGGCCGTCGCGCAGTATGGCGCGGCCAAGGCCGGCCTGATCCTGGTCGGCATCAATCCCGCCTACCGCGCCGCGGAATTGGAGTACGCGCTCAACAAGGTCGAAGCGGCAGCGATTGTCTTGCCGGCAACGACATCGCGCCGAAACTTCTGGCCGATGCTGCGGGAACTCGCTCCCCAGGTCGAATTGCCCGGCCAGCAGGAAGCGACAACTGTGCCCTCCCTGCGGATCGCGATCGGCATCGGCGAGGCTACTGAACCAGGCTTGACGTCGTTCGCACGACTGATCGCCAAGGGCGCAAGGGAAGATTCGGCACGGCTCGGCTACATCGCGGCGCGGCAACGGCATGGCGACCCCGCCTTGATCCAATTCACCAGCGGCACGACGGGGCCGCCGAAGGCCGCGACGTTGTCGCACTTCAACGTCATCAATGCCGCGTCCTTCGGCGCAGAGCGGCTGGGGATCACCAGTAGTGACCGTATTTGCATTCCGGTGCCGCTGTTCCATTCCTTCGGCATGATAGGCGGCAATCTGCTGGCGCTAGGCCGTGGCGCTACGGCGATCTATCCCGGCGCCGCGTTCGATCCCGGCGCCACGCTCGCTGCGGTCGTTGCGGAACGGTGTACCGTGGTCTACGGCGTACCCGCGATGTTCGGCGCCGAGATGAATCACCCCTCCTTTACCGAATATGATCTGCAGACACTGCGCACGGGAATCATTGCTGGCGCCCCGTGTCCTGCACACCTGATGCAACGAATAATGCGGGACATGCACATCCCCGAACTGGTTACCGCTTTCGGCATGAGCGAAACCAGCGCCGCCGGGCTTGCGACGGCGCGCGACGACCCGTTGGAAAGGCGAACCAGAACTGTGGGGCGTGTCACCGCGCACACCGAAATCAAGGTGATCGACGACCAGGGTGTAGTGGTGCCGCGCGGCACGGTCGGCGAACTGTGCACGCGTGGCTTTGCGGTCATGTCGGGCTATTGGAACGATCCGGAGGCGACCGCCGAAGCCATCGACGGCGCCGGCTGGATGCACACCGGCGACCTCGTGGCACTCGATGACGCCGGTTACGGCACGGTCTTCGGCCGGTCGAGCGATGTCGTCAATCGCGGCGGAGAAAAAATCCTGCCTGGCGAGATCGAGAGCTTCTTGCTTGGCCATCCGGCGGTCGAGGCGGTGCAGGTCTTTGGCATTCCCGACGAAAAGCGCGGCGAGGAGTTATGTGCCTGGATCAAGCTCAAACCGGGCCAAGAAGCGACACCTGAACAAATCCGCAGCTTTTGCCGCGGCAAAATTGCGAACTTCAAAATCCCGCGACATATCAGATTTGTCGATGCGTTCCCGATGACGGTCACGGGGAAAGTTCAGAAATACATGATAAAAGCCGAAATGAGAGCGAAGCCCGATCAGTTCGCCGATCGTGCCTAACCCTGCTGCTGCACGCAGACCACCTTGATCGTGCAGAGCGTATCGCTCATGGAGACGCCGACAACGTGATGTTTGGTTAGATTTGATTCCTCGGGACAAATAAAGGATATCGACATTGGATTTGTTCTATTGTCGGTCCCCGTTAGGCATTGCTTCACTGCCGCGACAATAGTTACTTTGCAGATCGGTTCTAATTCCTTATCCGCAAAATCGTAAAATCGTTGTTCATCCCATCCACCCATCGGCCATTGAAGTTTAAAATACAGCTTTCCGTCTGCATCCTTGCCATCACGCAGCCAACGGCCAAACCTATAGACTGAAGTAGTGTCAGGATACGTCTTCTTGAAATTAGCGACAGTCAATTTCAATTGGTCGCCCGTAAAATAATCATTGAGTTGCTTCGCTAGGGCTTCGCCAACAGGTCGGGCCACGAGATCGTTTTTTGCGGCAATGGCCGAGCGTCGTTCGACCAATGACATGCCGGCCGCCGCCATCGAAACGACCATTCCCTTGAGCATCTTCCGGCGATCTGGATTCATGCTTTCTTGCCTGGGTCAACGCGGTTGATCGCTTAGCTCGGGCACATAACAAGTATTATACAATACTCGTTTTTAAGTTTTTGTTGTGGAACAACTTCGACAGTAGTCATTTTTTGTGTGGCATCTGGATTGCGTACAGTCACGAACACAGTAGGAATAGAGTGGTGTAAATTTCGAAGTACATGAAAATTAAATCTTCTTAAAGAAGCCGGGTCTATATTTAATTTATCCGTTTGTGTCCATTGGTCATACTGATCTGCCGTCAAAATTGACTTGATATCAACTCCGGGAAAATAGCCATCTTTGTTCTCCATCCACGCTCCAAGCGTATATGGGTTCCCGTCTTTATCAACGCTAAAAAAGGATTCGGTTGCAAAGTTTGAATCCGGATCGGAGACCATGATCTTTTGCGAATACGTCCTTTGAAAACTGGCGAAGGAGGTAGAGATTCCCGTCAATTTGGCTCCGTCTCCGCCAACCGTGTCCGGCTCGAATAGGCTATTGTAGTTTGGAGTAATTTGATTGCCGACCGCCACAGCGGTCGGCTTCATGTGGACTCCGCCAGCAACAGTACCCGTGGCGCGCGACGTAATACCCTGCGCCGCCAACACGGCGGCGACGGCCTTTAACACCTTGCGGCGGTCAGGCGTCATAGATCCCCTCCTCAAAGGGTGAATAATAATTTAGCATAAGTACTATTCGGATGCCATGGTCGCGCTTAGATAGCGGTGTTACTTCTTTTTTCATGGAATACGCCCGGTGAGCACCTTGAAGGTCACATCGGAGTTGCATCTAGAGCCGCAGCGTAAGCTGGTGACAGTGCTGTTTGCTGACGTGAAGGGCTCGACAAATATGATCGCGGGCCTCGATCCCGAGGACGCATTGAGTCTGCTGCAACCGGTGCTGTCCGCAATGCAAGAGGCGATCCACCGCTTCGACGGCGTCGTCAGCAAGGAAGCGGGCGATGGCGTCATGGCTTTCTTTGGCGCGCCGATCGCCCGGGACGACCATGCCGAGCAGGCCTGCCGCGCCGCCCTCGCATTGCACGAGGAAATCGCGACGCTCAAACAACCCGGTATCCAAATACGCGTCGGCGTTCATTCCGGCGAGGTGGTACTGCACCAAGTACTGCATGATTTTTCGTCGGTGTACGATGCCGCAGGTGGCGTCGTTCACATCGCGCAAAAGATCCAGTCGAGTGCCGAGGCCGGCGGCACGCTCGTTTCCGGCGACTGCCGCGCTTTGATCCGAGGCCGGTTCGACCTGGCGCGTTTCGACGGCGAACTGCGCGGGCTCGATCAGCCCATGGAACTGTTTGTCTTGAAGGGATCGAGGCCGGTAAGCCGCTGGGAAGCAAGGGCGGCCGTGGGCTTGTCGCCGTTTGTGGGGCGCCGCGACGAACTCACGGCTCTGATGGAGGTCGCGAGCGCAGTCCGCGCCGGCGCGTCGAAAGCGATCGTCATCGAAGGCGAACCTGGAGCCGGCAAATCGCGCTTGGTTCACGAACTCCTGACGCGATCTGAATTCGACGATTGGCGCATTTGGCGAGCCAACGCCGAAGTCACCACGCGACAAGCGGCGTGGAATATTGCGCGTGGCCTGCTGTCCGCGGCAGCGGATCGCACACCCCACGCGAATCCGGCCGGCATTCGCGACCGGTTGGTCGAATTGGCCGGTTGTCAAAACGATCTCGACCGGATTGCTGCCAGCAGCCTCCTTGGCATGCCCGTCGATAGCGCCGAATGGGCTGAAACCACGCCAGAGCACCGCTCCCGATTGATGCGCGACTTGTTCGCACGTGCGCTTCTAGGGGCGTGTCGCACCGATAGCCGACCGACGGCGCTGGTCGTAGAGGACTTACATTGGGCCGACACTGAATCGCGAGAGGCCATTGATCGCTTGATGTCGCACGGCGGCGCTGGCGCGTTGCTGGTCTTGGCGACCGAGAGGCCTCGGGCAGAGCGGACAATCGCAGGTGATATCGAAAGAATTTTTCTGCCTCCGCTCGCGGTCAACGAAACGAATCAATTGCTGCGAGGAATCATCGGAGCGGCACCCGAACTAGATCGGCTAAAGCGGCGAATTGTCGAACACACGGGCGGCATCCCGTTGTTTGTTGAAGAGGTGGTGCGGCAGATGATTGCTTCGGAGTTTCTTGTCGGCTCCGACGGCAACTACGCCCCGCAGCATCCACTGCAACAGATCGGAATCCCGCCGACGGTCCAGGGGGTGATCGCAAGCCGTATTGATCTCCTGAGCGAAGGCGCGCGTGCTTTGCTGCAGGTCGCTTCGGTCATGGGCAATGGCGCGTCAGAACAAGAAATATTGGCGGTCCGCGAAGCGGCGGGCGACCCCGCCGATAGCAACTTCGATGAATTGAAACATGCGGCACTCTTGCGGGCGGTGCCTGGCCAAACTGGTGATGAGATCCTCTTTGCCCATGACCTGATCCGCGAAGTCGCGTATTCGGGGATGTTGCGGGCGCGTCGACGCCAACTGCACCGTTGCGCCCTTGATTACCAAGTCGCGCTCGGTGTCGGGCGCGAAAACCTTCTATACCGGCATGCGGCCGGAGCGGAGGACTGGCACGCGGCGGTCGGGTATGCGCGGCGCGCGGCCGCCGAAGCCGCCGAACAATCCGCGTATTGGAACAGCCTTGAGTATTCTGACGCCGCGATCGCAGCGCTGTCTCGGCTGCCCGCGACGGAACAGAATGTACAATTGCAAATCGATCTTCGGCTAGAAGCGCGGCCCGCTTTCGGAGCCACGGCGCAATTGAAGAGACTACTTTCCTACGCCGAAGATGCGCGACTGCGAGCGCAGAGCATTCACGATCAACGCAGGACGGTTGCCGCGTCCATACAGAAAATACTTGCGCTGACGTTCGTCGGTACGCCAGATGAGGCCTTGCCTGTCGCCGACGAGACGTTGAAGCTCGCAGGTGCGCTGGGCGCGCCGGAGTTAGACGCCGTCACGCGCTACTTTGCTGGCCAAGCGAATTATATGGCCGGAAATTATCGCCATGCCTCGATACTGATGGCTGAGGCCTCAGAGCGACTGCCTCCGACGATGGGACTCGCTCGGTCCGCGACTACCGGGACGATTTCGGCGCTGATCAAGGTTTTGCAGTCAACGTCGCTTGCCTCAATGGGGTCGTTCGACGATGCCGCGATCTGCGCAAGCGATGCCGCGCGGATTGCAGCACTGACGGATCGCCCTTACGACGACGCGGCCTGCGCATACGGGCTCGGATATGCGGCCCTGCTGCAGGGTCGGCTCGCGGAGGCCGTTGAAATCGTTGCGCCCAGATTCAACGCTGTCAGAGAACAGGACATTTACTTCTTCGTCCCGGTTTTGGGCAATCTACTAGGCCAGGCCTTTGCCGGTCTCGGTCGGACCGAAGAAGCGTTGCGGGCCCTGAACGAATCTCAAAGCGTTGCGACAAGACTTAGCTATGTCGGAGCGCTAATCGGAATCTCCCTGTCGCGCGCGGTAACAAAAATGTCGGCGGGTGATTTTGATGGCGCGGAAGCATTGCTTCGGCCCTGTCTTGAGAATACGCGGCAGCAGGGCTATCGGGGGATTCAAGCCAACGCAGCGCGGTATTCGGCCTTGCTCGGCGCGAAGCGGGGCGCCGAACCGGCCGAGGTCGAACAGCTTTTCGCCGAGGCCATCGACGTTGCGGCGGCGATCGAGGCGCGGCCTGCTTTGGCGTTGTCACGCCTTTCGTTGGCGGAGTTTTGGATCGGTACTGGGCAGAGCAATACGGTCATCCCCGTGCTAAGGCAAGCACGCGAGGAATTTATTCGGATGAATATGACGCCCTCCGTGCAGAGGGCGGATCGAGTCCTCAGTTCGCTATTGCGGTAGCAATAGCGAACTCACTCAGCATGCCAACGCTGGAGATTGGTATGCCTGAGGCCAATGTTCGGTAGCCAAAAATCTTATCTCACGACATTCTTTTTTGCAGGTGGGCCACTTCAAAAAGAGTTTGAGCCGTTCCAGACCAAAGTCGACGCATGACAATCGACCTTCGGGTTATCTGATAAGGCAAGACTGTCGCGCGACGCATCCCTCAGCTTGACGCGATGACGTCGCCGAACAGCACCCAACCTTTGCCGTCGAAACGCTGTAGCTGCATCTGCTTCACCGGATGGTAGTTGGTCGGCGAAGTGTTGATGACGATGCCTGGGAGCAGCACGCCCTCGTGCAGATCATGGATGCTGGTGGCCTGGCGCATAATGTTGTCGCGCGACAAATCGTTGCCGCATTGCCGCAGCACATGGGCCAGCGTCTGAGCATATTGATAGCCGGCGATGTAGTTCACGTCGGTCTGTGACACACCCGGCATGTATTTGGTCATGAAAGTGCGCCATTCGTTTAAGCCGGGATCGTCCTTCCAGCGTGGATCGCCGGGATCCTTGCCATAAGACGCGGTGATCAGTCCGACAGCCTTCTCCAAACCGGCTGGCTTCAACGTGGCGCCCACCGAGGATGAGACATAGGTGATGAAGTGCAGCGGATGCCAGCCGAGTTGATAGGTCTTCCGAATAGCCTGCGGGCCGAATTTTCCCCCAGCGCTATCGACCAGGACATCAGCGCCCGACCCCTTCAACGAGACGATCTGTGAATCGATGATCGGGTCGGTGGCTTCGTAAGTCTCCAGCTTCACGACGCGCTTGTCGAAATCGGCGCCAAACCCGTCCTTCAGCCCGTTGAGATAGTCGCGGCCGAAATCGTCGTTCTGGTAGAGCAGCGCCACCTTCGCGTCTGGCTTTTCTTTGAGAATGTATTTGGCGTAGATGCTTGCCTCGACACGATAGCTCGGCAGCAAGCCAATCGACCAGGGATAGTGCTGGTAGTCGCCCCAGAAATCGCCGCCCGAGGCGACGAACACGTCGGGGATCTTCCGGTCGTTGAGATATTTGCGGATCGCGATATTGGTCGGCGTGCCGATACTGGAGAAGATGAAGGCGACGCGATCCTGCTCGATCAGCTTGCGGGTTTGTTCGACCGTCTTCGCCGGAATGTAGCCGTCGTCGAGGCTAAGGATCCTGACTTTGCGGCCGTTTATGCCGCCCGCGTCGTTGACCATCGCGAAATAGGCGATCTCAGTCTTGCTGACAACGGAATAAATCTGCGCCGGCCCGCTATAAGAAGAGGTCTGGCCGATCAAAATTTCCCTGTCTGTAATGCCCGGCGCATTTTCCGCCAAGGCGCCGTTCGACAAGAGCGCCACGCCTGCGAGGCCGGCGAGCATGATCAAATTCTTGTACATGATTTCCTCCCTGCTCTCAGTTGTCGACGTCTAACCTCCGGTCAGTGAATTGCAGCAATGTATTTCTTTGATATTAGCGCCAAACTGCTCTTCCCGCATGCCTGCCAGCCCTGGATTTGATCTCTGGCACACCTATCAGTTCAAAACGTCCTGACCTGCCGCGTGAGCTACAAGTTTGTGAGGTCTGCCAGAGATCCAGCGCCTGTGCGCCAGTTTCCGCCCTGATTTTTGATGTATCAGGTCCTGATCATCGCCTGTATTGCCCCTGTTTTGCGCCGTCAAGTCTGTGGGCCAGGGCGGCAGGGCGCAGGTTTTAGCTGCACTTCCCCCACGACGAATACCTTAGGTGAGCCAAAAAGCCCTGTTTTTCAGGGAAAAACAGGTGAGCGGGGTTCGCTCGAGACTGCGCACACAGCCAGCCTAACTCATTCAAATAAATTCAGTTCTCGTGTTCGGCTTATGTGTTCTCCGCCCAAAAGCGTGTTGCATCACCCTGTCACGCGATCGCTTGGTTTTCCTCACGTTTTCAATGATTACAGAATCTTCCGGGCAACACGCGTGCAACACGGACCCGGTCGGACGTTCGATGCTTGTTAGCTCAATTTGTAATCCGGACTACCCATAAAGGAGCCGTCGCGAGTCTGCCAGGGAATGGCGCCGGCGACTAAACCGCAATAACTGGCCGAAAGCGGACATTTTTTAGCACCCCGCGTAAGGTCTCCTCTGTGCCAAAAGGAGACCTCGTACCTGCGGGCTCTGGTCACAGCGCAGAGGGCGATCCCGCTTGATGGCTTGCGGTGATATGGTTGTCACTCAACGTCGGGGGAAAACGCGTGGCATCGGAGCATTTCGGACGCAAGCTGGCGGCGATACTCGTATCGGATGTCGTCGGCTATTCGCGTCTCGCCGGCGCCGACGAGGAGCTGACGCTAGCGCGCCTGCGCGCGCTCAGGAGCGACCTGATCGATCCGATTGTCGCGGTCCACCATGGCCGCATCGTCAAGCGCACCGGCGACGGCGCGATTGTCGAATTCCGCAGCGTCGTCGATGCCGTGCGCTGCGCCATCGAGACGCAGACCGGCTTGGTCGAGCGCAATGCAGGTCTGCCGCCCGAACGACGCATCGAGTTCCGCATCGGCATCCATCTCGGCGACGTGATGGAGGAGGCGGACGGCGATTTGATGGGCGACGGCGTCAACATCGCGGCGCGCCTCGAAACCATGTGCGAACCGGGTGGCGTCTGCCTGTCCGAGGACGCCTATCGCCAGGTCCGCTCCCGGCTCGATCTCGCTGTCACCGACCTCGGCGACCAAACCCTCAAGAACATAGCCGAGCCGATGCGAGTCTACGCGCTGACAGTCGGCAAGCCGGCTCAGGCCAAACCGGCGGACTTCGCAATGCCGCCGCCAGCGCCGCTCGCGCCCCCGAAGAAACGCGGATTGCTCGTTCCGGTGGTCGCTTGCATCGCAGCGGCGATCGTCATTGCGGCGTTCGCGGCCTGGTATTTCCTCGCGCGGCCGGGCGCCAATATTGCCGCCAACGCGCCGGCGCATCTCTCCATCGTAGT
>Ga0134126_10011678_pt1 | contig 11090 bp, 7 predicted proteins | sample KB31752_FD_96881 | JGI IMG/M metagenome (GOLD analysis project Ga0134126, IMG submission 96881) | Terrestrial soil microbial communities with excess Nitrogen fertilizer from Kellogg Biological Station, Michigan, USA - KB3-175-2 | ecosystem: Environmental > Terrestrial > Soil > Unclassified ... | reverse complement strand
TGGCAGACCGAAAAACATATATTCCATGACTTTGTTCATGGTGCTTTTGTCGGACCACTCGGTCTTCGGGTCGGGATCGATGCCGATATCCGCCGAGGACAAGATCCGGCACAGCTCCTCGTCGCTCACTCGACCCGTGAAAGTGGTCACGGCTTCGAGCCCGAGCCGACCGGCGTACGCCTTGATCATCGGCTGATGCGGTCCTCCCCCGACAAAGATGCAGTGAACATCGCTCCGCTCATGATCCTGGGTGAGCACCTTCAACGCGCGCACGAGATGGTCGACGCCATCCTGCTTGCAGATTTCCCCGAGGTAGACGAGAAGATGCGCCTTGCCTTTCCGATATCGCACGTCCGACGGGTAGCGATCGAACCGAGAAAGGTCCGGGCCGGATCGCACCACGAAAATGCGCTGCGGCGGCACGCCCCCACGTTGGATTGCTATCTCCTTGTGACTTTCATTCGTGGTGATGACCACATCAGCGGCCTTGAAGGTGAGGCGCTCTAAGAGACGCAGTCCGCGATGCATCATGCCGTCGGAGCGGCCGAATTTGGCCGCATACATTTCCGGAGACAGATCGTGGTGATCGAAAATGAAGCGCTTGCCGAATGGACGCCAGAAACGGCCGAGCAGCCAATAGGTCTCCGGTGGATTGCAGGCCTGAATGATGTCGAAACCGCGGCCACAGGCGGCCACGGTGACCGAGCGCATGGCCGTGCGAATGAAGCACCATGCGAATTCGGCCGCGAACCCGAAGGGGCCCTCCGCCCTCACTGGCAATGCGTAGCGAAAGATGTCGATATCCTCCAGGCACTCGTAAGGGTGTTCGTACCCCTTGAATTTCGGACAGATGACGCTCACCGCATAACCGGCCCGACTGAGGGACGTCGCCTCGAGCCAGACGCGGCGATCGAACGGCACTGGAAGGTTTTGCACGATGATGAGGGCGCGGCGTCGCTGGTTACCAGCAGATACCATGATAGTGCTCTCCCAATTCCGGTCTATTGGACAACCGGACGAAGTCCACCACGACTTGATCGTCGCTCAGGCTCTCGATCACTTTCCGGTAGGCAGCATCAGCATTCCCTACGACCACGACGTCTGCATGCGCGACCAGCTCGTCCGGCGTCCTGACCAGCAGCCGCGAAATGTGCGGGATACGATCAAGGATGTAGTTGCGATTTGCGCCGACCAGTGAAGGCGCGCTGACGCTCGGATCGAAAATGCGGATCTCGTATCCTTTGCCCAGCAGACATTCGACCACCTCGACCATCGGACTTTCACGAAGGTCATCCGTTCCGGCCTTGAAGCTCAGTCCGAGGACACCAATGCGTTGCCTTTGCTGATCGAGAATCATGCGCAGCCCGCGTTCGATGTGTCGTCGGTTGCTTATCAGCACGGAATCGAGGATCGGCAGATCGAGATCATGCCGGCGCGCCTTGTAGGTCAGAGCGCGCAGATCCTTGGGCAGGCAGGAGCCGCCAAAGGCGAAGCCGGGCCGCAGATATTTGGGCGATAGGTTAAGCCTCGTATCGGCGCAGAAGATTTCCATCACGCGATGGCTATCGAGCCCTAAGGCCCTGCAAAGAGTGCCGATCTCGTTGGCAAAGGCGACTTTCAAGGCATGCCAGGCGTTGTCGGAGTATTTGACCAGCGCAGCCACATCGATGTCGGTCTCGAACAGCGGTGCGTCGCCGCGCGCATACAGCAGACGCATTGCCTCCTTCGACCGCTGGTCGGCGGTGCCCACCACGGTTTTCGCAGGATTGCGAAAATCCTCGATGGCGCTTCCCTCCCGCAGGAACTCGGGATTGCAGCAAACCCCAAACGCTTGTCCCGCTGCCTTGCCGGATGCCTTTTCCAAGATGATGCTCATTTGTCGGATTGTTCCCGGCAGGACGCTGCTGCGAACCGCCACGACAAAGAACTGCTCCTTCCTGCGGAGTGCTCCGCCCATCTGTTCGCAGACACGCTCAATTGCGGTCAGGTCGATCTCGCCATTTGCCCGGCTGGGCGTGCCGACGCAGACGAGGCCGATATCGCTTTCGCTCACGGCGAGATCGGGGTCGGTCGTCGCGCTCAAGCGCCCCCAATTACGGGCCTCGATGATGAGTTCCTGCAGCCCCGGCTCGCGCACAGGCGCTTGACCGGAATTGATCAGATTCACCTTGTCGCTGTTGGTGTCGACACCGATGACCCTGTGGCCGGCATCCGCGAGACATGCCGCGGACACCGCTCCTACATAGCCCAATCCGAACACGCTGATCTTCATCCCTTCACCTCTTCGACCTCCGCCTCATGCACCTACAGGGTCTTGGGTGGCCGCACCGTCGCAAACCTCGTCCTGCGCCGCCGAGTGTCCGCCGTCGAAGCGGAGAAGCGTGTTGAGGGGTAGGCCGCTCTCGACCCTCCCTTCACCCAGCAACGTCGTGGTCGGCACCTTCTGGCCATAGGATGGCGAAAACCAACCCAAGGGCGGGTCCTCTTGCCCTCGTATGGCGCGCCAGGACAGTGCAGGCGGCAGCTCGATCCAGGCAAACTGCCCGGCCGCGTCGGCCCAGGACAGAACCGCTCGGTTTCCACGCAGAGACGCCTGCACCGCTGGACCAAGGTGGAAGGCAAGCCGACAGGCGTGACCGCCCTTGCTCTCGATTTCATCCTCGATCGCGATCTGCGACGCTACCGCGTCCATGCGGACGCGTCGGACATGGCGCGCCGTCCGATAGCCATCGTGGCAGGCTTCCCAGAACAGCTCGTCGGCGTCGAGCTTGACCGCCAGCGTCCGGGAGTGTGCCTGGCGCATCCAGAGGAACGGGCCACCAAGCTTGGACTGCGCCGCCCCGTCCAATTCCAACGTGTTGTGCGCCAGCGTCGAGCGAAAGTAGTCGCGCCACTTGTCCGCGCAGTAATAGCGATATGTCCCCGGATCGCAGAGCACCTCGAGGCCGCCGTAGCGGACTTCGACCGAAAGTGCGTCGGCGTGGGCATGCGCCGCGGTCGAAAGGTAGCCGTGCGGCCCGCCGTCGCAGCGACACCAGATTTCGCGAGACGTATCTGCCTTTGCCCGTAGTATGACGATGCCAGCATCGGCGAAATGAGCGGGCCTCTGCGTCGGCCTCCGACCTGCCGTTCGGGATCGACGCGAAGTCAGTGAGGTCAAGAACGGCGTGCGTAGGTCATCGGCCTTGACATGGGGCCACCATTCGCAAGGGCCGAAGATCGTCGCCGCCGTCGCAAGCAGTGAATCCCACTGACGAAAGCCCTCGCCATCAAGCGAGAGTGCCGTTCCGCTGTCGCAGTCGCCTTGGCGCGGCGGAGCATTCGACACGTCAACCAGCGCCGCGGTGGAGTCCGCCATCGCTCGGAGCCGCTCCCGCGTGGCCGGAGAGAGTGGATAGCCGGCCGCATCGCCTTCCAACGCGGCGATGAAGCCGAGCTCGAGGACGAAGGCGTGATAACCCGAGGCGAGCTCACGGTGGATGCCTGATGGAAAGGTTTGCTTGACGAACTCTTTGTTGAGAGCTGCCGCCGCCTGGCGACGCCAACTCCCACTGTGGGCAAACCACGGCAGCGCGCAGGTCGCAACGAAAAGGCCAACCATTTCAGCAAGCAGATGATTGTTGGCCGAAGAGCGGCGGCTTGGTAGCTGCGACAAATATTGCTGATGGTGATAAAGATGGCTTGCGAAAACCGGATTTTGGTCGAACAGGCAACGCGTGCCCGGCCAATCTGACAGCAAACGCCGAATCCAGACCCATGCGATCAGCCGAAGTCCGACCTCGATGCCGCTCGCCCAGTTGATGCCCGTTAGGAAGGGATTGTGTTCCCACCACGACTGTAGATGTGTAGCGATCCTCTCCGCGTAACGCTGGTTGCCGGTCAGCGCATAGGCCGCCGCCAATATCGTCAGATGTTGGTGGCGCGACAACTCCCAGACGTACTTCACCTCTCCGGCGGCGCCGCGGCGATAATTGACGGAGAAGCAATATGCGTTCTGCGGTGCGCGCTTGCCCGTGATTGGATCGAAAAACCAGTCTGGATCCGACGCCATGTCGTTTCTCTGGCATCCGAACACATGCCACTCGCCCCGCATCAGGGACTCTGCCGTGCGCAGAAGTCGCTCGCGCGCATCGTCCGAGACGGCTGACGGTGGAATCCGCTGGCAAGGCGGCGGAGGCGTCGTTCGGCACAGGCGAGTGGCTGCGGGGTCGGCAGCCGCATCCCACATCTGACGTGTGATCCAAAGCCGCTTCATGAACGTGTCGCGGAGCCGCCACGGAATTTCCGTCGGCGACATGCAATTCAAACGGCGCAGATACCAAGCGAGGTCCGCGAGACTCACCATCGCAATACCTTGCCGGGTCCCATTTCCGATGTTTGCGGAATCTCTGCGGATGTCGGACCTCTAATACGCATTCTTGTCCATGATATGCGCGAACGTTCGCCATATGATCTTCAGGTCCAGTCCTAGAGACCAATGATCGATGTAGTGCAAATCGAAATCGAGGCGCTTCTGCGCTTTTTCCATCGTGTCAATCCCTCCACGAAATCCGCTGACCTGAGCGAGCCCTGTGATCCCCGGCCGCACCCTGTGACGGGCGAAATACTCGATGACCGCTTCGTGATAGAAACGGTCCACTGCCTTCATTTGGAGCGGATGGGGCCGCGGCCCCACGATCGACATGGTGCCCGCGATAACGTTGAACAGTTGCGGCAGCTCGTCGAGGCTGGTTCGACGCAGGAATCTTCCCATTCGGGTGACGCGTGGATCGCCCCGCCGCGTGTGGCTCGTTCCGCTCAGATCGCACCGATCCACGTACATGGTGCGAAACTTCAGGACTTCGATGGTTTTATTGTTGAACCCGTATCGTTTCTGCTTGAAGAAGGCCGGGCCGCGGCTGTCCATGCGAATGGCAATAGCGACAAGCAGGATAAGCGGCCCCATCAACGGCATCAGAATCGTCAACATCACGAGATCCTCAATGCGTTTCTGGAATGCGTTCCAGTGCTTGATCGGTCGATCCGCAAGGGCAGCGATTGGCGCTCCTGGACGAAGTTCGATGTCCCTGATCGCCAGCTGCCGCATACTTACGTCGAGCCAAAGCCTGACATCCACGGGAAGCTCTCGCAGCCTTTTGGCAAAATGCGCAATGCGGTCTGGCGCCGAACATGGGATAGCAATCATGATCTCGTCGATGATCGTTGTACGCACCAGCGATATGAGCGTTTCGATGTTCCCGAGGACACGCACGCCTTCGATCTCGCCGGGCGCCCGCGTCCGATCGTCGAAGACGCCGACGATGTGGATTTCGTCGGGCCAGGAGGTACGACATTCCGCGATGAGGCGCTGTGCCGACGGACCGCTACCGACGATCGCCACCTGACGTCGCAGTCGGTCGGTGGCGGTCCAGCGAGCGATCAGCGATCCGACGACGAGTCTGGCGCCGAGTAACCCGGATATCGCCAGCACGGACCAGATCATCAGCCACAATCGAGAGAAAGTGGCCGAGGTCTTGGTCAGAAACCCGATGGACAGGCCAATGAAGAGGACGCCTGCCCAGCCCGCGAGAATCCGCTTCAGCTCCCACCCGAATTGCGGTAGGCGCGTGAACTCGTACAGCCTGAGCCCCTCGAACAGGCTGTTGGACGAGAACGCGGCGACGAGGCCGACGAGTAAGAACAACAGGGGGTTGAAGCGGTTTTCCGGATTGACGAGGGTGTAGATATAGATGCTCAACATCGCAGTTAGAGAGATCCAAGCCCAGTCGAAAAACCGAAGCAATCCGCAGATGACGGGGCGGGCGATCGCTGTCGTTCCCCGCGGCCGCGCGAGGCCTGACCGAGCGATGGCCCTCGGCGAGAGCCCGGCTTCTACATCTCCATCGCCAACTACGTTGCTCGTCATTTCGGCCGAACCGCTGGCGGCGCCTCACTGGGTATGTTCGAGCGCGTCCCACAAGGGCTTGGCACCCCGGTGCCCGTGAACCAAGCTGCCGCTCGGTTGTTACCGAACATCCAGGATTCCCCGCCTCTCTTTTCCGCTTTGCTTCCCGTAATACTCTCTGACTTGACCCCAGTAGAGGCCTGAATCCGAAAAGCCGTACCGGGCGTGTTTGCGAACATCCACGAGCGACAGGGCAACGCCGGCAAGGTTTGCGCCGGCATCGATCAGCGCCTGCAGACCGCGCAGAGCAAGCGCCCGGCGCGACTCGCCCCAGCGGACGAGAAAGACGGTCTTATTTGCAAGGCGGCACAGCGCCAAGGCATCGGAGACCGCGAGGACCGGCGCGGAATCGAGGATGACGATGTCGTGCGATCTTACTAGCGCCTTCAACAGCACCTTCATCGCTTCCGAGGCGAGAAGACCGGCGGGATCGCGGGTTGTCCGGCCAGCGGGAACGACCGTGATTCCGCAATTCGCCGCGGTATACTGAACGTCCTCGATTGACGCCGCGCCCGTAAGATAGTCCACGAGTCCCGTATTTCGCGGCACCTGCCATGCGACATGCGCGACCGGCCGCCGAAGATCGCAGTCCACGAACGCGACTTTTCTACCGACGCACGCCTGCAAATAAGCGAACGAGACCGCCGTCGTGGTTTTGCCTTCTTGCGGCAGCGACGAGGTGAACAGGATCGTTCTCGGCGCCTCCTCGCCGTCAAGCAACAGCAGTTTGGTGGCGAGGCTGCGGAGCGCCTCGGCGAACGGCGTATCGGACTCGAGTACCTGCGCCAACGCGCTCCCCTTGCGTCGGCTTAATTCCTTCTGAATGGGAATGAGGCCGAGCGCGCGGCAGCCGGTTGCCGCCTCAATCTGGTCCATGCTGCGGAAGCCGCGGTCCAACCGCTCGAGGAGAAAAGCAACCCCGATGCCGGAGACCGTTGCGATGATGGCGGCGAGCCCGAGGATGATCTTCGTTTTGGGAAAGGTCGGCGCATTGGCCACGTCGGCCCGCGAGACGACATGAGCATCGGCTTGCTCCAACCCTGCAGCTTCGCTGCCGGTTTGTTTGAACCGATCGAGGAAATTGTTGTACAGCTTTCGATTGGCATCGGCGTCCTGTTCCAACGTGCGCAGGTGGACGTCCGCTTGGTCGAGACGTGCGGCGCGCGCTTTGGCGTCATCGAGGCTCGCCTGCAGGGTGGCTTCGCGGGCCCGCGCGACATCAACGTCGTTCCTCAGGCTTTCCACGATCTTGGCGGTCTCTGCATCGATCTTCTGCTGTAGATCGCGGGTCTCGGCTCGGGCACTGATCATCTTCGGATGGGAAGGGCCGAAGTGGGCGCTGAGCTCCGCCTCTCGGCGCTCGACGTCTGCCTGCTGGCTGCGGAGATTCTGGATGATCGGGGACTGCAGCACGACGCTGAGCGTTTGCGCGCCGGCCCCGGAAGCCACGACGGACTGCACTTGGCGAAGTTTGGCTTCGGCTGCCACACGATCGCCCTGCGCCTTCATGAGCTCCTGATCGATGCCAGCGAGTTCCTCGGTTGCAATTGTCGTTTCCTTGCCGCCTTCGGCCTTGCTCCGCAGCAGCCCCGCTTGCTTGCGGTAGTCCTCGACTGCCTTCTCCGACCCGAGGACCTGCTCGCGCAATCCCTTCAGGCGATCGCTGAGCCAGACGTTGGCACGTCGTGTGGCGTCGAGCTTCTCTTGGAGCTGCGAAGCGAGATAAAAATCGACCAGTGTATTGACGATATTGGCGGCGAGGATGGGGTCACTGGAATCGAAGCCGACGCGTATCACGCGCGACTGATGCTCGGGCGCGACGGTGATCTTGTCTTCGAACTCGTCCACGATCCGGGATTGTTGCGCGTCACTCCCCTCCGCCGCGCGCGATCGCTGGCCGAAGAAGGCCATCGATCGATCGAGCAAACGCTGCAACAGATCCTGGCTGCGTCGCTGCCCAAACTCGGAATTCTGATCGAGGCCGAGTTTCGCGATCGTCTGTCTCGCAAGGTCTCGCGATCGCAGAACCTCGATTTCGCTCCTAATCGTCTCCTCGTCCGCCGGAAGGCCGGATAACACCTGTTCGACGTCCACATATTTCGGCTGCCGCGCCGCGATCATGATGAATGCTTGCGCGCGATAGATCGGTGTTAGCCGATAAAGTAGGAGTGCAGTAAGCGCCATTAGCACAGCGGCGGTTACGAGGACCGGCCATTTCCGCCGCCATAACTTGCGCGCGACCTCGTGCAGGTCGACCGGCTCGATCGGGTCGCCGGCTATGACCGGCACCTCGATCGTTTCGATATTGGCGCCGCCGCTGCTCGACAGCCGGATGAGCGGAGGGCTCGTCATGCTGCAGGGCGAGCCACTGAAAGCAGGCCGTCGAAGGATGGGTTCGCCGTAGCAGGCACCGACACTGCGGACGTGTTTGTCACCCGCCTTGGATCGTGCCTGACCAGACGCACCGACACGGTCCCCGTCTTCCTCCCTCCCGGCTGCCGCTGTCGTTTATGTTGCTTATCGTTCTCAGCGAGGGAAGGTAATGGCAAGCGCCATGGCGGCCTACCTCCGTCCATGTGGGAATTTATTTTTTTTCAATACGACTGCCGCGCTTGTCTCCCTGCGGAAGAAGATCGATAGGAGTCCTCTGCACAACTATCGCGTCTTTATAAGAACAGTTGTCGCCGAAGGCCGTTCTGCCGAGCAAAGCCGAAGGCCGTCCTGTCGAGTCTGTCGAGCGAAACTCCTCTGGCGCGACGTTAGCGCGCAACGATGGGGCGTGATTGAGGGTTGGGGAGAGGGTATGTCTCGTGAGACAAGACTGGTGGTCCTTCTCAACCAGCTCTATGATGCGGCCTTCGACCCTCCCGCGTGGAGGCATTTCCTCGAATCCCTGGCCCATGCCTATGACGGAAGCGCCAGGATATTTGCTCAGCATTCGACATGCCGAGCCGGTCAGGCCTCTGGTCCCGCCGACGAGCTGAGCAGCTTCCCCCGTGTCGCCCTTGCGCCGCTCCTTGCGCACGCGGTTTGGGATTCTGCCGCGCCATGCCAAGGTCAAGATATGGGGACGGCGCGGACCGAATCGCAAAGCCCATTTCACCGCATGGAGAGCGTCATATTCGCGCAGGAAGGCGTGAGGCTGTCGCTTGCCCTCGCGAGAACTCCAGACATGAGACCTTTCTCACGGCGAGAAATCCGCGAGTGGAAGGCACTTATCCCGCATCTGCGACGCATGGTCGAGCTGCGGCTGCGATGGGCGGACTCCCAGCTTGGACCACAATATGCGCTATTCGTGCTCGATGCTCTGGGCCTCGGAATTGCGGTCGTGAGCCGGCAAAGCACGCTGCTGTTCGCAAGCTTGGCGGCAAAACAGATCATCGATCGCGCAGACGGCCTGTCCGTCATTCAGGGACGCTTGCATGCGGCACCGGTCGTGCGGGATCGCTTCGCTAGCCTCGTGAGCCGGATTGCGACGGAGAGGAATCCAGATGCTGACTCAAGAGAAATCGTCGCACTGCCACGGGCGCATGGCGAGCGCCCCATGTCCGCTCTCGTGATGTCCTTTCCCCAGAGGCGGTTCATGCTCCGCGTGCCCTCGGCGATCGTCTTGCTCAACGATCCCACGCGCGAGGTAACCCTCAGAGAGCGTGATCTTGCGTCCGTTTATGGGCTAACCGCAGCCGAGGGTAAGTTGCTTTGCGAACTTGCGCGAGGCGTCCCCTTGGCCGACTACGCCGCCAGTGCCGGCATCGCCCACAACACAGCCAAGAGCTACCTGCAGCAGATCTTCGCCAAAACCGGTCAATCTCGACAGGTGGATCTGCTGCGCGAGATCGTCTCGGATCCGCTCCTCCGGGTGGCCAGCGAAGTGGCCGGTCTTTGCGAGAGTTTTGCCGTTTAGCCTCTCTCCCGGGCAATGGATAATAAACCTGCAAGGATTGCCGCATCGTTGCGGATGGCCTGCCGAGGGCATCTGTTCCCTCGATCGAAGCAGGTGCGCTCATCCGCTAACCGGCCGCCGCGGCGAGGTGCGATGACCGCCTGTTTTTCTCGCCAGCGACGGCGCATCTATCATGGCGTGGTTGCGACCAGCGATGGCGATGGCGGCGCCCGGGCTCGGCGAGGTCCCGCGCCATGCCGAGGTCGATGCCGCCGTGCACGCGTCCGTGGGATCGAAAAGGTCCATTCTTGGTTTCTCCTCGCGCGGAGGGATCGACCGTGGCAATGCTCGACAGCTTATTCCGCCTCGCCTACCGCACCGCCTTTTGGCTTCTGCGATCGGGTTGGTATCTGTTCCGACCGGACCATCGTGGCGTCATGGTGGCAGTTTGGGTCCGTCGCTGCGTCCTCATGGTGCGTCCGTCCTACCGCAATGTGCTGACGCTTCCCGGCGGTAGCATCGATGCGGATGAGACGCCGGCGGTTGCGGCGTGCCGCGAACTGCGCGAAGAGACGGGGATCGCCGTCCAGCCGGAGGACCTGGCGCGGGCCGGGGACATCGTCGGTTGGTTGGACTATCGCCACGACCATGTCGTCATCTTCGAGCTGCGTCTCGGCGCATTCCCGGCGCTGCGCATCGATAACCGCGAGATCATCGAGGCAGCCTTCATGACGCCGGAGACCGCGCTGGCGTTGCCCCTCCTCCCGTTCGCTCGCGATTATCTCGAGGACGAGGCCGTGCCGCAGCCCGTGAAATGAGCGGGCGCGCGTAAGCGTGGCGAGCGCCACGAGGTTTGGATCGGGCCAGAAGCAGGCGTTCAGCGTCGGAGTCTTTTAAAGCGGCTCAGTGCCACAACCGGACATATGCCCTGCCGGTGCAACATTATTGGTGGGCCGCCTGTTCCCCGTCAGGCACTCGCTTAGTTAACGTCCCTTAAGGTAGTTCGCCCCATTGTGGGGCTGGATTCTTCGCTCTGCGTTGATACAAAGCAATAGTCGGCGGGGGCATTGATCGGCCGCGACGCGGAGCGCCCGCGATATGAATCGTATTCTGTATGTAGAAGATGACGAGGGCGTGGGGCCGCTCATGGAGTCCGTCCTCACCTCGGGCGGCTATACGGTTGAAGTCGCAACATCGGTGCCCGAAGCGTGGCGAGCTGTGGATCGACGAGCGCAAGCTTTTGCCGGGCGACTACAACTATGG
>Ga0134126_10011677_pt1 | contig 11090 bp, 11 predicted proteins | sample KB31752_FD_96881 | JGI IMG/M metagenome (GOLD analysis project Ga0134126, IMG submission 96881) | Terrestrial soil microbial communities with excess Nitrogen fertilizer from Kellogg Biological Station, Michigan, USA - KB3-175-2 | ecosystem: Environmental > Terrestrial > Soil > Unclassified ... | reverse complement strand
TTTGTCTATTCGTCCAATTTGGGAGGCCACATTGGACCCGATAACCGACATCTTCAGAACGATGCACGTCACCGCGTTCGGTCAGCACAGGCTCGAAGCCACCGCCCCGTGGGGCTTGGTACAGGATGGCCAGACCGAAGAAAAAGTCACGCCTTCCGGCAAAAGGGCTTCACCCACAGATCTGGCGCATTTCGCCATGCTGTCGCGCGGCAACTGCTGGCTGAGTGTGGAAGGGATTTCGGAGCCGATTCCTCTCACCGGTGGAGATTGCATTTTGCTGGCGCGGGGGACTTCGTTTGTTATGCGCGACAGCCTGCGAACCCGTCCGAGGTCAAGTTTTCGCGAGGTCGCAGCCAGAGACGGCAGCAACGTCGCTCATTATGGAGGGGGTGGCGCGCCGACGACCATCGTCTGTGGGTCCTTGAGTTTCGATCGCGCCAGCCTGAAGCCGATCACCCAGTTGTTGCCGAGCTTCATTCTGATCAAGGCCGATCAGGCCCACACGCTTGCGCTTCACAACACCATGCAGGCGCTGGCGTCAGAAATGGCAGATCAAGCGCCGGGGTCGGAAGTAGTCGCGACTCGGCTAGGCGAGGTTTTGTTTATCCAGGCACTCCGGGCGCATATCGCGTCGGGAGTGGGATGGCGCAATAAAGGATGGCTTCGTGCGATTTTCGATCCTCAAATGGGCACGGCTCTGACTGCCATTCACGACAGAGTGAATACACCCTGGACGGTCGAATCCCTGGCCGAAGCGGCGGGCATGTCTCGCTCCGCATTCGCAGCGCGCTTTAAGGAACTGCTCGGACAAACACCTCTGGAATACGTAACCGAGTGGCGGATGCAGAAGGCGATGCAGTTAATTGAACAGCGTGACAAAAAGCTGATAGACGTCGCCCGGTCGGTCGGCTACGAGTCCGACGCTGCGTTCAGTAAGGCGTTCAAGCGAGTTGTCGGAGCCAACCCAGGTGAATACCTCAAACGTGGTTTCGCAGGAAAATCTTTTTGAGCAACTTCCACCGTCGCCACCCCCCGCAACTGGCTAAAAGCGTTACCTTGAAAGAGTGGGAATTTCGCGACGCCAGGCGTAGCGGGAAAAACGTTTTCTTTGATCGGGCCACTCGAATCGAATCGACACAGGGAGGAATGAGATGAAGTATTTCGCGATCGCTGGACTGTTCTTCGCCATAGTTGCGAGCGGCGCATCGGCGCAGATCAATGCGGGCGACCAAAAGCCGGAGGCAACCCAGCCTTTCCAGATGGCCAAGGTGGCAACCTTGGATTTTCCATGGAGAATCGCCTTTCTGCCCGACGGCCGCATGCTCATTACCGAGAAGGTAGGCGGTTTAGAGCTGGTCACGCAGCAGGGACAGAAGACGACCGTGTCCAATGTGCCCGGCGTTGTCTATCACGGCCAGGGCGGAATGCTGGGAGTCTATGTTTCCCCGCACTACAAAAAGGACCACTTCGTCTACCTCACCTATTCCAAGCCGGGCATCGATGGTTCGAGCCTGGCGCTTGCGCGCGCTCAACTCAAACTCAGCCATGGCACGGCCAGCCTTGAGAACCTCAAAGTGATCTGGCACGACCCCGAAGGGGGCCACGGCGGACAGTTCGGCGCGGCGGTGGCTTTCTCGCCGGACGGCAAGCTTCTCTACCTCTCCTCCGGCGACCGTCAGCGCATGACTCCGGCCCAGGACCCGAACCAGCCGCTGGGCAAAATCCTGCGCCTCACTCTTGACGGCAAACCCGCTCCAGGCAATCCCATGGCGGGCAAAACCGGCGCGGCCACTGTGCCCATCATTGATCCGCCCGAGGACACGGTAGCGGCAAAGAAAGCCCCGGTGGTCAGGACCTTTACCTATTCCGGGCCTAACCTGACTCCGGCTGAGACCTGGTGCAGCGGACTTCGCACTCCCTACGGCCTGGCGTTTGCGCCCGACGGACACCTGTGGGAACTGGGACACGGTCCGCGCGGCGGCGATGAGCTGAACCTGATCGAGCCCGGAAAGAACTACGGCTGGCCGCTTGTCTCCTACGGACACAACTATAACGGCGTGCCCATACCGAGCCCGACGACGCGGCCTGACCTGGCAGAACCCGTCATCTACTGGGTTCCGGTGATCGCGCCCGGCAACCTCATGTTCTACAAAGGCGCCAAGTTCCCGCAGTGGGACGGTTCCGGTTTTGTCAGCGGCCTGGGTACAAAAGCGCTTGTCCGCATCACCTTTGACGGAGCCAAAGCGACACCCGCTGAGCGGTGGGACATCGGCTTCCGAGTCCGCGATGTGGAGGAAGCTCCGGACGGCGCTCTGTGGATAATCGATGACGCAAAGGAGGGCGGCCTCTATCGCCTCACGCCGAAATAAGCTGCGCCGCCAGCCGCTGAAGCAGGCTTCATCGATGTTCCGGTTCACCACCTTATGAGAGGGTGAACCGGAAATCCCCCCAACTCTTGAAGACGGATGCTGCAATGAAACAAAAATGGAAAGTGACCTTGGGAGCGGTGTGCGCTCTCTTGCTCGCGGGCGCGGCCTATGGCCAGAACCATACCCTGCCGGACGGCAAAGGCAAGGCGGAACTAATCCGCGGCTGCACGGATTGCCATAGCGCGAACCTGGTCGTTCAGAAAAGAAGGACTCCGGAAGATTGGAAAAAAGTTGTCAACGACATGGCTGCCCGCGGGTCGGAGAGCACGCCGAAAGATATCGATAACATCATCCGCTACCTCAACACGAATTTTGGAATTCAAAAAGCCGGCACAACTGCCGCGGCGCAACCCGCAACTCCATCCCATTCCGCAGCGACCGTAAGGCACTGAGTCGTTCGGAGCCCTGACCCCTGACGTACAATCGTAGGCGAAACGAACCTACGAAGGAGGCGCGCCCAATGAAAACCGCCATCCGCGCCATCATCCTGTTGCTCATCGTCCTCTGGCTCGGCGGAGTGATGTTCTTCCCCATCGTCGCCGCCTCCGCCTTTGGGTCTCTGCCCGACAAACACGCCGCCGGAACCATCGTCGGACAATGCCTCCGCATCCTGCACTATGAAGGACTCTTCGCCGGAGCCATCATCGTCATCCTGCTGCTTGTTGGCCAGGCGGTGCGCGCCTTCCCGCGCTCCGTCCTGGTTCCCGTGATTCTGGCCCTCATCATGCTCGGCCTCACGTCGTACTCGCAGTTCTCTGTCATCCCGCGCATGGACCAGGACATTGCCGCTGCCGGCGGCGCCATCAATTCAGTGCCGGCCAACAACCCCTATCGCATCGAATTCAACCGCCTCCATCACCGCTCTGAACACACCCTGCAAGCAGTCCTGCTCGCCGGTGTCATCCTCGTCGTCTTCCTGGCGGCGAACTACCCGAAGACGGGACAGGCGGAGCCGGTCGGGGAGCGGGTCAGCGGGTGAGTCAGCCCTGGAGCCGCGGGCTCGAGCAAGTTCGGATTTGATATACGGCGAAAAAGTGCAGGTCCCTCCGCTGCGTCATTGCTCTGCAATGACTTCGGTCGGGATGACAACGGCTTGGTGGACGGCGGATCGCGATAGCAAGTTGCGGACCACACATAATATAGAAAACAAATGGCTTATTTGCAAAATATAAATAAAGGCGATCTCGGAAAACAAGTGAGGCGGGGCGTTCTGTGGAAAAAGCTTGTCAAGAGGACGATTTTACAAGTCTCTGATTCTAAATTGAATAAAGTGGCAATAACCGACTTGACTAACCAAATGGGCGCATGGGGATGAATTGTTTCGGGATGGAGTGAACCTTTTTTGCTTGACAAGCGTCCAATGATTGTTGGTATATTACCAACTTAATGGGAAAGCCCACCATTACGACTTTGCAGGAGGCCCTAGACCTCTTGCATTTTTGTCTGGAGGGTGGCGGTGAGATTGTTCCGGGAAAACATTTCCGAGACGAGCTGATGGCCGAACATTTGGATTTCGAGGATGCTTGGAGCGTATTGCGAGCTGGTCAAATTTTCGACCCTCCTGAAATGGACATCCGAACCGGAGAGTTGAAGTTTCGAGTGGAAGGGCACGAACCTGGAGGGAAATGGATCGCGATTGTGTTCAGTTTCAAAACAATACATCGGGCATTTTTGATCACGATTTTCTCGGTTAAAGGGAAAGGAAGGAGGGCTATATGAGCGACCGAGAAGAAGAGCAGATTAATTGCAGTGAGTGCGGATCCCCCGCAACGACAATCGAAGGAACGTACCCGTTCAGGGAATGCGGATTAAAAGATGTCAGCCTGATCGGCATAGAACTGATTTCCTGTGAAGCGTGTGGGAATGTCGATCCGGTCATCCCCGATGTTAACGATCTGATGGCGGCTCTGGCGTGGCATATCGCCACGCAGAAGTTCCGTTTGTCTGGAGAAGAGGTTCGTTTTCTCCGAAAATCTCTGAGAATGAGCGCGGTCGATTTCGCGAAGCTCATCGGCGTGAGCAAATGGACGATCTCAAAATGGGAGAACGACGATGATCCCATCGGAGAGCAGAGCGAGAGGCTAGTTCGTTCCCTCGCATTAGCATTGGGAGACGGGCTAAAAGAACGGATGGAGGAAGGTATACGCTCATTTACGTGGATCGTGGAGGAAAAGCGGTCTGGATCAATGCAAGTTGACATGGATACGCTCGAAGTCGTCAACGCATAACTCTCCTCCAATTTGACGAAAGGCCGCCGAACTTGGCGGCCTTTTCGTCTGGGGTCCCCTCTTTCTTCGGTATGGATTTTTAGGCCGCTGGGGCCAACCTCCCTGTCAACTCCGCATAGGTCAGACGGCGCCCAACAACGTCCTTCAGTACAGCCTTGAACCGCTGTGCGTCCGTGTGTTCTTTGCGCAGGTTGAACCTGAAAACTTGCTCATCAACGTAGCGGTCAAGGTGGTACGGCTCTACGCTGATGTACGTCCCATTCAATCCACGTTTGAGGCATGACCAGAAGTTTTCGATGCTGTTGGTGTGGACGTGATCGCGGACGTAACCCTCAACGTGATTGATGATTTCGTGGACGCACTCGTTTTTCGCTGCAATGAAGGGATAGCTTGTATGTTCATCCGTAATGAGGTGCGAACCCTGATGCACGTTGGCTGCTAGCAGCGGTTGCATGTTGTGAACCTTGCGGTCTGCGATGACTCTGGCGCGAACCCTGCCCCCGCGCTCCAGCATTCCCATGACAATGGCCTTGCCATTTCCGGCAGAGTAGTTCATGCCGACTACGCGACGGCTCTTGTGCATGTTCTTCACCTTGCCGCCGACGAAAGTTTCGTCGCACTCGACCGGGCCATTGCTGCCCAACTTCTCGGCTGTTAGGTCAGTCATGGCTTTGCGTATCCTGTGGAGCATGTGCCATGTGCATTTTTGCGAGACGCCGATGGTGCGCATGATTTCGTAGCTGGAAACACCGTTCCGGCAGTTCGCCAACATCCACACGGCAACCATCCATTTGTCGAGTCCGACGGGCGAATCCTCGAAGATTGTGCCTACTTTGATGGAGAACTGCTTTTTGCATCCCCGGCACTTCCAACGCTTCTGGTTCGCAAGCCAGATCGTGTTGCCAATCTCACCGCAACCGGAGCAAACGACTTGCCCATCAGGCCAGCGGATAGAGGCCAAAAGGTTGATGCAGGTTAGTTCATCGGAATAGTAGCGGATGGCTTCGGTAAGGGTCTGAGGTTCGTATGGCGCGCTCACTGTGGTTTCCTCTTGAGTCCCACAGCGTTTCGCCGGATAATGTCTTTGGAGGGTCTATCGCGGCTTCGGCTGTGGTGGATTCTGGCCCCGGTTCAGCGTTAGCGCGCTGGCCGGGGCTTTTGATTGCTCTACTATATGCTTGCTATGCAAGCATGTCAACATAAATAATCGTGCTTGCAATAATTATCATTCAGGTATATTCTCAGAATCGGTAAGCAAGCATGGAGGCCTTATGGGAGAGTCGATCCAAGAAAAGGGCGGGAAAGCTAGGGCGAAGAGTCTTAGCAAAGAGGAGCGCAGCGCGATTGCGCAGGCAGCTGCCGATGCGCGCTGGGCAAAGAATGAGGACGGAGAAAAGACTCCTAAGTTACGAGCCGATTTTGGATCGCCCGACCGACCCCTGAAGATTGGGGAAATCGAGATTCCCTGCTATGTACTGAATGATGGCCGTAGCGTCATCACCCAGAACGGAATGTTAACCGCCCTCACGATGAGCCAAGGAACCGCGACTAAGGGGGGCCCTGATCGACTCGCAAATTTTGCGGGAACGAAGTCGATTAAGCCCTTTATTTCTCCAGCTTTGGACAATATGATCACCAGCCCCATTCGGTTTCGGGTGGGCGGTCAACTCGCTTATGGATATGAGGCAACGATCCTTCCCGAGCTATGCGATGCCGTTTTATCCGCACGTGAGGCGGGGAGCATCAACTATCAGCAAAAGCACATCGCTCAGCAATGCGAAATTCTCGTTAGGGCATTCGCGCGGGTCGGGATCATCGCACTCGTTCACGAGGTGACCGGATACCAAGAGGTTCGTGACCGCGAAGCCCTCCAAGAGATATTGAAGCGGTACATATCAGAAGACCTCATGGGATGGGTCAGGACGTTTCCGATGGAATTTTACAGACAAGTATTTCGCTTGAAGGGGTGGAATTGGAACGCCGGGAAAATGTCGCCTATCGTGGGAAATGTGGTCAATGACTTGGTTTATGCCCGTCTAGCTCCAGGAGTTTTGGAAGAGTTGAAGAAGCGTAATCCGGTTACAGAGAAGGGGTACCGCGAGCACGCGCACTTCCAGCACCTAACCAGAGACATAGGCCATCCTGCCCTTACTCGTCACCTATACGAACTGATCGGCATGGCGCGTGCTTTCGCCTGGGGGGAATGGGACAAGTTCTATGATCTAGCCAACAGGACGTATCCCAAGATGAACACTTCACTTTTGCTGCCCTTTGCCGAAGGGGAATCTGCGTGATTCGCTGGCGGCCTTCACTTCCGAGGCCGCCACCAAATTTCAATGGATTTGGTTAGTCAAGTCGGTTATTGCCAATAAAGTTTGGGAATAACGTATTTGATTTTTTTGGGTTTGGTATTCTGAACTTATAGGGCGAAGTTTTGAAGGCGCAACCATTGGGTTGCGCCTTTTGCTTTGCGGGGAAACTGGGGTGGAGGAAGTACAGATTGCTCCGCTTCGGTCGGAATGACAAGGGTTGGAGTTTATTCGGGGGAGACAATCCCCAATTTCTTGTTGCGGCATGTATTTGATTTTTCAAAGGAGCCAGGATGTCTGAGACGGTGAAACTTTGCAGTCACGTGAAGCGCGATGGAGTTGTTTGCGGGTCGCCGGCGATGAGGGGAACCGAGCTTTGCTATCACCATTCGTCAGTAAAGTCGGCGGTGGGCAAGGCGGCGACGGCGGATCCGCTGCCGTTTGTTTTTCCGGAGGACCGGGCGTCGGTGCAGATCAATTTTTTCCTTCTGCTGGAGGCTTATAACGCGGGACGGCTGGAACAGCAGATGTTCAATTCCCTGTTCAGTTTGCTGAAGGCGATGGCGCGGAATCTGGGCCGATCGGGATCGCTGGTGATGGATAGGGAGCGGGAAGACAGGTCTCAGGATGCAGAGTCGAGGGCCCAGGAAGACAGGGCTCAGGGCGCAGACCTCAGGGCTCAGAAAGACCCCGGGCAGGCGAGTGGAGCGAGCGGGATTGCGGAATTGATGGCGTCGGTATCTCCGCTGAAGCCGGAGGAGTGCTTTTTGAGTTCTGCCGCGGCGGGGGCGGGTCCGGCGATGGATCTGTTCGGCGGGGGGTTTATGGGAGAGCGGGAGGCGCGCAGGACCAGCGGAGCACGGCGGTCTCCGCTGCTATGATCAGAACTTGGCGCAGTCGCGCAAAAATTCTGATTTAGGACAAGCATGAAGACCGGCATTATCGGCCTGCCGCAGGTGGGCAAGACTTCCCTGTTCCGCATTCTTACCGGGGCGAAACTCGAAGACCGTGGCTACTCGAACCCGCGCGAGTCGCACCTGGGCGTGGCGAAGGTTCCCGACCACCGGCTGGAGAAGCTGGCCGCGCTCTACAACCCAAAGAAGACCACGTTTGCCACGGTGGAATATGCCGATGTGGCCGCCATTGGGCAGGAGGCGCTGAAGGAGACGGCTTTCCTGACCAACCTGCGCAATGTGGACGCTCTGATTCATGTGCTGCGGGCGTTCGAGGACGACGCCATCCCTCATGTGGGGGCCGTGGACCCGCTGCGGGACATTCAGAGTGTCGAGTTCGACCTGATGGTGAGCGACCTGACGCAGATTGAGAAGCGGCTGGAGCGGGTGGAGAAAGACATGAAGAAAAGCCGCACCGCCGATCTCGAAAAAGAGCAGGCGCTGCTGCTGCGGTCGAAAGAGGCTCTGGAGGCGGAGAAGCCGCTGCGCGAGCTGGAGATGTCGGCGGAAGAAAAGAAGCTGATCCGCGGCTTTATGTTTCTTTCGCAAAAGCCTGTTCTGTATGCGGTTAATCTTTCGGAGAGCGGGACTCTGGGAGCCGACCTCGAGGCCGCAGCAGCGAAGTACGGGCTAACCGAAATTGCTTCGCGTCCGAATGCGGGAGTGACGGCTTTTTGCGGCAAAGTGGAAGCTGAACTGGCCGAGATGGAGCCTGAGGAGGCAGCAGAGTTTCTCGCTTCCTACGGGCTGACGGAGAGCGGGCTGGTCCGGCTGATTCGCAAGAGCTATGAGTTGCAGGGGCTGGTCAGCTTTTTTACCGCTGGGGAAGACGAATGCCGCGCATGGACCGTTCCAGCGAACTCGCGCGCGCAGGAGGCGGCGGGGGCGATTCACTCGGATTTGGAGAAGCACTTTATCCGCGCCGAGACCATCCACTGGGACACGCTGCTGGCGGCGGGTTCGGAAGCGGCGGCGAAGGCCCAGGGCACGCTGCGGCTGGAAGGCAAGGACTACCTCGTGAAGGACGGCGACGTAATGCACATCCGGCATAGCGGGTGAAAGGCTGGTGAAGCAGGTGGCTCAAAAGCGGGTGGCTGGTAGAGCGGGTGGCTAAGAAGCGGGTAGCGGGTTTGTGCCACAATTAGACGCCTACTCTAAATCGAACAGTTCTGATCTGAGGGTTTTACCAGGGATGCACGTGGAACGCAAAGTCGCCAGAAGCCGAACAAGACCCGCCACCCGCTTCTTAGCCGCCCGCTTCTTAGCCACCCGCCTTTTAGCGAAGCCATGATCCTCTCCATCATTCTCGGAATTGTGGCCGCGCTGGCTGACGTTGTCGGTGGCATGATCCTGGTGCGTCGGGAGTGGCCGCAGCACTACCTGCGCTACTTTGTGGCGCTGGGCGCGGGATTCATGATGGCGGTGGCGTTTCTGGAGATGGTTCCGGAGAGCCTGAAGTTTCAGTCGCACTGGGAGCCGGTGCTGATTCTGGCCGGCTACTGCGCGATTCATCTGCTGGAGCACACCATCACGCCGCACTTCCACTTCGGCGAGGAGACGCACCATCACGAGTTCATCTCCGCGCACACGGGCAACTCAGTGCTGGCGGGGCTGGCGGCCCATGCGCTGTTTGACGGCGTGGCGATTGGGTCGGGCTTTGTGCTTTCGGAGACACTGGGCTGGCTGATCTTTATTGCGATATTCCTGCACAAGATGCCGGAAGGGTTCACCGTGGCGTCGGTGATGATGGCCTCGGGACGTAGCCGGCGCATGGCGCTGGTGTCGGCGATTGTGCTGGCGCTGGCGACGGTGTTCGGCGTGCTGGTGATCAGCCTGCTGCCGGGATGGGTGGAGGCGGGGCTGCCGCTTTCCGCAGGCGTGGCGATTTATGTAGCCGCGACTGACCTGGTTCCCGAGGTGAATCGCGAGCCGGGAATTCGCATGGCTCTGGTGTTTTTTGCGGGAGTTGGATTGTTCCTGGCGATCAAGCTGCTGGCTCCTGAGCTTTAGCGCAGCGACTTGAGTGTCTCAATCGAGATGGACTTTTCTATTCCAAGGAGAAGAGATAGAGATGAAGGCGCTCATGCTTCGTGCCCACACGCAACTCGAGATTGTGGAGATGGAGAAGCCCTGCCCCGCCGAAGATGAACTCCTGGTCCGGGTTCAGGCGTGCGGCATCTGCGGCAGCGACGTGCATGGATACGACGGCAGCACGGGGCGCCGGATCCCTCCCATTGTGATGGGTCACGAGGCCGCCGGTATCGTTGAAGCCGTGGGGCCGGGTGTCCGTAGCTTCCGTCTCGGCGACCGCGTCACGTTCGACTCCACTGTCTACTGTGGCAAATGCTTCTACTGCAAGCGCGGCCAGATCAACCTTTGTGATGACCGTGAGGTCATTGGCGTCTCCACTTCAACATTCCGCCGCATGGGAGCTTTTGCCGAATACATCGCGATACCCGAGCGCATCGCCTGTCGTCTTCCGGATGAAATGCCCTTCTCGCACGCGGCCATGATTGAAGCCGTCTCTGTTGCTGTGCATGCTGTTTCGCTCACGCCGCTCGCGTTGGAAGATGCGGCCGTCGTTGTCGGCGCGGGGATGATCGGTCTGCTGACTCTGCAAGCGGCGCGGCATGCGGGCGCGGGACAGGTGATTGTGCTTGATATCGACGAGTCGCGTCTCGCGCTGGCGCGCAGCCTGGGAGCGACTCAGGCGCTCAACTCGCGCGATCCGGACGTACTCCAGCGAGTGATTGAACTGACTTCGGGCCGAGGCGCGGACGTCGCGCTGGAGTGCGTCGGAATCACGGATGCCGTGAAGCTTGCCGTGGACAGCGTGCGCAAAGGCGGCACCGTGACGCTGGTGGGCAATGTCTCCCCGACCATCGAACTGGGTCTGCAATCGGTGGTCACGCGCCAGATTCGCCTACAGGGCTCGTGCGCATCCAGTGGCGAATACCCGGCATGCATCTCGATGATGGCCCGCGGCGCGATCAACGTGGCTCCGCTGATCTCCGCCGTGGCTCCGCTTGAAGACGGCGCGTTATGGTTTGACCGGCTTTATCAGCGCGAACCGGGCCTTCTGAAAGTTGTGCTCCAACCCTGAGGAAGCATTATGAGTGAATCATTGTTCGATTTAACCGGGCGGGTTGCGCTTGTTACTGGAGCGAGCCG
>Ga0134126_10011676_pt1 | contig 11090 bp, 13 predicted proteins | sample KB31752_FD_96881 | JGI IMG/M metagenome (GOLD analysis project Ga0134126, IMG submission 96881) | Terrestrial soil microbial communities with excess Nitrogen fertilizer from Kellogg Biological Station, Michigan, USA - KB3-175-2 | ecosystem: Environmental > Terrestrial > Soil > Unclassified ... | reverse complement strand
TGGTGCGGTGATTCGGCCCGCACCGTCCCCATCGGCCCGGTCAGCCCGGCCGCCCGGGCGCTGATCGACGCGACGCGTGAGTCGCTCGAGCTGGCCATCGCCGCCTGCGTCCCCGGCAACCGGCTGGGGGACATCGGCTGGGCCGTGCAGTCGCACGTGGAGAAGAAGGGTTATTCGGTCGTCCGGCAGTTCGTGGGCCACGGCATCGGCCGGGCCATGCACGAGGAGCCCCACGTCCCCAACTACGGGGACGCAGGCAAGGGACGGCGCCTCTCGGCCGGTTTGGTGGTGGCCATCGAGCCGATGGTCAACGCGGGAACCCCGGAAATTTTCATTGAAGATGATGGGTGGACGGCTGTAACCAAAGATGGTAGCCTCTCGGCCCATTTTGAGCATTCGGTCGCCATCACCGAAGATGGCCCGATCGTGCTCTCCAGGGCGTGATGGGCGTGGAGAAGTTGTTCTTGGAGTATTTGCGGCGAATTCGTGCTATCGGGAGCGTCCGATGAAGGTCAGGGCATCAGTCAAAAAGGTATGTGACAAGTGCAAGGTGATCCGCCGGCGCGGTGTCGTGCGGGTCATTTGTGAGAACCAGCGTCACAAGCAGAGGCAAGGTTAAGCATGGCGCGTTTGGCAGGCGTCGATCTTCCGCGCAACAAGCGGATGGAAATCGCGCTCACGTACATCTACGGAATCGGCAAGGCGCTCTCGCGCGTCATCCTCAAGGAGGCGGAAGTCTCCCTCGACAAGCGCACCGACGATCTCGACGACAACGAGACCCGGCGCATCCGCGAGGTGATCGAAGGCCGCCAGCTGAAGGTCGAGGGTGACCTGCGGCGCGAGGTGGGGATGAACATCAAGCGTCTCATGGACCTCGGCTGCTTCCGCGGTCTGCGCCACCGGAAGAGCCTGCCGGTCCGCGGCCAGCGCACGCATACCAATGCGCGCACGCGCAAGGGTCCGCGCAAGGGTCAGGCGATCAAACGGAAGACCGAAGGGACGGGCGCTTAAATCATGGCCGGACCAGCAGAGACGACCAACAAGCCGAAGGCGAAGTCCAAGGCCAAGAAGGTCAAGAAGAACATCCAGAGCGGCATCGCCCACATCACGGCGTCGTTCAACAACACCATCGTCACCATCACCGACGTGTCGGGCAACGTGCTCGCCTGGTCGTCGTCCGGCGTGAAGGGCTTCAAGGGGTCGCGCAAGTCGACGCCGTTCGCCGCCCAGCTCGCCGCCGAGGACGCCGCCCACAAGGCGATGGAGCACGGCATGCGCTCGCTCTCGGTGTACGTCAAGGGTCCGGGCTCGGGGCGCGAGTCGGCGCTGCGCGCGCTGGCCTCGACGGGGTTCAAGATCACGCTCATCCGCGACCTCACCCCCATCCCCCACAACGGCTGCCGGCCGCCCAAGCGCCGCCGCGTCTGACCTGCTCCTGATCGTCCTTCCAATGAAAGAAATCGAGCGCATTTAGATGGCGAACTACTCCGGACCTGTTTGTCGGCTCTGCCGGCGCGAAGACATGAAGCTGTTCCTCAAGGGGGACCGCTGCTACACCGACAAGTGCGGCTACGAGCGGCGCGCCTACGCCCCCGGCCAGCACGGTCAGGCGCGGCGGCGCAAGCTCTCGAACTACGGCTCGCAGCTGCGCGAGAAGCAGAAGGTCAAGCGCCTCTACGGCCTCGCCGAGCGCCAGTTCCGCGGCTACTACCACAAGGCGATCCGCATGAAGGGCGTGGCGGGCGAGAACCTGCTGCAGCTCCTCGAGCGGCGCCTGGACAACGTCATCTACCGCCTCGGCTTCGCCTCGGATCACGCGGAGGCGCGGCAGCTGGTGCGCCACGGCCACTTCAGGGTGAACGGGCATCGCGTCGACATCCCCTCGTTTCTCTGCAAGGCCAACGATCAGATCGAGGTGAAGGACGCCTCGAAGAAGATCACCCGCATCCTCGAGAGCCTCGGCGCCGTCGACCGGCGCGGGGTCCCGAAGTGGCTGGAGCTGGAGAAGGACAATTTCAAGGGGAAGTTGACCGCACTCCCCGCTCGTGAGGATCTGACCTTGCCGATCCGCGAGCAACTGATCGTCGAGCTATATTCGCGTTGATCCGCGTCGCGGGAGGACGGGCTGTGCCCGTCCGAGCGCATCGCGGGAAGTTCGGAACCCGTCGCGGGTTCTGAGAAAGATTGACAGGAGAAGGAAATGGCGACCGCTACGGCAACTCAATCCGTTGGACAGAACACCTTCATCGCCCGTAACTGGCGCGACCTCATTCGCCCGCGCAACCTGGAGGTCGACCCCGAGTCGCTCACCGCGACCTACGGCAAGTTCACCTGCGAGCCGCTCGAGCGTGGCTTCGGGACGACGCTGGGCAACAGCCTGCGCCGCATCCTGCTGTCATCGCTGCAGGGCGCGGCCATCACGGCCGTCAAGATCGAGGGGGCGCTGCACGAGTTCACCACCATCCCCGACGTCGTCGAGGACGTGACCGACATCGTGCTCAACCTCAAAGAGGTGCTGCTCAAGGCCGTCGACTCGAAGCCGCGCGTGCTGCGCATCGAGAAGGACGGCGAGGGGCGCATCAACGCTGGCGACATCCAGCTCACCGACGGGATCGAGGTCCTCAACCCCGACCACAAGGTGCTGACCTGCTCGAAGGGGGCCAAGCTGCGCATGGAGCTGACCGTCGGCTCGGGCCGCGGCTACGTCCCGTCGGAGCGTAACAAGGGCCCGCAGACGCCGGTCGGCGTCATCCCCATCGACTCGCTGTTCTCGCCGATCCGCAAGGTGAACTTCCAGGTCACCAACGCGCGCGTCGGGCAGCAGACCGACTACGACCGCCTGACCCTCGAGGTCTGGACCAACGGCGCCGTCAAGCCGGAGGACGCGGTGGCCTTCGCCGCCAAGATCCTCAAGGACCAGCTCTCCATCTTCATCAACTTCGAAGAGGGGACCGAGCCGGCGCACGACGCGCACGTCTCCGAGGAGCAGGCCAAGCTGAACGAAAACCTCTGGAAGTCGGTCGACGAGCTGGAGCTCTCGGTCCGCTCGGCCAACTGCCTCCAGAACGCCAACATCCGCTACATCGGCGAGCTGGTTCAGCGGACCGAGTCCGAGATGCTGAAGACCAAGAACTTCGGCCGCAAGTCGCTGAAGGAGATCAAAGAGATCCTCGCCGAGATGGGCTTGTCCCTCGGCATGAAGCTCGAGGGCTGGCCCGGCGACGGTCCCCCCAAGAAAGCCTAGCGGCCTGGCGGGAGGGGCTGTGCCCCTCCCACCGACCCACCCCCCCGCGCGACGAGAGCCGCACCCGGATCTTGATAGGCATATAAGTCTCCGGCGGGCAGAGCCCGCCTTCGATCAACTAGGTAGAGCAGAGAGAGCAGAAAATGCGACATCGTCGAGCTGGAGTTCATCTTTCGCGTACGTCGGCGCACCGCCAGGCGTTGTTTTCCAACTTGGTGGCGGCGCTGTTCACCAACGAGCGGATCCGGACCACGGACGCCAAGGCGAAGGAGACGCGGCGGCTCGCCGAGCGGACCATCACCTGGGCCCGCCGGGTCGGTGACGTGCTGACCAAGAAGCCGGAGCGGCGCTCGACTGAGGAGTCGGCGCGCGTCGTTCACGCCGTGCGCATGGCCCGCCGCGTGGTGCGGGACCGCGGCGCGGTGCTCAAGCTCTTCGACGAGCTCGCCCCGCGTTTCGCCGGCCGCCACGGCGGTTACACGCGCATCGTGAAGCTGAGCCAGCGCCCCGGCGACGCCGCGTCGATGTCTCTCCTCGAGCTGATGCCCGACGAGGGCGCCTCGGCCCCCAAGCCCGAGTCGACCAAGGAGGCGGGCAAGGAGAAGGGCAAGCCGGCGAGCGGCGCCAAGGCGGAGGCCAAGGCTGGCAAGTCCGAAGGGAAGGCCGGCAAGGCCGCCAAGCCCGAGACCGAGGCCAAGGAAGCCGGCAAGAAGCCCAAGGCCGGCAAGGCCAAGTCGGACAAGTAGTTCTGCTGCGAGCGCCCCGTCCCGGGCGCTACAGTTTCCTGTCACTCCTGTCGAACGGTCTTGGAGCAAGGCCGCCCCGGTCTTGCGGAGAGGCCAAGGAGCGAACTCAATGGACACCGGCAGGGGAGCCCCCAAAGTGGCGCCACAGCAAAATGTTCGGGCCGCGGAGCGGTTCGACCTCGAGGTGAAGGTCGATCTCGAGAGCGATCACAACTTCTACACCGGGCTCACCCAGAACATCAGCTCGGGTGGTCTGTTCATCGCCACCAGCGCGATCCGCAAGATCGGCGATCGGATCACGCTGCAGTTCTCGCTGCCGGGGACGCCGGACCTGGTTTCGGTCGAGACCGAGGTTCGCTGGATTCGCGAGAACAGCGCGCTCCACAGGGTCGATGGGGCGACCGGGATGGGCGTGCGGTTCGTCAACCTGTCGCCCGTGGCTTCCGCGGCGATCACGAAGTTCCTCGAGAGCCGCGACTCGCTTTACTACGACGACGAATGAGGGGGCGGGGGGGCACGCGCGGGCGGGGGGGCCAGCCCCCCCCACCGGCCCCCCCGATCCTGAGGTGAGCCGGCGCAGCGAAGCTGCGCCTCCCGGTGCTGGGACTCGCTCGCGGCGCTCGCTCTGACGCCCACGCCAAAAGTGAGGTTGTGAGAGCGAGTTTTGGCGTATAAGCGCCGAATCATGGAATCGGCGGTGCCGGGGGTGGGGTGGGGGTCGGTGATGTTGTCGCTGGCGTCGCTGGGCGTGGTCTGTTTGGTGGCCTGGGGGGCGTTGCGGCTCTTGGCGGGGCGCGGGGTGGGGAAGGCGTCGGGGGCGGTGAAGGTGATCGCCCGCTGTCCGCTCGAGCCGCGGCGATCGGTCTACGTCGTCGAGGCGGCGGGGCGGTCGTTTCTGCTCGGTGTGGGCGACGGACCGATGACGGTGCTCGCCGAGCTGGACGGGGACAAGGTGAAGAGCGCCATGGCCGCCGACGTCGCGGCGCCAAAGTTCGCGGAGGTGCTGGCGCGCGTGCTCGGGCGGACGCCCCCAGAGCGGCGGAAAGAGCCGACGACGTGAGGCGGTTCCAGACGCTGGCGGCCCTCGCCGCGATCTGGCTGGCGCCCGCGCTGGCGCACGCCGCGCCGGCGCACGCGCACGACAATGGGCTCGCCTCGCGACCGCTGGTGCTCATCCTGGCGATGGCGGCGCTGTCGCTGATCCCGTTCGTCCTCCTGATGATGACCTCCTTCGTGCGCATCTCCGTCGCGCTGTCGATCCTGCGCAGCGCGATCGGGACACCGTCGGTCCCGCCCACGCAGGTGCTGACCGGGCTGGCGATGGTGCTCACCCTGGCGGTGATGGCGCCGACCGGGGAGCGGATGTACACCGCCGTGGCGCCCGCGCTGGGGATGGCGGCCGGCGCCGATCTGACCAGCGGCGAGACGATCGCCGCGCTCGAGACGGCAGCCGATCGGGGCAAGGAGCCGCTGCGCGACTTCCTGCTCAAGCACACCGGCGGCCCCGATCGCGCCTCGTTCCACGCGCTGGCCGTCAAGATGCGGCCCGCGGCCGAGCGGGCCTCGGTGAGCGATCGCGACTTCGGCGTGCTGGTCCCCGCCTTCGTCACCTCCGAGCTGCGGCGCGCGTTCCAGATCGGCTTTCTGCTCTTCATCCCCTTCCTGGTCGTCGACATGGTGATCGCCAACCTGCTGCTGGCGCTGGGGATGCACATGCTGTCGCCCACCACCGTGTCGCTGCCGTTCAAGCTCCTCCTGTTCGTGCTGGCCGACGGCTGGAACCTGGTCATCAGGGGGCTCTTGGAGAGTTACCTGTGAGCGGCCCGGCGACCGAGCTCGTGCTGCGGGCCATCCGCGAGGGGCTCATCCTGGTGCTGCTGCTCTCGGCGCCGCCGCTCATCGCCAGCCTGGTGGTGGGGTTCGTGGTGGGCCTCCTGCAAGCGGCGACGCAGCTGCAGGATCAGACGCTGGCCTTCGTCCCCAAGCTGGTGATCGTGATGGGCGTGCTGGCGGCGATGGGGCCGGTGCTGGGGGCCTCGCTGGTGCGGTTCACGCAGGCGCTGTTCCTGGCCATCCCTGCTGTGCGCTGATGGCCGTGCGCTGATGCCGCCCGCCGAGGGGCGCCTCGCCGTCCTGGTGCTGTCGGTCGCGCTCGGCGCGGCGCGCGCGACGCCCATCGTCTGGATGGTGGCGCCGCTCGGGGGGCCGCGCCTTCCCGCCACGGTGCGCGTCGGCCTGGCGATCTTGCTGGCCGCGCTCGCCGCGCCGATCCTGGTCGCCGCGCCGGGCGCCGTGGCGCTGGCGGGAGCCTCGGTCGTCCACCTGGCGCTGGCGTTCGCGCGCGAGGTGCTGGTGGGGTTCTGTCTGGGGTTCGTCGCCTCGGCCGCCTTCCGGGCCGCCGAGATCGCCGGTCGCCTGGGCGACACCTTGCGAGGCGCCAACGTCGCCGAGATCCTCGTCCCCACCGCCGAGGAGCGCTCGAGCCCGCTCGGCGTCCTTTACTTGCTGCTGGCCACGCTGGTGTTCTTGCAGCTGGGCGGCGTCCCGCGGCTCACGGACGCGTTGCTCGAGAGCTACCGCGTGCTCCCGGTGGGCGGCGGCCTCGAGGCGGGCTCGGTCCACCGGGCGGCGGCGCTGGTGACGATCGCCTCCGTGCGCCTCATCGCCTCGGGCGTCGCGCTGGCGGCGCCCATCATCGTGGCGCTCTGGCTGACCGATCTGGCGCTCGGTCTCGTCGCGCGCGCCGCCCCGCAGGTGCCGGTCTATTTCATCGGTCTGCCGCTCAAAGGGCTCCTGGCCATCGGGCTCGTGCTGGTGAGTCTGGGGACGCTCCAGGCGGTGCTGGCCGGCGACCTCGGCAACTGGTTCCGCCTGGTCGGTCGGACCACGGCCGCGTTCTGAGCTATGCTGCGCGCCATGCGTCGCCTCCCCCACCTCCTCGCCTTCGTCTCGCTCACCATTTTCCCGGCCGTAGCGGCGGCGCAGATGGCCCAGGGGCCGCCCACGCCGCTGGTGGTCGACCTCTCCAAGGTCGCCGTGGGGAGCTGGGCCACGTACACCACCACCATGGCGAACAACAAGATGGCGACGAAGGTGGCGCTCGTGAAGCACGGGCCCAGCGGCACGACGCTGGAGATGTCGGTCGAAGGGGGGATGGTCGCCAAGGCGGGCAACGTCACCACCCAGATGATCCTCTCCCCGGGAGCGAACGCCAGCGTGCAGAAGATGATCGTGCAGGTGGGGACCAACGACCCGATGGAGATGCCGCTCCAGGGCGGGTCGACCCAGGGGTTCGTCAAGCCCGATCCGAAGACGCTGGTCAAGGAGGAGACGGTGAAGGTCGCCGCCGGCTCGTTCAAGACGAAGCACTACCGCATCTCGACGGCGCCCGGAGACATCGCTGACTTCTGGGTCTCCGACAAGGTCGCGCCGATCGGCGTGGTCAAGATGGAGATGAACCAGAAGTCGAACGCCATGATCCCCGGGCAGATCAAGATGGAGCTGACCGGGGTGGGGAAGGGGGCCAAGATGTCCATCACCAAGCCGCCGAAGCCGTTCGACCAGTCGGCGCTCATGAAACAGTCGATGGCCGGGTCGGGAGCGCCCGCGGGGCCCTAGCGCCGCCGGCACGGCGAGGGTCGCGTGGCCGCCTCCGGGGAGCCGACCGAGGAACCGACCCAGAAGCGCCTCGACGAGGCGCGCGGGCGGGGTCAGGTCGCCTTCAGCCGCGACCTCACCTCGGCGGCCGCGATGACGGCCGCGCTGGGAGCGCTCGTGGCGGGTGGCGCTGCCAGCGTGGCGCGCCTGCTCGTCTACTGGAAAGGGGCGCTCGCGGCGGCTCCGGCGGGCGGTGACCCCGCGGGGGCGCTGCTGGCCGGGACGGGGGTCCTGGCGCGCACCCTGGCGCTGCCGCTGGCGGCCGCGATGGCGGCCGCGCTGGGGGTGGGGATGCTGCAGACCCGCGGCCTGCTGGCCCTGGGCGCGGTGAAGCCGGACCTCGCCCGCCTCTCTCCGGCCGAAGGGCTCAAGCGCAGTTTCGGCGGACAGGCGGCGCTCCAGGTGGGCAAGGGGCTGCTCAAGGTTCTGCTGGTCGGTGTGCTCGCCTGGGTGACCGTCCGCCCGCTGCTGTCGGGGCTGGCGACGCTGGCCGGCCTGGGGGCCTCGCGCGCGCTCGCCGCGCTGGGTCTCCTCGCATCGCGGCTGGCGCTGCGCGTGGCGCTGGTCGCGCTCGCGCTGGGCGTCGCCGACTACCTCTTCACCTACCGGCGTCACCGGCGCGGGTTGATGATGACCCGCGAGGAGGTCCGGCGGGAAAGCAAGGAGTCGGAGGGGGATCCGAGCCACCGCGCCGAGCGCCAGCGGCTCCACCGCGAGCTCATGGAGCAACGAATGGTGGCCGAGGTCCGAAAAGCGGACTTCGTCGTGGTCAACCCCGATCACATCGCGGTGGCGCTCCGCTACGACCGTGAGGGCGACGGCGCGCCGGTGGTGCTCGCCAGCGGCGAGCGTCTCCTCGCCGAGCGGATCAAAGAGGTCGCCCGCGAGGCCGGGGTGCCCATCTTCCGGGACGTGACGCTGGCGCGCTCGCTGCGCGGGCTCCCGGAGGGGGAAGAGATTCCGCCCGCGCTCTATGAAGCGGTGGCCGAGGTCCTGCGCGTCGTGTACGGCAGGGGGGAGTCGCCGCCGCCGTCGCCGGCCGAGGCGCCGCCCGCCGTTCCCCGTGGCGCGGGCTGGAAGCGGGCTTAAGATGAGGAGCGCGCGATGAGCCAGAAGACCAAGGTACGCAAGGCGGTGTTGCCGGTGGCGGGTCTGGGGACGCGGTTCCTCCCCGCGACCAAGGCGATGCCCAAGGAGATGCTGCCGCTGGTCGACGTCCCCAGCATCCAGATCATCGTCGAGGAGTGCGTGGCGGCGGGGATCGAGGAGATCATCTTCATCACCGCGCGCGGCAAGTCGGCGCTGGAAGACCACTTCGATCGCGCGCCCGAGCTGGAGGCGCTGCTCGAGCGGCGGGGCAAGAGCGAGGACCTGGCGCGGGTGCGCAGACCGACCGAGATGGCGCGTTTCTCGTCGGTGCGCCAGGGGGAGGCGCGCGGCCTCGGCCACGCGGTGCTCTGCGCGCGCGCGGCGGTGGGCGACGAGCCGTTCGCGGTGCTCCTGGGCGACGACCTGCTCGACGCGCCGGTCCCCGGGATCCGGCAGCTCATCGACGTCTACGAGCGGCGCGGGACCGGCGTCATCGCCCTCAAGGAGGTGGCGGCGGAGCAAGCCCACCTCTACGGGATCGCCGACGGCGTGCGCGACGGCGCGCGGGGCCTGGAGATCAAGCGGCTCTGCGAGAAGCCGGCGCCGGGGACGACCGACTCGCGCGCCGCGGTGATCGGGCGCTACGTCCTGCCGCCCGAGATCTTCGAGATCCTGGCCGAGACACCGCCCGGGCGCGGCGGCGAGATTCAACTCACCGACGGCCTCGGCACGCTCTGCGAGCGGCGGGGGCTCTACGGGCTGGAGGTCGAAGGCGATCGCTTCGACGTGGGCGACCGGGCCGGCTACGTGGTGGCCATGGTCCACTACGCGCTCCGCCGCGCCGACATCCGCGACGACGTGCGCGCGGGGATCGAGAAGCTGCTGGCCAAATGAAGGCGAAGTGACCGGGGTCGTCGAGCCTGGCGCGCTGCTCGAGGTCGCGGTCGCGCTGCCGGTCCCGGGGACCTTCACCTATCGCGATCCGCGCGCCGGCGCGCCGGCGCCCGTGGGGACGCAGGTGGTGGTCCCCTTCGGCGCCCGCACGGTGACCGGCTTCGTGGTCGGCCCCGGCACCCCCCCCGAGGGCTTCGAGGCCAAGGAGATCGCCGAGGTGGTGGGGGGCGAGCCGGCGTTCGACGAGGCGATGATCGCCTTCTGCCGCTGGACGGCCGACTACTACCGGGCGGCGCTCGGTGAGGTGATGCGCGCCGCGCTCCCGCAGGGGGAGCAGGCGACCTCCAAGCGCGCCGTCCGGTTGACCGAGGCGGGCCGGCGCTCGCTCGAGCGGCAGGGGAGGCTGATCGCCGACGCGCCCCGCGACCCGGTGCTGGGGGCGCTGGCCGATGCCGGCGGCGAGCTGGGGTTGGCGCGGTTGCTCAAGCTTGCGCCGCGGGCGCGGGGGGTGCTGCCGCGGCTGGCCGACGAGGGGCTCGTCGAGATGGGGGACGAGGTCGAGCGCCGCCGGCCGGCCCCGATGCTGGTGCTGGCCGTCGCGGCGGCCGGCGATCCGCTGAGCGCGCTTCCCAAGCGCGCGGTCGCCCGGCGGGCGACGCTGGCCAAGATCGCCGCCGCCGGGGCCGACGGCCTGCCGGTCGCCGCGCTGGGCGCGTCCGAGCGGACGCAGCTGCGGGCGCTGTCGCTGGCGGGCCTGGCGCGCGTCGAGCACAGGCCGTTGCCGCCGGGACCGCCGCCGTCGCCGATCGCGCCGTCGCCCATCCGCCTCAACGTCGCGCAGGAGGCCGCCGTCGAGGCGCTGGTGGGGGCGCTTCCGGGTGGGTTCGGGAGCTACCTGCTGCACGGGGTGACCGGCTCGGGGAAGACCGAGGTCTACCTGCGCGTCATCGCGGCGGCGCGGGCGGCGGGGCGGGGGGCGCTGGTGCTGGTCCCGGAGATCGCGCTCACGCCGCAGCTGGCGGCGCGCTTCCGGGCGCGGTTCGGCGAGGACGTGGCGGTGCTGCACAGCGCGCTGCCGCCGCGCGAGCGGCTGGCCGCCTGGCGCCGCCTGCGCGCCGGCGAGGTGGGGATCGCGCTCGGCGCCCGCTCCGCGGTGTTCGCGCCGGTGCGCGCGCTCGCCGTGGTGGTGGTCGACGAGGAGCACGACCCCTCATTCAAGCAGGAGGAGGGGGTGCGCTACCACGGGCGCGATCTGGCGGTGGTGCGCGCGCAGCAGGCGGGCGCGCTGGTCGTGCTCGGCTCGGCGACGCCGTCGCTGGAGAGCGCGCACAACGTCGCCCGCGGGCGCTTCAAGCGGCTGGCGCTCCCCGAGCGGGCGACGCCGCGGCCGCTGCCCGCGGTGGAGATCGTCGACCTCAAGCGCCACCCGCCGGGCCCCGACGGCCTGCTCTCGGCGCCGC
>Ga0134126_10011674_pt1 | contig 11091 bp, 10 predicted proteins | sample KB31752_FD_96881 | JGI IMG/M metagenome (GOLD analysis project Ga0134126, IMG submission 96881) | Terrestrial soil microbial communities with excess Nitrogen fertilizer from Kellogg Biological Station, Michigan, USA - KB3-175-2 | ecosystem: Environmental > Terrestrial > Soil > Unclassified ... | reverse complement strand
TCATCACGGACCGCCACGAGTTTGGAGCTCAATTCCAGCGCGATATGAACCTGGGGGCGCCACTGAAGGCCAATGTGCGTCATGTGTTCGTCGGTGGCGACACCGCGCAAATCGTGTGCGACTGGTCGATTGACGGAACGGGGCCTGACGGCAAGCCCATGCACATGCATGGCACAGCGAGCGATATCATGCGCCGAGGCGCAGATGGCGCCTGGCGGTACATCATCGACAATAATCAGGGAACTGCGGTGCGACATCCCGGCTGATAGATTGGCCCCGGCAACTCTCGGCGATGGAGCCATTCTTCTCGCAGATCCAAACACCCGGACATTGCGACCGTAGCGCCGAAGCCCGGATGCCCCAGGAAAGATTCTTGGGAAGGCGTTCGGGCTTTTCCGATACACCGACAGTCCAAGAGGAAGAAAGTGACGCTCGATCATCCGATTTTCACGCGCTGGCCGGCCCAGCACCCCGATCGGCTGCAGCTTTTTTCCACGCCCACGCCCAATGGCGTAAAGGTCGGCATCATGCTTGAGGAAACCCGCCTCGCCTTCGAGCCGCACCGGATTGACATCCTGGCGGGCGAAAACCGAGACCCGGCCTTTCTGGCGCTCAATCCCAACGGCAAGATTCCTGCGATCTACGACCCAGACGGACCGAGCGGCACGCCGCTGGCGCTGTTCGAATCTGGCGCGATCCTTCTCTACCTTGCTGACAAGACGGAACAATTCATCTCGGCCGATCCGAACACCCGCTACGAAACGATCCAATGGGTGATGTGGCAAATGGGCGGCGTCGGGCCGATGTTCGGCCAAGTGGGTTTCTTCAACAAGTTTGCCGGAAAGTCATACGAGGACAAGCGCCCACGGGCCCGCTACGCAACCGAAGCAGCGCGGTTGCTCGGTGTTCTGGACGAACGGCTCGCGGGCCGCGATTGGGTGATGGGCGCTGATTACAGCATCGCCGATATTTCACTGCTTGGATGGGTGCGAAATCTCATCGGCTTTTACGAAGCGCGCGAACTGGTCGGCTTTGACCGTTTCCCGCATGTGCAGACATGGCTCAACCTTGGCCTCGCACGTCCGGCGGTACAGCGCGGCCTGCTGGTGACGGCAGCCTAGAGCAAGACCAGTGCGCCGATACGCGGCATGGGACAGTTCTGGATTCCAGAAAGCGTGTCCGCCCGTCCAAGGCTGTCTGATGCTGCTTTCATCCCGCCAGCGGCGGTGGCAACATAGCTTTCGGATATAGCGCCCTTGCGCGCCTGGTGATGCTGTTCCAGCACAAGCGCTCGGTTGTGGCAGGGCTAGTTGACGGTGAACATCCGATGGAGCTCCACCAGGTTCGATATTTTCTAGCCGTTGCAAGCACGCTGAACTTCACGCGTGCCGCCGAAATATGCAACGTCACACAGCCGGCATTGACCAAGGGTGTCCAAAAGCTCGAGCAGGAACTTGGCGGCCAGCTGATTTACCGCGAGCGTCAACTCACTCATCTTACCGACTTGGGCAAGACGGTGCTGCCGATGCTTGAGCGCGCACTTGCCTCGACGGAGGCCGTTCGGCGCAGGGCACGTCAATTTCAGCAGAAGCAATTGGCCCCCCTGACGATCGGTCTCGCCCCGTCCATCTCCGCTTCGCTGGTCCTTGAGCCGATCGCTGAAATTCGCAAATTTGTTCCCGGCCTCCACGTCGAGCTCCGAGAAGAGCCCCCAGGTCGCCTTGTTGAGCTGCTGCTGGAAGGCGAAGTAAATGTCGCCTTGGTCGGTGATCTCGAAGACACACCAGAACGGATCGACGAATGGCCACTATTCGAAGAGCGCTATGTTGCGGTTCTTTCCCCATCCCATGAGCTTGCGGATCTTCCAGTGATCGGGATGGAGGCGCTTCGCGAAGCAACCATTCTGGACAGCTTCCACTGCGACGTTGCTCCGAAATTTGACCGCCTGTTCTTTCCCGATACGCCGCCGCACCACAATCATAGCAGCAACCGGGACCTGCACCTGCAGCACTTGGCGGCCGCGGGGTTCGGAATAGTCCTCGCTCCCGAGCATATGCCGCGGCTACCCTCACTAAAGGCCCTTCCGATCGAGGGAGATCCTGTACGCAGAGAGGTTCGGCTTCTCGCCGTGCAAGGCCGTCGCTACTCGCCGGCGCTTGACGCTTTCGTGAAAGTCGCGCGGCTGCGTGACTGGTCTCTTCATGCGGCGTCCCCTCTCCAGACCCTGCATCAGAGCCACCCCGGACTTACGGCATCATAAGTTTGGACTTTAGGCTTCGAGAGATGATGACGATGACCCATAAGGATGGACCATGAAGGCAATCGTTGTGATGGATCAGGCTGCGGGGACTGCCGGAATGAAGCTGCTAGAGCGGCCCGAGCCGCAGGCAGCGATCAATGACGTCGTCGTTCAGGTTCATGCATCGGGATTCACTGGGGATGAGCTGACGTGGTCGCCGACCTGGACCGATCGTTTAAACCGCGACCGGACACCGTCGATTCCCGGCCACGAACTGGCCGGCGTCGTCACTGCTCTTGGCTACGGCACGACGGGGCTGTCATTGGGACAGCGGGTGTTCGGCCTCACCGACTGGTATCGCGACGGCACGCTGGCAGAGTATGTGGCCGTCGAGGCGCGCAACCTCGCACCGCTTCCGGGCGACGTTGACTTTACGGTGGGCGCGGCCCTCGTCATGCCGGGACTGACCGCGTGGCAAGGTCTCTTCGACCATGGCCGCCTTCGTTCGGGGCAGAGTGTCCTTGTACACGGCGCGGCCGGCGTAGTCGGGTCGATGGCAACCCAGCTCGCGCGCGCTGCCGGCGCGTACGTCATCGGCACCGGGCACGCCGCCGGCCGCCAGACAGCTCTCGACTTCGGCGCACAGGAGTATGTCGACCTCGATAGTGGCGCGCTGGACAATGTCACCGGAGTTGACCTGGTTTTTGATGTTCTCGGCGGTGACATCGCGAAGCGGTCTGCGCGCGTAATTCGAGCCGGGGGAACGTTGGTAACCGTCGCAGGCCCGACCGAGGCGCGGCCCGCCGGCGGCCGGACGGTTGACTTCGTTGTTGAGGCCGATTGCGCCCAACTGAGTGAAATCGTCCAGCGCGTGCGGGACGGCCGACTGCGACTGAATATCGGCACCGTCGCGACCCTGGACGGCGCCGTCGCCGCGTTCAACGCGACCAGGAAACAACTGGGGAAGACGATCGTCCGCGTCCGCGCATGACAGCTCGAAGACGTCTAACCTGCCGTCTGGAACATGGGATTACCGATAGCTGTGCGGCACAATTCATGCGTCCTAGCTCGGAGCGCTGTCGTGCTTGTTGACGCGCGTGGACGCCTCATCGATCCGGTCGAGGGAGCCCCGGCAAAATTCGCGATCACGGTTTCGTCGCGACAGGCGACCAAATAACTTGATTTCATCGGGGGCCGGAAGTTCCCTCAGCAGTCACGGAACTCGCTGCGAACGGGACGGGTTCAGGTACTGGACGCTGGTGGAACTGGAAACCAGGTCACCTCCTTTCTCCATAACCAACGGACATCCAATTCATGCCCAGCCATCAATGGGCAAAGAGACGTGGTCGCAGTATCATCCCACGATGCTCCATGCAGAGAGGCCCTCCAATGAACATGCCTGACAAATCAGCCGCCCGCTTAGTCGGCATCGATCCCAAGGCCGACATCGATGTTCTGCAGACAACACTGGGGTTCGAACACGAAGGTATCGCCGCCTACCGTCTCGCCGGGGGCAGCGGCTTGCTCTCTCCCGACACTTTGTCCGTGGCCCGGATATTCTTGGGTCACCATGAGCAACACCGGGACGCGCTCGCTCAGCTCATCCGCTTGGCAGGAGCAAAACCGGTCGAACCCCTCACGGACCCTGAATACGTCCGTGGTCTTGATCTCTCAAAACTGAAAACGCAGGAAGATGTGATCCGGCTAGCCACCAGGCTCGAGCGAGAGGCTGCCAGTGGGTATGCCGGCCAGATCGCAGGACTGCATGATCGCAAGCTGGCCCAGCTTTTTGCGCAGATTTCTGCCGACGAAACCATCCATTGGACGGTGCTGAACGGCGCCGGCGGCGGCAAGATCCCCGAGAGCGCCTTCGTCTTCGCCTGAGCTACACCTCTTCCAGTAAGGGTCAAGCGGATGAAAAAGCCCGGTCGCTCGGCCATAGAGCTTCTGCGCCCGCCTTATGCAATCCGTGAAAAGCTAGATCCTCTGAGGGCTGCCGCGTCCTTGCGCAACGCGCGCCAGGCATGGATACACGCCCACCGCGTTGTCGTGCAGAATAGCGCGGAGATCCGCCGCCGGAAGATGACCAAAATTGCTCGTAAAATACGATAGGGACTGCGCATAGGTGCAGTACCGCTCGACATTTGGACTGTCGGAGCCCCACATGAAGCGGCCCGGTCCAAAAGCGTCAAGCAACTGCTGAATGTGCGTATGGATCTTGGAATATGGATATTCCATCTTGCCACCCACGGCGATCGGATAGAGCAACTCTGCCGTCACCGGCGCCTCGGTCATGAGCGTCTTGACGATCGATGGGAACGTCAGCTTTCCGTTTTCATCGGCGTAAAGCGAGGTCGGCAAACCGTGGACAAGGACGTGGCGGATCCTGGGAAACTTTTCGATAATGACCTCAAGATGCCGGAGCTCGTCGTCATATGTCCCCACGGGTGACCGCGCCGATTGCACCCAACTTACGGGAATATTCAATTTTTCGACTTCCGCCCAGAATGGATCATAGATCCTGTCCGAGTGCATGGGCTTGTAACCGCTGCGGAAGAGTCCGGTCGTGGTGAAGTAAAGTCCCACCATTTTCAGGCGGTTGATCTGGTCCTTCAGGCGATCGATTTCCGCATCTTCGTAAGCAAAGGCCTCCTCAACCTGGGCCAGGCCGACGAACCGGTGTGGATGGCGCACTGCTGCTTCAGCAAAATACTCTGCCAGATTGCCATAAATATGGTCGTTCTGCAGAACAGCCGTGGCAATTCCGGCATGGTCCATTAAGGCGATAAGTTTTTCCGGGCTCATGGACAGGTCCTCCATCCAGGGCGGAAGAAACTGGACATAGTAGCCCTCGGCGCCGCTGCGCCATTGGAAGCGTCCAAACGCGCCAGCCGAAAATGAAACATCCTTGGCCCCGGCCGGGGACGGATCATCGGGGTCCCACAACATGCGCTCCGTTGTGATGGAATTGTCGCTCAAGCGGCGATAGGGCTGATTGCCATGCATGTGCATCGCGCGCTGCTGGTGAATCCGGTGCGAGGCCACATCGGCGAAGCCGGACGCACCCGCGGCAGGCGGAAAGATGTGTGCATGGCAATCGATTACGCCCGGTACCATCGTGGAATTCCTCAGGGACAGTGTCCGATCAATTCAAGCTTGCCCGGATATCGTGCCGTCGAGCCAGAGATCCGCCCATGTGAAGTTTGCGGGCGTTCCGCCTGTGTGAACGAATACAAGCACGTCGTCGGGTCCGAAACGCCCTTCCCGAACATGCGCAATCATCCCCGCGGCGGCTTTACCCGTATAAATCGGGTCCAGAATTACGCCTTCGGTGCGGGCGAACAGCTTTACCGCTTCAACGCCTGCCGCCGATGGTATGCCGTAGCCCTCCCCCACGAACCCATCGAAATTGACGATTTCCTCTTCGGTTACGACCAGATCGAGGCCCAGCGCCTTTGCCGTCTCGTTGGCGATCCCTGCCGCGCGGGACGGCAGATGAAACTCGCTTGTTGCCGTCACGCCATGCATGCGAAAGCCGAGCCCGGTCAGCCTTTGCGCCAGAACGATGCCGGCCTGGCCCTTGCCGCTTGACGACATGTAAAAGCAGGTCGGGGCCAAGCCGTGCTCGTTCAATTGCTCCAGAACTTCCAGCGTCGCTTCCAGATAGGCCGCAGCTGACGCGATGTCGAACATGGGATTGTCGTTGAGGATATGTGGGCGGCCACCCGCCTTGCGGATCTGGCTGGCAAGGCCGTCAAGCATTTGCCTCTGCTCCTCCCGGCTGGCCGCGAAATGCACGTCGGCGCCGAGCAGGTAGTCCATGAGCAAATTGCCCTGAATGACGTTGGGTTTGCGCCCTTCCAGGACCAGGATGGTTTTCAGGCCGAGCTTGTTGCACGCGGCGACGGTCTGCCTGGCGGAATTGGATTGCAGATCCAGCCCGACGATGACCGTGTCGGGATTGTCGGCCAGGGTTCGGGCCAGGCGAAATTCCAGGTTGCGCAACTTGTTGCCGCCGAGGCCAAGACTTGTAAGGTCATCGCGCTTGACAAAGATGCGCGGTCCGCCCGGCTTGCCCTGGTTAAGCACACGGGCAAGATTCGGCGCCTCCGTCATCGGCGTGGGCCGTTCGATCAATCCGACTCGCGGCAGCTTGGCGATATGGGCACGAATTTCGGAAAAATCCGGCAGGTCTTTGGGCGGCTGAAATGCCGACATCTCAGTATCTGCGCCTCGTCGCGGGGATCGCTCGAATGTAGAATGACGCACTTCTCTGCGGCAAGCCCCCAGAGCGTCGAAAGGCTTTTACGCCGCCACCCCGCGTGTCTTGCCGACCCTCAATGACGCCGCTACGGCCGCACCAGCCAACGCAAGACCGGCCATCAGAAGCAGACTGAGCGTCGCCGCTCCGGTGAGCGCTTTCACATAGCCGAACAGATAAGGGCCGGCGAAACCACCCAACGCGCCAAGCGAGCTGATGGCCGCAATCCCCGCCGCTACCGCCGGCCTGGGCAGAAAGGCGGTCGGCATCGGATAGAGCATCGGCCCCAGGGACACGGCGCCGATGTTCGCGAGGGTGAAGGATAACAGTCTGACCACCGGATTGTGGAGCAGCGCCCCGCCGGCAATCCCGCAACCCAGCATCAGCAAGGTGGCCGCGACATGAAACTTGCGTTCTCCCGTGCGGTCGGAGTGCCGGCTCAACAGCACCATGCCGATCGCGCCTATGAAGGGCGGAAAGGCAAGAATAAAGCCGGTTTGAACGTTGCTGTAACCCAGTTGAAGAACCAGTGCGGGCAAAAAAAGCGTGATGGAATAAGCCGCGCCCTGCATGGAAAAATTTGCAAACGCGCACATCAGGACCCGGACATCCAGTATCATCTTCAGAAGACCATAATGCAGCCCTTTGCCGGCAAGAGCCTGCTCCTCGGATATCTTTTTCTGAAGCCAGTCGATTTCCTCCATCCGAAGCCAGCCGGCATCGCGCGGATGGTCGGTGAGATAAGCCCATACAGCGGCAGAGAGCAGAACGGACGGCAGTCCTTCAAGGATGTAGAGCCACTGCCAGCCCTGCAGTCCCAGGCCGGCAACGTTCAGCAAAGCGCCTGAGAGCGGCGCCCCAATGACAGAGGACACGGGAACTGCCAGCATGAAAAAGGCGATCGCCCGCGCGCGATAGATTTCGGGAAACCACCTGGTGAGATAATAAACGACGCCGGGATAGAAGCCGGCTTCACAAATTCCGAGCAGAAAGCGAAGAAGATAAAAACACAGGTCCGCGCTGAGCCCGGTAAGAGCGGACAATTGCGGAATGAAACCGAAGCAGGTGGATACAAGCCCCCAGCTCAGCATGATCCGTGCAATCCAGACCCGCGCGCCGAAGCGTACCAGCAGGACGTTGGACGGGACCTCGACCAAGAAATAGCCGATAAAGAAGATGCCGGCGCCAAAGCCATATGCGACTTCCGACATGCCAAGAGACTGGCTCATCTGCAGATGGGCAAAACCGACATTGACCCGATCGAGAAAAGCCACGAAATAGCAGAGCATCAGGAACGGCATCAGCCGCCATGTGACCTTGCGGATCGTTCGTGTCTCCAGATCAGTCATGCGCTGCTTTGCCTGCGGCAAACTTCCGACTCGATGCCCACCCTACGCATCCCGCCCCCAACCCGCACGGGAGTACACCGTCCCCAGCATGTGCGATTCGGCAGGCAGACGCAGCATCGTGAAGGCGTCGGGAATCCGTGAGGAGTGGTTTGCGCAGCAAACAAAACGGTCCGGTGGACCGTTTTGAACGACGAACGCCCCCAGCTTGAGCGAGGGGCAGCGATTACGGGCGCTGCCGCGCCGGCCCTCTTTCCGCTGTCGCGGCAGGCCGGCTTGGCATTCGTTTCCACGCGGTCCGCGTGGAAACGAATGGTCGGAGCGGCGGGGTGAGCCGTGGCGCCCACAGGGCGCGAGCATGTCCAGCGGACATGCGAGAACGGCGAACGCCCTGAGCGCAAGCGAAGGGCCGGGAATCCCGCCTAACGGTGGTTCAGGAGGATATTGGTCGGAGCGGCGGGATTTGAACCCACGACCCCCAGTCCCCCAGCTTGATCCGGCGGCATAACGGGACCTAACAGACTGGTGGCCGGCCTGTCAAAATATAGCTTATCCACAGCGAGGTGCGGCTGTTCTCCTATCACACGGACTCACGTCGGGTAACAATGGCTAACGGCATTTCTTGTTACCCAGGCGACACCCAGAGCGACCACCAGTCCAAAACGGGGCGAGCACCAGTCTCATGAAGAAAATCCATCAGCTCACGGACCTATCCTGCGAAAGAGCCAAACCCGATGTCGCCCGTCAGGAGCTTCCCGACGGCGGCGGCCTCTACCTCATCGTCCACCCCAGTGGAGCCAAAAACTGGGCGGTCCGGTACCGCCAGGCCGGCCGTGCCCGCAAGCTGACCATCCCCGGCAGCTATCCGACCATAGGCCTGAAGGCGGCGCGCACGCTGGCGCGGGAAGCCCTGGAAAAGGTAGCAGCGGGCGATGACCCGGCGGCCGAGAAGATCGCAGCGCGGCAGCGCCCGTCGTCCAAGGACCGGGAGTACCCGGCGCTGGCGGCGCTGTTCCTGGACCGCTGGCTCACCAAGAGCCACCAAAGGCCCCGTCCCCGTACCATCGAGGAAAACGCCCGGCTGTTGGGCCTGGTGCGGAAGGAGGGCCAATGGACCCCCAAGCCCAGTGGTCTGGCCGCCCGCTGGCGAAACCGGCTGGTGTCCGACATCCATCGTGCAGACATTGCGGACGTGCTTGACGGCCTGGTGGCTGAGGGGGTGCCGGTCAAGGCCAACCACACCCGGGCAGTCCTTCACCTATTCTTCGGCTGGTGCCAGCGCCGGGGCGTCCTAGAAAACAACCCCTGCTCGGCGGTCGACAGACCGGCCGCCCAAAAATCCCGGGATCGGCTTCTGTCCGATACCGAACTTGGCCTGCTCTGGCGGGCGGCGGACGAGGACGCGGTCTTTGGGCCGCTCTACAAACTACTCGCCCTGACCGGCCAGCGGAGGGACGAGGCCCGGGGCGCCACATGGGACGAATTCGACCTCGACCGGGGCCTCTGGACCCTCCCGGCCGCCCGAACCAAGAACGGCCGTCAGCACATCGTGCCGCTTTCGGCGCGCGCCGTGGCCTTGCTCAAGTCCCTACCCCGCGTCGGCCGGCGCCCCTCCCTGGTCTTCACCACCAATGGCGAGACCATGCTCAGCGGCCTATCCCGCGCGAAAACACGCCTGGACGAACGGATGCTGGAGTTGGCCCGTGACGAAAACGCCAGGGTAGACATCCCGCCCTTCGTGCTGCACGACCTGCGACGCACCTGCGCCACCGGATTGCAGCGGCTCGGGATCGCCCTCCCCGTGATCGAAAAGGTGCTAAACCACACCGGCGGCAGCTTCGCTGGCATCGTCGGTGTTTACCAACTGCACGACTTCGCCAATGAAATGCGGGTTGCGCTGGAGGCGTGGGCGCGCCACATCAGCGAATTGACGAAAACGGACGCTACTCCTGACTTGCGCCGGTGGTCAGCCCAATGAAAACCGAAAAGCTGGATGGAGCGGAGTGTTCACAAGACGTGGACCTGGAGCGACCCAAGTGGATGTCATTGTTGGCCGACGGTGAACCCCACTCAGCGGAGGAGTTCGCGCGGGCCGCATTGAACGACATTGCCGAAATTCTTAAGGGCGGCGTTCGGGAGGCACACTACCAATCGATGAAAGCGCGTTTCGACGCCTGGAGAACGCATGGCCACATCAAAGACGGTATTATCGACTTAGAAGTTGCTATTAATTACGTGGTTCGATGCGCCGAACAAGGGGATCCGTCGGCGCGCCGCGCATGCCTTGAGGCGGCATCCGACTTTATATCCGCCGAAGCGGCCATGCCTGGCAACCTCAAAACTTTTGTAGCGTCCTTTTGTAAAAAAGCCGCAGCGGAACAAGAATTCCAACGTGACGCTGCGAATCGGCCAGTCGAATTCCACAACGAGTTTCGAGATTTTTCCATCGGATTTGTTGTGACTAAGTTGCAGGATTGGTTCGGTATGAACGTGTACAGAAGGCGGAATGCAAAGAAACCTACGGAGTCCGCATCGTCGCTTGTGAGCCGCCTCCTTGGTGAAGCGGGCGTACACATTACAGAGAGCTCTATCGAGGCCATTTATAAGGCCTATATCAAATAACCAGCGACGTCGGATTTATCTGCCACGACTTAATTCCGACCACTAGTTACTCGCCCCCGACTATTGCTGGTCCTCGTTGAGGCAACGAGGGCCAACTATGGCAAACAATCAAGATCCTTTGATTCCGGCATCCCAGGTGCGCGAGCGCTTTGGCGGCGTCAGCGATATGTGGATCCACCGGAGGTTGCACGATAGTTCCGGCTTTCCCCGTCCTCTTTATATCGGCCGTTTGCGTTTCTGGCGTTTGAGCGAGTTGGTCGCGTGGGAAGAACATCTTCCGCGCATGAACCCGCAGCGGATTCCGCCGGCGATGCGCAAGGAGGTGTCCGATGATGCCGGCGTTGCGTGATCCGCTCCTTCCGGCGGACGTTGATTTGACCCGGATGGAGTACATGCCCCTTTACATCGATCGGCTGAAGCGCAGTCGCGCCATGCTGCTGGCACAGACCGATCCAGCCGCGGGGTTCGCGATGCGACTGTTGTGGGAAGAAAGTTGGGGGGAACTGCCGGCGGGATCGCTGGAGAACGACGATCTGATGCTGGCTGCGGTGGCTCGGTGCACCCGTTCTGAATGGGAAGACCGTCGCAAGATCGCGCTTCATGGCTGGGTGGCATGCAACGAC
>Ga0134126_10011673_pt1 | contig 11092 bp, 10 predicted proteins | sample KB31752_FD_96881 | JGI IMG/M metagenome (GOLD analysis project Ga0134126, IMG submission 96881) | Terrestrial soil microbial communities with excess Nitrogen fertilizer from Kellogg Biological Station, Michigan, USA - KB3-175-2 | ecosystem: Environmental > Terrestrial > Soil > Unclassified ... | reverse complement strand
CGGCGTCGCCCCCGACGACCCGTTGGGCGGCGTCGCTTCCCAGCAGCTGGTGATGACGGCGGAGCACGCCGCCATCAACGCGGTGATGGCCGGCTGCGAGCCGGCCTACTTCCCGATCGTCGCCGCCGCCCTCGGGGCCTGCCTGGACCCGGCGTTCAACCTACCGGTGGCCTGCACCAGCACCGGCGGCCCCACCGTCTGCGTGGTGGTCAGCGGCCCGATGGCCGAGGCGGTGGGGATGCACTCCGCCCACAACGCCCTGGGGCCCCGGTCGCGGGCCAACGCCACCATCGGCCGGGCGGTCCGGCTGGCGGCCACCAACTTCCTCGGATCCCGCACCCAGGGGACCGACGGGTCGTCGCTGGGCCACCCCGGCAAGTACACCTTCTGCTTCGCCGAGCGCGAACCCATCGGCCCCTGGAACCCCCTCCGCGTCGACCTCGGGTACGACGCCGACGACACCACCGTGACCGTGCTGGCGGCGGAGGCCCCGCGGCAGGTGGCCAACCACCTCAACGCCGACCCGGAGGGCATCGTGGCCAGCCTGGCCAGCGCGCTCCACACCCCCTACCACTTCGCCGCCGGCAAGGGCGGTGCGCAGTTCATCGTGGTCGTCGGGCCGGAGCACGCCGAAGCCCTCATCGGCGGCGGGTGGACCCGTCGGCAGGTCGCCGACGCCCTGGTGGCCCGCAGCCGGATCTCCCCGCAGGACATCCTCGACGCCGGGGTCCTGTTGGAGCTGGGGAGCCACCACGACATGGTGGCCGAGGCCGACGGTCTGCTCACCACGGTGAAGTCCCCCGACGACCTCGTGGTGGTCACCGCCGGTGGCCACGGTGGTGGGTGGTCCGCCGTCATCGGGGCGTGGGCTCCGGCGAAGCACTCGCAGATGGTCACCCGGCGGGTCCGCCCCCTCGGGGAGGCCCTGCCGCCGTGCGGCCCCGACGGCTGCTCGGTGCCGTGGGACTGACGACGGCAGGCGCTCAACAGGCAGATGCAGCGAAGGAGGCAACGATGACGACCCTGACGGTGCTGCGACCGGACACCAGGACGGCGGTGGCCGCCGACGTGGCGCTGGCGGCGAGGCCCGCCCGGCGGGCCGGGCTGCGGCTGACCATCATCGACAACGGCAAGCCGAAGGCCCGACCGCTGATGCTGGCCATCGCCGACCACCTCCGCCACGACCTCCCCGACCTGAGGGTGGCGGTGGTCAGCAAGTCCTCGGCGTCCTGGCCGGTCGGCACCGACGAGGCCAAGGAGATCGCCGCCGGCACCGACCTGGTGCTGGCCGGCCTCGGTGACTGCGGCGGGTGCAGTGCCAACAGCCTGGCCGACGCCGTCGCCATGGAGGCCCTCGGTGTCGCCGCCACCGTCGTCATCACCGAGCCGTTCCAGGGGCTGGTGGCCTCCTACGCCGCCCGCCTCGGCGCCCCCGGGTACCCCTGCCTCGTCCTCCCCCACCCCATCTCCAGCCGGACCGACGACGAGCTGGCCGCCCTGGCCGACAAGGCCACGTCGTCCGCCCTCAACCTGCTGACCCAGGATTAGCGTCGCCGGCGGCGGCGGCGACTGTGTCAGCGTCGCCGGGACCGGCGACCGAGCAACGACCGGCTGGTCACCACGGCGTTGAGGACGGCGACGGCCAGGAAGAGGGCCATGAGCACCCACTGGTGCTGCAGCCCGAACACCACGCCGGCGACGGCGAAGATGGCGACGAACACCCCGGCGAGGACCAGCTGGATCCGCACCGTCCGCATCGGTGGCTTCGGCTGGCGACCGTCGGCGGGATCGACCACCTGGTCAGCGTACCGGGAGGGCTATGCCGGCTCGGTGACGGCTGACGACGTCACCCTGCCGGCTCGGTGACGAAGTCGATGAGCCTTTCGACCGCGCCGACCAGCGCCGGCTCGAGGTCGGCGTAGCTGCCCACCGACCCGAGGATGCGCCGCCAGCAGGTGGCCGGGTCGGGCTCGCCGAGCGCCCGACAGATGCCGGTCTTCCAGTCCTGCCCCTTCGGGATGGTCGGCCACCGGTCCAGTCCCATCACCGCCGGCCGGACGGCCTGCCACACGTCGACGAACGGGGTGCCGGTCACCAGCACGTCGGGATGGGCCACCTCGGCGGCCAACCGGGCCTCCTTGGAGCCGGGGACGAGGTGGTCGACCAGCACCCCCAGGCGGCGGCCGGGACCCGGAGCGAACGCCGCCATCTCGGCGGCCAAGTGGTCGATGCCGTCCAAGCGCTCCACCACCACTCCCTCCACCCGGAGGTCGTCGCCCCAGACCCGTTCGACCAGCACGGCGTCGTGGATGCCCTCGACCAGGATGCGGCTCGCCCGGGCCACCTTGGCCTTCTGCCCGGCGACGGCCACCGAACCCGAGGCAGTGCGGGACACCCCTTTGGACGCCTGGCGAGGCCGCACCAGGGTGACCACCCGACCGCTCGTGGCGAAGGCCCCGGCCAGGAGGGAGAACGTCCGCACCTGCCCGGACGTCGACTGCACGGTCACCACATTCCCCCGCAGCTCCACCACCTTGCCGGTGAACCCCGACCCCCGATGGACCACCGGCAGGCCCGCCACGGCCTCCACCTCGGGATGCCGGGTGGCCTCCGCGCGGGCCCGGTCCCGGGGGTCGGCGAGGATGTCGGTCCAGGGTTGGGGGGTCCGCCTCACGGCGGCGACGGTAGCCGACCGGCGCCGCCGTAGGGCCCTATGGGTGCCGGCCCCGGCCGATCCAGTACATGATCGGGACGAAGCTGGCGATGAGCACCGCGGCGATCCACTCCCCTGCGTTCGGCATGACGCACCTGCCTGTCATCCAGATTCTATGGGCGGTTCACGGCGACGGACCCTGGCGACCGGTAGCGTCACCGCCGATGGCAGGCATAGTGACCATTTCGGCTTCCTACGGTGCCCACGGCTACAAGATCGGTCGGGCCGTCGCCGGCCAGCTGGATCTCCCGTTCATCGACCGGGCGGTGCCGACGGCGGCGGTGGCGAGCCAGCTGCAGCTCCCCGAAGACGTGGTGGAGAGCATCGACGAACGGGTGCCGAGCCGTTGGGAGCGGCTCGCCACCGCCTTCGTGGGTGTGGCCACACCGGTGAGCGCGACGGCGCCGTCGGCGGCCGTGGCGGTCACCCCGGAGCAGTTCCGGTCGGCCGCCGAAGACGACCTGCGGGCGGCGGTCGACCCGTCGGGCGCGGTCGTCCTCGGGCGGGCGGCGATGGTCATCCTCGGCGGCCGCCCCGACGTGCTGTGTGTCCGTCTCGACGGCCCCGTCGACGCTCGCATCGCCCAGGTCGTCGCCGACGGCGTCGACGAGGCGAAGGCCCGGCAGGGTCAGGCCGAGGTCGACCGGGCCCGCGAAGCGTACGCCCGGGTGTTCTTCAACGCCCGCCAAGGCGACCCGACGCTGTACCACGTCGTCCTCGACAGCACCGCCCTCTCGGTGGCAGCGTGCACCGACATCATCGTCCGGGCCGCCAAGGAACGGTTCGACCGCGCCAGCGGGGAGGCGGGGCCGACCTGAGGGCTACCCGTCGTCGGTCGGGTCGGTCCGGTCGCAGAACACCACCCGGTTCCGGCCGGCGCGCTTCGCCAGGTACAGCCCGGCGTCGGCCCGCCGGAGGAGGTCGTGGGCGTCGTCCCCGTCGGTAGTGGCGGCGCCGCCGCTGACGGTGAGGTGGATGGCGCGGCTGCCGACGACCACCGGCGACCGGGCGACCGCCATCCGGACCCGCTCCGCCATGGCCAGGCCGGCTTCTGTGCCGGTCCGGGGGGCGACCACCAGGAACTCCTCGCCTCCCCAGCGACCGAGGAGGTCGTGCCGCCGCAGGCTGCCTTCGAGGCGGCGGGCGACCTCCCGGAGGACCAGGTCGCCGGCCAGGTGGCCGTGGCGGTCGTTGATCGACTTGAAGTTGTCGACGTCGAGGATCAACGCGGTGAGGGGTTCGCCCCGGCGGGAGGCATCGGCGAGCTCGTACCGCAGCCGTTCGTCGATGAACCGCCGGTTGTGGATGCCGGTGAGGTCGTCGGTGCGGCTCAGGTGCTCGAGGGCGAGGTTGCGACGGAGCAACGCCTCACTGGCGACGACCGATCGGACGAGGGCCTGGAGGGAGGCCCCGGCGGCGTTCGTCCTCCGGTGGAGGTGGCGCGCCCTGGACCGGGCCCTCGACCCGGCGGAGGCCATCTGCGATCGGACGACGACCATGGCCGTCCCGATCCGGAGGCAAGCGGGGGCCGGCCGTGGTGGCCGGCCCCGCCAGGCGGCCGAGCCGACGACCCGGAGATCAGGGCGGCGGCCCGTTCCCCCTGTGAAGGCTGGATGATGGCGCTTGGACAACTCGATACTCGACACAGCCCGTCCCTTCTGTGTTGTTCGCGGCGTCATCTAGAGCATCACCGTTCCGGGTGGACCCGGCATCGGGAGAACGTCGTATTGGTCGGCCGAGGTCTGCGTATTCGCGCCCGCCCGACCGACCATCGAAACGCCGAAAAAGTGGGGCTGTTCTATAGTTCACGGGTGGACAAGGTCGGCTTGGCGCCGTCGCCTTTCGTGGGTCGAGCCGCTGAACTGGCGACCGTCGTCGAGGCGGTGGACACCGCCCGCCAGGGTCACGGCCGGCTGGTCCTCATCGGCGGTGAGAGCGGCGTCGGGAAGACCCGTCTGGTGGCCGAGGCCTTGCAGATGGTGGACGGCGACGCCATCGTGCTGTCGGGGTCGGCCCTCGACATCACAGAGAAAAGACCGTTCTCACCGGTCATCGAGGCCCTCCGACGGTTCTTCGAAAACGGCGTCGCCACCGAGGCCATGGAGGCGATCCGGCCCTGGAGGGCTTCGCTTTCCCACCTGCTCCATCTCCCCCTCTCCGAAAGCCCGTCGCCACCGGGCATTCCCGAGATGGAGGTGCTCTGCCAGGTCGTCGATGCGCTGGCCGGCATCTACCCCGTGGTGTTCGTCCTCGAAGACCTCCAATGGGCGGACCGGTCGACCCGCGATCTCGTGGTGTACATGCTGGCCAACCTCTACGACGCCCCACTGACGATCGTCGCCACCTACCGCACCGAAGCCATCACCAGGTCGCACCCCCTCCGCCAATTGCTCCCCGAGCTGGTCCGCAACCGTCGGGTCCTATCCGTCGAGCTGAAACCGGTCGACCGCCGCACCATCACCGACCTGGTGGCCGCCATGGGGGTCCCCGACGTCGACGGGGTGGTCTGGAAGCGGTCGGAGGGGAACTTCTTCGCCGCCGGGGAGACGTTGCGGTCCCTCGGGGAAGGCGGGGGCACCGAGGTCCCGCCGACGCTCCGCCAGATCGTGCTGGGGAGGGTGGACGCCCTCCCAGGCGATGCCCAGCGCGTCCTCCAGGCGGTGGCCGTCGCCAACGAGCCGGTCCGCCACGACCGGCTGGCCCTGGTGATCGGGTTCGAAGACGCCGCGCTCCTGGAGGCCATCCGGGTGGCCGTGGACGCCTTCATCCTCACCGTCGACGCCGACCGGTCGGCCTACCAGTTCCGGCACGCGCTGTACCAGGAAGTGATCGCCAACGACCTCCTCCCCGGTGAGTACCAGGCCCTGCACTCCCGCTTCGCCGAAGCCATCACCGCCTACGGCGACCCCACCGATCCCCGGACCACCACCCTCCTCGCCTACCACTGGGACCAGGCCCACCGGTGGCCGGTGGCCCTGGAGGCGACGGTGGCGGCGGCCGAGCAGGCGGTGGCGTCGCACGGGTTCGTCGAGGCCGGCGGGTACTGGCGGCGCAGCCTGGAGCTGGCCGAGCTGGTCGCCGCCGGCGACGTCGCCGTCGAGCGGACGTTCCTCCTCGAGCGGGCGGCGGCGACGGCGTCGCTGGCCGGCGAGCACGTCGAGGCGGTCGCCCTGATGGAGGAGCGGATCCGGTTCGGGGTCGACGCGCCGGAGGTGTCGGCCGAGCTCCACCAGGATCTCGCCGGGTTCTTGGAGGCGGCAGGGAAGAGCCACACCGCGCTGATGGTGCACCGCACCGCGGTGTCCCTCCATCAGGACCGTGGCACCACCACGGTGGGTCGGGCACGGGCGATCAACGGGTTGGCCCATGCGCTGTTGGTGACAGGGCAGTACGGCGCCGCCCGCCACGAGGCCGAACGGGCGGTGGCCCTGGCGGAAGAGGTCGGGGACGGCGCGGAGATGGCGAGGGGGTTGGCCACCCTGGGGTTCAGCCTGGCGTACCTCGAGGACCCGGAGGCCGGGGTGGCGGCCCTCGAGAAGTCCCTCCGCATCGCCGGGGAGCTGGGAGGCCCGACCGACATCGCCCGGGTCCTCGTCGACCTCTCGGCTCTCTACGCCGGGCCCCTCAACCAGCTGGAGGAAGCCCTGGCGTTCGCCCGGGATGGGGTCGACCAGGTGGCGGCCCTCGGGCTGGAGCGGACCTTCGGCGCGCAGCTCCGGGCCGTCGCCGCCAACACCCTGTTCCGGCTGGGGCGGTGGAGCGAGGGCGACGCCGAGCTGGCCCTGGCCCTGGCGGCCAGGCCGACCGGCGTGCAGGCCATCGAGCTCCGGATGGCCCGGGCCAAGCTCCTCGTCGGGCGGGGTGAGATCGACGACGCCGAGGACGAGCTGGAGACCCTCGAGGCCCTCTTGGCCGAGTCGACGGCTCCCCGGGACCGGATCCCCCTCCTCACCCTCCGGGCCGGCGTCGCCCTGTGGCAGCGACGCACCGACGTGGCCCTCGAGGCCGTCCTCGCCGGCCTGGAGGGCGTCGATCCCGACACCGACGACCTCTGGCTGGTGGCCCCCCTGGTGTGGCACGGGCAACGGGCCCTCGGCGATAGTGCCGAGGGGCCGTGGTCACCGCACGAGGGGCCGGAGGTCCGGTCGCTCCTCCACCGGGCCGACGTGGTCCTGGCCGACCGGATGCAGCTCCTCGCCTCCCGAGCCGCCGAGGCCCCGGACGCCGTCGCTCGATGGGTGGAGGCGTACGTGGAGTTGTCCGAAGGGGAGGTCGCCCGGGCGCGGCGGGACCCGGCCCCGGAGCCGTGGCTGCGGGCGGCGCGGTCGTGGGAGGGCCTCGGCCACCCCTACCCGACGGCGTATGCCTGGTTCCGCTACGCCGACGCCGTGTTCGGCCTGCGGTCCCGGAGTGCCGACGGGTCGTCGGCCCTCCGGCGGGCCCACGACATCGCCTCGTCCCTCGGGGCCGAGCCGCTCCTCACCCTCATCGCCGCGTTGGCCGTCCGGGCTCGGGTGGTGTTGGAGGTGGCGGACGGCTCGGCGGGGGCGGCGCCGGCGGCTTCGGCGGCGGCTTCGGCGGCGGACTCGGCGGCGGACTCGGCGGCGGCGGAGGCCACCCCGGTGCCATCGGCGCTCGACGGCCTCACCGAACGGGAGCGGGTGGTGTTGGCCGAGATCGCCGACGGGCGGTCGAACCGGGAGATCGCCGAGCGGCTGTTCATCAGTGAGAAGACCGTCAGCACCCACGTGTCGCACATCTTGACCAAGCTCGGCGTCCGGTCCCGGGTGCAGGCTTCGGCCGTCTACTACCGATCGACCGGGAGGTCGTCGTGATCACTTCCAAGGAGCCCACCACCATTCCGGAGGTCATCGCCTCGTTGGACGCCGTCCAGGCGCAGGCGGTGGTGGCCGACGGCCGCGGGGCCCGGGACGGCCTGGCCTGCTTCAACTACCTCTATCGCAGCATCACCGGGGAGGTGCTGGACAAGCTGAAGACCAACCTGTTCGTCGACGAGCATTTCCTGGTGGCCCTCGACGTCGAGTTCGCCAAGCGGTACCTCAACGCCATCGCCCTTTACCAGGCCGACCCGGCCAGTGCCCCCCGGTCGTGGCGGGTGCTGTTGGACCGGAGGGCCAACGCCGACATCGCCCCCCTGCAGTTCGCCATCGCCGGGGTCAACGCCCACGTCAACTTCGACCTTCCCCTCGCCCTGGTGGCGGCGTGCGAGGCCATCGGGTCGACACTGGGCGCCGACACGCAGCGGGCCGATTACCAGCGGATCAACGAGATCTTCGCCGACCAGATGGCGTCACTCCGCCACCATTTCGAGGATCTGATCGAGCGCAGCCTGGACCAGTCGGCGATCAAGACGCTGAACAACGACATGGACGACCTGGTGGTCGTGCTCTCCCGCGACGCCGCCTGGCACCGGGCGGAGGTCCTCTGGTCGGTTCGTGACCAGGCGGCGGTGATGCACGACCACGAGCAGGCGACGGACATTCTGGTGAGCCTCGCCGGCCGGGCCCTGCTGGCCCATCCCTGACCGGATCCCAGTTGCTGCGGTGACTCCGTAGGTTCCGCCGGCCACTGTGGCAGACTGCCCGATGTCGGCCGAGCGGATTGGCACCGCTGGGCACGACGACGGGGAGGGGGCGCATCGTGGCGCAACAGCCGGCACCGACCGGGGGCGGTAGCGGTGGACGGATGAGTGGTGGGGCCATCGCCTCGCTCGTCGGGGCGGCGCTCATCATCATCTTCATCGCCCAGAACACCGAGAAGATCCGGATCCACTACTTCGTCTGGCACTTCACCTGGCCGATCTGGCTGTTCACCATCGTGGTGGCCGCGGTGGGAGCGCTGATCTGGTTCGGGCTGGGGGTCATGCGCCGCCATCGGCGGCGGCGGGCTCGCCGGGAAGCCCGTCGAGAGGGCTACTGACCCGTCTAACGACGAGCTGAATCAGGCAACGCTGGGAACTCGCCTCGTCCGAAACTCCACGTGGCTTTCAGGCCGACCCGGCAGGAGGCGCAGCCGAAGCTCGCCGTCCGGTTCTCGTCCCAGCACCTCGGCCAGGACGGGCGGAGCCTCGTCGTCCCCGACCACCAGGTAGTCGCCCGGCCGCGGATCGAGGGCGACCCGAGCGTGCCGAAGGTGGGCGTGTACGACCCCGGGTTCGTACTCCTGGTGGTCATCAACCCACAGTTCTACGGCCGGCACGTCCATGGCATCAAGGGTACCGCTCAACGACAAGTCCGTGGACAACCCAGTGGACAACCCAGTGGACAACCCGGTGGACAAAGTAGTGGATAGATAGTAAACTGCCCGTATGCGGAGGTACGAGGAAACCCACCCCTGGCTTACCTTCGAAGCAAGGCGCCTCAACCAGGTCAACGCCAGACACTGGATGCTCGCCGGGGAGGCGAAGTCGAAGTGTCAACACTTGGCTGGGACCCCCCTGAAGCCTGAGGTAGCCAAGGACCTCTACACGGTAACGTTGGTCAAGGGTGCCTTGGCCACCACGGCCATCGAGGGCAACACTCTCACCGAGGCTCAGGCGATGGGGATCCTCAAGGGAACCTACAAGGCGCCTCCTTCCCGCCAGTACCAAGAGCAGGAGGTCCGGAACCTCCTTAATGCACTTGACGGCCTAGAAGCGATGGTCGTCCACGGGGACAACATCAAGATCACCAAGGATCTCATCTGCGAATTCAACCGGCAGGTGCTCAAGGGAACGGGCGATGATCCCGACGCCGTTCCCGGCCAGATCCGAACTCACTCGGTCGTTGTCGGCAACTACCGGGGGGCCCCGGCCGAGGACTGCACATACCTACTCGACCGGCTGGCCCAGTGGCTGGAAGGTCCGACATTCCAGAACGAGGACCCGGAGATCCAGTTCGCCCTGACGCTGGCCAAAGCCATCTACGCCCACCTCTATCTCGCATGGATTCACCCCTTCGGGGATGGCAACGGAAGAACTGCTCGGTTAATCGAGTTCGCGATCTTGGCTAACTGCGGGTTCGTCCCCATGCCAGCAGCCCACCTGCTGTCCAACCACTACAACCTGACCCGGGATCGCTACTACCGGGAACTGGCCCGGGCCAGCGAGATGCGGGACGCGCTGGGGTTCCTGGCGTACGCCATCGAGGGGTTCGTGGACGGCATCCGAGAGGTCATCGCCATGGTGCGGGACCAGCAGGTACAGATCGCCTGGATCAACTACGTGCATGAGGTCTTCCATGAGGAGGCAAACTCGAAGGCGAGCGACCGTCAGCGGGAACTCGTGCTGGCCCTTCCGATGTGGGAACCGGTTCGCCGGGCTGAGCTGACGGGGTTGACGCCGAAGCTCGCCAGGCTCTTTGCCACGGCTGGCCCCCGGACCCTGTCGCGTGACCTGAACCATCTCCAAAAGCTGGGCCTCATCACTCGGGGAGGAGGCACAATTCTGGCACGAACGGACAAGATCTTGGCCTTCCGGCCGCCAATCGCCCAGCCGGAGTAACTACTGGGGATGCGGGGCCTGGGGATCGTGAAGGGGGAACATTAGATCGCTGTCGCTCCTCGTTTCGGCGGTTCGAGACGTTGTAGCCCACCCTTCCAGCGCCGGATGACCCCGGCGTCGACGGTGAGCAGCTGCTGCGCCTCGCCGTCGTCGTCCAGCTCGGGATTTGCCACGCCTCCCGTTGATGGGGCCATTCTCGCCGGAGAACCTCGACGAGACGCTCCAGGTGCAATTGCGCCTCGACATGTACCGCAAGGTGTTCGAGGGAGTGACCGGACCCCGCCGTCGTGGCCGGTTGGACGTCGGAGGTCCAGGTTGAGTCGCTCGCAGCGAAAGCGGAACTGGCGCCCCAATACACGGGACACCCGGACGCGCGCTCACTACGGGACGTGTCGGAGGGGGGACTTGAACCCCCACGCCCTTGCGGGCACCAGCCCCTCAAGCTGGCGCGTCTGCCTATTCCGCCACTCCGACGTGAGCCGCAAATCCTAGCGCAACTGGATCAGTTGGCCGGCGCCGTGTCGGGGCTGGTCGGCGGCACCCGGAGGCCCCAGTTCTCGGGGAACCACAACAGGTTGGACCCGAACGGGTTCAGGGTGACCCCGGCGGTGAACGCCGACCAGGCCATGGCGGACGGCTCGGTGAACAGCGGGAGGGCGACCATCTGGGCCCACAGCTGCTGGTCGGCTGTTGTGTACAGCGGGCTGGCCTGGGTGGGGTTGAGCTGCCGCGACGCCTTGGTGAGGAGGTTGTTGAGGGCCGGGTCGTCGAGGTTGGACCAGTCCTGCGATCCGTCGTACCCCGCCGGGCCGAGGACCGGGGTGTACCAGGCCAGGGCCTGGCTGGGGTACGGCGTCGATGTGAACGGGAGGACGGCG
>Ga0134126_10011669_pt1 | contig 11094 bp, 8 predicted proteins | sample KB31752_FD_96881 | JGI IMG/M metagenome (GOLD analysis project Ga0134126, IMG submission 96881) | Terrestrial soil microbial communities with excess Nitrogen fertilizer from Kellogg Biological Station, Michigan, USA - KB3-175-2 | ecosystem: Environmental > Terrestrial > Soil > Unclassified ... | reverse complement strand
TATCGCGTTGCTCGATCCGTGGTTCGATATCTACTACATGGTCACGGGGAAGGACTGCACGGGTGCCCTCATCAATGCTGGCGAGCAGGTCACGCGCGAACAGGCCCTGCGCATGTACACCGCGGACAACGGCTGGTTCTTCCGCGAGGGCGATCGGCTCGGCTCGATGGAGACCGGCAAGCTCGGCGACCTGGTGGTCCTGAGCGATGATTTTTTCGATCCTAAGAAAGTCACGGACGAGGCTATAAAGCGGCTCAAGTCCGTTTTGACCGTCGTGGGCGGCCGCGTTGTTTATGACGCAGGGGGGGATTGACCGGCGGAAGCCGTTTATTGCGTGCTGGCAGATGAAGGCGTCTGCGCCTGTTCTTCGTGGGACGTGGTGGACTGCTGCGTCAACAGCGAATTTATCTCTTTCTCGAAGATCGGGATCTCGGTCTCGCTGTATCCGACATGAATAGCGGCAATCCGACCGTCGCGGCCAATAATGATCATGTGGGGGATCGCATCCACGTCGTAGTCCCGGCCAACGTAGTTGCTCGGGTCGAAAATGAGTTTGATATCGACGCCCTGCTGGCGTAAGTACTTCTTGACGTCTCTGAACCTCTCCTCGGTGTCACGCCAGTTCACGACGAACACTGCGAGCCTGTCCCGGGTCGCCGCCTTCTGGATCGCGGCCAGAACCGGCAGCTCCTTGCGGCAAGGCGGGCACCATGATGCCCAGAAGCTGATGATCACGATCTTGCCGCGGTAGTCGCCGAGGTGCACGTCCAACAGGGTGGAAGGAGGCAAATCGCCAACTTTGAGTCTTCGCGCCAGAGCCGGCGTCGGACTCGCGATCATCATGCCAACTGCAAGGAGCGCTGAAAGCAGCAGCTGCCCGGAACGTCTAGACATGTCGGCAACTCCCCTTTTTAGGATTCTTTTCCCCTGAATCCTACTCCTTCCTTCTTGCGGATAGCTACGTTGATTCCGAGTTGACGTTGCCGGCGCTCCCGTCGGCGGACAGGCGGTCCCAACAACAAAGCGATGCGTAACGTTGCATTCTGACGATTCGCCGCCGAAAACGAGCGCGTGTATTGCTGGCCAGACGGTCGGGGCGCACGCTGCGGCATACGGCTGAAACCCACTTTGCGAAACTCGAAGGAAAGGACAGGCATGCCCGAGACAAGCCCATCGGTTTATTCGCGTCGGCGGATTCTTACCTCGCTGCCGGCAACGCCGCTCTGTGCGCTCGCCATCGGCCGAGCCGCAGCGCAGACCGAGACGCCGACGCCGACCGCATCAGAGATCCAGGCAGCGCTGAAAGACGCTCGTGGCACTAAGCTCGTGTTGTTGGGCACGGGCGCAGGCCCGGTACCGATGGTGCCGAGCCGCCGGCGTTTCATGACTTCGCATGTGATGCTGTCGAACGGAGCGGCGTATGTCCTCGATTTCGGACTCGGCGTCACCAATGAGTTCGCCCGCACGGGTATCGAGTTCGGTGCGGTGCGGTCGATTTTCGTGACCCATCATCACCCGGACCACAACGTCGAATACGGACCGTTTCTTGTGATCGGCTGGGTCAACGGGCTGAAGCACGCTGTCAAAGCCTACGGACCGCCACCGCTCAAACAGATGACCGCGGACATTTTTGCGGCCTACCGCACCACCATCGATTTCTGGGCGGAAGATTTCAAGATCGCGCCGCTGCATAGCCTCGATGTGAGCGAGGTCTCAGCTGCCGGTGCCGTGATGCAGGACGAGAACGTCAAAGTCTCGGCGGTCATCGTCAACCACCCGCCTGTGAAGCCGGCGTTGGGTTACCGCTTCGATTTCCATGACCGTTCGATTGCGTTTTCGGGTGACACCACACCGCTCGAGGCCGTGGCGCACTTGGCCAAGGGCGCCGACGTGCTGGTGCATGAGGCCATGTACGCTCCGGCGGTGCAGTCCTTCGTGCGGGCGGAGATTGCGCACGGCCAGCCGGTCCGATTCGACGCGTTCATGGCGCATATGAACGCCGATCATTCGGATGTCGAGGCCGTTGGCCGCATTGCCCAGGAGGCCGGCGTCAAGACGCTGGTGCTTTCGCACTTGACACCCGAGCATGGCGTAACGGATGCGACCTGGCGCCGCGAAGCCTCGAAGGGCTTCAGCGGGAAGATCATCGTTGGCCGAGATCTGATGGTGATCTAGAGCTTCCGCTAGACCGTATCGTGCCGTTGCCGGAGAAAGCTGAAGAATTCCGCGCCCTCACGCAAGCGGCGCTTCATCATTTGAGGGCTTGCGATCATCTCGGCCAGGATCGATGCGATCTTGGATGGACGGAAATAGAACTGCTTGTAGAAGTCTGCCACGGAATCGAAGATTTCGGTGTGGCTCAGATGCGGATAGCTGAGCGGCGCGATCTGGGTGCCTTCCTGCGTTAGCAGGTCGATTTCCTCATTGTAGAGCCAGCCGTTCTCTTTGGCCTGACGGTAGAGAAATGTACCGGGGTAGGGGGCCGCGAGGGAGACCTGAATCGTGTGAGGATTGATTTCCTTGGCGAAATCCAGGGTCTCCTGAATGGTCTCTTTGGTCTCGCCGGGCAGTCCTAGAATGAACGTACCGTGGATGACGATGCCGAGCTCGTGGCAGTCCTTGGTGAAGCGGCGGGCGAATTCCACCCGCATGCCCTTTTTGATGTTGAACAGGATCTGCTGATTGCCTGACTCATAGCCAACCAGCAGCAGTCGCAGCCCATTCTCCTTCATCACTTCGAGTGTCTTGCGCGGAACATTGGCCTTGGCGTTGCAGGACCAAGTGACCCCGATTTTGCCCAGTTCCTTTGCGAGCGCTTCGACGCGCGGCAGGTTGTCGGTCAGCGTGTCGTCATCGAAGAAGAACTCCTTGTTCTGGGGGAATGCTTCCTTGGCCCATTTCACTTCTTCCACGACGTTTGGGACCGAGCGCACGCGGTACCGATGCCCGCCGACGGTTTGCGGCCAAAGGCAGAATGTACAGCGCGATTTGCAGCCGCGTCCCGTATAGAACGAGATGTAGGGATGCTTCAGATAGCCGCCGAAGTAATTCTCGATCGTGAGGTCCCGTTTGTAGACCGGGGTCACCCATGGAAGGGCGTCCATGTCCTGCAGAACCACGCGCTCGTCATTGTGAACGATGGTTCCGTCCTGGTTGCGGTATGAGAGCCCTTTGATATCGCTCCAGGGCTTCCCGTCGGCGACTTCCTTGATGGTGAAATCGAACTCGTTGCGGGCCACGAAATCGACGCAGCGTCCGGCGATGAGGCTCTTCTCGGGCTCGACGGCGACCTTCGCGCCGATGAAACCGATTTTGACGTGCGGATTGACTGCCTTGATCATCTCGGCCGTCTTCACGTCCGACTTGAAGGAAGGGGTAGAGGTGTGCATCACCACCAGGTCCCGATTCTTCAGCTCGGGAACGATATCGTCGAATTTCAGGCGGTGGGGCGGCGCATCGATCAGCTTGGATCCTTCCACCAGAGCGGCTGGCTGTGCGAGCCAGGTCGGATACCAGAAGGAGCGCACCTCACGCTTCATTTGATAGCGGGCGCCGGCGCCGCCGTCGAAGCCGTCGAAGGATGGCGCTTGTAAAAATAGCGTCTTCATGCAGGTTGTCTCCGCAGCGGCATGGAATCACCGCTCGGCCGAGCCGGGGTCGCGTCGCACTGGCCAGCCAGTGCCGCAGGGTCCATGAGGCGGTGAAATCTAGCACGAGACGGGCCGCGACGCCTCTTCTCGGCGGCTGCCGAGCGGCTCCGCTGCCTTATGGCGCCCTGACCAGAATCGAGTCTATGGCGGATGTGGCGTTGCGCCCGAAAAAGTCCGTGTAACGGGTGTCGACCAGGTAGCGGTCGGGGCGCTCCGCGAGGAAGGCGCTCAGCGCCTCATGTTTATCGATGCTGTCCTCGACGAAGAGGTAGTCGCCCTTCTCGAGGAAACCGTCGAGATAGAGCAAGACGTTCCGGACGTTCTCGTGGGCGTCTTCGACGACCAGATAGGGATGCGGGGCCGACCGCAGCAGTTTGGCTCCGAAAAGCGTCTCGGGCGACATGCAGTCTCCCGTTACGAAACGAACGTTCGGATGGGACTCGCCGATCGGCTTGATGTCGACGGAGTGGACCAAGGCCTCGAGGCCGAAGCCGGCAATAGTGTCGGCCATCCAGCAGGCGCTCGTACCCGTACCCGAGCCGATCTCGAAAACAGTCGCGGGTTTCAGCTCCCAGATCAGAGTCGGAAATATCGCGAAGTCGAATACGCTCTTAAAGAGCGGCATGCCTTTCCAGCTGAGACACTCGCTCTTGCCTTGGCTCATCATTCTCTCCGGAGACCTGATGTCCGACTGGTCGCCTCTGCGGCGCTGGCGAGACTGATACGGGACGAGACGTTCGTGATCTCGATCGCGGAGATAGCGTACGAACCACTGCAATTCGGCGAGGTATCTTCGTTTGCGCGCACGGCGCCGGCTGCGAAAGGGACTCCAGCGCGGCGCAGGAGGATTCAAGTTCCAGCCGTGCTCGGATTCCGAGGCCTTCAGAGCGTCCAAGAATTCGAAGAGAAAAAGGTCGAAATAGGTCGGCACGCCGCCTTGGGTGTCCTTGACGCGCGACTCGACTCTCTGCCTCTCCGCTGCGGCTGCTCTCTTCAGGTCATCGGGCGCAGGGGACATGACTCAACCGACGAACGCGCGAGCGGGCTGAAGGGGCATTACGGGCACTAACGGGCACTAAACGGCACCTATAAAGGGCACTAAAGGGCACCAAGGGGCGCAGCGAGCTCGGAGGCTTCGCGCGAGGAGGTCGCCGTCGCCTCGGAGCTCGCGACATGCGATTCGTCGAATGCCAGCAGAGAATGGATCTCGCCGAACACTCTGTAGAAATGGGGAGCGCGTCGCGCAAGCAGCGCATCCGCGGCACGGCCGAGCAGGACGTCCGAGGATTCCCCGTCGACGGGCCAGGCGATGACGATTTCATTCAGGCCATCGGTCACGCGATCGCCTGGAATGCTGATCGCGAGCGTCTGCCAAGTCGAAGCGGCCGGCGCTTGCGTGAGCTGAGCACCGTTCACGTCGATCCTGACCGTCCCCTCGAGGCCGCGCTGGCCCGGCACACGAAACGTGAGCTTGAGCCCGACACGCTGTGCCCGCTCACCGAAAAACACGAATTTCGATATTTCCGAGAAGGCCGAGGCATAGATGCAATGCGACGCGCGGTTCGTGGAAAATGATTTGCTCGTCCATGCAGCTTCCGAGGGGCGAAGCATCGTGGAGCTGTAGTAGAAATCGGTCAACTCCTTCGGACCGGCTCTGAGTGAATGCTCCGCCGCGCGCAGCGTGGCGATCTGGCTCCGGATATCCGTGCCGGTGGAGGCGAGGGCCTTCACCATTGCGTCGATGAGCGAGAGGTCCAGACGCTTTCTGCCGCCCCGAAGCAGAGTGACGAGCTCTCGACTGCCGAATAGATCGATCGCCGAGCGGCACGCCATGGTATCCCCGCGGCGTGTTTGAAAGTCGGCGAAGCGCTTCATGATCTCGGCGGATTTGGGCCAGAAGCGAATGGCGCGCTCGCACCAGTAGGACGAGAGCTCATCGCCCTGAAAATAGTGGGCATTGTGAATTGCCGCAAGCAGCGATGCCTTGCCCTCCACGATTCCGGTCGGGGAAGAGGAGTGGCTCTGTAGCGCCTCGATCGAGACGGGCTCTCCAGCGATCGATTGCACGACCGCAGACCCGACCGCGGCCATGGCGAGGTTGATGCCCTCGGCCGTGAGGTGGCAGTAGTCGAGGAACAACCGCCGGTTCGGCGGGGAGTCCTCGAGATGCCGGCTGAATATCGCCGGCAGATCGACGATGAGATGCTGGTGAGCGGCGGCCGACTCGCGCAGCGCGTTTTGCGCGGCGACCGAGGTGCGTGGGGTATAGGCGAACGCCGGGTTCCAGCCCTCGGCGTCGCGGCACAACTCGAGGTATCGTTTGGCTTCTCGAAGCTCCGACTTGCAGCGGCTGCACTCGGCGAGAATCCGCAGCGGCACGGAATTCGTGCCACCGTCCAGAGCGATCATTTCGTTGGCCAGGCGTTCGGCGATGACGAGATCACGCTGCTCGAGCGCGATGCTCGCCCTTACATGCAGGTCGCGCCATCTCCGATTGCCCTCACTCGGAAGAAGCGGCGCGGGGGAAATCGGGTCGCACCAATCGTCCAGGTTGGACTCGGGTACGACCCAGATGAGGCTGACGTTTCTTCCGCTCACCAGCCGGTGCAATTGATCGGTGAGCTGCCGGACGGAGTGGCCGACGGTGCTGTCGATATACGATTTGAGGCGGGGCACCCCGTGCTCCCGCAAGGGACCTTCGACATAGGGGATGTCCGAATCCCTCAATTGCATGTGCCAGTTGTTGCCGGCGAACACCACGATCACGTCGGGCGACAATGCCAAGGATTGGCCGATCAGCGTCTTGAGCGGCTGCATGGTCAGACTGTTCATCGCGAGATCGACGACTTCGATGTCGGCAGTACCTAGATGCGCTCTGAGCATCTGCTCGAGCGCGGCCGCCGGCGTGAATTCCGGGTCGTACAGATAGCCTCTCGCGACGGATTCCCCGATGAATGCGACTCTCCATTTCCGCCGCTTCGGCTCGATCGTTTCCTTCTTCGCCCAGGAGAACCAGTCCGCATCCGGCATGCGAACGAAAGGAGCATCCTTGGCCCGGCTCTGTTTGCGCCAGATGCCGACCTGCATGGTGTCGGCATTCCCGATCTCGATGCGGCTGACCTCGGCGGGCTGCTGCTCCCGCAGGATGCCGGACAGATGCAGATCCCGGATGGCGCGACTTTGCTCGGGGGAGGCTGAGAATCGAGCCACCCGGTCTGCAAAGCTTCTCAAAGCGAGCAGGTCGGAATCCGGCGCCATGGTGTCGTAGAAGACCGCATGGCCGGGGGCTGGCGCGACGCGGCGTATTTCGAGCCCGCAGCGCCGTGCGAGCGATTTCAAGAGATGCTTCATCGTGCCGCTCGGTATTGCATTCGCCAGCCGCCTAGAGCATCGCGTAAACGACATAGTCGTGCGCCGCGACGGAGCGCTTCTGGGGCAGGTGCTCCCAGGCGGGCGGGATATCGGCTCGGTCGACGACGAAATCTTCGAGGACGAGCGTCTCGATTTTCGAGCGGCCGAAGGTGGATATCGCGTCCATCGCCGAACAAACGATCGGCTCTCCGCGCAAGTTGAAAGACGTATTCAGCAGGATCGGACAGCCGGTGCGCGTGTAGAAGTGCTCGAGCAGGTCGGCGAACCGAGGGTTGGTCGCCCGGGAGACGGTCTGCACCCGTGCCGAGCCATCGACATGCGTGATGGCCGGAAGCGGGATCGGTGAGATCACCCGGCAAGTCTCCAGCATGAAAGGCGAGGGGTGGTTCAGCGAGAAGTGCTCGTGAGCGTGCGATTCCAGGACCGCAGGCGCGAAGGGCCGAAATTCCTCCCGCTGCTTGACGAGCGCATTGATTCGGTCCTTCATTTCCGCGCGTCGCGGATCGGCGAGAATGGATCTCGCACCGAGCGCGCGGGGGCCGAATTCCATCCGGCCGGATACCCAACCGATGACTTCGCCTGCCGCGAGCCTGCCGGCGACGCAATCGAGCAAGCCCGGCTGATTGCCGCGGTAGTCGAGAAACTTGACCCCGGAGGCGTTCAGCAAACCCCACACCTCATCGGCTGCATTGCCCGGGCCGAGATAGACATGTTCAAGTCGCTCCTGTGCGGGGCGTGCGCCCGTGCATCTGGCATGCGCGACGGCCGCCGCACCGAGGCAGGTGCCCGCATCCCCGGCCGCGGGTTGCACGAAGAGCCGCTTGAATGGACCTTCTCTCAAGCAACGGCCATTGGCGACGACATTGAGCGCGACTCCGCCTGCCATGCAGAGGTTTTCGCTCGGTGCGCGATCGTGCAGATGGCGCACTTTGGAGAGCAGGACTTCTTCGAGCACCAGCTGCGTGCTGCGCGCAACGTCCATGTGGAACTGCGTGATCCGTGATCCGGGCGCACGCGCCGGCGCTCCCAGCAGCTCGCACAGCGCATCCGAAAACATCCTGTCTTCCTGAAGGAAGGAGAAATACTCGAAGTTGAGCCGGTAATCGCCGCTGGGGCCGTTCTCGATCAGCCGACCGATCTCATCTGCGTATTTCGGCTGTCCGTAGGGCGCGAGTCCCATCACCTTGTACTCGCCCTCGTTGACCTCGAATCCCAGGTAGCCGGTCAGCGCGCTGTAAAACAGACCGAGGGAATTCGGAAAATCCACTTGCTCCAGCCGTTCGATTGCGAACCCGCGGGCGGTGTTGTAGGTCGTCGTCGGCCACTCGCCTACGCCATCGACGGTGAGAATTGCCGCCTCCTCGAAGCCCGAAAAAAGGTAGGCACTTGCGGCATGCGAGAGATGATGATCGACGATCTCTATCGGCCCCTCGTAACCGGTGAGCAGGCGAATATCCTCTTCCGGCCGCGTCCAGAGTGCCCTGCGCAGGATTTGAGAGCGCCGCTCCTGCGTGAGGCCGGGAAGCATCCCCATCCATATCTGACGCCCGAGTTTCGACGGCGGGTCCTCATAGAAGGCCACGCAATCGATGTCGGCAATGGTGAGGCCTGCACGATCCAGGCAGTAACGAAAGGCGGCGCGGGGGAAGGCTTTGTCGTTCTTCAGCCGGGAAAACCGCTCCTCCTGAGCGGCCGCGACGAGGCGACCGCCGCGCATCAGGCAGCAGGCGGAGTCGTGGTAGCCGGCAGATATGCCGATGACGTTCACGGGCTCCGATCCAGAATGCGAACGACGAGGCCCTCCCGCATGAGACGCTCGATGAAGACAATTCTTTCCTCGTCTTGCAGCTCACCCGGAAGGTCGCGCACGCGGTAAGCAGGCGTCTCCAGGGAGAAGCTCAAGGCCTCTTGGAAGAAGCCGGGGAACACGATCGTTCGGGCCCCATAGTTGAGGCGGACCGAGTCGCCGTCGGAGCGCACTCGATAAACTATGCCGCGACGCGGTCCCACGCGATCGTCGAGGCCAATCGGTACCGGCTGGAAGAAATCCGCGACCTGCCCCGAGACATCGAGGGGAAACGTCTCGACCGATCGTTCTCTGAACCGATCGACCACGGCGCTGAGGAATGCCTCGTCGGTGATGTCGCGCAGTGCCGCCATCGCGCGCCGAACGACCTGTTCGCGCTGCCCACGCATGAAGCCGAGCGGCAATGCGGCTCGCCAGCGCTCATCGCGCTGAACCGCCGCCCTGATCGCCTCGGCGAGAACTTCCTCCAGGAGAAACGGACGTATTCCAAAGGTGATGTGCAGGGAGGGAACCTCACCGCATTCGGCCGCGTGGACGAATCCTCGCGGGATATAGACGAGATCGCCCTGTTCGAGCGTAAAGGAGTGGACACTTCCCCGCAGCTCGCGTCCGTCATCGCCCATTCTGTCGCCCGAACCCGGGAAGGCGCGCCGCGTCTTCTCGATCTTCCAACGCTTCGAGCCCATGACCTGCAGGATGAATACGTCGTGGTTGTCCCAATGCGGGAAATAGCCTTGGCCGTGGGCGGGCGTCAGATAAAGATTCGTCTGGGAGCTGCTTCCGAGCTCCGACCCGAGCAACCGGCAGAACAATCCGAGCTTCGGATCGGCCTCGTTCAGGCGATCGAGCATCAGGGTGTGGCCCTCCCGCATGTCGGCCAACACGCTCTCGATACCTCTGACCGTCGTGCTTCGATAGGTCACTGCCTTCTTGTTCGCCGCGGCGTTGGCTGTGTTCACATGATCGGGCGCGCGAGCGATGGCCGCATCGAAATCTTTGAGGGTGTAAAAATCTCCGTAAAAATCGGGATTGCCCCGCAGAACGATCAGCGGCTTCTGCTCCCAGTATTGTGTCCGGAACTCCTCTTCCGGAAACGGCGCCAATAGAGAGCCAAGCGTGAGATTTTCGAGGAACCGGCAGGTCGTCACCGAACGGTCTCCATCTTCGTTGTTTATGGCGGAAGCCGCGCTCTCATGACCCCGAGGCTAGATTGCACGCCCAGGATGGCCTCGAGCAAGCGCGGCGTTCAATCACGAGCGTTCATCCAAACTTTGGTACCGGCGCCGGTTCGGATCGGCCCGCCCTAAGCCGTTGATTTGACATGGTGTAGCTTCAAATGTATTGGCGCGGGTGCCACGCCTGCGACGCATGTCACAAACGTTGTCCCCGGCGCAAGGCTAGGCTTGCCGTTCATCGCTTGAGTGGAGGTCTTCCATGCGTCGTCTCGTTCCGTTCATCGTTGCCGCGCTCGCCGCAGGCGCCGCGAGCGCGTCGTTTGCCGGCGACATCCAATTCGGTGTCGCGATCACCGGCCAGGTCGTCCCGGGCGTGTACGGCCATGTGGTCATCGGCAATGCGCCGCCGCCGCCGGTCCTCTATACCCGCCCGATGGTTGTCGAGGCGCCCCCGGCCGGCGTCGTGGTGCGGCCGATTTATCTGCATGTTCCGCCCGAGCATACGCGCCACTGGCGCGAGCATTGCCACGAGTATCACGCGTGCAACCGGCCGGTCTATTTCGTGCGCTCGGCCGAGTACGCACCGGGATTCAACATGGAGCGGTGGCGACGCGAGCATCGGGAGTACTACCGCGCGCACGAGATGCACGAGCACGTCGACCACGAGCACTTCGAGCACGAGCACGAGCATTTCGATCGCGGACACCACGGCGATCGGGATTGGGATCGCGGCCACGACCACGACGGCCACGACGGCTACCACGGCCACCACGACCACGACCACGACTACGACTACGACCACGACCATCGCTGATTGCATCGCGGGCCGGCGGCGCCCGGTAGGCGCTGCGGGGGGTGTGAGCGTCCGGGGATGAGATCTCGGCGCCGCCGCCGCCCGCTGGCGCTAAGATCCCCCCTACGCCGGCATCACCGGCTGAGGGGATGCAACCTTGAGCTGGGTAGCGCTCGTCGTTCTTCTCGCGCTGATCGAGTATTTCGCGTTGGGCGCGCTCACGGGCCGTGCGCGCGTCAAGTACCGCATCGCCGCACCCGCGGTGACCGGCCATCCGATGTTCGAGCGCTACTTCCG
>Ga0134126_10011668_pt1 | contig 11094 bp, 8 predicted proteins | sample KB31752_FD_96881 | JGI IMG/M metagenome (GOLD analysis project Ga0134126, IMG submission 96881) | Terrestrial soil microbial communities with excess Nitrogen fertilizer from Kellogg Biological Station, Michigan, USA - KB3-175-2 | ecosystem: Environmental > Terrestrial > Soil > Unclassified ... | reverse complement strand
GTTTCTGGACACCATGCGCAGCGGCAAGGATCCCGCCGGCCGGGCGCTGCAGCCGCCCATGCCTTTTCCCAACTATGGCCGGCTGCCCGACAGCGACCTGATCGCCATCTATAACTTCCTCAAGACCGTGCCGCCGAACAGCAACAAGGTGAGTGGGCCCTGACAGGGCCCAGGATTTAGGGGTCAGGGGTAACGATTTAGGGGTCGTGGGTCAGGAATTAGGATTTAGGGGTTAGGGGTCAGGGAGTGGGTCAACTCCTCCGGGGCGGTGCGGTGGGCGACGGTGCTGCGCAGCGCCGAGCCGCAACGGCGGCAGGTGAGCGCGCCGGCCACCACCCGGATGGTGCGAAGCCGCCGAGGCGGCTGACCATGCGCAGGGTGATAACCGGGATACACTGAACGGTATGCCAGTGGCCGACGACATCCTGCAGGAAATCGCCTGGGAACCCAACCAGCCGCCGGCTGATTTGCCGCGACAGGAGCGGCTGCGGCGCATCCGCCACTCCGCCAGCCACGTGATGGCGCAGGCGGTGCGGGAGATCTTTCCCGAGGCCAAGCTGGCCATCGGGCCGCCGATCGAGAACGGCTTCTACTACGACATGGAGCTGTCGCGGCCACTGCGCGAGGAGGACCTGCCGGAGATTGAAAAGCGGATGGCGAAGATCGCCGCGCGCGACCCGCAGTTTTTCCGGGCGCAGATCGCGCGCCCGCGGGCCATGGACCTTTTCCGCGCCTGGCAGCAACCCTACAAGCTGGAGTTGCTGGCCGGCATTGGCGACGATCAGGTTTCGCTGTACAAGCAGGACCGCTTCATTGATCTGTGCGCCGGGCCGCACGTGGCCAAAGGCGGGGTGTGCGGACACGTCAAGCTGCTTTCGGTGGCGGGGGCGTACTGGCGCGGCGATGAGCACAACCCGATGCTGCAGCGCATCTACGGCACCGCCTGGGAGACGGCGGAGGAGCTGGCCGAGTACCTGCAATTTCTGGAAGACTCGAAGGCGCGCGACCACCGCAAGCTGGGATTGCAGCTCGATCTGTTCAGCTTCCATCCCTGGTCGGCGGGCTGCCCCTTCTGGCATCCGCGCGGGCTGACGGTGCGCGAGGAGCTGCGGCGGTTGTGGCGGGAAACGCACAAGAAGGCGGGGTACATCGAGATCCTCAACCCGGTGATCTACCGCAAGGATTTGTTCGAGACCTCCGGCCACTGGGACCATTTCCAGAAGAACATGTTCCTGGTGCAGGACGGCAACGAGCCGGAGGCGGCCATGGGATTAAAGCCCATGAACTGCCCCGACACCATGCTCTTCTACAAGACGCGCCAGCACAGCTACCGCGAGCTGCCGCTGCGCATCTCGCAGGGGCAAATGCTGCACCGCAACGAACCCATGGGCACGCTGCACGGGTTAATGCGGGCACGGGTGTTCAGCCAGGACGACGCCCACATTTATCTGCACGAGGATCAGATTCAAGACGAGATTGTGCGGGTGATGGAGCTGCTCAAGCTGATTTACTCCTTTTTCGGGCTGCGCTACTCGATCACCCTCTCGACCCGGCCGGAAGATTCCATGGGTGAGTCGTAGCTGTGGGAGAAGGCGGAGGCCGGCCTGCGCCAGGCGCTGGAGTCGCTCGCCCTTCCCTATACGGTGGATGCCGGCGGCGGGGCGTTCTATGGACCCAAGATTGACGTCATGGTGCACGACAGCATGGGGCGCCAGTGGCAGTGCGGCACGGTGCAGCTCGACTTCCAACTGCCGCGGCGGTTCGAGCTGGAGTTCACCGACCGCGACAACCAGCCGCGCACGCCGGTGGTCATCCACCGCGCGCTGTTCGGGTCGGTGGAGCGCTTCATGGGCATTTTGATCGAGCACTTCGCCGGAGCGCTGCCCACCTGGCTGGCGCCGGTGCAGGTGATGGTGCTGCCCATCGCCGAGGGGCAGGAGAGTTATGCCCGCTCGGTGCTGGAGCAGTGCGACGCGGCCGGATTGCGGGCCGAGATGTCGGCGCCGGAGAGCAAGATCGGCTACCGCATCCGCGAGGCCGAACTGCACAAGATCCCCTACATGCTGGTGGTGGGCAAGCGCGAGGCGGAAGCGGGCACGGTATCGCTGCGCACTTATCAGGAGAAGGACCGGGGATCGCTGCCGCTGGCGGACGTGATCGCTGAAATCCAGAAGAAGAACCGCGAGCGCAGCCTCGACGTGACGGTGAAGGACTACAGCGCGCTGTTCCGCACCGAAACCGTGGCCACGGCCGAACCGGCGTACTAATTAATTGCGCGTGAGCTTTACGACGGTCTCGATGTGGGCGGTCTGGGGGAAAAGGTCGAAGAGCCGCAGTTCGGTGATGCGGTAGCCCTCGCCGGTGAGTTGGCGCAGGTCGCGGCCGAGGGTGGCGGGATCGCAGGAGACCAGATGCAGGCGGCGCGGGGCGAGGGCGATCAGCGCCGCCGTCAGCTCCGGACCCAGGCCGGCGCGAGGCGGGTCGGCAACCACCAAGGCCACATCGCCGGGAGCACGATCGCGCACGCAGTCGAGGGCGGAGGCGGCCACGGCCTCGACGGCGGCGGCGTTTCGCAGGTTGTGGCGCAGATCGCGCACCGCCTCCGGATTCGACTCCACCGCCTCCACGCGGGCGAAGTTTTCCGCCAAGGGCAGCGCGAACAGGCCCACGCCGCTGAAGAGGTCGAGCGCCGTCGCACCACGCTCGCCGCCGATGACCGCCTCCACCAGCTCAGTGGCCAGGAAACGGTTGACCTGAAAAAATGCCCCCGGACTGACCCGGTAGCGCCAGTGAGCGACCGTGAATTCCAGTGGCGCGTCCTCTTCCAGACCGCGGTCCTGGTTGTCCACCGCCAGCTCCACCTCTTCGCGGCGATGGGCGCCTTCGGCCGCCAGTTGCGCCAGCCCGCGGTTGAGCGCGGGCGAAGCAATGGGACAGTGGGTGATGGGCAGCATCCGGCGCTGGTTGACCATGAAGTAGCCCACGCCCACGCCGGGAACCGCCTGCACGCGGATGCGGTTGCGATAGGCCCAGGGTTCAGCGGCGTGCAGAGCAACTTCTCCGCCCCAGACGATGCCGCCGGTGCGTTGCAGCGTCTCCAGCAAAATGCCGCGCTTGAGTTGCAACTGATGCGCGGCGGAGGTGTGCTGCAGTTGGCAGCCGCCGCAGACGCCGAAGTACTCGCAGCCGGGGGCGATGCGCTCGGGAGATGGTTGCAGGACTTCCAGCAGACGGGCGGTGACCCGCCCCCGGCGCCGAGGCTCCATCTCGACCCGTACCTGTTCGCCCGGCAGGGTGAAAGGGACGAAGACGGCTTCGCGGCGTCCCGCGGCATCAGCGGGCAGCCGCGCCAGGCCTTCGCCGCCGTGCACCAGTTTTTCGATGGTCAGTTCGATATTGTTCATCAGAGATCCACCCGCACGCCCGCTGCGTCGCAGGTTCAAGCGATATTGTTCCGCCGAGGTCACGGTGTCCGCCAACGCAAAGTCTGACGGCGGTTCGGTTTCAGCGTTCAGCCTCGCGTCAGACGTCGGCTAGTGGCAGCGGACTGCCTTGTCAGCACGATCTTCGCCACTGCGTGCGCGCTCGACCAGTTCGGAGAGTTTTTGCTTGGCCTCGAAGAGCCCGATGGTGGGCATGACGGCACCCGTGATTCAAATTATACATCGAGATAGAAAAGGCTAAGTCTTGGCAGATGTGCGGCTTCGAGCAGGCGGCGGTGAAGGAACTGGCGTTCGATCATGGCCAACTGCTCGGTGCGCAGGGAGCGGCGATAGGGGGCGAGGTCCTGCTCCATGGCGGCGCGCATGTGGACCATTTGGTCCACGGGGGTGGCGGCGGTGAGGGCGCTGAGCAGCTTGTCGTCGAGGACGGTGAGGTGGCGCTCGATGGCTTCGAGTGATCCGGCGGTGTCGAGGCCGTCGGCGAAGGTGCGCAGCGCGGCGACCAGGTCCTCGCGCTCGGGACGAGTGGCGAGCAGGGAAGAGGCGGCGACGGCCTCGGCGGCGGCGAGGAGGTGGGTGCGGATGCGTCCGGTGCTGAAGGCGTCGTCTTCGGGTTTGGGCGGGGCGGGAGTGGAGGCCGCGCCCTGGGCGGCGGCCTGCAAGGCGGCGGCGGCATCGAGGACGGCGGTGGCGCAGTAGACGAGCGAGCGGCGGCGCTGGGTGTCGCGGCGGCGGCCGGAGTCGAATTTTTCAAACGCCTGGTCAATGCCCGCCAGCACCGCCGCCAGCGGGATGGCGGCGGCGCGCCAGGACTCGATCAAGGCCCAGTCCACGGGCGAGAGCAGGATCTGCGCTCCGCGCTTGCGCTGGAAGTGCTCCTCGATCTCGGTGAAGTAGTTGTAGTAGTTCATGGTTCGAGTGGGGACTCGAGCCGGAACCAATAGTAGCCGTAGGGGCCGAGGCTGAGCTGGTAGGGAGTGGTGCCGATGGGGGGAAAGAGGGTCTCGCCGAACATCTCGCGCGGGGTCCAGCCGGCGAAACTGGACAAATCCATTTCAATCGCCTGGGAATGGCGCGAGAGGTTGGCGACCACCAACACGGTGCGCGCACCCGGCAGATCGTGGGCCGCCTCGCTGGCGCTTCTGGGCAGACGCCGCAGGTAGGCCAGGACGCGCTCGTTGGCGGGGGTGAGAAAGCTGATGCCACCCCAGCCGAAGATGGGGTTTTTGTGGCGCAACTGGATCAGCGTCTTCATCCAGTTGAGCAGCGAGTTGGGGTCCTGAAACTGGCGTTCAACGTTGACCGCCTGGTAGCTGTAGATGGGGTTCTGGATGAGGGGGGCATAGAGGCGCTCGGGCGGCGCTTTGGAGAAGCCGCCGTTGCGGTCCACGTTCCACTGCATGGGGGTGCGCACGCCGTTGCGGTCGGAGAGATAGATGTTGTCGCCCATGCCGATCTCATCGCCGTAGTAGACGATGGGCGTGCCCGGCATGGAAAACAGCAGCACGTTCATCAACTCGATTTCGCGCCGGCTGTTTTCGACGATGGGCGCCAGACGGCGGCGGATGCCGAGGTTGAGCTTCATGCGGGGATCGCGCGCGTACTCGTAGTACATGTAGTCGCGCTCCTCGTCGCTGCACATCTCGAGCGTCAGCTCATCGTGGTTGCGCAGGAACAGGCCCCACTGGCAGTTCTCCGGAATGGGCGGGGTCTGGGCCAGGATATCGACGATCGGCCGGCGGGCCTCCTGGCGCACCGCCATGAACAGCCGCGGCATGAGCGGGAAGTGGAAGGCCATATGGAACTGCGGCGGGTCGCCCGGCTCGGCCTGGCCGAAGTACTTGACCACGTCGGCGGGCCACTGATTGGCCTCGGCCAGCAGAATGCGGTCGCCGCCGTAGCGTTCGTCCACCCGCCGCCGCAGCTCCTCCAGGAAGGCATGGGTTTCGGGCAGGTTTTCGCAGATGGTCTGGTCGCGCTCAAACAGGTAGGGCACGGCGTCGCAGCGGAAACCGTCGAGGCCTAGGTCGAGCCAGTGGAAGACCACCTGCATCATGGCTTCGCGCACCTGCGGCTCGTCGAAGTTCAAATCCGGCTGATGGCTGTAGAAGCGGTGCCAGAAGTAGGCGTTGGCCACCGGGTCCCATGTCCAGTTGCTGACCTCGGTATCGGTGAAGATGATGCGCGCCTCCTCGTAACGGTGGGGATCGGGGCTCCATACGTACCAGTTGCGATAGGGCGAGTCGGGGGCGCTGCGTGCCTGCTGGAACCAGGGATGCTGGTCGGAGGTGTGGTTGAGGACCAGGTCGGCGAGCACGCGCATGCCGCGGCTGTGGGCCTCCTCGAGCAGCTCGCGGAAATCCTCCAGGGTGCCGTAGTCGGGGTCCACGCTGTGGAAGTCGGAGATGTCGTAGCCGTCGTCGCGCAGCGGGGAAGGGTAATAGGGGAGCAGCCAGAGGCAGTCCACGCCCAGCCACTGCAGGTAGTCGAGCTTGTCAATCAGGCCGCGGAAGTCGCCGATGCCGTCGCCGTTCCAGTCGGCGAAGGCACGCACCGGGGCTTCATAGATGATGGCGTTCTTAAACCAGAGGGAATCGGGCATGGTTACGGTTCCTGGGCTGCGGTGGCGGGCGCGGCGGCCTCATCGGCGGCGAAGGGGAGAGGCTGGCGCGGGAGGATGACGCGGAAGGTGGTGCCCTGGCCGGGGAGGCTGGCCACCTCGATACGTCCGTGGTGCAACTCGACCACCGAGCGGGCGAAGTAGAGGCCCAGTCCGGTGCCGAACTCGCGGCCACTGAGCGGGTTCTGAATGCGGTTGAACTTTTGAAACAGGCCGGCGACCTTGTCGGCGGGGATGCCCACGCCGTTGTCGCTGACCTCGACGGCGACCTGCTCGGGCGAGGCGGACCAGGCGAGGCGGATGCCGCCGCCCTCGGGGGTGTACTTGATGGCGTTGTCCACCAGGTTGGCGAAGACCTCGCGCAGCCGCACGGCATCGCCCTGGACATGGGCGTTGGCGGCGGCATCGGGCGGTTCGAGCAGAAGATCCTGGCGGTAGCGGGCGGCGCGGGGCTGGAATTCGGCGGTCAGGGTGCGCAGCAGCGCCGCCAGGTCCACATCCTCGGTGCGCAGCAGCAGGCTGCCCTGCTCCAGGCGGCTGACGTTGAGCAGGTCATTGACGAGGGCGATGAGCCGCTCGTTGGACTCGTAGGCGCGGCGCAGGTATTGCTGCTGGTCGCGGTTGAGCGGGCCCAGCACCTCCTCGAGCAGCAGCGCCAGCACCCCTTTGACGCCGCTCATGGGCGTGCGCAACTGGTGGCTGGCGATGCTGATGAACTCGTTCTTCATGCGGTCCACCTCGCGCTCCTGGCTGGCGTCGCTGAAGACCACGACGCAACCGGTCACCCCGCCCTGCTCGTCGTGCACGGGGGCGGCGCTGAAGCTGATGGGCAGCCGGGTGCCATCGCGCCGCACCAGGGTCAGGTCACGCAGGAAGCGGAAGGTGCGACCCTGCGCCATGGCGCGGCGCACCGGGTCGGGACGCACCGCCGGCTGACCGGGATGCTCCTCGCTCAGCTCCATCACCTCGTCGTAGGGGCGATGCAGCACGCCGGCGGCGGCCTCGCCGGTGAGCGCGGCGGCGGCGCGGTTGAACTCGATGATGCGGCCCTCGGAGTCCACGGCGAACACGCCGTCCCCGATGCTGCCCAGCAGGGCCTCGGTTTTGGCGCGACCGCTCTCGACCTCGCGGTTGTAGCGCTGGTAGTAGCGGAAGGCGGAGCGCAGCAGCAGGCCGGTGGCCACCGCCAGCAGGAAGATGATGACGGCGATGAAGGCCAGCTTGTCGTAGAAGACGCGATAGATGTAGAAGCCGAAGCGCACCGGCCGGACGACGAGCAGGGCCATGTGCTCCTCGGGCAGGGGGGCGTAGGTGATGGCGTGGCTTTCGAGTTGAATGGCGGTGACAAATTCGCCGCTGCCGCTGCGGCCGGCGAGCGCGGCGGCGGCGGCGGGGAGCTGTCCGGCGGCGGCGGGCGGGAAGGGGCCGGAGGCGGGGCCGGCCACCATCTGGCGCTCGGCGTCGAGGACGTAGAGGAAGCGGTCGGGGCCGCTGTTGATGTGGCTGACCCAGTCGTCCACGGCACGGGTGGGGAGCCAGCCCACCAGCACGCCGGCGGAGGGGGTGCCGGCGGGGGCGGCGCGCGGGAGGGTGAAGTTGACGGCCACGGCGAAGGCCAGGCGCCGCGGCAGGCGATCGGTTGGGGGCAGCACGGGCGAGGTGCTGGTCTGGCCCTTCAGCGCGCGGGTGAACCAGTCGGGGAGCTGGGGCTGGGCGAGGGTGGCGGGCAGCGGCGCGTCGGCGGGGGCGATGGCCAGGCGATCGCCATCGGCACGGTAGAGGGCGACGGCGAGCAGTTCCTGGCGGCGCTGATGCAGACGGGCGAGGCTGGCGGCAGCGCGCGTGGTGGCGGCGTCCTGACGGCGTTCAGCGGCGGGCGTGTGCCGCGCCAGGCCGGCGATCAGCACCGTATCCAGCGCGCTCTCATCGGCGGCGCCGGTGAGCGCCTCGCGTTCGCCGCGGAAATTGGCCTTGAGCAGCGAGGAGGCAAAGTCCTCGACCTGTTCATCGGCGGCGGCGGCGGAGGCCTTGGAGGCGCGGATGCTGGTGGCCACGATGTAATAGGTCAACAGCAGGATGGGGACAAAGGTGAGGATGACGAAGATGGCGGTGGAGCGGATGACCGAGGCGGTGAGCCAGCGCAGCAGCGATTCCAGCCGGTTCGAGACCGCATTGCGCAGCGCCGACCACATCAGGCGGGTCCGGACTTGCCCTCGCGGCAGGCCTGACAGCGCAGCCGCACGCGGAAGCTGCGCGACCAGGGATCGGAGAAGTCACCGTCGAGTTGCAGCCACAGGCGTTCCCCGCAGCGGCTGCAGCGGTAATCACGCTGGTAGCCGAGCAGCGAGGCGAGGGCCGGGGCGTCGCCCTGGGCGGGGTCCACGCTGACGCGGAAGCTGGCGATGGGCCGGCGTCCGGGCGTCGCCTCGAGCAACTGCCGCACCCGCGCCACCACGTCGGCGGGCGCCACCTCCGATTTGACCAGGTAATCGGTGGCCCCCAGCCGCGCCGCCTGGTGCTTGTCCATGTGCTGGCTGAGGTTGGTGAACAGCACCACCGGGGTGGTGAGAAAGCGCCGGTCGGCGCGCAGCGACTTGAGCACCTCGAGGCCGCTCAGGTCGGGGAGCATGACATCGAGCAGAATGAGCTGCGGGGGGGTCTGGCGCGCCTGCTGCAGCGCCTCGCGTCCGCTGGCCGCCTGCTGCACGCGGTAGCCTTCGTGTTCGAGCCGGCGGGCGTAGGTGTCGCGGATCAGATCCTCGTCTTCGACGATGAGGATGGGGCGGCCCTCAGGCATGGGCTTCCTGACGCCGGTGGGCGGCGAGGTAGTCGGCGATGAGGGCGGAGAACACCGCCTCGGCGGCGCGCGTCAGCGGGCCGCCGGTGGGCACGGCGCGTTCGCCGATGCGCTCGACGGGTTGCACTTCGCGCGTGGTGGAGGTGATGAAGATCTCCTCCGCCGTTTCCAGGTCGGAGGGGCGCAGCACCGCCTCCTCGACCCGCAGGCCATGGCGGGGAGCGGCGGCGAGCAACTGCCTGCGGCTCACCCCGGGGAGCGCCCCGGAGGCCAGCGGCGGGGTGCGCAGCACGCCACCCTGCGCCAGGAAGATGTTGGCGGAGGTGCACTCGGCCACCTCGCCGCGCTCGTTGAGCAGCAGCACGTCGTCAAAGCCCTGCTGGTGCGCCTCTTCGACCAGCACCAGATTGTGGGACCAGGTGAGGGTTTTGGTGCCCGCCAGCGGCGCCTGGGCATGGCGGCCGTGGGGCTGCACGCGCAACCTGGCGGCCGCACCCCAGTCGCGCAGCGAGCGGGTGAAGATGAGCACATCGGTGGCGCGTGACTGCGGGACGTCGAGCAGGCCGCCGCGGTTGCGGATGAGATAGACGCGCGCCACCGACTCGCGCGCCGCGGGTCCGTTGCGCTCGATGACCGCGGCCAGGCCGGCGCGCACCCCGGCTTCGAGGCCGGCGGTTTCCACCAGCAGCCTGGCGCCGTCGGTGGTCAGCCGCTGCCAGTGATCCTCAAAGGCAAACGGCACGCCCTGATAGATGCGCAGGGTGCTGAACAGCCCCCAGCCGGTCAGCAGACCGGTCTGCAGGGGCGACATGGTCAACGAATCCACCGGCGCCAGCGCGCCGTTGTGCCAGGCAAAGGGATGTATCGGCCCCACCAGCAAGTCCTCTTCTGCTAGGGTACGCCATCAGGGCGTGATCATGGCGTCCTGGCGGAGGAAGTCCTGGAGGATGGGGTCCTGCGAGGCGTCCATTTGGGCGACGGTGCCGAAGAACTGGACGCGGCCCTCGTGGAGGAGGACCAGGCGGTCGGCGAGCTGGCGGGCGAGGCGGGTGTCGTGGGTGACGATGACGCTGGTGAGTTTCACCTGCTGTTTGACGCGCTCGATCAGGGTGGCGATGCTGTTGACCATGATGGGGTCCACCATGGTGGTGGGTTCGTCGTAGAGGATGGCCTGGGGCTTGGCGGCGAGGGCGCGGGCGATGGCGACGGCGCGCTTGGTGCCGGTGGAGAGCGAGGCGGGATAGGCGTCGCGCTCGGTGCGCAGGTCGAGCATGTCGAGCAGGCCGTCCACCACGACCTCGATTTCGGCGTCGGATTCCTCGCCGCGCTCACGCAGGGGGAAGGCGATGTTTTCGCCCACGGTGAGGGAATCGAACAGCGCGCCGGACTGGAAGACAAGGGTGATCTTCCTGTGCATGGCGGTGAGCTGACGCTCGCTCAAGGCGGTGACGTCGTCGCCGTCCACCAGGATGTGGCCGCTGTCGGGCGAGAGGAAGCCCATGATCAGGTTGAGGGTGACCGATTTGCCCACGCCGCTGCGGCCGAGGATGCACACCGTTTCGCCGCGGCCCACCTCGAAGCTGACGTCGCGCAGCACATGCACCGCGCCGAAGCTCTTCGATACGTGGCGGAACTCGATGAAGCAGTCGGGCATGGGCGCCTCGAATGGGCTCACTCGGCCAGCAACCACTGGCGGAACTGTTCGCGGGTGGCGGGGTCCTCGCTCCACTGGCGCTGCACTTCCTCCGGTTCGGCGGGGGCCAGGAGCTCGTCGAACACCGCCTGGGCGGCGCTGTCGTCGTTGGCCAGCAGGGTGAAGACGCCCTCCCATTCGACGCGCACCACGACCACGGCGGCGCCGCCGTCGAAGTGGCGGCGCAGGAGCAGGTAGGGGTCTCCGGCGGCATCGCCCTCGGCGGAGGCCGCCGCACCCGCGCCGAAGGCCGCCGCGCCCAGAAAGACGCGGCCAAAGTCGCGCTCGTGACCGGCGCCGAACGACAGCCGGAAGCTGGGCTTCTGGCACATTCCGGTGACCGCATAGACGGGGCCTTCCACCGCCGCGTGTCCGTTGGGGCTTGGAGTGGGGCGGGGCGATAAGCGGCGCGGCGCTTCGTTCTCGCCGTCTCCGGCTCGGTCACGTACATCCGTGTACGCTCCCTCGCCGTTTCCGGCTGCGGCCTCGCGCCACTTGCTTCTCGCCCCTTCCCCAGAGTCGCTACCCGGCAGGGGCGCGC
>Ga0134126_10011667_pt1 | contig 11094 bp, 13 predicted proteins | sample KB31752_FD_96881 | JGI IMG/M metagenome (GOLD analysis project Ga0134126, IMG submission 96881) | Terrestrial soil microbial communities with excess Nitrogen fertilizer from Kellogg Biological Station, Michigan, USA - KB3-175-2 | ecosystem: Environmental > Terrestrial > Soil > Unclassified ... | reverse complement strand
CAAAGCGGATGGAAGCGGCCGCGTCGTTTGCCCGCGCGCTGGCGGGCCACAAATTTCTCCCCGCGGGACGCATCCTGGCGGGCGCGGGCACAGGCCGCAACGTCACGCTCTTCAATTGCTTCGTGATGGGCACCATCCCCGATTCCATGGATGGGATTTTCTCGCACCTGCGCGAAGCCGCGCTCACGCTCCAGCAGGGCGGCGGCATCGGCTATGACTTCTCCACCTTGCGCCCGCGCGGCGCCGCGGTGGCGGGCGTGGGCGCGGATGCCTCCGGGCCGGTCTCGTTCATGGAAGTGTGGGACGCGATGTGCCGCACCATCATGAGCGCCGGCTCCAGACGCGGCGCGATGATGGCGACCTTGGCTTGCGACCATCCCGATATCGAGACGTTCATCGAAGCCAAGCGCACCTCCGGACGCCTCTCCAATTTCAATCTTTCGGTGCTGGTGAGCGACGCTTTCATGACGGCGGTGGCCGAGGATGGCGACTGGACGCTTCAGTTTCAGGGAAAGGCCTATCGAACGCTGAAAGCCCGCGCGCTGTGGGACCAGATCATGCGCTCGACCTATGAGTTTGCCGAGCCCGGCGTGATTTTCATCGACCGCATCAACGAACAAAACAATCTTTCCTATTGCGAAACGATTTCCGCCACCAATCCCTGCGGCGAGCAGCCTTTGCCGCCCTATGGCGCGTGTCTGCTGGGCTCGATCAATCTGGCCAAGCTGGTGAGGAACCCTTTCGCCGAGAACGCGCATCTCGATCTGGAAGCCCTGTCGAGTCTGACCGCGACCGCCGTGCGCATGCTGGACAATGCGATCGAGGTGTCACGGTTTCCCCTGGACGCCCAACGCCAAGAAGCCGAAGCCAAGCGCCGCATCGGACTTGGCGTCACCGGATTGGCGGACGCCTTGATCTTCTGCCGCGCCCGTTATGGGACGGCGGAAAGCGTGAGCTTGATCCAAAGTTGGCTTTCGGCCTTGAGTCATGCGGCCTATCGCGCCTCGGTCGAACTGGCGGGCGAAAAGGGCGCCTTTCCCTTGTTCGACGCCACGGAATATTTGGCCCGGCCGCATATCCAAGCCCTGCCGGAGGATATTCGCGAAGGCATCCGCGAACACGGCATCCGCAACGCGCTTCTGACCTCGATCGCGCCCACGGGCACCATCTCGCTTCTCGCGGGGAATGTTTCGTCCGGCATCGAACCGATCTTTGCCTTCTCCTATAACCGCAAAGTCCTGCAACCGGACGGCAGCAAGCGCGAGGAGACGGTGGAGGATTACGCGGTGACGGAATTCCGCGCCCGCTTCGGCCAGGACGGCCTGCCGGATTATTTCGTCAACGCCCAGACACTTGAGCCGGACGATCACCTGGCCGTGCAGGCGGCGGCGCAGCCTTTCATCGACAGCGCCATCTCCAAGACCATCAATGTGCCGGCGTCGATTTCCTTCGAAGCGTTCAAGAGCGTTTATCTCAAGGCTTACAGGGATGGTTGCAAAGGCTGCACCACCTATCGGCCCAATGACGTGACGGGCGCGGTGCTTTCCATCAACGAACCGCCCGCGCTTCCCGCCGAGGCGATCATGCCCAGCGACGAGCCGGAACTCCCCTTGCCGCTGCCCGCGCCGCGGGAGGAGCGCGGCGGCGTGATCTATATGACCAAGCCGCTCGACCGGCCCGACGCTTTGATGGGGCGCACCTACAAGATCAAATGGCTGGAAAGCGACCACGCCTTCTACATCACCATCAACGATGTCGAGAAGGACGGACGGCGGCGGCCCTTCGAGGTCTTCATCAATTCCAAGAACATGGAGGCTTATGCCTGGGCCTTGGCGCTGACGCGGATGATCTCGGCGGTGTTCCGGCGCGGCGGCGATGTTTCCTTTGTGGTGGACGAATTGAAAGCGATCTTCGATCCCCGCGGCGGGCAATGGATGGGCGGGCGCTATGTGCCGTCCCTGCTCGCCGCCATCGGCGAAGTGATCGAGCGCCATATGATGGAGATCGGCTTTTTGAGTTCACGCGATCTGCGCGCCCCTCCCGCCACGGTGCAATTGCCCCGCGAAGGCGCGCCGGCGCATTTCTGCCCCCGTTGCGGCGAGGCCGCCTTTGTGAAATTGGAAGGCTGCGATTCCTGTTTGTCTTGCGGTTACTCCAAGTGCGGCTGATCACGTGCGGCTTCTGAATTATTCCAGCCGGTTCTGGCTTTATGCGCCGCTGGTGCTGTTCCTTGCCCTGGCGGCCTGGGCAATGGGCCATTGGTGGTCCGTGGCCGGCGCGCTCGACAGCAAGCTCAAAGCCATGAACGGGCATCAGGCGATCCCCGGGGTCACCATTTCCTGGCGCAAGCAGACCATCTCTGGCTTTCCCTTCAATCTGGATGTCGTGCTCGACAATCTTCAAATGCAAGCCGAAGCGCCGCGCGGCCCGCTGATCTGGCACAGCGATCAGTTTGCGCTGCATACGCTCAGCTATGGCGGCGCCCATTATATTTTCGAGGCGGCCGGCCCACAGATCTTGGCCTGGAGCGATGCCGACAATGAACGTCATCAACTGTCCTTCCTTCCGGCCGGCCTTCATGCCAGCTCCATTGCCGACGGCAAGGGATTGGCGCGCTTCGATCTCGACATGGTGGGAGCAAGCGGCAAAGACAGCGATGGCGGCGCCTTCACCGTTGCGCGCGTCCAGTTCCACATGCGGCGCGATCCCAAAGGCGATGCGCTGGATCTGATGCAAAGTGCCGTAGATGTGCGGGGTCCCGCCACGCCGTTCGGCGATCGTATCCAGAGTCTGGAAGTCTATAGCCAGGTCACGCAAGGCTCGGCCTTTTTCCGGCTGCTGGCCGGCCGGGCGGGCTGGATGGATGCGCTGATGGCGTGGCGGCATCAGAACGGCGCCATCGCCTACGGACCGGTGCGCGTCCAATCCAGTGCCGTGAAGGCGGACAAGATGGATGCGGCGCTGGAGCCGCGCCTGCGCGCGCTCCTGTTTCCGTTCTACTAATTACTTTTCCTGATCTCGACCGAAATTCGGCGCTGCGGAATCCTGGCCGGTGTCCACAATGGAGCGGCGGATGGCGCGGGTGCGGGTGAAAAGCTCGAACAGGGTCTTGCCGTTGCCGTCGCGCACCGCGCGCTGAAGCAGGCTTAGATCCTCGTTGAAACGTCCCAGCACTTCCAGCACCGCCTCGCGATTGTTGAGAAACACGTCGCGCCACATGGTGGGGTCGGACGCGGCGATGCGGGTGAAATCGCGAAAGCCGCCGGCCGAGAATTTGATCACTTCGCCTTCGGTGACTGTTTCCAGATCATGCGCCGTGCCCACGATGTTGTAGGCGATCAGATGCGGCACGTGGCTGGTCATGGCCAGCACCAGATCGTGATGGCCGGCGTCCATCACTTCGACCTGGCTGCCGCATTTTTCCCAGAAAAGTTTGAGCTTTTCCAAAGCCGCCGCATCGGCGCCGGGCGGAGGCGTGATGATGCACCAGCGATGCTCGAACAGGCCGGCGAAGCCCGCGTCGGGACCCGATTGTTCGGTCCCGGCGATGGGATGGGCGGGGAGGAAATGCACGCCCTTGGGCACCAATGGCGCCACGTCGCGGATCACGGCGCTTTTGACCGAACCCACATCGGAGAGGATCGCGCTGGCCGCGAGATGAGGCGCCATCGCCGCAGCGACGTCCTTGTAGCTCCCCACCGGGGAGCAAAGGATCACCAGATCGGCGCCCTTCACCGCGTCGGCCGGCGTGGCGGCGATGGCCGCCAGCTCCAGCTCGGCGGCGCGTTTGCGCACGCTTTCGCTCATGTCATAGCCGGTGATGCGTTCGGCCAGATTGTGGCGCTTGACGGCATGCGCCAGGGACGAACCGATCAGGCCCAGACCGATCAGGGCGACATGCTTGAACATCAGGCGCGGTCCATGAATTCCCGTAAAGCGCCGACCACGCGCCGATTGGCGTCCTCGGTTCCCACGGTGAGGCGCAGCGCATCCGGCAAGCCGTAATTGGCCACGCCGCGCAGAATCAGGCCCTGGGCGCTCAGAAAGGCGTCGGCCTTCTGGGCGCTCTTCTTGCCCTTGGGAAACTGGATCAGCACGAAATTGGCCACGCTCTCGTTCACGGTCAGGCCCAGCTTGCGGATCTCGTCGGTGAGATAGGCCTTCCATTGCTCGTTATGCGCAATCGAGCGTTCGACATGGGCGCGATCGCGCACCGCCGCCGCCGCCGTGTGCTGCTGCATCATGGAAACATTGAACGGGCCGCGGATGCGGTTGAGCACGTCGCAGACCGAAGCCGGCGCATAGGTCCAGCCGATCCGCATGCCCGCCAGGCCATGGACTTTGGAGAAGGTCCTGGTCATCACCACATTGGGAAAGTTCGAGACCATCTCGATCCCGGCTTCGTAATCGTTCTTGCGCACATATTCGCTATAGGCCGCGTCGATCACCAACAAGGCATGTTCCGGCAAGCCGGCATGCAGGCGGCGCATTTCTTCATGGCTGATATAAGAGCCGGTGGGATTGTTGGGATTGGCGATGAACAGGATGCGGGTCTTTTCGGTGACACGCGCCAGCGCCGCGTCCACGTCAAAGCGCAGATCAGGGTCCGATATCTCGATCGGCTTGGCGCTGTTGGCCAAGGTGGCGATCTTGTAGACGATGAAGTCGTGCTCACTGAACAGCACTTCGTCGCCGGGCCTGAGATATGCGTTTGCCAGCATGGTAAGGATGGAATCCGAGCCATCGCCCGAAGCGACGATGCGGGCAGGGTCCAGGCCATGAATTTCGGCGATCGCCTCGCGCAGGATTTTGGCGCTGCCTTCGGTATAAAGGTGAAGATCATGCGAGGCTTTGGCCAGCGCTTCCACGGTCCGGCGGCTTGGACCCAGCGGCGTCTCGTTGGACGAAAGTTTGATCGGGTCCTTCACGCCCGGCACGGCGGCGCGTCCGCCCACATAAGGCGTTATCTCCAGGATGCCGGGCTTGGGCAAGGGCGTCATTCAATAAAGGATCCAAAAAAGGGCGCTATTGATAGTGGCAGGGCCTTCCAAAAGCAAAGCCGCGCGACCACCAAATTTGACAGGGGGGCTGAGCCACCTTAGCAACGCCCCTTCGAGAGCAAAGCATGACCGAAACGGCAGACCCGCATTTCCTAAGGCCGCTTAGCGCGCCCAAAGCCGACGCCGGCAAGGCGATCAGCTTCGGCCCTGACATGCCGCTCAAGCTGGATTGCGGCCGCACGCTTTCGCCTTTCTCCATCGCCTATATGACGTACGGCACGCTCAATGCGGCCAAGAGCAATGCCATCCTGGTCTGCCATGCGCTGACCGGCGATCAATTTGTGGCCTCGGAGCATCCCGTTACCGGCAAACCGGGCTGGTGGAATGTGATGGTCGGGCCGGGGCGGCCCATCGACACCAACCGCTTCTTCGTGATCTGCGCCAATGTGATCGGCGGTTGCATGGGCACGACCGGTCCGGCCTCGACCGATCCCGCCACCGGACAGCCGTTCGGATTGAATTTCCCGCTGGTCACGGTGCGCGACATGGTGCGCGCCCAAGCCATGCTGCTGGATGCGCTGGGCATCGAAAAACTGTTGATGGTGACCGGCGGCTCGATGGGCGGCATGCAGGTGCTGCAATGGGCGGCGTCCTATCCCGAACGCGTGCGGGCCGCCGTGCCGATCGCCTGCGCCGCGCGTCATTCCGCGCAGAACATCGCTTTCCACGAAGTGGGCCGCCAGGCGATCATGGCCGATCCGGACTGGAAAGGCGGGGAGTATCAATTGCACGACATCCGGCCCTCGAAGGGCCTGGCGGTGGCGCGCATGGCCGCGCATATCACCTATCTCTCGGAAGCGGCGCTGCAACGCAAGTTCGGCCGCAATTTGCAGAATCGCGACGCGCTGTCGTTCCAGTTCGCCCCGGATTTCCAGATCGAATCCTATCTGCACCATCAGGGCATGAGCTTCGTCGATCGCTTCGACGCCAATTCCTATCTCTACATCACTCGCGCGATGGATTATTTCGACTTGGCGGAAGATTATTCCGGCCAACTTGCCGATGCTTTCCGCGACTCGCCGGTGCGCTTCTGCATCATCTCCTTCACTTCGGACTGGCTTTTTCCCACCGCGGAAAACAAGCGTGTCGCCCATGCGCTGAATGCGGTGGCCGCCAAAGTGAGCTTTGTCGAGATCAAGACCGACAAGGGCCATGATTCCTTTCTGCTGGACGAGCCGGAAATGTTCGACACGGTCAGGGGCTTTCTCAATTCTGTGGCCGGCCAGGAAGGCGTGGCATGAACGATTCCGGCCGCACCCATTTGCGCGCCGATCTGGCCGCGATCGCCGACATGATCCCGGAAGGCGCGCGTGTGCTGGATGTGGGCTGCGGCGATGGCGCGCTGCTCGAATATCTGGTGCGCACCAAGAATGTGGATGGACGTGGCGTCGAACTTTCGCAGCAGAATGTGAATGCCTGCGTGGCGCGGGGCCTGGCCGTGGTGCAGGGCGACGCCGACGCGGACCTAGCCGAATATCCCAGCCAAGTGTTCGATTTCGTGATCCTCAGCCAGACCATCCAGGCCACCGAGAAGCCGGCCCAAGTGCTGGCGCAGCTTTTGCGGATCGGACGGCAGACGGCGATCTCGCTACCCAATTTCGGCCATTGGCGGGTCCGGCTCTCGCTTCTTTGGCAAGGGCGCATGCCGCGCACCCGGGCGCTCGATTATCACTGGTACGACACGCCCAACATCCATCTCTGCACCCTGGCCGATTTCGTGGACCTGGCGCACGCCCAAGGTGCGGTGATCGATAGGGCCCTGGCCTTAAATCAGAGCGGGGTGGCGGGCGAGACGCGGCCCGATGCGCTTGGCCCCAATCTTTTCGCCCAAGGCGCGATCTTTCTGCTCCGAAAAAACTAGAAGCTTGGTCTGACCGGAGGCGGCCGAAACGAAAGTGCGGCTTGGCCGAGGCTTTCTTCCCCTGGAGGCCGGATCACAAAAAGCTCCAGTGGAGCTTTTTGCCGGCCGACCGGCAAAGCCGCTGGCGGGGGAAGATGTCCGCCTGCGGGCTTGCCCAGCGCGTAGGCGCGAGCCGGAGCGCCAAGCCCAAGCTGGCGGACAGATGGGGGCCAACTAAATCATTCCGTTCCCGCTGTCTTCAATTGAGCGCGGGTGCGTGCGCGGGCGGGCGCGGGCGTGGCCGGGGCGTAAAGCGATTTCGAGGCCTCGGTGATATGGACGCCGCCCAGCGCGGGAAAGAACCGTCCGCCAAACTTCTCCCAGCCGGCCCCGCTGCCGGTAAGCGCCCGGCTGGCGATAGGCGGGGCATAAAGCGCGTGGCTCCATTGTTCGGGCACGAACATCGCGCTCCTGAGCAGGGAATCGAGTTCGCTGCGCGAAAACGGCCTTCCATGCGCGAAAGGCGAGCGCTCCAATTGCGCCCACAGGCTGGCGCGGTTGGGCGCCACGATCAGCAGGCGGCCTTCCGGCGCCAGCACCTTCCACAATTGCCGAAGCAATGGCCGCAAGCCTTCGGCTTCCTCCAATCCATGCACCACCAGCGCAAGGTCGAAAAACGCGTCCGGGAAAGGCAGTGCATCCTCCTCGATCGAGGCGGTGAGGCATTTCTCCTTGGGCCAGGGGGCGGCGCCCAGTGACGCCGGCATGGCGGCGATGCAGCGCTCCGCTTCCGTCAGGAAGGCGCGCAGATAAGGCCGGGCGAAACCATAGCCCAGGATCCGGCGCCCTTTGAGCGCGGGCCAAATCTGGCGCAACTGGCGCAGGATCAGGCGCCGCGTCCGCTGCCCTATCGGACTGTCATAGAATTCGCTTAGCCCGCGCCCATCCATGCCGCAATCGGTAACTCGTAGAGCGTGTCTTTCCTAGGTGGAACCGCCTGCGCCGAAGAGATTTTGCGGTCTGGGCAGGAGAAGGGCGAAGGCCGTAGCGGTGCCCTACGGACAAGCCTTTCGACGAACCCAGGACGCAAAAGATCTCGGCCCCTTCGGGGTTGCGTTCCGGCGGACGCCCGCTATGTCGCGGCGCTCGACCGGTGGACACCGCACCGCTCTTCGCGCCGCTCCTGGCGGATCGCGCACGCCGGAACGCAACGCAGGCCGTTTCCACCTAGGAAAGACACGCTCTGGCGGGAGGCGGTTCAATGCGGGGACGCACCGGTGCTAGGCTGGGATTTGACCCAAATTGGAACTGTCCCCGTGGAAATCGAAATCGTTCCCTGTCTCAGCGACAATTACGCCTACCTGCTGAAGGAAGGCGAGCATTGCGCGGTCCTGGACCCCTCGGAAGCCGGACCGGTGCGGGAAAGGCTGGAAAGGCTGGGCTGGCGGCCGGGATTCATTCTCAACACCCATCATCACAACGACCATGTGGGCGGCAATCTGGCGTTGAAGGACATGTATGGCGCCAAAGTGGTGGGACCGGGCAAGGACAAAGCGCGCATCCCCGGCATCGATATCGGCGTGGATGAGCAATCGGGCTGGAACTTCGCCGGACGCCCGGTGAGGATTCTGGAAGTGCCCGGCCATACGCGAAGCGCCATCACCTTCGTGATCGGGGACCATGCTTTCACCGGCGACACCTTATTCGCGCTGGGTTGCGGCCGGCTGTTCGAAGGCGATCCACCCATGATGTGGGCCAGCCTGTCGAAATTGATGACCTTGCCCGATGCTACCCGCATCTATTGCGGTCACGAATATACCGAGAACAATGGCCGCTTTGCGTTGACCATCGAGCCGGGCAATACGGCGCTCACCGAGCGGATGACCGAAGTGAAAGCCACGCGCGCGGCGAAGCGCCCGACCATCCCCTCCACCATGGGAGTGGAGAAACAGACCAATCCGTTCCTGCGCCCTGGGTCGGCGGAAATCCGTCGGACGCTAGGAATGGAAAAGGAAAGCGACACAGCAGTGTTCGCGGAAGTGCGGCGGCGGAAAGATAATTTCTAGTTTTTCTTCTTGTCGGAGTCGTCGCTTCCACCAAAAGGCGCGCTGATCACGTCGCCGGCGATATCGGCCGCGGTACCAACCACGGTTGTCGCGACACTGGCGCCCGCCCCCACCACGGCGGCGCCGGCGCTCACCACCGCGCAGCCCGAGAGGCCAATCGCCAGCGCAGCGATAGAGCCGAACGCAAAAACGATGCGCATACAGGTCCTCAAGTAGCGAAGCGGTAGGACCTAAAAAAGTCCCCTTTGACAGGCCCCCATCCTGTCATCCTATAGGACAAATAACCACACACTTCGGGGCGGGATGACCAAGCCGGGCAAGTTCCATACACACTTCGTCACGCGGCTCTACCAGGCCGAACTCTCGCGCACGCGCAACCAAGTGCTGGAACGGACGTGCCTGGGACTGGCGGCGGAAGACCGGGCCGGGCGGCGCTGGGGAAAGGAGCCTATGACGGCAATGTGAGCGGCACCTATTACGTGACGGGGCCGGACAAGCGGGCGCCATCCGGTTCGAGGACCCCAGGCTTGCCATGCTGATGGCGGCGCCGCTCAAAACGCCGAAAGCGAAGCCCGCCAACCGCGCCTTCATCACCATCACGCCCATGCCGGGGATGCTGCTTCTGTGGGAAAGCTGGCTACGCCATGGCGTCGAGCCCAACCGGGCCAAGGGCCAACGCATCTCTGTCAGCTTCAACTGAAAAAGTTCCTCCCGTGATATGATCGAATCAATCAAGGGAGGGCTTTTCATGAATAGCACGCCTGAAACCACCATGCTGCTGTGGAGCGTGGTGCTTGGACTGGTGCAACTGGTGATCGCCAGCATGGCAACGAACCGGGATGTGGGGCTGCCCTACAATCTCAGTTCGCGCGACGCGCCGCCGGCCGCGCCGGTCGGCACGATGGCGGGGCGGTTGGTGCGCGCTTTCAACAATTTCCGCGAAACCTTCGGCTTCTTCGCGGTGGCGGTGCTGCTGGTTTTGATGCTGAACCGGCACGATCAGAATTCGGCGCTTGGCGCGCAGCTCTATTTCTGGGCGCGACTGATCTATGTACCGGTCTATGCGCTGGGCATCCAGGTGGTGCGCACCATCGTCTGGGCGGTTTCCATCATCGGCCTGGTGATGGTGCTGTTGGCCGCCTTCGGCGCGGCCTGAACGAAATCGTGCCCGCGTTTTGGCGTGGGCACGATTTTTCGAGCCGCGATCAAGCGGTGCGCCGGCGCACCATCGCGTCCAATCGATCGTTGAGATGGGAGACGTGATATTCGCGGTCCCAGGCGGCCCGCGCCTCGGCCAGTATCCTGTCCCGCACCGGTTCGGGCAAAGTGCCCCAGGAGGCGACCACCGCCGCGCCCAGCCGCCGGACCAGACATTCATCCTCGGCGGGATATTTGAAAACATTTTTGTATTCCCCAATTACTGCCATGCAGGTCCCTTCATTGCTTATGCGTGCGTGAACGACGTTTCGGGGCGGAATGGAGAAATCCCGCGCGGGCCGAACATGCGAGGGAGCCAAAGGTTCAACCTCGCGGTCCGAAACCTAGAACAGCGACGCGGGGATTTGGAAGTGGAACTTTGTGATTGCGTCACCCGGCGCGAAGAAATTTTCACGCCGATTTCAACGCTTACCCTTCTTCTGCCGATCTTTGCGGGCCGCATAGCGCGCGTCCCGCGCCGCTTTCTGCTCGGCCAGCAGCTGCGCCATGCGGTCCAGCTCCTCGCGCTTCTGGCGTTCGGCCGCATGTTTGGCGTCTTCTTCGGCCTTGCGGCGCGCTTCTTCCGCGGCATGGCGGCGCTTCTCGGCCTCGAGCGCGGTCTGTTTTTTTTCTTCGGCGCGCTTGGCCACGCGCTCGTCGCGCGCTTGGGCGATGGCCGCGCGTTCCTTGGCCCGGTCATCGGCGGTGGCCTTGGCCGCTTCCGCGCGGGCCTTGGCTTTGGCAAGCATTTCGGCGCGCGCCTTGGCTGCCGTGTTCATGCGGTCGCTGAATTTCTGGTCTTTGTGAATCATGTCTCTTTGGATCGTCGCAGGGCGCGCAGCCTCAGGGCCGCGCTAATTGTCGAGGAAGCTCCGGAGCTTTCTGGAACGGGACGGATGCTTGAGCTTGCGCAGCGCCTTGGCTTCGATCT